>Ga0154409_119_pt5 | contig 63635 bp, 57 predicted proteins | sample RifGroB2_FD_115913 | JGI IMG/M metagenome (GOLD analysis project Ga0154409, IMG submission 115913) | Deltaproteobacteria bacterium GWB2_55_19
CTACCTTCGTCCTCTTCAATTGAGGGTCAGGGCCTTGCGGCCTTGTGCCGCGCGTTCTTGGCCTTCTTTACCTTCGAAGGCGCGGGCTTTCCGGGGGCCGCCTTCTTCGGCATGCCCCTGAATATCGCCTTCAAGACCTCGTCCATGTGCTTTACGGGTATGAAGGTTAGCTGTTTCCTTATGTCCTTCGGGATCTCTTCGAGGTCCTTTTTGTTGCGCTCCGGGATGATGATGGTGCGAATCTTGGCGCGGAGCGCCGCGAGACATTTTTCTTTTATGCCGCCTATGGGAAGGACCCTCCCGCGGAGCGTTATCTCGCCGGTCATGGCGATGTCCTTATTTATAGGCCTCTGCGTGAGCGCCGAGATGAGCGCCGTCGCCATGGTGATGCCGGCGGACGGGCCGTCCTTGGGTATGGCGCCTGACGGCACATGGATGTGCAGGTCGAGGTCCTTGTAGAAGTCGGGTTGCAAATTGAATTCCTTTGCCCTCGACCTCGCGTAGCTCAGGGCCGCGTGCGCGGACTCCTTCATGACGTCGCCGAGGTGCCCGGTAAGGGTAAGCTGTCCCTTGCCGTTCATTATCGTAGCCTCGATGTGGAGTATCTCTCCGCCTACCGGGGTCCAGGCAAGTCCGGTTGCCACGCCTATCTCGTCCGTCTCCTGCTCGGCCTCGGGGAGGTACTTGGGGATGCCGAGGAGCTCCTGGAGGACCTTGGGCGTGATGGCCGTCAGCCCTGTCTTGCCTGAGGCGACCCTTTTGGCGACCTTCCTGCAAAGGGCGGCTACTTCTCTTTCGAGGTTCCGGAGGCCGGCCTCGTGCGTGTAGCCGGAGATGACCAGCTTAAGCGTCTCGTCCTGGATGGTCAGGAGCTTTTTCGTAAGCCCGTGCTCCTTCACCTGTCGCGGCACGATGTACTTTTTCGCGATCTCGAGCTTCTCTTCCTCGGTGTAGCCCGGGAGATTGATGAGCTCCATCCTGTCGAGGAGCGGCTCCGGGATCGGGTCAGCCATGTTGGCGGTAGTAATGAACATCACCTTGGAGAGGTCAAAGGGGAGGTTCAGGTAGTGGTCGCTGAAGGCGTAGTTCTGCTCGGGGTCGAGGACCTCAAGGAGGGCCGAGGACGGGTCGCCTCTGAAGTCCATGCCGATTTTGTCTATCTCGTCCATCATGAAGACGGGGTTGTTGGTCCCGGCCTGCTTGATGCCCTGGATGATGCGTCCGGGGAGCGCGCCGACGTATGTCCGCCTGTGCCCCCTTATCTCAGCCTCGTCCTTTATTCCGCCGAGCGATATGCGGACAAAGCCCCTGCCCATCGCCTTGGCGATCGACCTGCCGAGCGAGGTCTTGCCGACGCCCGGAGGGCCGACGAAGCAGAGTATAGGCCCCTTGGTCTTGGCCTGGAGTTTTCTTACCGCGAGGTACTCGAGTATCCTCTCTTTGATCTTCTCAAGGTCGTAGTGGTCGGTGTCGAGTACCTTTTTCGCCTTGTCAATGTCTATGGTGTCCTTTGTCTGCTTTGACCAGGGGAGGTCCACGAGCCACTCGAGGTAGGTGCGGATCAGCGCGGCCTCAGCGGCGTCCGGGTGCATCATCTCGAGCCTGTCCGCCTGCTTGTACGCCTCTTTCTCCACCTCGGACGGCATCTTCGCCTTCCGGATCTTTTCCCTGAACTCCTCCATGTCCTCGGAGGACTCCTCGATATCGCCGAGTTCGTTCTTTATGGCGCGCATCTGCTCTCTAAGGTAATACTCGCGCTGGGTCTTGTCCATCTCCTCCTTTGCCTGGGACTGGATCTTGACCTGCATCTGCGCGACCTGGAGCTCTTTTACGAGGAAGTCGTTGACCTTCTCAAGCCTTTTTATCGGCTCGAGGGTCTCAAGAACCGCCTGCGCCTCTTCGATCTTAAGGCCGAGGTTGGCGGCGACGAGGTCGGCCATCCTGCCGGGGTCGGTGATGTTGTCGAGCACCATCATCACTTCCTGGAATATGACCTTGCCGAGGGTGGAGAGCTTCTCGAGTTGCTCTTTCACGTTCCTCATGAGAGCCTCGACCTCGAGGGTCGGCGCGGGCGCGGGCGCCTCTTTTGTCTTCGAGATATTTACGGTGTAAGAGGGCTTTGTCTGGGCGAAGCTCGTGACCTGGGCGCGCGTAAGCCCCTGGACGAGGATCTTCACGCGCCCGTCCGGGAGTTTAAGCATACGCATTATCATGCAGACGGTCCCTGATGTGTAGAGGTCCTCGGGGTCCGGGTCCTCCTTTGAGATGTCCTTCTGCGTCGCGGTGAAGATGAGCCTGTCCTTAGTCAGCGCGGCGTCGACCGCGTTTATCGAGCGCTCCCTGCCAACGAATAGAGGCACTATCATGAAGGGGAATATCACCACATCCCGTACCGGCAGAAGCGGCAGCACCTCGGGTATGACGAGCTGTTCTTCTTCTCTTTTTTCTTCTTCAGCCATTAACGGTATCCTCTCTTTAGGCTATCTTTAAAAATTGTTATTTTTCCTGATCTCTGTGTCAGGGCGTAAATATAAATGCTCACATATTCCCATATATGCCGCGCTTTTTATTTTCGCCCTTCCTTGACCTCAGAAAAAATTCCTAATTTTTATAGGCAGTCTTATTATATGGAATCTATCGGGACCTTCTTAGCGCTCGAGCGTTTGTCCTCTATCCTCGGGAGCGTTATCTTCAGGACGCCGTCCCTGTACGCGGCCTTCACGCGCCCGGAGTCGACGGGAAAGGGCAGGTCTATGGCCCTGAATATCCTCCCGAAGGACCGCTCCATGCAGACGTAGTTTACCTTGTCCTCCTCAAAACACTCGAATTTCAACGCCTTTATCGTGAGCGTCTGCTTGTGGAGCGTTATCTCTATCTCGTCTTTTCTCACCCCCGGCAGTTCTGTCTCTATTATAACCTCGCGCGCGTTGGAGTAGACGTCGACGTTCGGCATCTGAGTGATCGGCTCCGGGTGGCTGAGGACCCCCGTATCCTCAATGCCTTCGAATATGAACTGGTTGATGTTGTCTATCTCGACGGCAGGGCCGCCGGAGGGCTTCTTCGATGAGATCTTAGCCATAGTGTCGATTCTTTTCCTCGCGTCTTCGGTGGGAATGCTGGCGGGCACGTTGGCCCGAATATCTCAAAAGGGGCGCTCTCCCCGCGGCGCCGGGCGCCTCGCCTCAACCGCGTCTTGGCCCGCGCCCCGGAGAGCGCGGGGCTCAGAGGCCGAGGTCTTTCAGGAACTTTTTGAACTCGACCTTAAGGTCGGCCCTCTTGAGGGCGAACGATACGTTGGCCTTCAAAAACCCGAGCTTGTCCCCGGCGTCGTACCGGTTGCCCTCGAACTCGTAGGCGTATATCTCCTCGGTCTCAAGGAGGTGCTTAAGGGCGTCCGTAAGCTGTATTTCCCCGCCCTTTCCAGGCGCGGTCTTCTCGAGCGCCTTGAATATGCCCGGGGTCAGGATGTACCTGCCGATTATCGCCAGGTTCGAGGGCGGGTTCTCCCTGGGTTTTTCCACGAGGTCCAGCACCCTCCAGACCCCTGGAGATACTTTTTTACCTTTAATGACGCCGTAGAGGTGGGCGTCTTTCTTGCTCACCTTCTGGACAGCGAGGATGGATGTGCCGTATTTTTCGAAGACCCCGGCCATCTGTTTCATGGCGGGCGTCTTCGAGTCTATTATATCATCTCCGAGAAAAACGGCAAACGCCTCGTCGTTTATGAGATTTTGGGTTATGGATATGGCGTGGCCGAGCCCGAGGGGCTTTTTCTGCCGGGTGTAGGCGAAGTGGACGAGGCCGGAGACGTTCTCTATCATATTAAGGAGGTCGAGCTTGCCCTTCTCCTTGAGCAATATCTCGAGCTCAAAGGAGGTGTCGAAGTGGTCCTCTATCGCGGTCTTGCCCATGCCTGTCACGATTATCATCTCTTCCAGTCCAGAGGCCTTTGCCTCCTCGACCGCGTACTGGATGAGGGGCTTGTCCACCAGCGGGAGCATCTCCTTGGGGATGGCCTTTGTCGCCGGCAGGAACCGCGTGCCGAAGCCCGCGGCCGGAAATACCGCTTTTTTTAGTCTCATTTTCTATTCCCTAAAAGTGTTTATGTCCGGCGAAAGCGGAGGACGTTTTTTTCTTAGACCCCGCCCTTGCCGAAGGCCGCGCTTTCAAGTGTTGATAGTAATAAGTTTCCGGTGATAAGTCAATAGAATGGGGCGGACCCCCTCAAGGTTTTACGGAGGCCTTTATGGGTGTCACGCGGGTGTAAGCGAGGCGTAGCGGACCGCGAGCTTCTTTACACCGAAGTCCTTGAAGTTGACGGTCACTTTTGTGTCGTCCCCCCTGCCGATCCGGTCCTTTATTATGCCTATGCCGAAGGACGGGTGTACGACCTTGGCCCCTATCTTCCACGGGTCAGGGGAGTCGCAGGAGTCATAAGAGGGGTTGTGCCCGACCTGGCTGTCATCCCGCGTGTAGTAGACCTCGTTCGCCGTCATGCCCGTCGCCGTCTCGGATGAAGCCGAGGAGCAGAGGATGAACTCAGGGGCTATCTCGTCTATGAATCGGGAGCGTATCTGGCGGCGGGTCTCTCCGTATACGCTCCTGGTCTTCGCCGAAAAGAGGTAGAGGTCTTCGCGCGCCCTCGTCATCCCGACGTAGCAGAGCCGCCTTTCCTCTTCGAGAGAATCCGGGTCGTTTATCGACCTTGAATGGGGGAAAAGCCCCTCTTCCATGCCCGAGAGGAAGACCACCTTGAATTCGAGTCCCTTGGCCGAGTGGAGGGTCATGAGGGTAAGCCTGTCGGAGTCCTCCTTGTAGGCGTCTATGTCGCTTATGAGGGCTACGTGGTCGAGGAAGTCCGCGAGGCTCGAGGACTGGTACGCGGTCTCGAAGTCCTTGATCGCCGAGATGAACTCGAAGAGGTTCTCAACCCTCTCCTGGGCCTCTTCCGAGTTCTCTTCCTGCCACATGAGCATATAGCCGGAATCCTCCAGAAGACGTAGCGCCGCCTCATGCAGGGGCGTGGCGCCGAGGTTGCGTCGAAAATCCTCGCACGCCTCGAAAAAGGCGGAGGCGCGGGTCTTGCCGAGGACGCCCCTGGCGGACGCGGCGCTCCCGGCGGCGTACAGGCTTATTCCCGACTCCCGCGCGGTCGATTGCACCCGCTCCATCGTGGCTTTGCCTATGCCGCGGGGAGGCGTGTTTATGACGCGCTGGAGGCTCAAGTCGTCGTCGGTGTTGTTCATGAGGCGAAGATAAGCGAGCGCGTCCTTTATCTCTTTTCTGTCGTAGAACCTGACCCCGCCGACTATCGTGTACGGGATGCCCTCACGGATGAGCTCTTCTTCAAATACCCTGGACTGGGCGTTCGTCCTGTAGAATACGGCCGCGTCCTTATACGATATCGATTTTGCCGATAGCGCGGATTTGAGCCTCTTTATGATGCGCCGAGCCTCGTCGTACTCGTTGTCGGCCTCCTCGAATGTGAGCAGTTCCCCGGCGTGGTTCTCGGTCCAGAGGGTCTTTTTCAAGCGTTGCTGGTTCCTCTCGATGACCGAATTGGCGGCCGAGAGGATGTTCTTCGTTGAGCGGTAGTTCTGCTCGAGCCGCAGGACCGTCGCGTCCGCGTAGTCCTTCTCGAATTCGAGTATGTTGGAGATGTCGGCGCCCCTCCAGGCGTATATCGACTGGTCCGGGTCTCCGACGGCAAGGAGGTTCCGGGAGCCTCCGGCGAGGAGGTTCGTGAATATGTATTGCGCCTTGTTCGTGTCCTGGTACTCGTCAACCAGTATGTAAGAAAACCTCTCCTGGTAATTCCTTAAGAGGGCGGGGTTCTGGCGCAGAAGATTCACCGGCTCGCAGATGAGGTCGCCGAAGTCCATGCAACCCATGTCACGGAGTTTTTTCTGGTAGAGGGAGTAGACCTTCGCGACGCGCTCGGACAAAAAGTCCCGCGCGTCTGCCTTGAATTCCGAAGGATAGACGTTTTCGTTCTTCGCCCCGTTTATGCGCGCGAGTATGGCCTTCGGCGCAAAGGCCTTGTCGCTTATGTTAAGCTCCTTCATCGCCTCTTTTATTAGCGAGAGCTGGTCGTCCTCTCCGTAGACGGTCAGCGCGTCCTTAAGGCCGAAGGCCTTCGATTCGCGCCTGAGTATCCGGAGCCCGAGCGAGTGGAACGTCCCGAGCCAGAGGGACCGGGCCTCACTGCCGATAAGGCGGCCGAGCCTCTCCCGCATCTCTCCGGCGGCCTTGTTCGTGAAGGTGACGGCGAGGATGGATTCCGGCGCGATGCCCTTATGCAAAACGAGGTAGGCGATGCGGGCGGTAAGGACGCGCGTCTTGCCGCTACCGGCGCCCGCGAGTATAAGAAGGGGCCCGTCGCCGAAAGTGACCGCCTCGGCCTGGGTTGGGTTCAGGTTTTTAAGGAACATAAGAGAGCCTGCGGATACAAGAGGTCTGGAATGCGTTACACCTATTTTTAACATAAAGGGGCGGGTGTAGGCAATCGGACTTTAGCGGGGGAGGAAAGATTCGGGATATGGAGAGGTGATTTTTCATATCCCCTGCGCCCCCTCCCGGAAAGGGAGGGGGCGCAGGGAGGAGTGAGATTACCGGACTACTGTTTCTGCCCCTCTTCCATCTTGTCGTAGCCGTAGAAGAGGAAATAGATGACGACGCCTAAAAGCGTTACGATCATGTATATGCCGTTGTGGAAGAGGTACCAGGCGACGCCCCCGATGATGCCTACGGCAAAGCCGACCCAGTTGAACTTCTTTACTACCTTCGGGTCCATCTTCTTTATGGCCTTGTCCGCCCTCTTGTAGATGAACATGAGGGCGATGAAAACACCTATGATTATCAAGAAGCCTGTTAACGTCATCTATCCCTTTCTGAAGAGCCCCTTTATGGAGCGGCCGTACGGGGCCTTTGCTACGCCCGCCTCTGTGATAATCCCCGCGACGAGTCTATTCGGGGTGACGTCGAAGGCCGGATTCCTGACGCCTACGCCTTCTGGAGCGATCCGTTTCCCGGCCAGGTGAGTGACCTCTTTCTCGTCCCGCTCTTCTATTGGTATCCGGTCGCCGTGATTTATCTTCAAATCAATGGTCGAGAGCGGGGCCGCGACGTAAAACGGTATGCCGTGGGCCTTGGCGAGGATGGCGACCGAATAGGTCCCGATCTTGTTGGCGACGTCGCCGTTCGCCGCTATCCTGTCGGCCCCGACTACCACGGCGTCGATGAGCCCCTTTTTCATTATGTAACCGGCCATGTTGTCGGTTATGAGGGTTACGTCTATCTTGTCTTTTTTGAGCTCCCACGCGGTGAGCCTCGCGCCCTGGAGGAAGGGCCGAGTCTCGTCGGCGATGACCTTTACTTTCTTTCCGGCCTCTATCGCGCCCCGTATGACCCCGAGCGCCGTGCCGTAACCGGCTGTGGCGAGCGCGCCTGCGTTGCAGTGCGTCAACACCGTGGAATTGTTCTTTATGAGCCTGCCGCCGTGCCTTCCTATCGAGCGGTTTATCTCGATATCATCCCTGTGTATCTCTTTTGCCTCGGCTACGAGCCTGGCCTTGAGCCTGTCTATCGGAAGCGCCTTGTTCTCCTCGGCGACCCTCTTCATACGCTCTATGCCCCAGAAGAGGTTTACGGCCGTGGGCCGGGTGGACGCGAGGAGGTCGGCTACCTTGTCGAGCTCCTTTTTGAATGACGCGTAATCCTTTGCCTTGATCTTGAGCGCGCCCAACGCCACACCCATCGCAGCGGCGACCCCTATCGCCGGCGCGCCCCTTACGACCATGTCCTTTATGGCTCCCGCGACGGCCTTATAGTCCCTGTATGTCCTGTATACCTCTTTGCCGGGGAGTATACGCTGGTCTATCATTACAACGCTTGAGTTCTTCCACTCGACTGTCCTGAACATTGGTTCTCTCCTGTACGCATGTTATAAGGAAAACGGCCTTGAGAGTATGACTTAAATCAATACCCGGGGGTATCTTTCGTAAAGACAGACGGGTCGAAGGGCTGTACCTTTACTATTTCCCCGGCCTTGAAACCATCGGAATCCTTCGGGACCACTACGAACGAGTTGGCCCTGACCATCGTGGAAATCACGCCCGATCCCTGGCCTTCGAGCGGGGTCGCGATGACGCCAGTTGAGTCTATCCTGACCTCGGCCCTTATGAAGTTCATCCTGCCGGGCTTTATCTTTATGTCTTTGGTGAGCGTTGCGTTAATGAGGGCGCCGAATATTTTTTTTCTGCCTGACATCTTCAGGAGCGCGGGGCGGACGAACTGTTCGAACGCGACCATCGAGGAGATGGGGTTTCCGGGAAGCCCGAAGGCTGGTTTGCCGCCGATTATGCCGAAGGCGAGGGGTTTCCCCGGTTTCATCGCGACCTTCCAGAATATCATCTCGGAGCCGAGTTCCTTCAAGACGTCCTTTACGAAGTCGTAGTCTCCGACCGATACGCCGCCGGACGATATGATGGCGTCGCAGGTCATGGCGACGGAGAGTTTTTCGCGGAGGCTCTCTTTTGTGTCGCGGGCGATGCCCAGGTTAATGGGGACCGCGCCGGAGTCCGTTGCGAGCGCTGAGAGCGCGTACCCGTTGCTGTTAGATATTTTTCCGAGGCCCGGTACTTCGTTTATGTCCACGAGCTCGTCGCCGGTCGAGAGCACGGCTACGCGCGGCCTCTTGTGGACGAGGACGAACGGAGCGCCGACTGTCGCTAGCATCGAGACCTCCGCGGGGCGGACAACTGAGCCGGCAGGGATGACTATGTCACCCTTTTTGAAGTCCTCACCGGAGCGCCTTACGTTCTCGCCCCTTCTGGCGCCCTCCTTTATGAGGACGAAGCCATCGGGGCCGCGCTCGGTCTTTTCGACCATAACGACCGCGTCGGCGCCAACTGGCACCGGAGCGCCCGTCATGATGCGGACAGCCTCGCCGTCTCCAACAAGACCCTTTGGCACCTGCCCGGCCGGGAGGTCGTAGATGACTTTTAACTTTACGGGTAAATCTTTGGAAGCCTTTTCGATATCGGCGGATTTCAGCGCGTAGCCGTCCATCGCGGAGTTGTCCCAGGGAGGGTTGGGGCGAGTCGCGCGGATGTCTTTGCCAAGCACGCGGCCGAGCGCCGAGAGGGCGTCGACGGATTCGAGCTCCAATGGTTTTATTTCCTTCAAGATTATTTCGACGGCTGATTCGACGGTGATCATTATGGCACCTTTAGCGGGATTTTCAGCTAAAAGATAACACTATAAGGTTTTCAAGTAAATCCCTTTTAAGACATTCAGTCGGGAAGTTTCCGTGGGTTAGGTTGGCGAAGCGTAACCCAACACTGTTTTGCAGGTCTAATCTTGTTAGATCGTTGGGCTGAGCATGGCGAAGCCCAACCTACGGAAACTATACGAACCTTCTGCCAAAGGCCCTTTTGCGCGCTCCGCGCACTTATCCGCAGGGGCTCCTAACGCTTCCTTCCCTACCCGCTCGCGCGCCCCTTAGAGCGCAAGCGTCTAATCTCCCTCGGCGCGCTCGCCTCTCCCTCCCTTATGCGTTCTCCGCCCTGCGCCTGTGTCTTGAGATTGCTTCGTCGCAGATGCGCTCCTCGCAATGACAATTAGCCAAAGGGTTCAGTTTGCAACCTGAACCCTTTGAATAGGCTGGACTAACGAGCCCCGACCTCCCCTTTCCTTCCTTCTGGAATTCCTCCCACCTTTAGGTTATACTTATAAGTTGCTCTATCCGACTTGAACGGGGTATTCGCAAATGGCAAAGAAAAGGGCGCTGGCGGAGGATATCCTCCCCGCGCCCGCGCTCGATAAGGACGCCCTCGTCATAGAGGGGCTCCGGCAGAACAACCTTAAGAACCTCTTTCTCCGCATACCCCACAACAAGGTCACGGCAATCGTCGGGCCTTCGGGTTCCGGCAAGTCCTCGCTCGCCTTTGACACGCTCTTCGCTGAGGGAAGGTGGCGGTTCATCGAGTCGCTCTCGACCTACACCCGCATGTTTTTAGAGCGCATGGACAGGCCGGACCTCGACGCCATCCGGAACATCCGCCCGGCGATCGCCGTCGAGCAGAAGAACCCGGTACGGGGGTCCCGCTCGACGGTCGGCACAACGACCGAGCTTAACGACTACCTCCGGGTTTTCTTTGCCCGCGTTGGACGCCTCTTCTGCGTGGAATGCGGCTCCCCTGTGCGGGAGGATAACCCCGCGAAGATATCGGAGCGGCTATGCGCGGAAAGACCCGGAGCGCGCCTGACCATAGGCTTTACAATCCCGTCAAATGGCAAGTCAGCGGACGAACTCGCCGGAGACCTCCTGAAAAAAGGCTTTATCCGCATCCGAGCCGCGGGGACTATATATAATATCGAGTATGATAGGCCCGCCACGCTCCCGGAGTCCGTCGAGGTCATAGCAGACAGGGTCGTTGTAAAGGAGACCGAGAGGCAGAGGGTCGCCGAGGCGCTGGAGACCTCCTTCCGCGAGGGCGCTGGAGAGGCGTGGGCCGAGGAGGCCGACAACGGAGCAGAGAGGTTCTCGACCGCGCCCATATGCGCGGCGTGCGGCACAAAGGCCGAGAGGCCGACACCTGTCGCCCTCTCCTTCAACCACCCGGTCGGCGCGTGCATCGAGTGCAAGGGCTTCGGCAACCTCCTCCACTATGACGAAGATAAGATAGTCCCCGACAGGACGCTCTCTTTAAAAGACGGCGCCATCGAGCCCTGGACCAAGCCCTCGTACAAATGGTGGTACGAGGAGCTTGAAAAATACGCGCCCAGATACGGGATAGGCCTCGAAAAACCCTTCGAGAAGTTAACGGCCCGCGAACGCAAGGCCGTCTTCGAGGGGACCGGGGACTTCGACGGCATAGACGCATTCTTCGCATACCTCGAGACAAAAAAATACAAGCTCCATGTAAAGGTCTTCACCTCAAGGTACAAGGGGCAGGTGATATGCCCGGCGTGCCTCGGCGCCAGGTTGAAGAAGGCCGCGCTCTCGGTCCGGGTCGATGGCAGGACGATAGCGGACGTAAGCAGGATGTCGATAAGGGACGCGCACGCCTTCTTCAAGACCCTGAAGCTCACCTTGTTCGAGAAAGAGGTGTCGAAAGAGGTATTAAGACAGATAACCCTCAAGCTCGATTTCCTCACTGAAACGGGCCTCGGATATATTACCCTCGACAGGCTGACAAAGACCCTCTCCGGGGGCGAGGCCCAGCGGGTATCCATCGCGACCCAGCTCGCCTCTGCGCTTACCGGCGTCCTCTACATACTCGACGAGCCTTCCATCGGCCTCCACCCGATCGACATAGACACCCTCATCAATCAGGTCAGAAGGCTCGCCTCCCTCGGCAATACGGTCGTACTCGTGGAGCACGACCCCGCGATGATACTCGCGTCCGACAACATAGTGGAGCTCGGCCCCGGCGCCGGAGAGCGCGGGGGCCGCCTCGTCTTTTCCGGGCCAAAAGACGAGTTCATTAAAACCGCCAGGACCCTCACCTCGAACTACTTGACAGGCAGGGCGGTGATACATGTGCCCAGGTGGAGGAGGAACGGCTCAGGGAGGTTCATAACCCTTAAGGGGGCCTCAGGCAACAACCTCAAGTCCGTAGACCTGTCTATCCCCTTAAAGACCATGACCTGCGTGACCGGGGTCTCGGGCTCAGGGAAGTCCTCGCTTGTCGTGGACACCTTCTACAACGCCTCGGCCCAGCGTTTCGGGGAATCCCGCGTCGACAAGCCCCTCCCGTACAGGTCTCTGGAGGGGCTCGGGTATATCTCGGGCTTAAAGCTCATAGACCAGTCCCCCATAGGCAGGACCCCGAGGTCTAACCCGCTTACCTATATCGGCGGCTTCGACGCCATCCGCAAACTCTATGCGTCGCTGCCCTCGGCAAAGGCGATGGGGCTCGCCCCAGGCCACTTCTCGTTCAATGTGGTTGGCGGCAGGTGCGAGGCCTGCAAGGGCGAGGGGGTTGAGAAGCTCGAGATGTACTTCCTCCCGGACGTATACGTGAAGTGCGCGGTTTGTGGCGGAAAAAGGTATAAAAATACGGTACTTGAGGCGAAATACCGGAGAAAATCGATCTTCGACTGCCTTGAGATGACCTTCGAGGAGACGCGGCACCTCTTTCCCCATGAAAGAGACCTCCAGAGGAGGTTCTCCATTCTGAGGGACGTCGGGCTCGGGTACTTGAAACTCGGCCAGTCGGCGACGACCCTCTCCGGGGGGGAGGCGCAGAGGCTGAAGATCGCCAGAGAGCTTGTCGAAGAGCCGAACGGGGATATGCTCTATGTCCTGGACGAGCCTACGACCGGCCTCCACATGGACGACACACGGAAACTCCTCTCGGTATTGGGCAGGCTTGTCGACGCCGGAAACACGGTCCTCATCATCGAACACAACCTCGAGTGCATAAAGACCGCCGACCATATAATAGACCTCGGCCCTGGCGGAGGAGACGCGGGCGGCTCAATCGTCGCCTCCGGAAAGCCCGAGGAGGTGGCGGCGTCAAAATCGAGCCTCATCGCCGCATACCTTAAGGAAGCCCTCTCCCAGCCGATATAGTTAAAGGCCGTCCTCCGCCGGGGCGCTCCTTTTACGGCAAACCCCACCCCTCGCCAAGACCTTTCAAGGGTGCCTTTGCTCACATACATACCTTCTTTTTACGGCTATAATGGCCCTGCATCGTGGGGCTCCAAATGGGGCAAAAACCCCTGAAAAAGCCCGTAAAATCGACCAAATTGGGGGTCCCGGAAAAAGGCTTTTTCCTTGACATGCCTGTCCCAAGCGGGTAAGATGTCTGGCATCTCAATTAAAAGAGGATGGCCACAATGCGAAAGATCGTCTTCATCGAACCCAACCCGCCTGACCTGCACGTTTTCACGAGGATGCCGCTCCCAAGGCTCGGGACCGTGCTCCTCTCCACCATACTGAAGAAGAACGGATACGAGGTAAAGAGCTATGTCGAGTCCGTCGGAGCGCTCGACCTCGAGGACATATTAAGCGCTGACGCCGTGGGCATCTCCACCATAACCTCGACCTCCCGGCGCTCTTACGAGATAGCGACGCTATTAAGGAAGATAGGGATACCGGTATTCATGGGCGGACCGCACGTTACATACATGCCTGACGAGGCGCTCGAGTACTGCGACTTCGTCATGCGCGGCGAGGCCGACGACCATATCGTCGACTTCATCAAGGCGCTCGAGAAGGGCTCCGGGTTCGAGAACATCCCCGGCCTCTCGTTCAGGCAGGACGGCAAGGTCCACCACAACAAACTCAACCCCTTTATGAAGGACATGGACTCGCTCCCCTGCCCGGACTTCAACCTGATCGCCGGGATGGAGACGATCGGCATAAAGAGGTTCTCCATAACCCCTGTCATGACATCGAGGGGATGCCCCTACGACTGCAGTTTCTGCTCGGTCACCGGCATGTTCGGCCAGAAGTACAGATTCCGCTCAAAGGAACGCGTCATGGAAGAGGTCGAGAACATCCGGAAGGCCGGCAAGAACTGGGTCTTTTTCTACGACGACAACTTCTGCGCCCATAAGAAGCGCACCAAGGAGCTCCTCCACGCCATGATAGAAAAGGGGCTCACCCCCAACTGGACGGCGCAGGTGAGGGTCGACGTCGCCAAGGACCCCGAGCTCCTCGACCTCATGAAGAAGTCCGGTTGCCATACCGTCTACATTGGGCTCGAGTCGGTGAACCCGAAGACGCTCGAGGCCTACAACAAACAGCAGTCGGTCGAGGACATAACCAACTGTATAAAGGCGCTCCACAAGAAGGGCATCCGGATACACGGGATGTTCGTATTCGGCTCCGACCTCGACACAACGGACACCATACAGGATACCGTCGCGTTCGCCAAGAAGAACGACCTCGACTCCGTCCAGTTCCTTATCCTTACGCCTCTGCCAGGCACCAAGTGTTACCGCGACCTCGACGCCGAAGGCCGGATCATCACAAAGGACTGGTCGATATACGACGCCCACCACGTCGTCTTCGAGCCGAAGCTCATGAATTATTACCAGCTCCAGACCGAGACGATGAGGGCGACGAAAGAATTCTACTCCATACCTCAGATAGCGAAGAGGGCGCTCCGTTTCGACCTCTTCAACGTCGGCATCAAGACCTACGGCCATAACCTCACGAAAAAGTGGATAAGGGACAACCAGTCCTTCGTCGAGTACACGCGGACCATCACCGGCGCGGGCAGGCACATCGAGCTCGCGGCGAAGAAGACCGCGGAAGACCTCAAGGAGAAGTTCCGTCTGCTGGAGCTCTCCGGCGCTATCCCGCGCCTCAGGCATAACAACTGAAACAAGGTTGCAGAAGACGAGAGGACCGTATGAAGAGAAAGTTTACAACGCTATTTTTCTGCCTGGCCCTCCTGGGCGCGCTTCCTGCGGTCTCCCTTGCCGCCGGCGCGAGTGATGCGGCCCCGCAGGGGGCGTTGACGGCCGCGGAGATCCGCCTTGAAGCCGGATGCGCCGGGTCGAACGACGCCGCATCCGAGTTCGAAGGGCTTGAAAAAGGAGACTGCGCGAATGAGGACGGGGGCCTGGCGTACTCCGAGCTCATCGTCGATACGGCATCGTTTGAGGCCTGCGAGCTCGAGGCAGAGGACAAAGTGGCCGACGGGTTCTCGGGAGAGGACGCCCTACCCGCCTGCGTTAACCCGGCGCCGTCTGCTGTCTCTTCGCTCGACGGGACCGGGGCGGTTGCCTCGCTCTCCGAAGACGACGGCATGCCTGAAGTCCCCATCGTAGTCAACAAGAGCGTCGAATCCTTCATCAACTATTTTCAGACGAGGGGCAGGAAGTACTTCGAGCGCTGGTGGGACAGGTCAGAGGATTACATGACCATGCTCCAGTCGATACTGCGCGAGGAGGGGCTTCCCGAGGAGCTCTCCTACATCGCCTTCATAGAGAGCGGACTTAACCCCAGGGCGCGCTCAAAGGCGAATGCCGTCGGCATGTGGCAGTTTATAAGGGGCACGGCCCTCCGGTACGGCCTCAGGGTCGATTGGTGGATAGACGAGCGCATGGACCCCGAGAAGGCGACATACGCCGCGGCAAAATACTTCAAGAACCTCTACGGCCAGTTCGGGTCGTGGTACCTGGCCGCCGCCGGATACAACGCCGGCGAGGGCAAGGTAGCCCGCGCCGTAAGGAAGCACAATACCGAAGACTTCTGGGAGCTAGCGAGCCACAAGAGGCCCTTCAGGCGTGAGACCAAGGAGTACGTGCCCAAGTACCTGGCCGCCCTCCTCATCGCGAAAGACCCGGTAAGCTACGGCTTCGAGCCGGCCGCATACAACGACGCGGTCCTTTACGAGAAGGTCCGCATATCGCAGGCTACCGATCTTCGCGTCATAGCGGACGCCGCAGGGACTACCGTAGACGAGATACAGAGGCTGAACCCCGAACTCCTCCGCTGGTTCACGCCGCCCAACTACCCGGACTACGAGATAAAGGTCCCGACAGGCACCGCGCAGACGCTCGTTGAGAACATGGAGAAGCTCCCGCCTTCCAGGCGGATAGCCTTCCAGATGCACAAGGTAAGGCGCGGCGAGACCTTCGCCAAGATAGCCAGGAAGTACGGCACCTCGGTAGGGCCGATACTCTACATCAACAACATGAAGAGCGCCAAATACTTAAAGCCAGGGACCGTCATAGCCGTGCCTGTCAGGTCCGACGGCGTCGCAAGGTCCAAAGGTACCAAGAAGGACGTGGCCTTCGTCTACATGCACGAGGACTTCCAGAGCTGAGGGGCGCTCAGGTCCATAAAACAAGGCTGACAAAAGGCGGGGAGCGAGAGCTTCCCGCCTTTTTTAATTCACCCTTTTGCGGTTTCAGGTTTGTAACCTGAGCCCGCAAAAGCTATAAAAAACAATAATGCTCATAATTTTCCCCCTCTTCTCCTTGAATCCCTCCCTCTTTTCTGTTAAGTTCTGCCTATGGGTTTGAAGGTAGCGTTCATAGCGCCTGAGGCCGCGCCGTTCTCCAAGACCGGCGGGCTCGCGGACGTCGCCGGGTCGCTCCCGAAGGCATTGAAACGCCTCGGGGCCGACGTCGCGCTCTTCGTCCCTTTCCACCGGGAGACCGCTGAGAGCAATTTGAAGTTCGAGACTACCGGCATAGATATTACGGTACCGCTCTGGAGGAGGAGGATAAAGGCGGAGGTCCTCTCATACACCGGAGGCGAGGTCCCGGTCTACTTCATAAAAAGGGACGAGCTCTTTGACAGGTCCTTTCTCTACGGCACCCCGGAGGGCGACTACTACGACAACCTGGAGAGGTTCGCCTTCTTCTCAAGGGCGGTGCTGGAAGCGCTCAAGGAGGGTGGCTTCTCCCCGGATATTGTCCACTGCAACGACTGGCAGACAGGGCTCGTGCCCGCGTATTTAAAAGACGCTTACAGGGGAGACCCGTACTTCGCGAAGACCGCCTCTGTCTTTACGGTCCACAATATCGCCTACCAGGGGCTCTTTGACTGGAAGCTCTACGAGCTCATGAACCTGGGGCCGCACCTCTTCAACCCCGAGGGGCTCGAGTTCTGGGGCAAGGTAAACCTCCTTAAGGCGGGGCTCGCGTACTCGGAGATTATAACTACCGTCAGCGAGGGCTACGGCCGGGAGATACAGACCGAGGAGTACGGCTACGGGCTCGAAGGGTTATTAAGGAACAGGAAGGAATCCCTCCACGGGGTCATAAACGGCATCGATTACAGCGAGTGGGACCCTGAGATAGACCCGCTCATCCCCTCGCGCTACTCATCCAGCGACCTTAAGGGAAAAAAGGCGTGCAGGCGGGCCCTCCTTAAGGAGTTCGGGCTGAAACTCAAGCCCAGGACCCCCGTCATAGGCATCATATCGAGGCTCGCGGCCCAGAAAGGCGTCGATATATTGGCAGAGGCTATGCCCGCCCTCATGGAGCTCGACCTGGCCCTCGTTGTCCTCGGCTCAGGGGACAGGCAGTACAGCGACTTGATCGAGGGACTCGCCGCGAGATACCCTGAGAAGCTCTCGGTAAAAATAGCCTTCGACCACAAACTCTCGCACCTCGTAGAGGCGGGGAGCGACATCTTCCTCATGCCCTCCAGATACGAGCCCTGCGGCTTGAACCAGATATACAGCCTCAAATACGGGACCGTCCCCGTGGTCCGCGCAACCGGCGGCCTCGATGACACGGTACGCGGCTATGCCGTAGGCGAAGGCACCGGGTTCAAGTTCAGGGAATACTCGGCAAAGGCGCTCGTAGATAAGGTAAAAGAGGCGCTCGCGGTCTTTGCGGAGAAGGAGGCGTGGAAAGAGTTGCAGGTCCGCGGCATGAGGGAGGATTTTTCGTGGGAGAGGTCGGCCAGAAAGTATATGGAACTCTATCGCATTGCCCAGAGGTGTCTAAAAGTTAGTCACCTGAGCCCCAAAAACGCGCACCCTGCCGGCAGACGATGAAATACCTGGGGGAAACTTTTTGTAGAAAGTTCCCCCCAGACCCCCTTCAAAGACGTTCAGCTCCGTACAAAACCCCCCGACAAAAATGGGGGTTTTGTACGGAAAACCCTGAAATCCATCAAACGGAACAATGGGTCCTTTATTAAGAAAGGTCTCCTTCAGGTAGATTCGCAAGGTCCCCGTTGCCCTGATGGCACTAATCTTGCTTTTCTACTATCACATGAGAAAAATAGCCATAGTAGACGACGACGCATCTGAAAGAATTGTGCTTAAGGGCCTGCTCATGGAGAACGGCTTTTCTGTCGTGGCAGAGGGTAAGAGCGGGCTTGAGGCCATCGATATTTGCCGGTCGAGCACCCCGGACCTGATCATCATGGATGTAAGGATGCCGGGAAAGGACGGCATATCGGCGGCCTTTGAGATCAGCAAGATCTGCCCGACGCCGGTCGTGTTGCTCACCGCGAGCGACGACGAGGAGACGATACGCCGCGCCGCCGAGGCAGGGGTCATGGGGTTTCTCCTGAAGCCCATAAGGGAGGAGGGGCTCGTCCCGGCCATTGAGCTCGCCATCTCGCGTTTTGAGGAGTTTGTGATGCTCCGGAAGGAGAACGCTGAGCTGAAGGACGCGCTCAAGGCGAGAAAGACCATCGAAAAGGCCAAGGGGCTCCTCATGGAGAGGGATAAGCTCTCCGAGGCCGAGGCATTCGCGAGGATAAGGAAGATAGCGATGGACAAGCGGAAATCGATGACAGATATAGCGGAAGTGATAATACTCGCCTTTGAAAAGGAAGTCTGATGATGTCGAAGATACTTGTAGTAGAGCATGTGCCACACGAGGGGCTGGGTATGATAGGCCAGGCGTTATCCGGCTTCGACCTCGAATACATGAGGGTCTACGAGACCGGAAAGGCGGGGGAGTCGGCCGAAGGCTACTCGGCGCTCATCGTCATGGGCGGGCCGATGGGGGTGTATGAATCCGACATCCATCCGTTCATAAACGACGAGATGGAATTGATAAGAGAGGCGATAAAAAAGGACGTCCCGGTCCTCGGCGTATGCCTCGGCTCCCAGCTCCTTGCCGCCTCTGCCGGCGCGCGCGTCTATAAGGGCGGGAAGAAGGAGATAGGCTGGTACAACGTCTCGCTTACGGACGAGGGCGCGACTGAGAGGCTCTTTCTGGGCCTGCCTGACGAGTTCCCGGTATTCCAGTGGCACGGGGACACCTTCGACGTGCCGTCTAACGCGGTCAATCTCGCCTCATCGGACCTCTTCCCCAATCAGGTGATAAAGGTGGGCAAAAGGGCCTATGGCTTCCAGTTCCACTTTGAGGTGACTGCGAAGATGATAGCGGAGTGGATAGAGATAAACGCGGAAGAGCTCAAGGCCGCCGATATCGACCCCATGCAGATACTAAAGGAGACCCCGGAGAAGATAGAGGGGCTACACAGGCTCGGCAGGGCCATAGTCCAGAGGTTCGCCCGCCTGATCGATTAATAGGCAGTCCCTGCTCATAATTGAAGCAGTGCGGCCACAAGGGGTTTGTAATCGCGAGTATTTGAGGGGATTCGCGGTTGGCATTGAAGTTGCAAAATAAGGCAGTGTGCCCGTTGGGCATGGTTACAAAGGAGTAACCGGCGATAGTAATCTTAAGCGAGACAAAGGCAAAGGCGCCTTTCCTTGAATAAAGGGGGCGCCTTTTTTATCCTGCCCTCGAAAAAAAATCAGAAAGAGAAGAGGGAGGAGAAAAAAATGAAGTCGATGAAAAAGGTTTTTGTAGCAACTCTGGCATTGGGTGGGGTCCTGGTGTTCTCGAATTTCGCTTCGGCCACCCCGACGACTCACATCTGGTCGCCTTCGACCGACGTGCAGGCGTACGGCGTGTTTCATCTTACGAGCGACATCTACATCCCGGTAGACAGGCCGACCGGCGCGAGGCCAGGGACGATAACGAACCTGGGGCTCACAACCGGCATCCTCCCGTACGAGAAGATCAACGCCGAGATCGGCTTCGACCACATCGAGGGCTCGTACCCTGTCTTCTTTAACGCCAAGGTCGGGACACCCGAGGGGGCTTTCGGCGCATTCTCCCCGGCGCTCGCCGTCGGCGGCTACTCCTTCGGCACCAAGGAGGACTCGACCGATTACAACGTCTATTATGTAAAGGCCGCCAAGACCTTCGACAAGCTCGGCAGGTTCTCGGTCGGCTACTACACCGGGAACGACCGGCTTTTGCTTGACGAGAACGGGGCCGCCGACGAGAACGGAGTGCTTCTCGCGTGGGAGAGGACATTGAGCGAATTGTCCGAGAACCTCTGGGTCTCCGTAGACTATCAGGGCGGGGACAACAACCTGGGGGTATTGAGCTACGGCTTTTCATGGAAGTTCGCCCCGAATACCTCGGTCATATTCGGCTTCGTCGACCAGAACAACGACAACCTTAACCCCGGCGACACGTTCACTGTCCAGGTGGACATAGATTTCAACGTGTTCGGGAAGTAGAGTCCAGTTTTAAAAATAAGTGGAGCTTGTTTGGCCGGCACCGACGCCCTTTGGCCCTTTGGGGCGGCCAGGCAAGCTCAGATCAAAGACGATCGAAGGAGGAAGCAGAGATGGATGCGTGTGTCTCAAGGGCATTATCCTGGCCAATGGGTTCATTGAGAAAAGGGTTCCTGATGTTTTCACTACTGCTCATAATCCAGGCGATATCGGCGCCGTTTTCCTTAGCGGCCGAGGCGGCCAATGAAATAAACAAGGCCGACACCGCCTGGATATTGGTATCCACCGCGATGGTCATGTTCATGACCCCGGGGCTCGCGATATTCTACGCCGGGATGGCGAGGAAGAAGAACGTCCTCTCCACCATGATGCAGAGTTTCTTTATACTCTGCCTCATTTCGATTCAGTGGATACTCGTCGGGTACACGCTGAGCTTCGGGCCGGACGTGGGCGGCTTCATAGGCTCGCTCGACTTCCTCGGCCTTGAAAACGTCGGCGTTGAGGCAAAGGGGACTATCCCGCACCTCTTATTCATGATGTTCCAGGGGATGTTCGCGGCCATAACCGTTGCGCTCATCACCGGCGCGTTCGCAGAGAGGATCAAGTTTTCAGCCGTAGTCGTCTTCAGCCTCCTCTGGGCGACACTCATATACGACCCCCTCTGCCACTGGGTATGGGGCGGCGGCTGGCTGCAGAAGCTCGGGGTCCTTGATTTTGCCGGAGGCATAGTTGTCCATATAAGCTGCGGGCTCTCGGCGCTTGTCGCCGCCATATACGTAGGCAAGAGGAAGGGCTTTCCGAGAGAGCTCATGGCCCCGCACAACCTGACGCTAACGGTCATCGGCATGGGCATACTCTGGTTCGGGTGGTTCGGCTTCAACGCCGGTAGCGCTCTGGCGAGCGACGGGGCCGCGGTGATAGCCTTTGTCACGACCAACACGGCGGCCGCGGCAGGGACCCTCACCTGGGCCTTTATAGAGTGGGGGCACAGGGGCAAGCCCACGATGCTCGGAGCGATGTCCGGGGCCGTAGCCGGCCTCGGCTCCATAACCCCGGCTTCCGGGTTCGTGACCCCGGGCTCGGCGATTATTATCGGCATAGCCGGAGGCGCCCTCTGCTACATGGCGGTCACCATGTTGAAGCCCAGGCTCGGCTACGACGACACCCTCGACGTATTCGGCATACACGGCATAGCCGGGACATGGGGGACGATAGCGACCGGCATATTCGCGACCATCGGCGCGCAGGGGCTCATAGCGGGAAACCCGGCACAGCTTGGGAAACAGGCCATAGGCGCCCTCGTCACCGTTCTGCTGTCTGTCGTCGGCACCTACGTACTCCTTAAGATAGTCGACCTCGTAATAGGCATACGCGTAACGACAGAACAGGAGATAGAAGGGCTCGACCTCTCCCAGCACGAGGAGAGCGGGTATACGATGTAGAAAGCCCCGCGGCATTTATATAAACCCGGCCACATCGGCGTGGTCCGGCATCGATTGTAAAGGCAAAGGCGCCTTTTGAGGAAGCGTTGGTTCGCGTCCCGAAGGCGCTTTTATATTTTAGAGAGGAAAGACTATGAAGAAGATAGAGGCCGTTATAAAGCCCTTCAGGCTCGAAGAGGTTAAGAAGGCCCTGAACGACCTCAACATCGAGGGCATGACGGTAACCGAGGTCAAGGGGTTCGGGAGGCAGAAGGGGCATACCGAGTTTTACAGAGGCGCCGAGTACTCGGTCGATTTTCTCCCGAAGATAAAGATCGAGGTGGTGACTACCGAGGAAATGACCGCGAAGGTGGTGGAGGCGATAACAACTGCGGCGAGGACCGGGAAGATCGGGGACGGCAAGATATTCGTAATAAACGTCGAAGAGGCCGTAAGGATAAGGACCGGAGAGAGCGGGGAGACCGCTCTTTAAGAGTATAAACACAATGCAGTGTGAAAAAAAGTCGAAGCCGACTGGAGGAAGTATGTTAAGGAAGATCCTATTACTGGTTCTCATGTATCTGTTAGTGCCGCTCTCAGCTCTTGCGGAGGAGGCGGCGGCTGTCGCGCCGAAGATAGACACCGGTGACACTGCCTGGGTCCTTACGTCCACGGCGCTCGTGCTCCTCATGACCGCGCCGGGGCTCGCGTTGTTTTATTCGGGGATGGTCAGAAGAAAAAACGTACTCGCTACCATCATGCAGAGCTTCGTGATCCTCTGCGTCATAAGCATACAGTGGGTGCTCTGGGGCTACAGCGTCTCTTTCGGCCCGGACAAGTTCGGGCTCTTCGGAGGGCTCGAGTGGGCGGGGCTTAACGGCGTCGGGCTTGAGCCTTACCCTGACTACGCGGCGACCATCCCGCACCAGGCCTTCATGATATTCCAGATGATGTTCGCGGTCATAACGCCCGCGCTAATCGCCGGGGCGTTCGCCGAGAGGATGAAGTTCAGCGCGTTCCTGGTATTCACCATACTATGGTCGACCTTCGTGTACGACCCCATAGCGCACTGGGTCTGGGGCATAGGCGGCTGGCTCCGCGTCATGGGTGCGCTCGATTTTGCGGGGGGCACGGTCGTCCACATAAGCTCCGGGGTCTCGGCGCTCGCAACCGCCCTCTACATAGGCAAGAGGAAGGGATACATGACGGAGATAATGGCGCCGCACAACCTGCCGCTTACCGTTATCGGGGCCGGGCTCCTCTGGTTCGGCTGGTTCGGGTTCAACGCCGGTAGCGCCCTCGGCGCGAACGGGCTTGCGACCTCGGCCTTTGTCGTAACGAACACCGCCGCGGCGGCCGCCGCGCTCTCGTGGCTCTTTGCCGAGTGGATACACAGGGGGAAACCGACGCTTTTAGGGCTCGCCTCCGGGCTTGTAGCCGGGCTCGTCTCGATCACCCCGGCCTCTGGGTTCGTTGGGCCCGTCGCGGCGATCATACTCGGGTTGCTCGCCGGCGTCATCTGCTACATATCCGTCAGCTACATAAAGCCCTTCTTCAAATATGACGACTCGCTCGACGCATTCGGCATACACGGCGTCGGCGGCATCTGGGGCGCGCTCGCAACAGGCATATTCGCGACGGTCGCCGTCAACGCCGCCGGGGCCGACGGCCTCATCTACGGGTCGGCCGCGCTCCTCTGGAAACAGTTTATAGCGATAGCGGCAAGCGGCGCGTATTCCTTTATCGTGACGCTCATAATACTTAAAGTCGTGGACATGGCGATAGGGCTCCGCGTCTGCCAGGAGGACGAGGTTCAGGGGCTCGACCTCACACAGCACAGCGAGAGCGGGTACAACCTGTAATTCGAAGGGCAGAGCAATAAGACAGGGGCTACAAAAAAACAGCGGGGCCTTTGCGGAGGCCCTCTCATAATAGACCGTTACGCGGTTGTAACGGTCAAACCGGCAAAGGCGCCTTTTAGCGGGAGATAATAAAATCCCTTAAAAGGCGCCTTTCTATTTTAAAAATGGGAGGAGGAGAAATGAAAAAGGTAGAGGCCATAATAAAGCCCTTCAAGCTCGATGAAGTGAAAAAGGCCCTTAACGACCTCAACATCGAGGGGATGACGATCACCGAGGTAAAGGGGTTCGGGAGACAGAAGGGGCACACGGAATTTTACAGGGGTGCGGAGTACACCGTAGATTTTCTGCCAAAGGTGAAGGTAGAGGTCGTGACTGACGACGATATGGCCGCGAAGGTCATAGAGGCCGTCATGGAGGCGGCGCGGACCGGGAAAATAGGAGACGGCAAGATATTCGTGATCGAGGTCGAGGAGGCCGTAAGGATCAGGACAGGGGAGAGCGGCAAGAACGCGCTTTAAGAAACCAGCAGGAAACGTCAAAGGAGGCAGTCATGTTCAAGAAAATCTTTTTTACAATCTTACTGCTCGCGGGCCTGCTGTCCCCGGCGATATCTTTCGGGGAGGAAGGCGTTGCGCCGGGGTCCCAGGCCCCGGCGATAGCAGGGGCGGTCGAGGCGGCGGCGCCTGTCGCTGTGGACATAGGCGCGAAGCTCGAAGAGACGATCAGCATTAACAAGGTCGCGCTCGATACCGTCTGGGTGCTCGTAGCCGCTTTCCTTGTATTCTGGATGAACGCCGGGTTCGCGCTCGTGGAGTCGGGCCTCTGCAGGGCGAAGAACACCATAAACATACTCGCCAAGAACTTCGTAGTCTTTGCCATAGCCTCGATCGCCTTTTACATCATAGGCTGGGGGCTCATGTTCGGGGACGGCAATTCGTTCTTCGGGATCGAGGGGCTCTTCATGCTACACGGCGCTGACAACAGCCCGGCCACAGGGGCGGCGTACCAGGGGGTGTACTCGTCGATGAACTGGACCGGCGTGCCTCTCTACGCCAAGTTCTTCTTCCAGCTCGTCTTCGCAGGCACCGCCGCCACGATCGTCTCAGGGGCGGTCGCCGAGAGGATCAAGTTCATGAGCTTCATAGTGTTTTCCTTCATCATAGTCGGCTTCATCTATCCCGTGGTAGGCCACTGGATATGGGGCGGCGGATGGCTCGCCAAATTGGGGATGTTCGACTTCGCCGGCTCGACGGTAGTCCATTCCGTCGGCGGCTGGGCCGCGCTCGCGGGCGTCATGGTCCTCGGGCCGAGGCTCGGCAAGTTCGGCAAGACCGGGAAGGTAAACCCCATACCAGGCCACAACATGTCGATGGCGACCCTCGGGGCGCTGATACTATGGCTCGGATGGTTCGGATTCAACCCCGGCTCGACGATGGCCGCTGACGCGGGCGCTATTGCGCGCGTGGCCCTTACGACCAACATGGCCGCCGCGGCCGCGACATTGACTGCGACGGCAACGGCGTGGCTCCTCATAGGGAAACCCGACCTCTCGATGATATTGAACGGCACGCTCGCGGGACTCGTGGCCGTCACCGCCCCGTGCGCCTTCATAAGCGTGGAGAGCTCGCTTATCATAGGCCTTATAGCCGGCGTGCTGGTAGTCGTAGCCGTGATGTTCTTTGACAAGGTCAAGCTCGACGACCCGGTCGGCGCTCTCTCTGTCCACCTCGTGAACGGCGTCTTCGGCACGCTCGCGCTCGGCCTCTTCGCCGAGGACAGGTTCATGCCCGGCACGACCGGCGACGGCCTCTTTTTCGGCAGTTCCAAGCTCTTCGTCTCGCAGCTCGCGGCCGTAGTAGGCGTGGGCGTCTTCACCTTTGTCGTCAGCATCATAGCCTGGTACGTGATAAAGGCCGTCATAGGCCTGCGTGTGAGCGAAGAAGAGGAGATGATAGGGCTTGACATCGGCGAGCACGGGGCCGAAGCCTATCATATAGGGCCGGGCGATACATACCAGGCGGTAAAGACCGGGGAGAGGCACAAATAGCTGTAGGCAAAAACGGTAAAAAGGCAAGGCAATGGCGCCTCGAATACCGGGGCGCCATTTTTATTTTTCGAGTTCTAAAGGAAAGAAAGGGGGGACCATGAGGGAGAGAAACGGAAAAGAACGCATCGTCGTAATAGGGAACGGCATGGCGGGGACGGCGTGCGTCGAGGAGATACTGAAACTCGCGCCCGCGCGCTTCGATGTGACGGTTTTCGGGGCGGAGCGGCACAGCTACAACAGGGTGCTCCTTGCGCAGGTGCTCACCGGGGAGAAGACACTTGAGGACATTTCGCTCCATAACAGGGAGTGGTACGCCGGGAAGGGAATAAACCTCCACGCCGGGGCGAGGATAACGGAGATAAAGAGGTGGAGCCGCGTGGTAGTGACGGAGAGCGGGCTTGAAGCCCCCTACGACAGGCTCATATTCGCAACCGGGTCGTTGCCCGTCATGCCGCCCATCCCCGGGATAGATAAGGAAGGCGTACTCCCGTTCAGAAACATCGGCGACTGCGAGAGGATAGCTTCCTTCTGCAGGGCCGGTGGAAGGGCCGTTGTAATAGGCGGGGGTCTCCTTGGGCTCGAGGCCGCCTGGTCGCTTAAAAAGCTCGGGATGGAGACGACGCTCGTGCATATCATGGACCGTCTTATGGAGAGACAGCTCGATCTGCGGGCCGCGTCGTTCCTTAAGGACGATATCGACAAGACAGGCATAAAGGTACTGCTGAATAAAAAAACAGAGGGCCTCCTTGGTAACGGAAGGGTCGAGGGACTTAAGCTCAGCGACGGTTCCACGATACCAGCCGACCTCGTGGTGGTATCGACCGGGATAAGGCCTAACGCGGAGCTCGCGAGGTCCGCCGGGATATACTGCAACAGGGGGATAGTCGTAAGCGACTGCATGCAGACTTACGACCCGGCGGTCTTCGCCGTCGGGGAGTGCGTGGAGCACAGGGGAGCGACCTTCGGCCTCGTCGGGCCCATCTTCGATCAGGCGCGGGTATTGGCGAACCACCTCGCCGGCGACGCGAGGCTTGTCTTCAAATCGCAGACTACGTCCGTCCGGCTCAAGGTCCCAGGCATAGAGCTCTATTCCGCCGGTGAGGTGGAAGAGACCGAAGGGGTCGAGGCCATCGAGTACCTGGATAAGGGTGCGAGGACGTACAAGAAGCTGCTCGTCTCGGAGGGGAGGCTCAAGGGCATCGTGATGTACGGGGATACGCACGACGGGCCGAGGCTCTTCTCGTCGCTCCTGGAAGGAGAGGATATCTCCCACAAGAGGAAGACGATTTTCGCCGCGGAATCCGCGAGGGGGAGCGCGGACTCGATAGAGGCGATGCCGGACAACGCCATCGTTTGCGGGTGCAGGGGCGTGACAAAAAAGGCGATAGTGGACGCCATAACCACCAAGGGGCTGTTTACGAGGGAGGACATAAAAAGGGAGACCGGCGCAAGCTCCTCCTGCGGGGGGTGCGCCCCTCTTGTCGAAAGGATACTCGAGGCGACACTCGGCTCCGACTTTAATCCGTCCTCTAAGCAAGGGCTATGCGCATGCACGAGGTACACGAGGGACGACGTCGTCAAAAACATACGGGAGCTCGGCCTCAGAAACGTCGCCGAGGTGCTCTCGACGCTCGGGTGGGAGGGCGTGGGATGCGAGGAGTGCAGGCCGGCGATCAACTACTACGGGTACATGGCTAACCCGTCCGGCTGGGAGGACGACCCCGGGTCGAGGCTCGTGAACGAGCGGGCGAAGGCGAACATACAGAACGACGGCACCTTTTCGGTCGTGCCGAGGATATACGGGGGTGTCGTGACGCCGGGGGAGCTTAAGAAGATAGCCGACGCGGCAGTGAAGTTCGACGTCCCGCTTGTAAAGATAACCGGCGGGCAGAGGATCGCGCTCGTAGGGGTCAAAAGGACGGACCTCAAGCCGATATGGGAGGACCTCGGCATGAGGTCAGGCGCGGCCTACGCCAAGGCCGTCAGGACCGTCAAGACCTGTGTCGGCTCCACGCATTGCAGGTACGGCACACAGGACTCGATGTCCTTCGGCATGGAGCTTGAAAAGAGGTACGAGGGGGTCTGGACCCCGGCGAAGGTGAAGATGGGTGTGAGCGGTTGTCCCAGGAACTGCGCCGAGGCCGGGATAAAGGACATCGGGATAGTTGGGTTGAGCGGCGCCTGGGAAATATACGCAGGGGGCTCAGGGGGCATAGAGGTCGCGCGGGCGCGGAAGCTCTCATCCGTTAAGACGAGTGACGAGGCTGTCGCTATCGCGGACGCGCTCCTGCAACTTTACAGGGAAGAGGCTGAATACGGCGAGAGGTTGTTCAAGTGGATGGAGAGGGAGGGTGTAGAGTCCATAAAAAAGACCCTGGCTAACGATGAAAAAAGCGGGGGGCTGAGGAAACGGCTCGAGATATCGCTCGCATCGCTTTCAGACCCTTGGAAAGAGAAGGCGTTAGAGAGGCCCCCGGCCGCCTGAGGCGTTCAGGGCCCTGGCCGTCTGTCCCGGGCGCGTCCGTCAGCGTCAGGCCGGGCGGACGGGTGCGAGGAGGCGTATCTGCCTGAGCGAGCAGGCAATGCTCTCAGAGGCCGCGCGGATCTCCTCTGCGGAGGTTTTAAGGCGCTCATCATCCGATTTACGGGCGAGTTCCGAGAGGGAGGGTAGCGCCGCCATAATCCTGTCAAGGCCGTCTGAAGCGCCGAGGGAGAGCTTCTCGACCGTTTCCGCAAGGCGGGTTTTTGCGGCGGCCTCCTCATTGAGCCTGTCGTTCAGCGCGACGAGGACCGAGGTCCGCTCATCGACCTTTCTTTCAAGGACGCGGTTCGCGCGAAGCAGGACCTCCTCGGCGAGCTTCTTCTCCGACCTCTCTATTACCTCAAGACGTCCCCGCCTCTTTATGAGCGCGAACCGGTGGGTGGAGACGATGTCGAGGAGCTCCTCGGCCCCGCAACTATCGAGCGAATAGGAGCAGAGGGCGAGCATCCTGTACGAGCCGATGACGTTGTCGACCTCCCTCTCGTACCGGATGAAGGCATCCCAATCCTCTTTGTTAAGCCAGGAGGTGTTGCCGCTTGCCCGGAGCCCCTGGCAACCCCTGGCGAGGCCCTGTATGTACTTGGAGACCCAGCCTTCGAGGACCGTCTGCGCATCGAAGGACATTCCCTTCGTGTACCATTCGGTATGGGGGATGATCTCTATCTGCTCCTTCGAGAGGTAGTATTCGAAGTCCGGCATGGCCAGACGCATCGCCTTTTTCACGTCCTCGACGCCGATAGGGTCGGCGATGATCCACACGCAGAATTCGTTTGATTCGAGCCCGGTCTTGAAGAACGGGACGAGGACGGCGAAAAGGCTCTCCCTATCCTCGTATAAGTGGGCGAAGTGGGCGCCCCACGGCAGGTCTCCGATTGCGTCGATCCCCGTCCTTCTAAGCCCAACCTGGTCTTCTTCCCCGGCCTTTAAGGCCGCCCGCCTCTCCATAATATAATGCACCGAAAACCCTTTCTCTATTTTTTTTACTTAGATTTTGCGTCCCGCTGGGAGCGTAAGTTTTCCACCCAAGCCCCATGCAGACGCTCAAGCATATCGTAAAAACGGGAATCCGGCTAACGAGAAGGGTGTATCTTCGATATGTTGGATATGATGGAAGCGGTTTTTTTGCAGGTGTCAACAGAGAGGAGGACTTCGGATATCATGGCGACTGCCGTTGCCCCGTAGGCGAGCACTTCCCCCATGTTGTCCTCGGTAATGCCGCCGATCGCGACGATCGGGAGGGAGGTCATTCCGCGGGCCTTTCTGAGGGCCGGGAGGCCCTTGGGCGTCTCGGCGTCTTTCTTAGTGGCGGTGGCAAAGACAGGCCCGAAGGAGATATAGTCCGCGCCCCGTGAGAGCGCCTCTTTCGCCTCTCCCTCATTATGGGTCGAGAGGCCTATGATGGCATTCGGGCCGAGCGCCTTCCTCGCCTCAAGCGGCGGGATGTCGTCCTGCCCGAGGTGGACCCCGTCGGCCTCCGAGAGTAGCGCGATATCGACCCGGTCGTTCACTATGAATACGGCCCCGTAAGAGGCGGCAAGCCTTTTTATTTCGATTGCGGCGGAGAGCAGGTCCCTGCCGTTGAGGCCCTTTGCCCGGAGCTGGATTATTGAGGCCCCGCCTTTGAGGAGCTTTGAGCCGGCCAGGGAGAGCTCGTCGGGTAAGAGGTACGCGGTGTCGATTACGGCGTAGAACCCCCGGATAAGCTCTGCCCTGCCGCTCATTCCTTGAACTTCCCCGGCTGGATGTTAAGCTCCTTGATTTTTTTGCGGAGCGTATTCCGGTTGATGCCCAGTACCTCGGCGGCCTGCACCTGGTTGCCACGGGTCTTTTCGAGGACGAGCCTTATCAGCGGCCTTTCCATGAAGGGCATTATGAAGTCGTAGAGGTCCTGCTTGCCCTTGTGGTCGGTCTTTTCGATAAAGGGCTTGAGGCGCGCGGCTATTATATCCTCAAGCGATTCCTTCTTGTGCCTTGAGGCCGGCAGGGCGAGGTCGTCGGGCGAGAGGTTGAGGGAAGGGGAGAGGAGGACGGCTCTGCGGAGCGTGTTCTCAAGCTCTCTCACGTTCCCCGGCCACCTGTAGGCATCGATCGCCTCGAGGGCCTTCTGCGAAAGCGACTTTCTCGCCACCTTGAACTCGTTCGCGAACTTATCGAGAAAGTACTCGGAGAGGAGCGCAGCGTCGCCCTTCCTGTCACGCAGGGGCGGGAGTGTGATTGTGACGCCGTTTAATCTGAAGAGGAGGTCCTCCCTGAACTTCTTTTCGGATACGGCCTTGTCAAGGTCCTGGTTCGTCGCGGCGATTATCCTCACGTCGACCTTGACGGGCTCCTTGCCGCCGACCTTGTAGAACTCCTTCTCCTGTATTACCCGCAGTAACCTTGCCTGGAGGTCGAGCGCCATGTCGCCGACCTCGTCCATAAACAGCGTGCCGTTGTCGGCGAGCTCGAACTTGCCTTTTTTGGCCTCAACCGCCCCGGTGAACGCGCCCTTTTCAAACCCGAATAGCTCGCTCTCCATTAGGTCTCTGGGTATCGCCGCCGAGTTTATGGCGACGAACGGACGCTCCGCGCGCAGGCTATTCGCGTGTATGAGCCGGGCAAGCAACTCTTTGCCGGTGCCGCTCTCCCCGAGCACGAGGACCGTAACGTCCTTTTCCGCGACCTTGCCGACGGTCTTGAATACCGACTGCACCGCCTTTGACTTCCCTATGAAGACCGCCTCGGCGGAGAGTTTCTCCCTGAGGATCCCGGTAAGGGTCGAGACCTTCTCTTTGAGCTTGAGGTTCTCTATCGCCTTTTCAACTATTATCTCGAGCTCGCCAAGGTCGAACGGCTTCGTCACGTAGTCGAAGGCCCCGAGCTTCATCGCCTCCAGCGCGTTTTTTGTGGTGGTCTCGGCGGTCATGATGATGATATAGGTCTCTCCGTGCTCTTCGCGGGCGCTCTTCAATAATTCGAGCCCGCCGCCGCCGGGCATGTTGATGTCGATGACGGCGAGCGATGGGGCCTCACTCCGGAGCAGTTCCCCGGCGGTTTTGCCGTCAGAGGCCTTCAGGGCCTTTATCCCCTTTTCCTCGAAGAACCTCTCGAGTACCCAGAGGATCGATTCGTCGTCGTCGGCTATGAGCGCCTTTATACCCTGCATGTGGTTTCCTGTCTCTCGGCTATGGGGAGGTATACGGTGACAACGGTCCCCTCGCCGGGCGTCGAGTCGATTTTCAGGAGCCCGTTGTGCTCCTTGACGATCTTCAGCGTTATAGCCATGCCGAGCCCGCTCCCTTTGGGCTTGGTCGTGAAGAACGGGGTGAAAATCTGCTCAAGGTCCTCTTCCTTTATGCCGCACCCGTTGTCCCTCACTTCGATTGAGACCATCTTCCCCGTTGCCGAGCCGTCTCCTATCAGGTGGAACTCGGTGATTATCCGGGTTGATATCCTTATCTCGCCGTTTTTGTCGAGCGCCTCTTTGGCGTTTTTGACGAGGTTCAGGAATACCTGCGTAAGCTGGCCCTCGTCGCCGTCGACGTCCGGGATGGAGGGGTCGTAGGCCTTTACTAAGGCCTCGGGTGTGAGCCCGTCTTTCAGGAGCAAGACGACCGAATCGAGGACCTTGTGTATGTTAAGGGGCTTTTTCTCCAGCCGCGCGGGCCGGGCGAAGTCGAGCATGTCGTTAAGTATCAGGTTCAGCCTGTCCGCCTCCTTCATGATGACGTTCATGTAGTCGGAGAGAGACTCGTCCTTGACCTTCTTTGCGAGGAGCTGGGCCGCGCCCCTGATGCCGCTCAAGGGGTTTTTTATCTCGTGCGCGAGGTTCGCCGCGAACGTGCCGATGTATGCGAGCCGCTCCTTATGGAGCGACCCGGCCTCCAGCGACTTTATGCCGGAGAGGTCCTTTATGAGGGCGACGGCGCCCGTGAGGTTGCCGTCAGGGTCGAAGACCTGGCTCGTAGTTATGCCGACCGGGGTCGTGCCGCCGAGCCTCCTGTGGAGCTTCTCCTCGTACTCGGCGAAGAGCCTGCCCTCTTTGAGGGTCTTTGTCAGCATATCCACAAGGCGCTCGTCACGCTTGAAGGCGTCCTTTAATTCCCTGCCGATTACGAGCGACCTCGAAACCCCGGCCATCTTCTCCGCCGACTGGTTGAATATCGAGACCCTCCCGCCCATGTCAACGGCGATGAGCCCCTCGGAGAGGTTCTCAAGTATGTCTTCATATGACGCCATCTTAGTCCGCCTGTCTGCCTAAATAATAGGCATAATAGCAGTCCGGGCCGATAATGGCAAGCGAATAACCGCAGTCGTTGCCCCCGGAATACCGTCTGATCCAAAGGCCTTTAAGCGGCTTGACCGGACGCGCCTTTTCGCTATAATGGCTCCCATGAAAAGGGAGATGTCAGCGGGGCTCGTCATAAGGGGAGGGAGGCTCCTCCTCGTCCATAACTCAAAGCACGGGTTACGCATAGAGCCGCCCGGCGGGAAGAAAGAGCCTGATGAGACATGGGAGAGGTCGGTTGAGAGGGAGTTCGAGGAAGAGCTCGGGGTGAAGGTGCGGGTCGTTATGTTGCTCGGCGTCTATGACACGCACTCGCCAGAGGGAGAGTTCTCTGTGCACCTCTATATCTCCGAGATTACCGAAGGCGAGCCGATGGTAATGGAGCCCGATAAGATACCCGGCTTCGGCTGGTATACGATTGCGGAAATCGAAATGATAAAGGCAAGGGGAGAGCTCGTCCCTAACATGGTGGAGGCGCTCGAAGACATAAGGCCGCTCATGGAAAAAAAAGACCCTTTTCCCTAATCCCTCCTTAATCCCTCTTTTTGTATCATGGCGCTGTAAGAAAGGAGGGATGGCGTCATGAAAAAACTTGCAGGGATAGCCCCCATAGACGTACTCGCCGCCACGATTGTAGCTGTTACCATCACCATGTCGATCCTCTGAGGCGCGCGGACCATGCCGATGACAGGCGGGAGAAACTGGCCTTGCCTGTCGCGCCCCATTATTCTGGCTGGTGCAGGTTGCAAACCTGCACCAGCAAAGAAACTGATACATTTTTTCTTCAGCAAAGGGCTTTTTTCGCGCTCCGCGCGTTTTTGGGCATAGGATTCGCTCGCTTTCTTCCTCCCCCTTCCGCTCGCGCGCCCCTTAGAGCGCTTCGCGTCTAATCTCCTCGGCGCGCTCGCCTCTTCCTCCCTTAGGCTTCGCTCACCTATGCCCGGGGTTTTTAAAAAACTTAAAACAAAAACCCCCTCCCTTGATGGGAGGGGATGAAGGGGAGGATGAGTCTCTTGCAAAAGAAAGAACTGGAGTAGAGAAAGATTTACTGCAACGTCCTCGTATCCACCCTGTACGGCTCTATCCCGAGCTCCCTTAATATCCGCTCGGCCTGGCGGGACTTGGTGCGGAGCCACCTTTCGTAGACCCGGAGGATGTCCTTCGACGATGTCAGGCGGGACTTCTCGCTCACTTCAGTCAGCACGTCTACAAAGGCGTTGAACTTGCCGGCGAGCTCGGAAAAAAGAGAGGTCATCGGGTTCTCTGTTCCGTGCTCCTTATGGAGGGAGGCGACATAGGAGTAAGAGGTCACGCCCATCGAGATATAGTAGTCTATGTCCACGACCTTTCGTTTCAGGCTGTCGGAGAAGAAGCCGGATGTGAAGAGGGAGATGTCTCCGAGCTGTCTCATGAGGCGCGCCTGGACCTCGCGCCCGGAGGACAAGGCCTTGAAGTAGGTTATCGCGAGCGGCTCGGAAGACATCTTTTCCGTGAGGACGTAATCGGCGAGGAGTGACGAGAGGTAGTACTCCGCCATCTCGTTCGTGCAGACCTTCTGGCGTTTGATAGCCGTCGCCACAAGTTCTTTGAAGTGGTCTATGGGCCTTATCTCAGTAAGCATGTCCCTTGCCTCAATTATGGTTAAGAACTTCCACAATCGCCAGAACTGCTTCCACGAACCCGCCAGTGTGTCGCCAGATGGGTGGCGGTTACATTAGTTATACTAATTATACTTTATCTGCCTGCCAGGGGGCAAGATAAAATTGTATCCGCTGGCGCCCCTCGGCCGTAACCTTCCAAATTCCTTATCTTTAATATCGGCAGTACCTGCCCCGGACTTAAGGGGTCACTTCAAATGCGTATGCCAAAATCGTACTCTATCGAAGGTATGAGCGCCTTCGCCTATTTTGGGCCGTTTTTTTTGGTTACCGGGCCGGTCAGGCAAAAAATATATTGTAATTCAGCCACTTAGCACTCATTAAAAAAGAGTGCTAAAATGGGCTTGACAAACCGCTGGTCGGGCCATATATTTATGGCACATTAATCGCCAACCTAAGGTTAACAAACAATACCTTAAAATTGAAGGAGGAAGGAAAAGAGTATGAAGATTAAACCGCTTCATGACCGCGTAATCGTTAAGAGACTCGCCGAGGAAGAGAAGACCAAGGGAGGCATCATCATCCCTGACTCAGCCAAGGAGACCCCGGCAGAGGGCAAGGTTATAGCGGCCGGCCCCGGCAAGCGCGAGGACGGAAAGTTCACCCCGCTTGACGTCAAGGTCAACGACAGGATCATATTCAGCAAGTACGCCGGGTCCGAGATAAAGATCGAAGGCGAAGAGTTCCTCATAATGAGGGAAGAGGATATTCTCGGCATCGTCGAGAAGTAAGCGCCAAACAACAACATAACTGACAATAATAAGGAGAACATAGAAGATGGCCGCTAAAGAACTTTTATTCAGCCAGAGCGCAAGGAGCTCGATATTGAGGGGCGTCAACACGCTCGCCGACGCCGTAAAGGTGACGCTTGGGCCGAGAGGCAGGAACGTCGTGATAGAGAAGTCCTTCGGCTCGCCGATCATAACCAAGGACGGCGTGACGGTAGCCAAGGAAATAGAGCTCGAGAACAAGTTCGAGAACATGGGCGCACAGATGGTAAAGGAGGTCGCTTCAAAGACCTCGGACGTCGCCGGAGACGGCACCACCACCGCGACGGTGCTGGCCCAGGCGATATTCAGGGAAGGCTCCAAGCTCGTAGCCGCCGGCCACAACCCGATGGACCTTAAGAGGGGCATCGAGAGGGCCGTAGAGGTCGCCATCGCTGAACTCAAGAAGCTCTCCAAGAACGTTAAGGAGAAGAGGGAAATAGCCCAGGTCGGCACCATCTCGGCCAACGGCGACACCACCATCGGCGAGATAATCGCCGAGGCTATGGAAAAGGTCGGCAAGGAAGGCGTCATCACCGTTGAAGAGGCGAAGGGCATGGAGACACAGCTCGACGTCGTAGAGGGCATGCAGTTCGACAGGGGCTACCTCTCCCCGTACTTCGTCACCGACGCCGAGAGGATGGAGTGCGTGCTCGAGGACGCCTACATACTCATCAACGAAAAGAAGATATCGAACATGAGGGAGCTCCTCCCCGTGCTTGAAAAGATCGCCAAGATGGGCAAACCCCTCCTCATCATCGCGGAAGACGTCGAGGGCGAGGCCCTTGCGACGCTCGTCGTCAACAAGCTCCGTGGCACGCTCCAGGCCGCGGCCGTAAAGGCCCCGGGCTTCGGCGACAGAAGGAAGGCGATGCTCGACGATATAGCGACTCTTACCGGCGGCAAGCTCATCGCCGAAGAGCTCGGCATAAAGCTCGAGACGGTCGATATAAAGGACTTAGGCCGCGCCAAGAGGGTCGTGATAGACAAGGAGAACTCGACGCTCATCGACGGCGCGGGCAAGAAGGACGCGATAGAAGCCAGGATCAAGCAGATAAGGGGCCAGATAGAGGAGACGACCTCCGACTACGATAAGGAGAAGCTCCAGGAGAGGCTCGCGAAGCTCGCCGGCGGTGTAGCCGTCATTAACGTAGGCGCCGCTACCGAGACCGAGATGAAGGAGAAGAAGGCCCGCGTCGAGGACGCTCTCCACGCGACCCGCGCGGCCGTTGAGGAAGGTGTCGTCCCGGGCGGCGGCGTCGCTTACATGAGGACCCTTGCCGCGCTCGAACAGCTCTCGCTCGAAGGCGACCAGCAGTTCGGCGTAAAGCTCGTCAGGCGCGCTCTCGAAGAGCCGCTCCGCCAGATATCGGCGAACGCCGGCCTCGAAGGCTCGATAGTTGTAGAGAAGGTAAAGAACGGCAAGGGCGCGTTCGGCTTCAACGCCGCTAACGAGACCTATGAAGACTTGGTCAAAGCCGGCGTCATCGATCCGACCAAGGTCTCGAGGATTGCCCTCCAGAACGCCGCTTCGATATCTTCTCTCATGCTGACGACCGAGTGCATGATAGCGGAAAAGCCGAGAGAAGAAAAGCCGATGGGCGGAATGCCCGGCGGCATGGGTGGAATGGGCGGCATGGGTGGAATGGACATGATGTAATCCCGGGCCAGAGGGGACAAGCCCTCAGGCGCGGTAAAGGAATACGACGGGGCGGCCTAAAGGCCGCCCCGTTTTTTTGTAAGAAAATATTATAAAGAGGAGAGCGTGCCGGGGCGGATTAGACGCGTCGCGCTCTAAGGGGCGCGCGAGCGGGTGGGGGAGGATGAAAGCGCTCGGAGCCATCGCCGAAAGCGCGCGGAGCGTGCAAAAGGGCTTCAGGCAGAGGATTCGAAAAAGTCAGACGAGCCGCAGTCGGGTCACGACTCAAAGGGTTCAGGTTGCAAACCTGAACACGCAAAGGCGTGCAAAGAGGCTTTCAGCGATAACATAACCTTCTTTGATTTTTCTTCATCCCATAGTAATATTCCACCATGATTGCCAAAGACATCCCATCAGTAATAAGAATATTAAGGTCCGAGGTAAAAAGGCTCAAGACCCCGTATGTGACAGAGGTCGCGGAGGGGAGAGACCCCTTCCGGGTCCTCATATCCTGCATCATCTCGTTGAGGACAAAGGACGAGACGACAAGGCAGGCATCCGAGAGACTCTTCGCCCTCGCAGTAACACCTGAGGCTATCAACAGGCTCGATGAAAAGGCGATAGAGAAGGCCATCTACCCCGCCGGGTTTTACAGGACAAAGGCCCGGACTATTAAAGCGATTGCGAGGGAGCTCATCACCAAATACCGGAGGAGGGTCCCTGACGAGATAGACGAGCTTCTAAAGCTGAAGGGTGTCGGGAGAAAGACCGCCAACCTCGTCGTCACCATTGGCTTTGGCAAGCCAGGCATCTGCGTCGATACCCATGTGCACAGGATAACGAACCGATGGGGGTTCGTATCCACAAAAACCCCCGAGGAGACGGAATTCGTGCTCCGTGAGAAGCTCCCGAAGAGGTACTGGATAGAGATAAACGACCTCCTCGTCGCATACGGCCAGAACGTCTGCTCTCCGGTCTCGCCCTTCTGCTCGATCTGCCGCCTTAACGAGATGTGTCCGAGAAGAGGCGTCGGTAAAAGCAGATGAGTCGGCGCCGCCCCCGCACATAACCCTTGTAAAACCCTCGTCACCCGTTGTATATTCAGTAGGCCAATTTCCGGGCATTCCACCGGGATATCGTGTATAATCAAGAAGAGTGGCCCTGCTGTTTGTAATCTTCCGTTTCCGTATCGTCCCTGAGAGTGGAGGCTAAATATGCGCGAGAAGGTCATCATATTCGGCAAGGACACCTGACCATATACAAACGCGGCCCGTGAGGAATTCGCGAAAAAAGGTTACGACGTCGAGTACGTGAACGTCAATGCCTCTCCAGAGAACATGGAGAGGATGATGAAGCTCTCCAAGGGCTCAAGGAACGTCCCGGTAATCGTCGAAGGCGGGATGGTAGTCGTCGGTTACGGCGGCACCTGAGGGGTTTAATCGGCCGGCAGGTCTGCCGGCAAAGCAATTGATCGTCAAACCGCGCCATAAAAGGCCATGAAAAAACTTATCCTGGTTCTGGCTCTATCAGCCGGGCTACTTGCCTCGTGCGCTGGAGACCCCCTCCGGCAGGCGAACCTCGGCGTCAGGGAGACATACAGGTCCCCGGCCTTCACTGAAAGATACAACGGCAACGCGCTCGGCCTCCTGACCGCGGCCGGCGGCGACGGGAGGCAGGAATACAAGAATATCCTCGGGGAGTTCGTAGAGGAGGCGCTCAAAAAAGAGCGCCCGGACCTGAAGATCGTCCCGTACTGGGAGTCGCTCTCCAGCATAAACAGCAAGGGGTTCACGCCTGACTACGCCGAGATGCTCCACGCCTACGCCACGACCGGCATACTCGACAGGGACAGGCTCAAAAAGCTGGGCATCGCGCTCGACGTCAGGTACTTCGTCCAGCCGAGGCTCATAAACTTTCAGCAGAGGCAGTCGACGAGGTTCTCGCTCTTAGGGCTCACGCTATTCAAGACCCACGAGTCCGAGATAAAGATATACCTCGAGATGTGGGACGCGCATACCGGGAACGTCGTCTGGATAGGGGTCGCCGAGACGAACATGGCCTCCGAAAAATTCATGGCCCGCCCCATACCCTTCGAGGAAGTGGCCAGATACGCGATAGAAAATCTGATTAAGAAAATGCCTTAATATAATAAAAAGGAGGAAGTACCCGTAAGATGGAAAGGACCCTTTCAATAGTAAAGCCGGACGGCGTAAGGAAGAACGTAATAGGGGATGTCATAGGCAGGTTCGAGAAGCAGGGGCTTAAGGTCGTCGCGCTCAAGATGGCGAGCCTCTCAAAGGCCGAGGCCGAGGGGTTCTACGCGGTCCACAGCGCGCGTCCGTTCTTCGCATCGCTGACCGAGTTCATGTCCTCAGGCCCGGTCGTCCTCATGGCCTTGTCAGGCGAAGGCGCGATAAAGAAGGTGAGGGACGCGATGGGGGCTACGGACCCGGCAAAGGCCGCCCCTGGCACCATAAGGAAGGACCTCGCCGACTCGATCGAATCGAACATAGTCCACGGCTCTGACGCCCCGGAGACGGCCGCGTTCGAGATAGGGTATTTTTTCAACGCGTTAGAGATTAAAAGATAGCGGCCGTTAGGTCCTGATGGAGACGATAGAAAAAATAAAGTCCCACTACAACTTCACCGCCGGGGATGTGAAAAACCTCCAGTCGTTGAAGCCAGTGATGGAGAAGTACCGCGACGCCTTTGTCGTGGAGTTCTATAATTACGTCAAGAACTTCGACGACGCCGGCAGGTTCCTTAAGGACGAGGCGACGGTCAGGAGGCACCAGGACTTCCTTAAGATCTGGTTCATAAGGCTCTTCGAGGGCGAGTACGGGCCCATGTACTTGAAGGAGCTCGAAAAGGTCGGGATGGCCCACGTGAAGATAACCCTCCCGGCCCACTACGTCAACGCCGCCTTCCACTTCGTCAAGCGGTACACCCACGATATCATCGTAAAGGAGCTCGACGGCAACGGAGACAGGGCCTACCTGGAACGCTCGGTAGAGAAGATACTCGACATAAACCTCGACGTCTTCACGAGCTCGTACATAGAGGAGGAGAAGAAGTTCTTCCTCTCGCAGAAGGTCGAATCCTACCTCATACAGCTCGCGAACAGGTACTCGCACGGCTTGAACCTCGTCCTCGTCCTCGGGCTCGTAGTCCTCGGGATCATGGTCATGGGGCTCTTCGTCTATGACATGATGCACATACTCGACGGCAACATCGAGAAGGGGTTGCTGAGTACTTTGGGCTCGCTCCTCATGCTCTGGGTGGTCATCGAGCTAATGGACACCGAGATAAAACACCTCAAGGGCGGCAAGTTCGCGATAAAGGTCTTCATAAGTGTCGCGCTCGTCGCCATGATCAGGAAGATACTTGTGACGAGCCTTAAGTCCGACGCGGTCGAGGCGCAGGTATCGCTCGTCGCCGCGGTGGCCGTGTTGGGCGCTGTTTACTGGCTTGTATCGAAGGTCGACCACTGAGGCGCTAAAAATTGTTATTTTTCCCGATCTCTGCGTCAGGGCGAAAATAAAAATGCTCACATATTCCCATATATGCTACGCTTTTTATTTCCACCCTTCCTTGACCTCGGGAAAAATTCCTAATTTTTAGAAGTGCCTTCAACCGTAAAAGGCGGGGTTATCCGACCCGCCTTTTTTGCATATAGAAATGTGGGTGCGCCGTGCGCACCGGATTCATCAAATATTTTTTAAAATGGTGCGCGAAGCGCACCCTACCCCCTGTCGATAAAATTTTTGGGCCGATATATGCGCCATAATACCGGCAAGCACAGCCGCCGGGGAGAGACTCCATGAGAAACCTAAGGGACATGACATACGAGGACCTCTCGGCAGAGGCCAAGCGCCTCGAAGAAAAGCCGTACAGGGCGGAACAGCTCTTTGCATGGATATACCAGAGGCGCGCCGTTGATATCGACGAGATGACTGACGTCTCCAAGGCCTTCAGGGCGCGTCTCAAGGAGGAGTTCTTTATCGGCGGCGGCAACGTACTTGAAGTGCGGAAGGCCGCGGACGGGACCCGGAAGTTCCTCTCAGAGCTTGAGGACGGCGCGAGGATAGAGTCCGTCATAATACCGGAGACGGAGAGGCTAACGCTCTGCGTCTCGTCGCAGGCCGGGTGCGCCCTCGGGTGCAGGTTCTGCATGACCGGCATGGCCGGGTTCACGAGGAACTTAACCCTCTCGGAGCTCACGAACCAGGTCTTCTCGGCGATGGGTATTCTCGATAACGGGGAAAGGCTTACGAACATCGTTCTCATGGGCATGGGCGAGCCTTTGAACAACTACGACAATGTGCTCAAATTCACCAAGATACTAATTGCCCCGAGGGGCTTCGGCTTCTCGCACAACAAGGTTACGCTCTCGACAGCCGGGCTCGTCCCTGGCATAAAGAAGCTCGGCGAGGAGTCGAATGTAAACCTCGCGGTCTCCTTGAACGCGACTACGGACGAAGTCAGAGACCGGATAATGCCCATCAACAAGAAGTACCCGCTCGACGAGCTCATCGCCGCCTTAAGGTACTATCCGCTCAAGGGCAATAGGCACATGACGATAGAGTACGTGGTCTTGAAGGATGTGAACGATTCAATCGAGGACGCAAAGAGGCTCGTAAGGCTCCTTCACGGCATACCGTGCAAGATAAACCTTATCCCGTTTAATGCCTTCCCCGGCGCGGCGTTCAAGTCCCCGGAGACCGAGCGTGTGCTTAGGATGCACGATTTTCTTAAAGAAGCCGGGTTCGTGGTCATCGTCCGCTCGTCCAAGGGCTCGGAGATACAGGCCGCGTGCGGCCAGCTCAAGGGCTGGTATGAGGCGAAAGGCGCGTAAAGGCTACCTCTAATAATTGTTGACCCAAGGCGGTTGTAATGATAAATGTTGAAGTTGCTTTTGTTGGGAAATGTTTTGAAAATCATCGGGCTTAAGGAGTATCGAGGATGAAGGTTGTAGGCGTAATAGGCGGCAGCGGCCTCTATGAGATGGACGGCCTCACAGACATAAAGTCGGTAAAGGTGGAGACCCCGTTCGGAGACCCGTCGGATGAGTACTTGACCGGCATGTTAGGCGATACGAAAATGGTGTTTCTGCCGAGGCACGGGCGCGGCCACAGGTTCACGCCCTCCGAGGTCAACTACCGCGCCAATATTTACGGCATGAAGAAGCTCGGGGTCGAGTGGATAATCTCGGTCTCCGCCGTCGGCTCGATGAAGGAAAAGATTGCGCCGGGGCACATCGTCATCGTTGACCAGTTCTTCGACAGGACCAAGGGGAGGCCGTCGAGCTTTTACGGCAACGGCGTCGTCGGCCACGTCGAGTTCGCCGACCCGGTCTGCTCCCCATTGAGCGACGTCTTGTATTCCGCCGCAAAGGAAGCTGGCGCGATAGTACATAAGGGCGGCACATACATCTGCATAGAGGGGCCGCAGTTCTCGACAAGGGCGGAATCCAACATATACAGGTCCTGGGGGGTGGACGTCATAGGCATGACGAACATACCGGAAGCGAAGCTCGCAAGAGAGGCCGAGATATGCTACGCGACCGTCGCGCTTTCGACCGACTACGACTGCTGGCACACGACAGAGGAGTCCGTCACCGTCGAGATGATAATAGAGACGCTCAGGAAGAACGTCGCTACGGCCAGAGAGATAATAAAGAAGGCTGTGCCGGGGATAGGACGCGAGCGCGGCTGCAAGTGCGCGAGCGCGTTGAAGTACGCGACGATCACAGACCCGAAAAGGATACCCGCGAAGACGCTCAAGGACTTGGCCCCGCTTCTCGGCAAATATATAAAGTAAGGAGCAAGAGATGTCCATATTAGTAGTTGGTTCAGTAGCCTTCGATTCCGTCGAGACCCCGTTCGGTAAAGCCGACGAGGTCCTGGGCGGCTCGGCGACATATTTTTCCACATCCGCGAGCTACTTTACGGACGTGAAGCTCGTGGCTGTAGTCGGCGAGGACTTCCCGGATGAGCACATAGCCGGGCTTAAGGAAAAAGGCATAGACCTCGCCGGGCTCAAAAAAGTCCCTGGCAAGACCTTCAGGTGGAAGGGGCGCTACGACTACGATTTAAACCAGGCGCACACCCTTGAGACGCACTTGAATGTCTTCAGCGCCTTCAACCCAGAGGTCCCCGAGAGCTACAAGGACTCCCCCTTCGTCTTCCTCGCGAACATCGACCCCGAACTCCAGATGAAGGTGCTCGAACAGGTGAGAAAGCCCAAGCTCATCGCGTGCGACACCATGAACTTCTGGATAGAAGGCAAACCAGACGCCCTTCGGAAACTCCTTAAGAACGTCGACCTCTTCGTCATAAACGAGGGGGAGGCGAGGGAGTTCTCAGGTCACGCGAGCCTTGTCAAGGCCGCGAAGGCGATACTCTCCTGCGGCCCTAAGACGCTCATCATAAAGAGGGGCGAGTACGGCGCGCTCATGTTCAACGGGGGTGAGATGTTCTCCGCGCCGGCCTATCCGCTTGAAGAGATATTCGACCCCACAGGCGCGGGCGACACCTTTGCCGGAGGCCTCATGGGGTATCTGGCGAACACAGGGGACTTAAGCGAGGAGAACATCAGGAAGGCGATCATATTCGGAAGCGTCATGGCCTCCTTTAACGTCGAGGCCTTCAGCCTTAACCGCCTTAAGACGCTCACGCTCCCGGAGATAAAGGCCAGGTACTCGGAGTTTAAGCGGTTGACCCATTTTGAAGATATATGAGATAATTCAAAGAGTTGCAAGCTCAGCGCGCTTCGTGCGGCAGAAAACGGGCGCGCCCGGTTCAATAAAAACAAATCCAACAGACCACCAGGAAAGACAGCTCCTAATGAAGGTGCCCACCAATACGCTCCTTAAGGGGGTCTTCCTCCTCCTCTTCGCCTCAACGCTCATCTCCTGCGGGTCCACGCTCGCGCAGAAGAGGGAGGAGGCCGAGATACACTTCAGGCTCGGCTCCGTCCATCTCAACGAGAGGAACTACACGGACGCGCTGAAGGAGCTGACGGCCGCCGTGGAGATGCACCCAGGAGAGCCTTCCTATCACAACGCCCTCGGGCTCGCCTACTTCGCCAGGAACATGAACTCCGAGGCTATAAAGGAGATGAAGAAGGCTATCGAGTTGAACCCCAAGTTCTCCGAGGCCCACGTTGCGTTGTCAGCGGTATACATCGTCGACGGCAGGTGGGACGCGGCTATTCAATCCGCGCGCGCGGCGCTCGATAACATCTTCTACGGGACCCCGCAGTTCGCCCATTACAACATGGGGCAGGCGTTCTTCAACAAAGGGGATTACAAGGCCGCGCTCGAGAGTTACAGGAAGGCGGCTGACGAGGACCCGAGGTACGCGCTTGCCTATTACAGCATGGGTCTTACGCTCGACAAGATGAACAACTACAGGGATTCAGCTGAGGCGTATGAAAGGGCCGTGAAGGCCGCCCCCGCCTTTGCCAATGCCTGGTTCAACCTCGGCGTGGCCCTTTTAAAGCAGAATGACAAGGCCGGGGCGCAGAAGGCCTTTGAGAAGGCGATCGAGGTAGCGCCCGAAGGAGAGAGGGCACAGGCCGCGAGGGACTACATAAGGCTTCTTAAATGAGGTTTTTTGGCGGCCTGTTCCTGCATGAGGCCGCTCTTTCCGGCCATAGAACCGCCATTAGGGCGGGGCAGGGCTTTTTGGTTTCATAAGAGAGGTAAGAGGATGGAGAGTCCGGGAGAATACCTGAGGAGGGAGCGGGAGCTAAGGGGAGTATCTATTGGTAAGATCTACGAGGCTACGAGGGTGCCGATCAAGTACCTCGAAGCGTTAGAAGCCGACGAGTACGACTCCATGCCCCATCCCACGTTTGTAAAGGGCTACATAAAGACGTACTGCAAGGCGCTCGGCCTTGACGAGACGGACGCGGTATTGCGCTTCGAGGTCTTCTTAAGGGAGAAGAACGAGAAGGAGCACCCCGAGGAGTACAGGCGCGGAAACCTGAGGAAAAAGACGAAGACCGCCGCCATCCCGGTGCAGGTGTCCGAGGGGCTTAAAAAGAACGCCGCCTACGCCGTAGGCGCGGCAATTGTAGCCGTTATAATAATATTATATATCGCGTTCGGCGGGAAACAGGCCGAAGAGCCCGCCCCGGCGGCCATGCCTCAAGCGACGGAGCCCCTGGTCCAGGCCCCGGTGGATACGACGATTGCAGTGCCGCCGGATGCGCTTACGCAAGTCCCGGCTACTACCGTTCCCCCTCCCCAGAATCAGAGGGAGGCCGTGGCAACGACCAGGCCGGCAGAGCAGGCCTTGGTCCAGCCAAAAGCTCCGGAGAGGGCTCTCCAGCAGTTGAAGGCAGAGGCTAAAGAGGCCCTGAAACCTCTTCCGTCTACGCAGACAACGGCTCAGCAGGCCCTCCAGCCTCCTGCGCAGGCCGCCCCGGTGGTTCAGCCGGTCGAGGTCGAGGAGAGCCATACGTTGTCCGTCACGGCTACGGACGTCGCCTGGGTAAAGATACGGATAGACAGCGGAGAGCCGTTCGAGGTCTATCTTCGTCCCGGGGAGTCGGTATCGTGGAAGGCGAGGGAGATCTTCTCCCTCATAGTCGGCAACGCCGGCGGCGTAGCCCTCTCCCATGACGGCAGGAAGATGCCGCCTCTCGGCAAGGCCGGCGAGGTCGTCAGCTTCAAGGTGTCGAAGGACGGCTCTATCCAGATAAACCAGGGGTTGCCAAGGCCGAGGCCGGTTTCGCCGGCTGAGACCGTTCAGCCGCGGACGCCAGCTGAAAATAGCGCGCCTGCGGCCCCGGCGACGGAAGCGAAGCCGTAGGCCCGCGCGGAAGACAATCAGGGGCGATCGCCACTCAAGGAGACCTTTATGATGGAATCTATTATCAGGTGCAGGAAATGCGGGAAGAAGATGAAGTCCGCGAGGGTGGACGATTACAGGATAAAGCTCTCCTGCACGTGCGGCTTCTCCGAGTACAGGACCGCGCCATCGGCGACAAAGGCCATTAACCCCCATTTCTCAAAAGAGAGCCTCCTGCCGCTCACGTTTGACGACAGCGGTAGGTTTTTCTTCGAGCAGAGGGCCGACAGGGAGCAGAAGGAGATAATTACCCTCGAAGAGATATCCATGCTCGCCTCATCCGACTATAACCTCGAAGAGGTATTAAAGGCCGTCGTGGAAAAGACGGCCAGAAGGCTCGGGGTCGACATCTGCTCCATCTATCTCTGGGACGGCGAGTACATGGTGCTCCGCGCCACGCACGGCCTTGCGCAGGAGGCGGTCGGCAAGGCCCGGCTTAAGATAGGCGAGGGCATAACCGGGTCAGCGGTCGACGCCAAAAAGCCGCTACTCATCCCAGACGTCTCCACTGACAAACGCTACATGTACTTCCCGGAGACCAGGGAGGAGCAGTACAGGATAAAGACGATGTACTCGTACCCGATATTTTCGGGGACCGAGCCCTTCGGGGTCCTGAACGCCCAGACCGTCGTTTCAAGGGAGTTCAGCGACGACGAGATATACTTCGTCTCCGTCATCGCTAACCTTATACTCGGCGCTGTTAAGATGAGGAAAAAGCGCTGAGCGGTTTTTAAGAAAGAGAAGCTTGCCGAAACTCTCAGGTCCGATAAAAGGCCGCGCCCGTCCGATCTCTTACGGACGGCTCATCCGTTTCTCAGGCGAGGACGGCAGGGCATCCACCCTAATCGTCATCGCCGTTACTGTTTTCGCACTCCTCGCCTTTTGGCAATATTCCGGAAAAACACCGAAGTCCCCGAATTACGAAGGAGCCGTCTATTCCGGCAAAGGGCAGATAGAGGCAGGCCCACTCGCCTCTATCCCGCTGGAGGCGGCCCAGTCCGACCCGAATGCCAGGGCGGCCTTTGAGGCGTATAAGGCGGGCGAGTTCACGAGAGCCGTCGCCCTATACAGGGCCGCGTACAAGGACAGCCCGTCAGAAGGAGCTGGGGCCTCCCTTGCGAAGGCATTGAACGGCGCGGCTACTGTTGAGTACGCATCCGGCAACTACGCGCTCGCCAAAGAGATGCTGACAGAGGCGCTCTCGCTCTCCAAAGACCCCGTATTCTTCAGGAACCTCGCCAACGCGCAGATAAAGCTCCAGGATTTCGAAGGCGCTGTATCGTCTCTTGAGGAGATTAAAGACCTCCCTGACGTAAGGGGGAGGCTTAAAAACGTCTATGTGAGGATCGCCGAGGAGAGGCTCAACAAAGGAGAGAGGGACGGGGCGATAGAGGGCCTTGAGAAGGGGTTTGAGATCGACCCGGACGACCGCTCTTTGAAAGAGAGGCTCTCAAAGCTCAAGGCGGAAAACGCATTCGAGTCCGGGATGGGCAGTAGAGACGGCTCCCGTTTCCTCGTGAAGTACGAGGGCGGGGAGAACGCCGTCGCAGGCCACCTCATAGGGATACTCCTCGAAGAGGCGTATCTTAAGATAGGCTCTGACCTCGCCTTCTACCCCGAGGACAGGATAGAGGCGCTGCTCTACACAAAAGAGACCTTCAGGGACGTTACAAGGAGCCCTTCCTGGGCTGGGGCCGTATACGACGGCAGGATAAAGATACCCGCTGGCGGGCTTACTGACAAGACTTCGGAGCTTGAGAAGGTCGTCTTCCATGAATATACCCACGCGCTCGTGCACAGGATATCGAAGGGCAGGGCGCCGACGTGGCTGAACGAAGGGATAGCGCAGTACGAGGAGGGGAAAAGCTCGTCCGCACTATCTCTGGAAATAAAAGAGGCGCTCGCTTCCGGCGGCTTAAGACTTAAAGGCCTCGAGGGCTCGTTCATGGGGTACAATTCGAACGCCGCGCATACCGCGTACCTCCTGAGCCTCTCGGCAACGGAGTACATCATAAGGGAGTTCGGGGCGTCCGCGGTCAAGAGGATACTTGAGGACCTGGGCTCCGGCATGTCCGTGGACGACTCGCTCAAGGCCGTCCTCTATATGGGCTACGATGAGCTGGACAGGGACTGGCAAAGAGACGCCGGGAGGTAGCGCAAGAGGTCTTTCTAAAAAACCTTTTGTTTTCGGCATGGATATGTTATCTATTATCCTTGAATTTCTAAAACCAACATGGAGGGAGAGTTTAAAACCATGAGATTGCTCAAGAGTTCCAGGTTTCTATTGATCGCGGGGGCTGTCGCGATGCTTACGATATCCGGTTGCAAGGGCAAGGAGCAGACGGCACAACCACAGCCCCAGCAGGAGCAGGGCGCTGTAAGCCAGCAGGCCACACCCCCCGGGCATCCTCCGACCGGCGACCAGACCGTGACGGACATCAACAAGGCCGCGCATGCGAACATAAAGACGCAGAAAGAGGTAAGCCTCTCGCCAGAAGTAAAGGCTAAGTGGAAGGAGGTAAAGCTCGACATCACGGACGCTTCCTCCAACTCTTCTCAGGTGGTCACCATAACCGTAGGCAACGCCGTTACGCTTAAGCCCGGGGTGAAGCTCAAGGTCGAGGCGTTTGTCCCGGACTACGCGATATCGGACAACAGGATTGAGTCGAGGTCGAACGAGGCTAAGAACCCGGCCGTTCTCGTTGAGTTGCAGGAGAACGACAAGGCCGTCGCAAAGGGATGGGTCTTCAAGGAGTTTCCGGAGTTCAACTCCTACACCGACGCGAGGTTTCCGATGAAGCTCGTAGCCCCTGGGACAGCCAAGGCGGCTCAGAAGAAATAAGACGGTCTCTTTGACCGGTTTTGCGGGGTATCTTTAAAAGGCCCCTGCCCATAAGGGCAGGGGCCTTTTGATTAGCCCGTTCCGCCTGCCGGGGCTTTTAAATACTTTTGACATCCGGCATAAAATATGCTTAATTAAATAGTCCGGGTTCAAGGGCTTGGATAGTATTTTTACATTGGTCGAATAACACGGAGAGATGCCCGAGTGGCCGAAGGGGTACGACTGGAAATCGTATGTACAATAAAATGTACCGAGGGTTCGAATCCCTCTCTCTCCGCCATAAATAAGCAAGAGAGCCGGAAGGGATTCGAAACCGTCTGAACGCCGAACGTATGTGAGGATGAGGCCGCTGGATGCGGCCGGAAGTGAAGATGGCCGGGCTGGAATGCGAGGCAGGAGGCCGAAGCGTGGAAGCCGAATCCCTCTCTCTCCGCCATAAATAAGCAAGAGAGCCGGAAGGGATTCGAAACCGTCTGAACGCCGAATTTTTCTATTTAAGATAGAATATTGACGAGAGACCCAGGGGGTTTTGGCCGTTACGGGCCTTGGTTATATAGAAATTTTTACGGAGAGATGACCGAGAGGCTGAAGGTGGCTGACTCGAAATCAGCTGTGCTGGAAACGGCACCGGGGGTTCAAATCCCTCTCTCTCCGCCAGAAACATCATAGGCGCTCGAAGGGATTTGAACCGTCTGAGCGCCGAGCGGATGCGAGGAAGAGGCCGCAGGGACGCGGCCGGAAGCGAAAGACGGCAGGGCTGGAATGCGAGGCAGGATGCCGAGCGTGGAAGACAAATCCCTCTCTGTGCCAGAAACATCATAGGCGCTCGTGGGGATTTGAACAGCCCCGGCGGCCTCAAGGGCTTTTTGGTTTTTCAGGCTTGCGGGCCCTGTTGATAGCTGGGTCTTGCGCAATGGTACGCTGTAAACCCCGCCAGGTCCGGAAGGAAGCAACGGTAGCAGTTTTATCCATGTGCCGCAAGGGTGCCTAGCTATCAACAGGACCCGCAAGAAGATTTGGAGGAAGTCCTTCTCCGTAGCGCCTCTGGTTCGGGGCGACCCGCTCGGCGGGCCCCGGTTTTATTCCCCAACATAACTTCAGCCAGGGGATCCGATGTCCTCGTACCTGGTAATCGCAAGAAAATGGAGACCGAGCCTCTTTGAGGAGATAGTCGGGCAGGGTCACGTGACAAGGACCCTCCGGAACGCCATCTCCTCTGGAAGGGTCGCGCACGCGTACCTCTTTTCCGGCCCGAGGGGCGTGGGCAAGACTACCGCGGCCCGTATCCTCGCAAAGGGGCTCAATTGCGCAAAGGGGCCTACGCCGGTCCCTTGCAACGAGTGCTCATCCTGCAAGGGCATAGCCGCAGGCTCCTCTGTCGACGTCTTCGAGATAGACGGCGCCTCGAACAACAGCGTCGATAACGTAAGAGAGCTTACCGAGAGCGTAAGGTACGTCCCCACCCAGGGCAAATACAAGGTCTACATAATAGACGAAATCCACATGTTGTCCACGGCGGCCTTCAATGCGCTTTTAAAGACGCTTGAGGAGCCTCCCCCCCACGCCGTATTCATCTTCGCCACGACCGAGGTCCACAAAATACCCCTTACGATACTATCCAGGTGCCAGAGGTTTGACTTTAAGCGCATCCCCTTCAGGGAACTCCAGGGGCATCTTAAGAAGATAGTCGAGGAAGAGGGGGTAAGCTACGAGGAAAAGGCCGTCTTCCAGCTCGCGAGGGAGGCGGACGGGTCTTTGAGGGACGGGCAATCCCTCCTGGAGCAGGTGCTGGCCTACTCCGGAGGGGACCTGAAAGAGTCGGACGTCTCTGGCGCATTGGGCCTCATGGACCGCTCAGTCCTCTACGACCTCCTTACCGCGGTCATCCGGAAAGACCCTGCAACGGCTCTGAATATTGTTGAAAAGATATATGATTTTGGTTATGATTTAAAAAGGGGTTGTAGCGAGCTTCTTGAACATATAAGGGATCTTACGGTGCTTAAATCCACGGGGGAAAAGTCCCTCCTGGACCTCCCCGAGAGCGAGATAGCGTGTCTTAGCGTACTTGCCGAGGCGGTGGAGTTGCCGCGGCTACACATGTTTTTCAGCATAATCTCGAGGGGGTACGAGGAAGTCGTAAAGGGCGCCTCTCCGAGATTTTCTTTTGAGATGTCGCTCCTTAAGGCCGCGGAGTTCGACGACCTCAGGCCCGTTGAGGAACTCATCTCAAGGATAGAAGGCTTAAGACAAAAGATCGAAGTTTCGGGCGGAGCCAATATGGCGAGGACTGAGGCGCCAAGGGCGGCAGGACTGGCTGGAACAGGCGGGAAGCCCCCGGAAAGGCCGACTTTTGTGAGAAAGGCCGAGGCGCAGGCACCCGCGCCCGCCTCACCGCCCAGGGCCTCAGAGGCTACGGCCGTTTACGCGGCGCCGCCTGTATCTCAAGGTTGCTCCGATTTTATAAGTTACATAAGGTCGAGGAGCGCGGAGATGGCGGAGCCTTTCGCGGCGGCGACCCTCAGGCTCGACGGCGACTGTCTTGATGTGAGCGCGCCAGGAAGGGCAGGCGGGAAGATACTCGCTAACAAGGGCGCGATAGAGGCGGCGTTAGTGGATTTTTACAAGAGGCCCGTAAGGATCAGGCTGAACGGGTCAGGCTCGGCTGAAAAGAAAAAAGAGGACCCGGCGGTCGCGGATGCCAGACGCATCCTCGGCGCAAGGGTCATAGAGGACCGGGAGAACCGGAGGAGGACCGATGTCTAAGCAATTGGGAAACCTGATGAGGCAGGCCCAGAAGATGCAGGAGAAGATGGGCGAGGTGCAAAAAGAGCTCGCGACCAGAACGATCGAGGCCTCTTCCGGGGGCGGCATGGTAACGGCGACGGTCAACGGAGCGCAGGAGCTCGTCTCCGTGAAGATCGACCCGTCGGTCGTCGACCCAAAGGACATAGAGATGCTCCAGGACCTCGTCACCGCGGCTGTGAACGAGGGCCTTCGCAGAAGTAAGCAGATGGTGTCGGATGAGATGGGCAAGCTCACCGCCGGTCTCGGGATGAACATCCCCGGGCTCTTTTAGGTTTTCGAGGGATGCAGTACGCCGAGCCCATAAACAACCTTATAAAGGCGATATCGAGGCTCCCTGGTATCGGCGAAAAGACGGCGACAAGGCTCGCCCTCTACATACTGAACGCCAAAAGGGAGTATGTAGACGAGCTCTCGAACTGTCTTCGGAACGTGAAGGAAAAGGTCGCGCTCTGCTCCGTCTGCATGACCTTTTCGGACACGGACCCGTGCTCGATATGCGATGACGCGGGCAGAGACCCGTCGACCGTCTGCGTGGTATCTGACTACAAGGATATGATGGCGCTGGAATCGATGGGCGGCTACAAGGGGAGGTATCATATCCTCCACGGAAGCCTCGCTCCGCTTAAGGGCGTCGGCCCCGACGACATACGCCTGGGCGAGCTCGTAGCGAGGGTAGAGGCCTCCGGCGTAAAAGAGGTGATACTCGCAACCGGCTTTGACGCCGAAGGCGAGGCGACTTCGGCCTATCTTGCAAGGCTCCTAAAGCCGTATGATTTAAGGGTGACGAGGCTCGCCTCAGGCATCCCGGTAGGGAGCTTCGTCGAGTTCATGGACGGGGCGACACTCGGCAGGGCGCTGGACGGAAGAAGGGACGTGTCGTAAGCCCACCCCTCAACTTTATAATCGCGGAACCAACAGTGTCTTCGGGCACAATACACATAAAGGGTGTCTCTAAAAATCAGGAATTTTTTCCGAGGTCAAGGAAGGGTGAAAATAAAAAGCGGAGCATATATGGTAATATGTGAGCATTTTTATTTTCGCCCTGACGCAGTCCTGGCCGGACGGGCAAATTCGTTTCAAACGGCTGAACATATGATCGCCTCAAAGGCTCCGTTCGAGACTTTGCCCTGCGCATAGCAGAGATCGGGAAAAAGGACAATTTTTAGAGATAGCCAAAAGGACGGAAGAGATGGAAAACTATATAGAGGTCAGATGGCACGGCAGGGCCCAGCAGGGCGTTGTCACGGCGGCCAAGGTCTTGGGCGAGGCGTGTCTCCATTCAGGGAAGTTCGTGCAGGCCTTCCCGGAGTTCGGCCCCGAGAGAATGGGCGCGCCTGTGCGCGCGTTCAACAGGATATCGGACGAGCCCATCAGGCTACATTGCCAGGTGACGGACCCGAGGTACGTGCTCATAGCCGACCCGACGCTCATAGGCACGGTGGACGTCACCGCCGGCACGCCCGAGGACGCGGTCTTTATAGTCAACACTCCGAAGCCGGCGACAGAAATGAGAGCGGTGCTCGGGATAAAGTCGAAGACCGTAAAGGTATTCACGCTCGACGCGGGAAAGATATCGTTTGAGACCATAGGCAGGGTGATGCCGAACACCCCGATGCTGGGGGCGCTGGCGAAGGCGACCGGCTTTATCACCCTCGATGCCCTTGTCGATAACTTCAAGGAGAACTACTCGAAGAAGTTCGCGCCCAAGGTCATCGAAGGCAACGTAGCCGCGATGAACAGGGGATTCAACGAAGTAAAGGGAGAGTAAGGGCCGAGGGGGCCGGGGGCTGCTCCGGGGGCCGGGACAGCAGGGTTTAGTAAGATGCTATACAGGCTGTCTATAAAAATAACAATTTTTGAAGTAGCATGCAAAGAATCCTCATCCGGACGAACCGGAGTGAAAGGGGCTTATAAGAGATGGCAGACAAGAAGGCAGTGCCCCTTGGAGGGGTCATCCCGGAGGGCGGCACGGCAGACGGGTATTCGACTGGAGGGTGGAGGAAGCTCCGCCCGGTTCTGAATAAGGAAAAATGTACCAACTGCCTTATCTGCTGGGTCATGTGCCCGGATTCCGCGGTCATAACCGAAGACGGCAAGATGATAGGCTTCGACCTCGAGCACTGCAAGGGGTGCGGCATATGCGCCATGGAGTGCCCTGACAAGGTTAAGGCGATAAAGATGGAAGAGGAGGCCGACTGATGGCTATCACGATGACAAAAGGCCAGGCCGGACTTACCGGGAACTCGGCTATCGCCTACGCGATGAAGCAGATAAACCCGGACGTCTGCCCCGCCTACCCCATAACGCCCTCGACGGCGGTTATCGAGGAGTTCGCAAGCTACGTCGCCGACGGCGCTGTCACTACCGAGCTCATAACGGTTGAGAGCGAGCACTCGGCGATGTCCGCCTGCATTGGCGCCGCCGCGGCAGGGGCGAGGGTCATGACCGCGACCTCGTCGCAGGGGCTCGCCCTTATGTGGGAGATGCTCTACATAGCCTCGGGCATGAGGCTCCCCATAATACTCACGGACGTCAACAGGGCGCTTTCGGCCCCTATAAACATACACTGCGACCACTCGGACTCGATGGGCGCGCGCGACTCGGGCTGGATACAGTTATACTCCGAGACCGTCCAGGAGGCCTACGACAACCTCATACAGGCGGTGCGCATAGCCGAGGACGAAACAGTGCAGTTGCCGGTCATGGTCTGCCTCGACGGCTTCATCACGAGCCACGCGATAGAGAACATAACGCTCCTCTCAGATGAAGAGGTCCAGGGGTTTGTCGGCGAGTACAACGCGAAGACGACCCTTCTGGACATAGACCACCCGGTCACCATGGGCGCGATGTCTCTGCCGGAAAACTACATTGACTTCAAATTCCAGCAGTCGGAGGCGATCGCCCGTTCAAAGGATACGGTCTTAAAGGTCGCCGAGGACTTCGAAAAGAGGTTCGGGAGAAAGTACGGCTTATTTGAGGGATACAGGCTTGAAGACGCGGAGATCGCTATCGTGATACTCAACTCCGCTGCGGGCACCACAAAGGTCGCGGTAGACGAGCTCCGGAAAAAGGGGCTCAAGGCCGGCTTACTCCGCCCCCGTCTCTTCAGGCCCTTCCCGTTTAAGGAGCTCGCCGAGGCGTTGAAGGACAAGAAGGCAATAGCCGTACTCGACAGGGCGGACTCCATGAACGGTTTCGGTGGCCCGGTCTTCAACGAGCTCCGCTCCGCGCTCTACGATGTTCCGAAGAGGCCGAAGGTCGTAAGCAGGATATACGGGCTCGGCGGCAGGGACTACAAGGTGAAGGACGCAATCGCCGTATTCGAGGAGCTGAAGACCATAGCCGAGACGGGCATGGTGGATACGCTCCAGAAGTACATCACCATCTAAGGCCTCACCCACGGCGAATAAATAAAAACCGCGCCGGCCTCTAAGGCCGTGCTTAAAAGGACGAAAAATGGCGACCCTTAAGGAGCTTTCGAAACAGAACGAACTCTTGACCGGAGGGCACAGGCTCTGCTCCGGGTGCGGCATCCCTCCGATAGTGAGGCTGGTGCTCCGGGCGGCCGGCGGGCCGGTAGTTGCCACCACCGCGACCGGGTGCCTCGAGGTCGGCACCACCATATACCCGTACACCGCGTGGAGGATCCCGTGGATACACTCCGCGTTCGAGAACGCCGCGGCGACCATAAGCGGCATAGAGACGGCCTACCGGGCGCTTAAGAAAAAGGGAAAGCTCCCGGGCGGTGACAGAGACATAAAGTTCATCGCCTTCGGCGGCGACGGCGGCACCTACGATATCGGCCTTCAGGCGCTCTCCGGCGCCCTTGAGCGCGGGCATAACTTCCTGTACCTCTGCTACGACAACGGCGCGTACATGAACACCGGCATACAGAGGTCGAGCGCGACCCCGTTCTTCTCGAACACCACGACCTCCCCGGCCGGGGAGGTGATACCCGGAAAGCAGGAGTGGAGGAAGGACCTGACGAGGATTGTGGCGGCCCACAACATCCCTTACGCCGCGCAGGCCTCCCCGCACAACTGGGCCGACCTCTCCAGAAAGGCCGAGAAGGCGTTGAGGATCCAGGGCCCGACCTTCATGAACGTCATGTCCCCGTGCCCGCTCGGCTGGTACACCAAGCCCGAGGACTCGATAAAGTGGGCGAAGCTCTCGGTAGACACCTGCTACTGGCCCCTTTATGAGATAGAGGACGGCATACTTAAGATCACTTACAAGCCGAAGGAGAAAAAGCCGCTCGAGGAGTGGCTGAAACCCCAGGGCAGGTTCAAGCACCTGCTGAAGCCCGAGAACAGGAACCTGCTTGACAAGTTCCAGGCGAGGGTCGACCTCGAGTGGCAGAGGCTCCTCGACCTCGACGGCAAGCGCATATAAGGAAGGTATAGATGCCTCAGAGTTCTTTCGTGATGTTCGAGGAGGAGTACCGCGAGATCACCGCCGCGGTCGAAAAGCTCCTCAGGGAATCCAACGCCAAGTGCGTCTACCTTGTAGACAAGGACGGACAGCTCATCTCATCGAGCGGGGACACGAAGGACATAGACGCGACTTCGCTCGCGTCGCTCACCGCCGGGAACATCGCGGCGACCGGCGGGCTCGCCAAGCTCATAGGCGAGAAGGAGTTCTCGATCCTCTTCCACGAAGGGGAGCGGGACAACCTCCACATCTCGGTCGTGGGCCAGAGGGTCATCCTCCTCGTCATATTCGATAAGAGGTCCTCGCTCGGGCTCGTGAGGCTCCGGGTGAAAAAGGCGAGCGAGGAGCTCGGCAGGTCCATACAGAAGCTCCTCGACAGGATGGCCGCCGACGTGGACAAGGAAAACCTCCTTAAGGAGATTACGGACGACGATATCGAGAGGCTCTTCCATTGAGGGCCGGCCTTAAGTCCTTTTCTTAAATAAGCCAGTCAAATATAACCGGGCCAGGAGAGCGGCGGAGGGCGGACCCCCGGCGCCCGTCTCATCCGGCCCGCATCCTTAGCCGCGCGTTGAAAGAAAGCGCCAGACCGCGCCGCGGCCGTGCATAACCCGAAACCAAAAGATGTCATTCATAAATTACTCCTCAAGGGAAATAAACTGCAAGATCGTCTACTACGGGCCTGGCCTTTGCGGCAAGACCACGAACCTGCAGTTCATTTACAGGAAGACGAGGCCGGAGGCGAAGGGGAAGATGATAACCCTCGCGACCGAAACGGAGCGGACGCTCTTCTTCGACTTCCTGCCGCTCTCGCTCGGCGACATCAAGGGCTTCAAGACCCGCTTCCACTTATATACCGTGCCGGGGCAGATATTCTACGACGCGTCCCGCAAGCTCATATTGAAGGGCGTTGACGGCATAGTCTACGTCGCCGACTCGCAGGTCGAGAGGATGGACGCTAACATCGAGTCCTTCGACAACATGAAGATAAACCTCGAGGAGCAGGGTTACAGCTTGAGCGAGATACCTTACGTCGTGCAGTACAACAAGAGGGACCTCACGAACATCGTCCCTGTCTCTGAGCTTAAGAAGGTGCTGAACGCGAACGGCGTCCCCGACTTCGAGGCTGTCGCGAGCGACGGCCTCGGGGTGTTTGAGACGCTCAAGGCCATCGTAAAGCTCGTCCTCATAGAGCTTAAAAAAGGGGCTTAACGCGGCAAGGCCGGAAAACCCCGGCCTTTCGGGCAGGCGGGACTGCACGGCCCCGGTCTGCATTTATACACTTTCAAAGGAGCCGATCAAATGGCACTGCGTGACGATATCTCCAAAGACGTCTCTGCCGCTCTTAAGGCGGGGGAGAAGGAAAAGCTCTCGACGATAAGGATGCTCCTTAGCGCCGTTAAGTACAAAGAGGTCGATTTAAGGAGGCCGCTTAACGACGAGGAGGTGCAAGGCGTGGCCGGGACGCTCATCCGCCAGAGGCAGGATTCCGTCGAGCAGTTCAGGAAGGGCAACCGCCCCGAGCTCGCCGATAAAGAGGAGAGGGAGATAGAGGTGCTGAAGGCGTATCTCCCGCCGCAGATGTCCGCCGAAGTTCTCCGCGCGCTCATAAAAAAACTCGCAACCGAAGCCGGCGCCATTGGCCAGAAGGACATGGGCAAGCTCATGAAGGCCGTCATGCCGCATGTGAAGGGCAAGGCCGACGGCAAGCTCGTAAACGATATCGTAAAAGAGGTCCTTGGGGCCTGAAAAAAGGCCCCACTCTTTCTTAAAGAGGGGCGGGTGGTGGGAGATTATAAAAAAGCCTTTTCTAATCCACCTCAATCCCCGTGCGTAAAATCAAACCCAAGGGAATAAAATGAAGATAAGGGAATTATACGAGAAGGCCATAGCAAAGGGGATCGAGCTCGACCCGAGGGGAGAGGCCGAGGTAAGGAAAGAGCTTGAGAGGGAGAAAAAGGACTTTGAGGCCCTCAAAGACAGGGACAAGAGGTTCTTCGACAAGGACAAGCTCTCTAACCCGTACGCCGACTCCCGCATACTCTACGGAGACCCTGAGAAGGACGTCAAGCGCGTCCTCGTCGGCATCGACATGGAGATAGGCGAGGTGTTGCTCGCCGACAGGCTCCGCGAGCGCGGCAGGCCCATCGATCTCATTCTCGCCCACCACCCCGAAGGCAGGGCGATGGCCAACCTCTATGACGTCATGGACATGCAGTCAGGGATACTCCTTAAGTACGGCGTCCCGATAAACATAGCCGAAGGCATAATGGATGAGCGGATAAGGGAGGTAGAGCGCAGGCTCATGCCCGCGAACCACACGAGGGCCGTCGACGCGGCGCGTCTCCTTGACATCCCCATCATGTGCGTCCATACGCCCACCGACAACGCAGTGACCGAGTTCCTCCAGAGGGCGTTTGATGAGAGGAAACCGTACCTCATTTCTGATATAATCGAGATACTCAGGGATATACCGGAATACGCGGCCTCCGCGAGCGAGACAGGCATGGGCCCCAAGGTCGTCTCAGGGTCTGAAAAGAGAAAGGCCGGCAGGGTCTTCGTAGACATGACCGGAGGGACCGGCGGCTCCAAGAAGGTATTCGAGAGCCTTGCCACAGCCGGAATCGGCACGGTCGTCGGGATGCACATAAGCGAGGACCACAGGAAAGAGGCAGAAAAGCACCACGTCAACGTGGTCATCGCCGGCCACATCTCGAGCGACACGCTTGGCATAAACCTCCTCTTGGACAAGGTCCTTTCGAATGACGTTGAAGTTGTCGAGACCTCCGGCTTCAGGAGGGTGATAAGGACCTAAGGACAGTGGACGCGACTACGCTTGAAACCCTCGAATACGGCGCGGTATTAAAAGAGATCGCCGCGTTCGCCTCAAACCCGCTCGGGGAGGCGGGGGTCCTTAACACAAGGCCCTTTGCCTCCCTCCAGAAAATAGAAGAGACCTTCCGCGAATTTAAAGAAGTAAGGGACTGCGTACTGGAAACAGGGAAGCTCCCGCTCTCGGGTGTCGTTGACCTCGCCCCCCTCTTTGCGCGCGCCGAGCCAGAGGGGGCGTACCTCCTGCCTGAGGACCTCGTCGTCGTAAAGGGGAACCTCGAGGCAACGGTCGCGCTTAAGGCCCTCATAACCCCCGCCTTCGAGCGCGCATATCAGAGGACAGCCGAAAAGATAAACTCGTTATCCGAGGTCTCCTTCCCGTTATCCGAAATAGAGAGGACGCTGGACGAGCGCGGCGATATCAGGGACAGCGCCTCTACAGAACTCCGGAGGATCAGGAAGGAGATACGCGCCGGCAGGGAGCGGGCGCGCTCCATCATCGAGCGCGTCTCTACCGACAAAAAGACCAGGGAGATACTCCAGGACGATATTATTACGATAAGGGACGACCGCTATGTCCTCTGCATAAAGGCCTCGGCCCACACCGCGTTCGATGGGATCATACACGGCAGGTCCATAAGCGCCCAGACGTATTTCATAGAGCCGCTTGAGCTCGTGGAGCTCAATAACCGGGTCGCTATACTTAAGAAAGAGGAGCGCGCCGAGGAGATCGAGATATTGAAGGCACTGACCTCGGTCGTCAAATCCCACAAGGACGGGGTATTGAGCGACCAGGGGATAGCCGCCGGACTCGACGATCTCCAGGCAAAGGCGCTCTTCGGAAAAGAGACCGGGGCTGTCATACCGGCGATGAAGAGGGAAGGGGAGATAGGGCTTTACGGCGCGAGGCACCCGCTCCTCGTCCTGAAAGAAAGGCGCGGCGGCCCCCCTGTCGTGCCAGTAGACATAGCCATACCCGAGGGCTGTATGGCCCTCGTCATCTCGGGCGCGAATACCGGCGGCAAGACCGTCGCGCTAAAGACGCTGGGACTCCTGACCCTCATGGCCCTCTCATCGATCCCGGTCACGGCGGACGAAGGGAGCGTGGCAATCGTCTTCACCGGCATATTCTCCGACATCGGCGACAGGCAGGATATTATCGCGTCTCTTTCCACCTTTTCCGCGCATGTAAAGAGGCTGAAGGGTTTTCTCTCAGAGGCCGGTCCGGGCGCGCTCGTCCTTGTTGACGAGATAGGCGCGGGCACCGACCCCTCCGAGGGCGGGGCCTTGGCGCTTGCGGCGCTGGAAACGCTCCGCGCCCAGGGCGCGAAGACCATCGTGACGACGCACCTCAATCTGCTGAAGGCCCACGCCCAGGTCGACCGGGCTTACCTTAACGCGTCCGTGGAATTTGATGAAAAGACCTTAAAACCCCTGTACAGGCTCCACTACGGGGTGCCGGGCCCGTCCCTCGGGCTTTCCATCGCCGAGTCCCTCGGCATCCCGCACGCAGTTATAGAGCTCGCGCGCAAAAACATCAGGGACAAGGAAGGGGCGTTTATCAATTCCATCCGGCTTCTCGAAGAGGAGAAGGAAGAGATACGAGGCCTTAAGACGCGTCTCTCGGTCCTCGAAGGCAGGAGGAACGAGGCGGTAAAGAAGCTCCGGGGAGAGAGGGCCTTGATGCTTGAAAAGGCGCGCGCAAGGGTTGACTCCCTCGTCTCGGAGGCGAGGCGGGATATGAGAGAGGCCATAGAGAAGCTCCGGGAAGAGGGGGCGGACAGAGGCGGAAAGTCCGCTCAATCGAGGATAGAGTCGATATCCGCAAGGGCGCTCTCCCGCCTGCGCGCGCCCGGAAAAGAGATATACGCGCCTGCCCCGGGCGACAAGGTCGCGATAGAAGGCTCCAGCTCCAGGGGAACCGTATTGAGCGTGGACGCCAATGCCAGGAAGGCCGAGCTCTCGGTGGGGGGGCTGAAGGTATGGGTCGCCTTCGAGAAGCTCGTCAAAAGGGGAGGGACGGAGAGGGCAAGGGCCGCTCAAGGGATAACGATAAACGCCGATATGGATGTTGCCTCGACAATTAATGTGATAGGCCAGAGGGCGGAGCCCGCCCTCGAAGCGGTGGCTAAATTCCTCGACAACGCGCACGCAAACGGTCTGCAGAGGGTAGAGATAATCCACGGTGTGGGCACAGGGAGGCTCGCGAAGGTTATAGAGGAGTACCTTAAGGGCAACACCCTCGTAAAGGGCTTTTCCCACGGCGATAGCGCTCGTGGCGGGGCCGGGGTTACCGTAGTGGAGCTTAAGTAAAACTTATCCGTATGAACATTCCGAAGGAAAAGATAGAGGAGGTAAGGGAGAGGGCCAATATAGTCCAGGTCATCTCCGAGTACCTCCCGCTTACGAAGCGGGGGCAGAACCACCTCGGCCTCTGCCCGTTCCATTCCGAGAAGACCCCTTCGTTTACCGTAAGCGAGACAAAGGGGATATACTACTGTTTCGGGTGCAACGCCACGGGCAACGTCATCACCTTTCTCATGAAGAGGGACGGCATGTCCTTCCCCGACGCGGTAAAGACGCTCGCGAGGCGCTACGGCGTGAGTATCCCCGAGGTGCAGAGGTCCGGGCCCGACCCCCGCGACCTCCTCTTCCAGGCGTTAAGGGCCTCGATGGAATATTTCCTGCGGGAGCTGAAAGGGCCGGGGGGGGGTGAAGCGCGCGAGTACATCAGGAGGCGCGGCTTCGACGGCGAGATAGCCCAGAGGTTCAACCTCGGGTACGCCCCGGATGTCTGGGAAGGGCTCACCGGGTTCCTGAGGAAAAAAGGCATCGCGGACGAGGCGTCGCTCTCTTCGGGCGTCGTCATAAAAAAGGAAAAGGGCGTCTACGACAGGTTCCGCGGAAGGGTCGTATTCCCCATAACCGACGTAAGGGGCAGGATCGTCGGCTTCGGCGGGAGGTCCATTAACGGCAAGGACCCGAAGTATCTCAACTCGCCGGAGTCCCAGGTATTCAAGAAAGGCGAGACGCTCTACGGCTTCTATCAGGCCAAACAGCAGATGGCTTCGGCAGGCGCGATATTCGTGGAAGGGTACTTCGACCTCCTCGCGCTCCACAAGCACGGGTTCACGAACGCCGTCGCCACGATGGGTACGGCGCTAACGAAGGAGCACCTGAGGCTCGTAAAGGGGCATACCAACCTCGTATACGCGCTCTTCGATTCCGACGCGGCGGGCAGGAACGCCTCCATCAGGGCGCTGGACATCGCGATAGACGAGGAGATGGACCTGCGCGCAGTGATATTGAAGGGCGGCAAGGACCCGGACGAGTTCCTCGTCAAATTCGGGGCAGAGGCGATGAGAGAGGCTATCGCGAAGGCCGAGCCTTTGATGGAGTTTTTTTTAAAGGACCTCGGCGCGAGGCTCGACCTCAAGACCCCGGCCGGGAAGAGGAAGTACCTCGACTCCGTAGTCCCGATGTTAACGCGGATAAGGAATGTCGCGGAAAGGGGGCATTATGCCGCGTTTGTCGCCACCGTTCTCAACATCCCGCAGGAATCGGTCTACGAAGCGCTAAAGATACCGCGAGGAACCGCCGAAAAGCCGGTGAAGGGGGCGATGGAGGCGCGGGAGGCGGTGGACATGAAGGGCGCGAGGCTTTCGGAGCTTACGGTCGTCAAAGTCGTGGCCAGACACCCCGAGCTTTTAAGCGACGCCGTCTCTGTCGCTATGGAGTCCTTCAGCGACCCTGTTTTAAAGAAGGCGGGGGCGATAATCGCCGGGTCCATCCTGCGGTCCAAACCGCTCGACGCATCGTCCCTCATGGACGAGGCGGACGACGAGCCGACGCGCATCCTCATAGCCGGGCTCCTCATAAAGGACGACGACGGGTTCATAGAGGACCCGGCACGGATGCTCGAGGACAGTTTGAAAAGGGTCATGAATAGGGGTAATATAAAAGAGACCACTATGCGCATGATCGAGAGGCTCGAGGAGATGGGCAGGACCGAAGTCGCTTCCGACATAAGAAAAAGAATGGGCACGGGGGCTAAGAGACAGCCTTGAAGGCAGTTATGATCGAAGACATAAAGGATATAGCCGAAGAGGAAGACTCCGAAGACAGCGGTCTCGACCTCGACGAGGAAGAGCTCGAGGAAGAGGTCTCCGTTGAGCCTTCCGAGGAGCCCCGGCCTTCGGATTACGAGCACGCGCCCAGCGCGCTCGCCGACCCGGTAAAGGCGTACCTCCGGGAGATGGGGGCGGTCTTTCTTCTCTCAAGGGAGGAGGAGGTGGGGCTTGCCAAGAGGATAGAGGAAGGAAAGCTCGCCATCACGAGGGAGTTCCTCGGCTCGAATATCATAATCGAAGAGCTCAAGAGCCTTGAGGCCCGCCTCTCCGAGAGGAGGGGCGGCGAAGAGGTCCTCGGCTTCGACGACGACGAGGGCTTTCTGACAGAGGACGAACAGGACCTCCGGGAGGTATTGGGCGAGATAAACGAGGCTGTAAAACTCTTCTCCAGGTCCTCGAACGCAAGGTACGCGGCCAAAGACGAGGCGAAGCTCGTAAAGATACTCCTCGATATCGAGAAGCGGGCCAATATCTGCGAGAGGACTATCGAGAGGCTCAAGAAAAGGGTCAGCGAGATACGTAGGCAGAGGAAGAAGAAGGCCGCCGTGGAAAAGGCGCTCGGCATGACCGAGCGGGAGATATTGAAGGCGGCGGCGGACCTCGCGAAGGGGAAGGATGCCGCGGACGCGGCGCTCTCTCTCGCCTTCGACGCGGGCCTTAAGGAGATCGAGTCTCTGAACGCCGAGATAGCCTCGCTTGAAGAGAGGAGCGGCCTCGACTACCACGGCCTGAACGCCATGGCCAGGTCCCTTTCCGTCTGGATAGGGCAGGTGGAGGCCGCCAAGGAAAAACTCATAAAGGCCAACCTGCGCCTCGTTGTAAGCATCGCCCGCCGGTACACGAACAGGGGGCTCCAGTTCCTCGACCTCGTCCAGGAGGGCAACATCGGCCTCATGAGGGCGGTCGAGAAGTTCGAGTACAGGAGGGGGTACAAGTTCTCGACATACGCGACCTGGTGGATACGCCAGGCGATATCGCGCTCCATAGCCGACCAGGCGCGGACCATACGCATCCCCGTCCACATGATAGAGACGATAAACAAGCTCGTCCGCATCTCCCACTACCTCGTGCAGGATACCGGCAAGGAGCCGACGCCCGAGGAGCTCGCCGAGAAGATGAGCCTCCCCATAGACAAGATAAGAAAGATAATGAAGATAGCCAAGGAGCCGATATCCCTTGAGACGCCGGTGGGGGAGGACGGCGACAGCATGCTCGGCGACTTCATCGAGGACAAGGAGGCGGCTGTCCCGCACGACGAGATGATCTCAAACGACCTTACCGGCCACATGAACGAGGTGCTCTCTACCCTCTCCCCGAGGGAGGAGAAGGTGCTCCGCATGAGGTTCGGCATCGGCGAGAACAAGGACCACACGCTCGAAGAGGTCGGCGAGTACTTCAACGTGACGAGGGAGCGCATACGCCAGATAGAGGCGAAGGCGCTCCGTAAACTCAGGCACCCGAAGAGGTGCAAGAAGCTCAAGACCTTCTCGGAGAGGTGACAAGGATCTGTCGTTTTTTTGAGGGCCGGCAGGCAGATTATGGCGGGCAAGGCCCTGGAACG
>Ga0154409_117_pt1 | contig 56013 bp, 48 predicted proteins | sample RifGroB2_FD_115913 | JGI IMG/M metagenome (GOLD analysis project Ga0154409, IMG submission 115913) | Deltaproteobacteria bacterium GWB2_55_19
AGGGCCTTTGGCAAAAAGATTCAACCCGCCATATAAACGCATATCGGGTACGAACCAACGGGTTCAGGTTGCGAACCCTGAACCCGCAAGAGCGTGGTTCAGCCCTGCAATCTGAACTCCTGTTGGTACGCCTTAAGTCCAATTTACAAGACCACACCCCAAAGCCACCACTGCCGCCTTCTCGTGAAGGGAAAAATAAAATAGCCATATCCTCAAAAATAAAGGCCCTTGCCGCTTACGCGGCAGGGGCCTGATACATCAGCTTTCATAAAATCCGCTACGCGGCGAGCCGCACCACGAGCATCCCAAGGAATCTATTCACGGCGCTCTGCCTCGGCAGGAACCCTATCACGGGTTTCCTTCTGAACCCCAGCCCCTTAAGCTCCATAAGCAGAGGCATGCTGGAGTTGTCGAACTTAAGCCCCTTCCTGAACGCGCGGACTGCAACGGACTTCTGCCCGTTAAGCAGGAATATCCTGCCGAGGTTCAGGTATATCTCCGGGTTGTAGAACTCCTTTTCCGCCGCCATGAGGCAGAGTGAAATCGCCTTGTCGTAATTCCCCTCTTCGTTAGCGAGGCTCAACGCATAGTAAGACATCGCCGTCGGGTGCTGTGTGAAGCATAAGTCCTCGTCAAAGACCCTGAGCGACTCCCGATACCGCCCGTCTCTGGCCAGCCCCATCCCTTTTTCGATAAGATCGTTTGTCTCCATGTACCGCACCTCCTGCCTGGTTTGCCTGGTTTTTTCGCCTGCCTTAGTGGTACGCCCTGACCGTAAAACTTAAGAAAAATCCTGCGATACAAATACCCATGTAAGATGCCGGGAATGCTCTGGCGCAAGGCGCGGTAAAGGCGGAAACGTAGAAAAGGGCCATAAAGTAGCTATGGGACCCGGCCTTAAACCCAGGTACAGTATACTTGAAGGGCCCTCTTATTTAATGTGATGGAGGTCACTGAAGCGGCAAACCGAGTGATCTGATGGGTGGGGTTACTGCAACCTTATGCCTGTCTCAAGGGCCTTGTTCTCAGGGCCGTAAACGACGTTCAAACGCCCGCCTTCATCCACCAGCAGGGTTATTTCGGTCGTATCCGGGATAGTCCCATTGAACGGGAGGGAGACCGTCTTCATGCCTTCAAGCCCCAAGCCTGCCGTCTCCCTTATATCCTGCTTGAGGAACTCTATGCCGCCTTCAATCGCCCACCTCCTGGCGATGAGCCCCTCAGGGACCTCGAAGATCTCAAGCGTCATTTCATCCTGCTCCCCCAGCTTCCTCGCCGGCGATACAGAGAACGTCTTCTCCAAAGGGAGCGTCTCTCCCTTCTCAAGGACTATGCAGAAGGAGTGCGTCTCGTCCTTGCCCTCGGGCGCGTACCTTACCGCGTACGCCATCCCGAGGTGCCTGTCGGTTATGTCCTTGGTGGAGTAGATCGCGGCGCCGGAGGCCACGGCGGACAAGGGGCTGTGGTCGTATATCGCGTTCTCCCGCCGGAGCCTCGGGAAGAGGTCGCCTATCTTCGCCTTAAAGGACGGTATCTGCGACGAGCCCCCTGTAAGGAGGACCGCCTCTATCCTGTCCTTCTTGACGCCGACCTTCTCGGCTCTGCGGAGCACGTACGAGACGGTCCTGTCTATGAACTTGAAGAACTCGTTCCTCTCGAGGACCTCCTCAAGGTCCGCCCTCGTTACGCGCGCCACCTCGGCCCCTTCCCACTCGAACGGGACATCGTCCTTTTCCGAGAGCGCTATCTTTATCTCTTCCGCCTTGTGTATGAGCCTGTACGGGAGGTTCTCGGCCTCCAGCCCTATCATCCCGGCGAGGTGCCTCGCGAGCCATATGTCGATGTCGTGCCCGCCCAATAATTGCGCGCGCTCGGGCTTGGAGACCACGTGGACCTCTTTCATGTTAAGTCTCAAAACCATCGTATTAAGGGTCGAGCCGCCGAAGTCAATGAGCGCGACGACCTTGTCCCTCTCCTCGACGACCTGGTAGCCGACTGCCGCGGCGAGCGGCTCCTCGATGAACTCGACCTTCGTGCCCTTCATGTGGCGGCCGGCGATTGAGGACAAAGCGGCCTTGTAGTCCATGTAGCCGATCGGCACGGTGATGTAGACGGTATCGGCGACAATCTTCGCCCCGAACGAGAACCAGCCGCCGGCGGCAGTCGCCTTCTTCAGGTGCTGTGAGAGGAGTTTCAGGAACCTCTCCATCTGCTCCCTGCCTCTCGGGCTCCCTTCGAGGAGCATCTGCTTCATATTGGCTATCGGGTTTTCCTCGTTCACCTCGGCCCCTATCTTGTTCGTCTCGGCGCTTAAGAGCGACGGCACGACAAGCGTGCCGTCGCTGTAACGCCTCGATATCACCGGGAGCTGGAGGAACTCGGGGACGGCGCTTCTCCCCTCTGCCCTGCTCCTCATTATGACAGTGTTCGTGGCGCCCAGATCAATGGCGATGGTATCGCCCGCGCGCTCGACCTTCCTCTGTATGTAGCTCCCCTGCCCGTAGGGGTTCCGCTCCTTTACAAAAACGGGCCTTTCTATCTCCCGGCCGTGGTAGGTCTTCTCGAGCGAGGCGAGGTGGTCGACGACCTTCTTTACCGCGTCGCGGAGCCCCTTGGGCTGGACCCAGACGTGGGTATAGGGTTTCAACGCCTCTATGAAGCGGGTGTCGTTAATCTTCAGTCCGAACTTCTCAATCTCGTTGGCGAGTGTCGCCGCGTACTTTTCCCTCGAGAACCGTTTCTGCTTCGACTCCTTCATCCCGAGCTCCTCTGCCGAGAGGATGAAGTCGACGACGTCGAGCACCTCCACATCGCCCATCCACTTCTTTACGGTAAAGAAGGCGAGCGACTGCTCCATGGCGTCCTTGAGTATGGGGAAGAACTCGTGGGTCTTGGGGAGGACCTGTATCATCTCAAGGAGGGCGTACTCCCTGGCGAACGGGTCGGTGGTGTCGGTTGCGGCCTTATAGGCGCCCTTCATCGCCTCCAGGCGGAGATCCGCGCACCCATCGACGTATTTAAGCTCCTCGGCCATGAAGAGCATAGCGTACTTCCTGTAATACGGCTCGGTCAGGCGTCCGACGGCCTCCATCGCGCGAGCGACCCCTTGCCTGTAAAGGTCGAGGAACACTCCGTCCTTGGGCATCCCCTTCATTATCCCAAGGAGCGTGTACCTCCTGTAAAAGTCCTCGTCGCTCGCCTTCGGCAGGTCCTTGGCGACGAGCTCTATGGCCCTGTCCTTGAGCCTGGGCTTGTCGGCGAGCCCGAGGGCGAGCCTCCACGCGCGCAGGCGCGAATGAACGAACTCCGCTGTCTTAGGCATCTCGTTCGCGAGCTTCAGGAGCTCGGTCGTCCTGTAATGGTGCTCATCGAGGGCGTCGGCCGCGGTTATGGCTTCTTCCACGGCGTTTGCGTATAACGGGAGAAAGGGATCGGTCTTGGGGAGCTCCTTCATGTAATCGAGGATGGCCACCCTCTTATCCGTTGGGTCATGTATCTTTTCGAGCAGTTCAAGGGCGAGGGTGAAGAGCGCGAGGGCGTAGGCGTCCTTGGGCAACTCCCTCACCGCCTTCATAATGGCGCCCCTTAAGGACTCGTCGAGCGCCGAGCCGTCCCTTATGGCAAAGAGCGTCCGCCTTGCCTTCTCCAGATCAGTCATCTCCCTAAACCCGCCCGTAGAGGCGCCCTGCTGAACCCGGTCTCTACGACCGCGCCGTCCGCCTTTATTATCACCTCTACCTTGCCTTCCATGATGAAGTCTTCTTCTGTATACCTGTTGGTGAGAAAATGGAGCCTCTGGTTGCTTGAGCCCCTCGCAAGGAGCGTCGTCTCTTTCTCTTGTTCTATAAACGGGCCGTCGACGAGTACGTCTATGTATATCAGGGCCTCGCGCGCGGCCTCATCCTTGTTCAACTCCTCTATCGTGAAACCCGTGTATACGACGGTTGAAAGGGCGCGCTCCCTCGCACCCTTAAGGAGCAGAGAGAGCCCCTCCTTCTGGGCGAACGGCTCTCCGCCGCTTACGGTTATCCCCTCTGCCTGCCCCTTCGGGAGCCGCTTGAATATCTCGTCGACCAAGAGCGCCTCCCTTTCCCCGAAGGAATGCGTCTCCGGGTTGAAGCAACCCGGGCAGGCGCGTCCGCACCCCTGGAAAAAGACGACGAGGCGCGCCCCCGGCCCGTTCACGCGGGACGAGGGGATGACGGCGTGTATGTTCAACTTTGTATTCATCGCGGTATTTTTGAGGTTATGACGGGTCTTCCGTGGGCGGGCCTTTTCAGTCGGAATCTACCTTGAGCTTTATCTCCCTCTCGAAGACCGCGTCCTTTTCGGTAAAACTCTCTATCTCGCCAAGCACCTTTGTCAGGTGGTCGGCTACGTCCTTGCAGTCCTTATAGATGGTCGAATCTATCTCGACCCTGCCGTCGGCCGTTATCCTTATCTTTATCTGCCTGTCCATCGGTCATCTCCTTTCGGCGGCTGTCAACCCTTGAGGAGTATATGTATTTCCCCGGAGGTCTCGGTCTCCTTCGATATCTCGAAATCGAGCGGGAGGTTGTCCTTTATCGACTCGTAGGCGTATATCTGCTTAAGCCTGTCGGAGAACCTGTTCACGACCCTGTTGTCGCCGCCGACCTGGTAGTTGCCGGATTTTTCCATCGACAGGGTGATCATGTCGCCGTCCCTGTCGACCTCTATCTCTTCTTTCCTGTCGTTCTTGACGAAGTTCGTTATCTCGCCCCGCTTTTTGAGCTCTTCGAGCGCCGCGATCACGTACTTCTTGCTGGACAACTGCGTCTTTATGACCGTATAGAAGGACATACAGACCTCCTTGAGTGCCTCGTCTTGAATAATCGAGTTTATGGGCCGTTGAGTCAAAACCCGCGCATACAATGCGCCTTGAGGCGAGCCCGCGCTTACTCGACCGGGTTTTCCTTGAAAAACTTCATGATTGAGTCGCCGTTCATTAACACGTCCTTGGAGAGCCTCTCCACGAAGGACATGAGGACGTCCTTGTTCCTCGATATTATCCCGGCCGAGACCTCCTTGGCGGAGTCCAGTATCCTCTGTATGTCGTCGAGCACCTCGCTCCCGGATGTGAGGGCGAAGTCCTGGAGTACGATAAGCGACTTGTTCCTCATTATCTCTCCGAAGCCGTACTCGACGACCATCTTCCGGGCGATGTTCGTCGCCTGTATGAGGTCGTGGGACGCCCCGACGGTCTTGGAGTCGCCGCCTATGAGCTCTTCCTCGGCGACCATGCCGCCGATTATCACGCCTATCTCCTTCTCGAGGTCCTTCTTGGTAAAGGTGGTGCGAAGCGCCTCGTCAAGGGGTATGTAGGCGCTGAAGTTCTTGTAGTTGTCTATCGAGACGAAGGCCGGGGTCTTGTTGAAGTGCAGCTTCATGAGGATGCAGTGGCCCGCCTCGTGTATGGCGATGTTCCTCTTCTCGTGATCGGTCAGGGTCTCGGCCCTCTGGAGGAAAAGGGACTTCGACGCCGGGCGCGCCCGCTGGTGGCTCCATGTGCGGAGCTCCTCTATCTCCTCTTTCTTCAAGACCGAAAGGGGCGTTATGTGCCTTATGGCGGAAAGCAACGCCTCCTGCGTGACGTCAAGGGCCAGCAACCCGTCTATCATATCCTCGACCTCCTTGGAGGACTCCCCCCCGTGGAGGTTGTTGAAGGTCGTCACTACGGCGTCCTTTACCGCCTGCTCGATCTCGGCGCCGGTGAAGCCCTGGCTGTTCTGCGCGAGTTCGCGCAGATTCAGCCTGTTCATGTTCTGGATGCGCCTCTCGAGGTGGATCCTGTATATCTCCTCCCGCTCCTCCTGGCTCGGTAGGTCCACGAAGAAGACCTCGTCGTACCGGCCCTTTCTCCAGAGCTCCGGGGGGAGGTTCTTGGGCTCGTTCGCGGTGGAAATCACGAAGACCGGGTTCTCCTTCTCCTGCAACCATGTTATGAAGGTGCCGAAGACCCTCATTTGCGTGCCGGAGTCGCCCTGGTAGCCGCCGATGCCGCCGAAGGCCTTGTCTATCTCGTCTATCCAGAGTATGCAGGGGCTCACAGCCTCGGCAAGCTGTATGGACCTTCTTATGTTCTTCTCGGACTCTCCGACCGTGGAGCCGAAGAGGCGGCCCACGTCGAGCCTCAAGAGCGGCAGGTTCCAGATGCCGGCGAGCGCCTTGCAGCATAAGCTTTTGCCGGAGCCGGGGACGCCTATCAAAAGGAGCCCCTTGGGCACGTCGAGCCCGAGTGTCGCTATCTTGTCCTTGGAGAGCCTGAATACGTGCTCCCTCTCGACGAACCACTTCTTTATTTCAGACAGGCCGCCGATGTTCTCTATCGTCTCCCTGTGCGGGTAGTAGTCGAGTATCCTCTGCTTTTTTATTATCTGCTGTTTCTCGTCCTGTATGTAGGAGATGCAGTCTTCGTTAAGGAAGCCGTTATTAAGGCTTATAGCCTTCCTTATGACCCTCCTCACGTTATCCATCGAAAGGCCCTGGAGGGACTTATACAGTATGGAGCGGGTCGAGGCGTGCCATTGCTCGGGGATAAGGTGGCCGTAGGTCGTGGAGACCATCTCGGCTATCTCGTCGTAGTCCGGTAGCGATAGTTCAAGGACGACCATGTCCTCTTCGAGCTCCGGCGGTATCTCGCTTAAGGTCGGGGAGAGTATGCAGACGGTGTTCTGCGTGTGACGCTCGTCCATTATGGACGGCAAGTCCCTGAACTTTCTAAGGAATTCGTGGGAGTTGAAGTAGCTGGCTATGTCTTTGAGGAGGAATATGTTGTTGGTGTTCTCGCCCTTTGTTATCTTCTCTTCGATGGTGGTAAGGATCTTTTCCTTCCCCATCTGCTCCCGTTTCTTTTTCTCGCCGCCGTAGAGACCCCTCGACACGGACCAAGACCAGTATGTGGATTTCATCGATTCCGCGAGGTTCTCGACTATCCGCTCGACCCTTCTTTCCTCGAAGGAGACGAGCCAGAGGATCGGGTACCTCGCCTCGATATGTATCCTTATTTCGTTCTCAAAGTCTTTGGTCTTCATCTGACACCCTTTATTTGATTATATCACAACACAACACGCTATTGTCCTGTAACCTGAAAACACCTTTCATAAATACCGGATACGCCGTTTTTTGGGGACAAGCCGGATTTTAGCATAAATCGATTGAAATCCAACAAAAAAACCCAGGACCACCGCAAAACCACCCCTTCCCGCCTCCCCTTGTTAAGGGGAGGCGTTCTAACTTCCCCTCCTAACCAAGGAGGGGCAAGGGGAGGTCGTTTTGTCATTACCCTCCCATCATCACAAGCTGTAATTGACTTGCGGCACACACTAAATTAATATGTCGTGTCCTGATTATCAGTCACGAAAGGAAAACGATGGAATTCATAAAGACGTTCATAGACATATTCCTGCACCTGGACAGCCACCTGAACATCGTCATCCAGGACTACGGCATATACACCTACGCGATACTCTTCCTCATCATCTTCTGCGAGACCGGGCTCGTGGTGACGCCGATACTCCCCGGCGACTCGCTCCTTTTCGCCATAGGCAACTTCGCGGCTATGGGGTCCTTGCGGATAGAGTACATCCTCATTGGTCTCAGCGTCGCCGCGATTTTGGGAGATACCGTCAACTACGGAATCGGCCACTACATGGGGCCGCGGGTCTTTCAGAGGACAAACAGCAGGATATTCAAGAGGGAGTACCTGGAAAAGACGCACCGGTTCTATGAGAAATACGGCGGCAAGACGATCATCTTCGCGAGGTTCGTGCCTATCGTCCGCACCTTCGCGCCGTTCGTCGCAGGAGTCGGCGCGATGAGCTATGGCAAATTCATCGCTTACAACATCGTCGGCGGGGTCCTGTGGATATGTTCTTTCGTGCTCGCGGGGTACTTCTTCGGCGGGCTGCCGGCGGTGAAGAAGAACTTCACGCTCGTGATACTCGCGATAATCGTGCTCTCGGTCCTGCCGGGGGTCATTGAATACATAAAGCACAAGAGGAAGGGGTAGAGGGGGCTGAGTGAAACGAAGCCCAACGGTTTGCGTCTGGTATTCATCCGACAAAATAGCGTTGAGTGATTTGGAGGATAAATGAAATCAGGACCTATAATTATTGAAGTCCCTGTTGCCAAAATAAAAATAAGTCCTTTGGGATTCCACCATTATGGTTCGGAGTTTCTAAGGACTGGAAGATCATTCAACAAGGCGAAAGAAGGTTTTTCACCGGTCCCGTATTATCTTTACTCAAGAGCTATTGAATTGTTGCTTAAGGCATTCTTATTATCAAAAGGAATTTCTAAAGAAGAATTGAAAAAGAAAAAAACTTTTGGCCATGACCTGATGAAAGCTCTTAATAAAGCCAGGCTATTAGGCATTGACGATATTGTAGAAATTACTCTTGAAGAGGAAAAGGAAGTTGAAAAAACAAATGCCTATTATGCAAAAAAAGAGTTCGAATACTTCGAAATTTTAAATACAGTAAATGGATATCCTGGTTTACCTGATTTGGAGGTTTTAAATGAACTTGCATCCAAATTAGCCGAAAAACTTAAACAAGTTTGTTTAAATGCTTAGGGTGGGCTCCGCCCACCAAAGGTCTTTTACATATACCCAAGCTAACTCTAAAAATTAGGAATTTTTTCTGAGGTCAAGGAAGGGCGGAAATAAAAAGCGGAGCATATATGTGTTATATGTGAGCACTTTTATTTCCGACCTGACGCAGAGATCGGGAAAAATAACAATTTTTAGTCATTTAATCTCCTCAAACCTGTTCGTCCCCGGCGCATATGCGTACATCTCCCCCGTCCCTATGTCGAAGTACCACCCGTGGAGGAATAATTTCCCCGCCTTTATCGCCTCGTCCACGAACGGGTATGTCTCGATGTTCTCGATCTGCTCAAGGATGTTCTCCTTTTCCGTGTAGCGCTGGATGACGTCGGATTCGGAGCCCCCGAAGACCCCGAGGACATGCTCCCGAACAGGCCCGGCGAGTTTAAGCCAGTCCCTTAAGTGCGGCATCCCTTCAAGCTCCTTTTCATCCCGAAGGAGCGCCCTCATCGCCCCGCAGTTCGAGTGTCCGCAGACGATGATGTCCGTCACCTTCAGGACCTGCACCGCGTATTCTATGGCCGCGGCCGTCGAATTTTTGTCCTTCAGCGCGTCAAAAGGCGGGATGATGTTCCCGATGTTCCTTAAAATGAAGAGCTCCCCGGGGCCGGACTGCGTCACAAGGTGCGGGTCCACGCGGGAATCCGAGCATGTTATGAAGAGCACCTCAGGGTCCTGGCTCTTCGAGAGCCTCTTGAAGAACTCCTCTTCCTTCTTGAAGTAGGATTCCTGGAACTTCAATACTCCTTTGTACAGCCTCTCCATCGCGAGCCTCCTTTAACAACTCTTCCCCCTTAATAAAGGGGGATTGAGGGGGATTAAAAAGATTTGATAATCTCCCCCAACCCCTCTTTAGAAAAGAGGGGTTAAAAAAAAGGCCGGGCCAACTCCGTTGGCCCGGCCTTGAAAATCACATCGCCATGAACCGGCCCTACGAGAAAAGGAGTACGCCGAAGAGGACCGCGACAAGGTTTATGACCTTGATCATCGGGTTGATGGCCGGACCGGCGGTATCTTTGTACGGGTCGCCGACGGTGTCTCCGGTGACGGCCGCCTGGTGCGCGGGCTTGTGCTTGCCGCCGTGCTGGCCTTCCTCAATGAACTTCTTCGCATTGTCCCAGGCCGCGCCGCCCGAGGTCATCTTGATGGCTACGAACAACCCGGTTATGATGGCGCCGACGAGCACGCCGCCCAGGGCCTTCGGCCCGAGGGTAAGGCCGACGACTATCGGGGCTACGACAGGGATGAGCGACGGCACTATCATCTTGCGTATCGCGGCGGTGGTGACGATATCCACGCATTTGCCGTACTCGGGCTTGCCACTCCCGTCCATGATGCCCTTTATTTCCCTGAACTGCCTCCTCACCTCTTCGACGACGGCACCGGCCGCGTCACCCACGGCCTTAAGGAGGAAGGACGCAAAGAGGAACGGGAGCATCCCGCCTATGAACAAGCCGACGAGGACGAGCGGGTCGGAAAGGTCAAATACCATCTGAACGCCGCCGACGGAGACCGACCTCGTGTACTCCGAAAAAAGGACTATCGCGGCGAGGGCCGCCGAGCCTATGGCGTAACCCTTTGTGACGGCCTTGGTGGTGTTGCCTACGGCGTCGAGCGGGTCGGTGACGTCCCTTACGGATGAGCCCATGTTCGCCATCTCCGCGATGCCGCCCGCGTTGTCCGTTATGGGCCCGAAGGAGTCTATGGCCACGACTATCCCCGCCATCGTGAGCATCGCCTCGGCCGCTATCGCCACGCCGAAGAGCCCGGCAAGGTGGTAACTGCCGAGTATCGCGGCGGAGATCACGAGGACCGGGGGCGCGGTCGACTGCTTGCCGACGGCGAGGCCCGCTATGATGTTGGTCCCGTGCCCGGAGACCGAGGCCTCGGCTATCTCGCGCACAGGCGCGTAGTGCTTTGCCGTGTAGTAGTCTGTTATAGCGACAAGCGTAATAGTAACGCCGAGGCCAATTAGCGCGGTTAAGTAGTAGTTTATCGCGGGGATGCCGCCTACGCCGTCCATGAGGTAATAGGTTATGGGGTAGAAAGCTATCGCGGAGAGCACGCTTGTGGCGATAAAGCCCTTATATAAGGCGGGCATAATGCCGCCGCCTGAGCCGATCCTTACGAACCAGCTCCCGATTATGGTCATTATTATCGCCGCTCCTCCGAGTACGAGCGGGAAGAGCATCGCTATGCGGGACTCGGGGTAGAGGAGATGGGCGAGCGCCATCGTCGCTACGGTCGTGACCGCGTAGGTCTCGAACAAGTCCGCGGCCATCCCGGCGCAGTCGCCTACGTTGTCTCCGACGTTGTCCGCTATGACGGCCGGGTTCCTCGGGTCGTCCTCGGGGATGCCCGCCTCGACCTTTCCGACGAGGTCCGCGCCGACGTCGGCGGCCTTGGTGTATATGCCGCCGCCGACCCTCGCGAAGAGCGAAATGAGCGAGCCTCCGAGGCCGAGCGAGAGGAGGGAGGCTACTGCTCTTCCCTCGCCGGCGACGGTTATCGCCACCGCGTAGAAGCCCGTTACGGAGAGGAGGCCGAGGCTTATGAGGAGGAGCCCTGTTACCGCGCCGCCCCTGAAGGCTACCTGGAGCGCGGCGTTAAGCCCCTTGTGCGCGGCCTGGGCGGTCTTGGCGTTCGCCCTTACCGCGACCATCATGCCGACGTAGCCGGATATGGCGGAAGCGACCCCGCCGACAACAAACCCGCAGGCCGTCAGGAACCCGAAGTGCACGGACCAGTGTCCGGCACCCCAGAGCAGGATGAAGATGACTGCGCCGACAACCGCGACGGTCTTGTACTGGCGGGCCATGTAGGCTGAGGCGCCCTCATGTATCGCCGCCTGTATCTTTTTCATCTCAGGGGTCCCGCCGTCGAGCCCCCTTACCCATAAGGCGAGCCATGCGGCGTATATTATGCCTATGCCCGCTGTAACAAGAGCAAAGAGAATTGTAAGCCACGCAATGTCCATCTTAAACCATGTCTCCTTTTCGAAAGTTCGGTTCGCACGCCTTTACGCAAACGGACACACCTTCGCCCTGAGTCTGAAAAACCTTAAAGCCCGTCCGAATCAGAGACTCGAATTTTCCGGTTTTAACCCGATGAGCGGGGGGTGCGGCCTTTAAAAAAACAAGACCGCAGTGTACCTTTTGGGAGATTTGTTGTCAAGCCCATAGAAGGGTCCTCGCCAGACGGGCAGCCACGTATCCGGCGGTTTTGCCTCAGGGAGTTGGAGTAGCCTGGTTTGAAATTGGGCCCCGCGCCGAGCGGTCCTCGCCGGACGGGCAGCCACGTATCCGGCGGTTTTGCCTCAGGGAGTTGGAGTAGCCTGATTTGAAATTGGGCCCCGCGCCGAGCGGTCCTCGCCGGACGGGCAGACCTCAAATCTGACGGCGATGGGATCAAAATGACAAAGGACTCGTTTCTGAGAATTGGCCCAGCGCCGAGCGATACAGGGGCGCAAAAGCCCCTCTAAATGCGCGGCAATAGCGGGCCCTCAACCTCTCTCTGCCGGCCCCCGTGAAGTCCGGCCTTTACCGGGGTCAGGAAAGGCGACGGGACCCCGATGTGGTATCCCTGGGCGTAGTCCACCCCGTAGGACTTGAGGATATCAATTATCCCGTCCGTCTCCACGAACTCGGCTATGGTCTTTATGGACATGCCGCGGGCGACGTCGGTTATGGCCTTTACGAAGAGACGGTCGTTCAGGTTCTTGTCCAGCCCCTTTATGAAAGAGCCGGCTATCTTTATGTAGTCCACGTGGAATTCCCGGAGATAAAGGAACGAGGTGAAGCCTATCCCGAAGTCGTCGAGCGATATCCCGCAGCCGAGCGACTTCAACTCCTTTATGAATTTCAGCGCCGCGCCGAGGTCTGGTATCGACGAGGTCTCCGTTATCTCGAAGACGAGGAGCGACGGGTCGGCGCCGGTCTCATTTATCTTTGTTTTAAGGAAGGCGAGTAGGTCCATGTCCCCGAGCTCCTTGCCCGAGAGGTTCAGGCAGAACGACAGCGGCCTCCCGTTTGAGAGGTTCTCGGCCTGGAGCATCATCGCCTTCTCGAAAATGACCTTTGAGATCGAGCTGACGAGCCCGAACCTCTCGGCTATGTCGATGAACGGGCCAGGCAGTATTATACTGCCGTCCTTGTCCCGCATCCTCGCCAGCACCTCGAAGGTCCCTATTGTCCCGTCCCCGAGGCGGAGTATCGGCTGATACCACGGCTCGAACCTGTCCTCGCGGACCGCCGCTACGATATCCTCTTTCCACTTGAGCCTGAAATGCATCTGCTCAATTTCGAGCTCCTCGGGCGTGTACAAATGCGCGCGGTTCCTGCCGAGCTCCTTCGCCCTGTACATGGCCGCGTCGGCCTTTGTGAGGAGCTCAGACGCCGTGGATCCGTGGTCCGGATAAAGGGATACTCCGATGCTTACCGTCAGGTGGCACGGGACGTCGGAATGGTAGAAGCTCTCAAGCCCGGCCCTTAAGTGCTCGGCCATGATCATGGACTCCTCCCGGCTGGTCTTCGGCAGAAATACCGCGAACTCGTCGCCTGAGAGCCTGCAGAGGAACGATTCCCTCGCCGGGTCTCCGAAGAGCCTGGCGACCGCGTACCTTAAAGTCACGGTAAGGAGACGCGCGACCTTGCGGAGGAACTCGTCCCCCATGCCGTGGCCGTAGGCGTCGCTTATGAACTTGAACTGGTCGATATCGAGGAGGAAGAGCGCCCCGGTCGAGCCGTCCCTGGACGCGCCTGTCCATGCCGTCAGGAGCTCGATGAACCGGGACCTGTTGATGAGGCCGGTAAGCCCGTCGTAATGCGAGAGAAACTGTATCTGCTCCTTCGAGACCTTCTGCTCGGTTATGTCCTCGTGGACCGCGAGGAAGTGCGTTATCCTCCCATCCTCACCGAAGACCGGCGATATGACGGCGCTCACCCAGAACGGCTCGCCGTCCTTCCTCTTGTTCCTGAAGGTCCCCTTCCAGACGTTCCCGGAGAGTATCGTCGCCCAGAGCCCCTCGTATGTCTCCTTGGGCGTCGTGCCGCAGGCGATGACGCGCGGGTTCTGCCCCATCGCCTCTTCCTTTGTCCAGCCCGTCGTCTTCTCGAACATCGGGTTCACGTACTCGATCGACCCGTTCACGTCCGTTATGCAGACGAGGTTCGCGCTCTGCTCAATCGCCTTGGTGAGCTTCAGTAGGTCCTGCTCGGCCTTTTTCCTTGTGGCTATCTCTTCTTCAAGCCTCGCGTTCGCCTCTTCGAGCTCGACGGTCCTCTCCCTTACTATCTCCTCGAGCCCCGCCCGCTTCAGGTCGTTTATATCCCTGCCTGCGCCGACGACGCCGTTTTTAGCCCCATCCGCCGGCAACTGTACGCCGCTACCCGGGTCTTCCCTGGCCTTCAACATGAGGTCCTCGTCAGGTCGTCTGATGATTTAAGAATCCATACAAGAGGGTTTAAAGCTTCAACACCGCATCACAACTTCTTTTCGGATTTTTTATAAAAAACTTTACCAGCCATTTAATAACACCCCTCGAAGGCCTCGGTTGATACCCCGGGGCAAGGGCCTGTGCCTTGTTGAGGGGGATGGCGTCCTCAGAGATATGGGAATAGTAATTGGGGGGGGGCGAGACGGCCTGGAGGGGCGCGCTTTACCTTGCATGGCTTCTGAGAAAAGATGTCAGGCGCCTCATTAATCGGCGCGCGTTTCAGGCAGTTACTTCGAGGAAACGGCCTTGAGTATCCCGTTCAATATGGCGGAAGGCGTCGGCGGACAGCCCCGCACCCAGGCGTCCACAGGCACGACCGAGTCTATCCCTCCAAGGGAGGCGTAACTCTTTCCGAATATGCCGCCGTCTATCGAGCAGTCTCCAAGCCCGACTACGAGCTTCGGCGCCGGCATAGCGTCGTATGTGCGTCGCAACGCTATCTCCATATTCCGGGATACCGGCCCGGTCACAAGGAGCATGTCAGCGAACCGGGGGGAGGCCGTAAAATGGATGCCGAAGCGCTCGCTGTCGTAGAAGGGGTTGTTCACGGCCTGGAGCTCCAATTCGCAGGCGTTGCACGAGCCCGCGTCCACGAACCTTATGGTAAGTGACTTCCCGAAACGCCTCCTCACCTCCTCTTCGAGCCTCCGGCCCGAGAGTTCGACGGAACCCGCCTCAGAGGGGACAAGCTCCTCTGTCACAACGCCTGTCCTGAATATCTGGTGGAGTATGCGTAACATTTGTTTTTCTCCGAAAAATTCTCTTTGCGGGTTCAGGCCTGCAACCTGAACCATTAATTCGTGATTCTATATGCGCTTGTCAGGCGCTTCGAGTTTTTTGCCCAAGGCCCTTTTGCGCGCTCAGCGCGCTTTTGGGCATGGGGTTCGCTTGCTTTCCCCCTCCCCCTCCTGCTCCTGCTCGCTCGCCCCTTGGAGCGCTTCGCGTCTAATCTACCTCGGCTCGCTCGTCTCCGCCTCCCTTAGGCTTCGCGCACCCATGCCCTGTTTTTTTAAATACCTCTTTCAAATACGCCTTGACAGAAGGTTCCCCTCGGACATCCTCATCATAATAATCAAAGGTCGTGCCCCGAGTACGACTGATTAAAGCTCTTATTGCAAAGCGGAAAGTCCGGCACGATGTTCCCCTTTATCGCCTGCTCTATCGAGAGCCAGCATACGCTCGACGGGTCCCTTATCGCGCACCTCTCTATCGCCCCCCCTACGCCGAAACGGACCCAGTAGACTATCTCGCCCCTCCACCCCTCGACTGTCGCGAACCCGGCCGCCCCGGCCAAGGGCGCGGCGCAATCCGCTTTAATAAGGCCTTCGGGCATGGCATCGAGTATGGCGTTGACGAGCCTTATGGAATCCCTCACCTCTTCAATCCTCACCCAGCCCCTCGCGTGGACGTCGCCGGAGGTAAGGACCGTAAGTTTCGGCGCGAGAGTATCATACGGCGGAAAGACGTCCTGCACTCTGGCGTCCAGCCTCTGCCCGCTCGCCCTCCCGACAATCCCGACCGCGCCTATCTCTTTGGCGGTCTCGGGCTTAAGGACTCCGGTCGTGTAGAGCCTGTCTTCGAGCGACGGGTTATCTTCATAGATGCGCACGAGCCTTTCGAACTCCGGGGCGATGGCGTCGAGGGCCTTCCGGATGAGCGCGGCATGCGCGGCGTTGACGTCATGCGTGACGCCGCCGGGGACGACGCGGTCCATGGCGAGCCTGTGGCCGAAGACCTCGTTGGTCGCCCTTAAGACCCTTTCCCTGAGTATCGCGCACTGGTATAGCATGAAAGTAAAGGCCGTGTCGTTGCATATGGCGCCGATGTCGCCTAAGTGGTTAGCTATACGCTCAAGCTCAAGGAGGAGCGCGCGAATCCAATGCGCCCGCCTGGGGACCGCGCAGGCGGAGGCGGCCTCGACAGCGCGGCAGTACGCGAGCGCGTGGGCGACGGTCGTGTCCCCTGAGACCCTCCCGGCGAGCCTTGCCGCGCCCGCATAGTCCATCTCCTCGAACCTCTTCTCTATCCCCTTGTGTACGTAGCCGAACCTCGTCTCTAAATTTATTATGTCCTCGCCGACGGCCTGGAACCTGAAGTGCCCCGGCTCTATGATGCCGGCGTGAACAGGCCCGACCGCTATCTCGAATACCCCTTCGCCCTCGGCCCTGAACCACTCGTAGTCGCCCTCGACCCTCGGGAGACTTTTTCTCGCGTCGAAGTCCTTCCTTAGAGGATAGGCGTCCGCGGGCCAGTCCTCGTGCTTTATCCATGGGCGCAGATCCGGGTGATTCAAAGGGGTTACGCCCATGAGGCTGTTTATCTGCCTCTCGAAGCGGTACGCGGCGGTGAATTTTTTCGTGAGCGTCGGGAAGGTCGGGTCGTCCTCGGGGGCCTCGATCTTGACGAGTATATACTCCTCTCCCTTATTATACGCGGCGTATACCCCGAACGAGCGCGTCTCCCTGCGCTCGTCAACGGCCCACTCGGCGATCAGCCTCCATCCATCGGCCTTCAAGGACTTCGCTCTGGACGCGAACTCCGCGCGTGGCAGAACAACGCCCCTTATCCCTCTCTGGGAACCATCCGGCGCGCCGGATATCTCCGTTATCTCCATCTCTTTATCGCTCATTTTACCAACAATTTTGAGGCGGCGTGGAACCAGTCGCTCAGGAATACCGGGAGATAGAGCCCGAGAATCAGGATGATGACCATATGGACCAGGACCGGCGTGTGCGCCGCGCGTATCTTCACCTGGTAATCGGGCGCCGGCCCGAAGACCATCGGTATGACCTTCCTGAAGAGCCCGGCGAAGGCTATGGCGAGCCCGACGAGGAAGAATACCGCGAATACCGGCGCGTCCTTCATCGCGGCGGTGAGTATAAGGAACTCGCTCGTAAATACCCCGAATGGAGGCATCCCGACTATCGCCATCACGCCTGCCATGAGCCCCCAGCCCACAAACGGGTTCCCCCTGATGAGGCCCCTGATGGAGGCCATGTCCTGGGTCGAGTGCATCTGAGAGGCGTAACCGACGGTAAAGAATATGGAAGATTTGGTGAGCGAATGGACGAGCATGTGGAGGAGCGCGCCGAAGGTCGCCACAGGCCCCCCGAGCCCGAAGGCGAATGTCGCTATGCCCATATGCTCAATCGACGAATACGCGAACATCCTCTTTACGTCCTTTTGCCGCAGAATAGTGAAAGCGGCGACAAGTATCGATACCGTCCCGAAGACCATCATGATGTACCCGGCCTTGTGGCTCCCTGTCGCGCCGTCCACAAGGACCTTGCACCGGACGAGCGCGTAGAGGGCGACGTTCAGGAGCAAGCCGGAGAGTACGGCGGAGATCGGCGTCGGCCCTTCGCTGTGCGCGTCCGGGAGCCAGTTGTGGAGCGGCACGAGGCCGACCTTGGTACCGTAGCCGACCATGAAGAATACGAACGCGAGGGAGAGGACCGTAGGCTCGAGCTTGTCCGCCGACTGGCTTAAGTTGGTCCACAGGAGCGCGGCGGAGCCCGCACCGAATACCCTCTCGGCGGCAAAGTAGAGGAGGACCGTGCCGAAGAGGGCCTGCGCGATGCCTACGCCGCAGAGGATAAAGTACTTCCACGCCGCCTCTACCGCCGGGGGCGTCCTGTAGAGCGACACCAGAAGGACGGTCGAAAGTGTTGCAAGCTCCATGGAAATCCAGAGTATGCCGACGTTGTTCGTAAGGAGCGCAAGGAGCATGGCGAAGATAAAGAGCTGGAACATCGCGTGGTAAAAGCGCATCCCGGCCCTGCCGACTTTCCCCTTCTCGCGCTCGCGCCTCATGTACCGCCTTGAGAATATCGCCGTCGTCATCGAGACGAACGCCGTCAGTACCGAGAGATACACGTTGAAGGCGTCGACGAAAAAGTAGCCGGAGGCCGTTATCATCGGGCCGCCCGTATAGACCTCTAACGCGAGGAAGACGGATGCGACGAAGGTCGCGGCCGAGCCGAGGATGTTTATCGCGGGCGCGATCTTCCTGTCGCCGACAAAGGCGAGTATGACGGCGGCCACAAGGCTCGCCACGAGCAGAACGATGAGCGTCATTTCTCCCATCCCCGATTGCGGCATCCAAAAGGCCTTCAATCCTCCTCCTTGAGCTTTTCCATCTCTTTAAGGTCCAGGCTGTCGAAGGTCGTCCGTATCTGAAAGAAGAATATCCCGAATATGAAGGCGGCTATGAGTATGTCGAGGGCGACGCCCAGCTCCACGACAAGCGGCATGCCGTAGGTAGCCGAGGTCGCGGCGAAAAACAGGCCGTTCTCAAGGGCGAGGAAGCCGATGATCTGCGTGACCGCCTTCTTCCTCGTTATCATCATGAGGAGCCCGAGCATGACGGTGGCGAGCGCGACGGCCAAAGTCGAGCGCGTGACAAGCGTCGAGAGCTCCCTTATGGGCGCGGTGAGGTGGTAGGAGAATATGACGAGGGCTATGCCTATGAGCATCGTCGTCGGGACGTTCACGACATCCTCGACCTCTTTCTTTATCTTCAGCTTGTGTATGAGGACGTAGAGTATGTACGGGAGCGCGAAGACCTTCAACGCGAGCGTGAGTATCGCGGAGATATAGAGGTGGTGGAGCCCCGCGGAGTACCCTACGACCGCGGTCGATATCGACAAAAACACACCCTGCCACGCGAATATGTGGAGGAGCCCGTAGATCCTCCTCTGGACGAGGAGCCCGAAGGCCGAGAGGAGTATGAGCGCCGAAAGTACGCTGTTTATTTCTGCCGCAAGGTGCTGTGACATATCACTCCAGCATGAAGAACGAGAGCATTCCGAGCGTTGACAATAAGAACGCCGCGCCGAGGAACTCCGGCACCCTGAATATCCGCATCTTGGCGAGGCGCGTTTCTATCAAGACTATCGCGGCCCCGACGAGCGCGAGCTTACACGCGAGCGCGACGAAGGCCAGCGGGAGCATCAGGGGGTCGGAGGGGCCGGCTATGCCCCACGGGAAGAAGAGCGAGACGCCGAGGGACGAGAATAGGAAGAGCTTCATCATCGAGGCCCACTCGATGAGCGCCAGATGCCTCCCTGAGTACTCAAGTATCATCGCCTCGTGTATCATCGTAAGCTCCAGGTGGGTCGAGGGGTTGTCCACCGGGATCCTCCCGTTCTCGGCTATGGCTATGAGCGCGAAGGCTATGAGCGCGAAGGCGAGCGAGGGGCGGAGCACGACGGAGGTCTCAAGGAGCGAGTGTGCCATGAAGGACAGAGAGGTCGAGTGGCTCGCAAGCGATACGGTGAAGACCGACATGAGCATGGCAGGCTCGGCGAGAGAGGCCACCATCATCTCCCTTGACGAGCCCATGCCGCCGAAGGCGGTCCCGACGTCCATGCCGGCGAGCGCCGTAAAGAAGCGCGCGATGGCGAAGAGCGCGACGAGCGCTATGATGTCGGCGGTCGCCGCGAGCGGCAGGTCTACCGAGATTATCGGGATTATCGCGCCGGCCAAAAGGGTAGAGCCGAAGACGACGTAGGGCGTGAACCTGAAGACCCAGGAGGCATTCTCGGCGAGCACTATGTCCTTCATGAACAGTTTCCGGAGGTCCCTGTATGGCTGGAAGACCCCGGCGGACCTCCTACCCTGCGCCCGGCACTTCAATGCCCTCACCCAGCCGACGAGGACCGGCGAGGCAACGAGCACTATGAGGACCTGCAATGCCTCTATCAGGATCGGATATAAGTTTTTCATGAGAACATCAGCAACACTATGAGAGTTATAAACGAGTAGAGCAGATATATCTGTATGCGACCGTGCTGGAGCCTGCCGACCTTTTTCGACGCCCAGAACGAGAGGTCGGAGACCGGCTTGTAAAGCGAGTACCAGAACATGTCCCTGACCTTCAGGTTATATATATACCTCTCCTGGAACATCGGCGAGGCGTTCGGGTTCCCATGCGCCCTCGTCGTCTCCTTTATGCTGAAGAGGAAGCCGAATATGCGGCGTAGCGGCATGGCGAATGACGTCGAGTTGTACTGCATCCTGTTAGTGAGCTTCTCAAACCCGCAGTCCCATATCGGCCCCCTCCTTATGGCGGTCTTCCTCGCGTGCAGGAGGAGGTACGCGAGAGCGACGAACGAGAGTATGCCGAGAAAGACGACCGGCGCCGAGTACGAGGCGCGCTCCGGGGCCACAGGCGTTATCCAGAGCCAGCCGAACGGCGACTCCGCCTGGACCGTTCCGCTTACGAGCATGGACGGGACCGAGTCCATCCAGACGATGACAAAAGCGGGGAATATGCCGAGGGCGAGGGACGCTATGGCCGCTCCGGTCATGGACGCCTTCATGAAAAAACCTGCCTCGTGCACATGCGCGTTAGAGGGGCCCCTCCAAGCGCCTAAGAAGGTTACGCCGAAGACCTTCACGAAACAGCGCGCCGCAAGCGCCGCGGTAAGCGCGAGCACCGCGGCCCCGAGCGGTATAAGCAGGTTCAGTATCGGGCTCGGCAGAGACGGGGACAAGAGGAACGACTGGAACGCGAGCCACTCGGAGGCGAACCCGCTGAACGGCGGTAGCGACGAGATGGATAGGCACCCGACGAGGAAGAGCGGCGCGGTCCACGGCATCTTGTGAATGAGGCCGCCCATCCTCTCCATATTCCGCTCGCGAGCCCCGTGGAGTATCGAGCCCGCGCCCATGAAGAGGAGCCCCTTGAATACCGCGTGGTTGAGTATATGGTAGAGGGCCGCGATCATGGCGAGCGCCGCGAGGGCGCCCATTTTGAAAGAGGCGAATATCATGGACAGGCCCAATGAAATGAGTATCACGCCGATGTTCTCAACGGATGAGTACGCGAGCAGCCTTTTAAGGTCGACCTGCAGGAGCGCGAAGAGTATGCCGATGAGCGCCGAGACGAGCCCTATGACGAGGACGAGCCCGCCCCACCACCACTGCGTGACCCCGAGGAGGTCGAAGGAAACTCGGATAATCCCGTAGACGGCGATTTTGAGCATCGCGCCGCTCATGAGCGCTGAGACGTTCGACGGGGCCGCGGGGTGCGCCTCGGGGAGCCATACGTGGAGCGGTATTATCCCCGCCTTCGCGCCGAAGCCGAAGAGCGCGAGGAGGAACGCGGCGGCCGCCCACGCGGGGGTTATGTGGCCCGAGGCCGCGTTCATTCGCATGGACGAAAATGTGTAAGAGCCGAAGCTCTCGAACCCGGAGGCGGACCCGGACATGACGCCGAACGACAGGAGTATAAGGATTGCGCCTATGTGGGCGATGAGTATGTAGATGAAGGCCGCCTTCCTCGCCTTCGCGTTCTCGTCCTCGAAGGCGACGAGGAAGAAAGAGGCCGCGGCCATGAGCTCCCACGAGACCATGAACGAGTACGCGTCGTCGGCGACGAGCACGAGGAGCATCCCGGCAAGGAAGAGGTTATAGAAGACCGCGAGCGGCGTTATGGACCTTACGCCCACGAACGACTTGACATAGCCCAGGGAATATATGGACACCAGAAAGCCGAGGAGCGCGACGACCGCCGCGAAAAAGCCGGAGAGCGGATCGAGCCTCAGGTAAAACGGGAGGTCCGGGAGCCCGACCGGCATTATCATTGAAGTAGTCGAAGCCTGATAGACCGAGAGGAACCCTCCGGAGAGCGCGATGAGAGAGGCGAGGGCCGAGCCGAGAAAGGTCATCGCGAGGAGCGTCTTCTGCCGGGACGCGAGGAACGGGGCGAGGGAGGCGAGCGCGAGAAAGACGAGGACCGAGAGCGCAACAAGGCCGAGCGGGTCGAGGTTCAGCACGCCGCTCCCCCTCGGGCCCCGGCCCTTGAAAAGGATGCCTTGCAAGCCGGGCCAGATAAGCTTGACACCCGGCGCAATGAGTATTCAGGAACTGTTTCGCCTTCGTCCATTTCCCTTATCCGGATATTAGTCTTTAGGCTGCCGCTAAAAATTCCTAATTTTTAGCGGCAGCCTTTAAAAATAATATCGGCCTTCGTTACTCCCGAAGGCCGACTTTTGCCGGTGTTGCCTCGGTTTTTATAATAAGCCCATTGTTCCAGAACCATTAACGCCCCGGCGGGGAGCACCGCGGTTCCCCTGAACCTTCCTCGATGCCTTCACATTACAAACGATCGCATTAGGACCCGGTGAAATCACGGGAAAAAGCGGGCCTGGCATATTATTACAGCTGTGCAGGGAGGTGTCAAGAAAAAACAGGATACGCTTCCGCGGGGTATACAGTGGGTGCAAAACAAAAAGGGTGCGGCATATATGCCGCACCCTCAGGGCTGATTATGTATTGCGCGTGCCTACTTCGCGGACGGCGCGCTCGGCGTAGCCGGCCTCGCCCCGGCGTCGTGCGTCACCGCCTGGAACTCGAGGTCGTCGTTGAACCCGTCCTTCTTCGTCTCTATGAGTATGGAGACCCTCCTGTTAGTGGAGTCGAGCGGGTCGTTCGGGTTGAATAAAACCGCGTCGGCGAAGCTCGTCACCTTGGTGACCCTCGCCGGGTCGAGGCCGTTCTTGACGAGCTCCCTCCGGGCGGCGTTCGCCCTGTCGGCGGCGAGCTCCCAGTTCGAGTAGTCCTGCCTCTGGTATTTGCCGCTGTCGGTGTGGCCTTCAATAGTCAGCTTGTACGGGATGTCCTTGAACGCCTCGGCGAGCACAGCGAGGACCTTCTGCCCGTTCGGCAGAAGCGTCGTCCTCCCGCTCTCGAACATCGAGGACTCGCCCTTGTCCACTATCTCTATGCGCACGCCCTCGTCGGTCGTGAATATGAGGACGTGGTCCTTCATCTCGTAGAGAGAGCCGTCTATGATCTTCCCGAACTCGAGCGCGAGGTTAGCGCTCGGCTTTTCCTTGCCATCGAAGTCGGTGGACTGGTCGGAGAGCGTTACCTGTATCGGGTTCCCGGCGAGTATCGACATGCCCTTGCCGCCTCCGGCCTCGGTGCCCTTGAAGATGGTGTAGGACCTGAAGTACTCGGCTACCGCCTTCTTGGCGTCTATGGACATGACGGCGACGAGCCAGAGGACCATGAAGAGGGCCATCATGGCTGTGACGAAGTCCGCGTAGGCGACCTTCCACGCGCCGCCGTGATGGCCTCCGTGCCCGCGCTTCTTGATCTTCTTTATTATAATCGGGCGGTTTTCCGCCCCTGCGTTCGCCTCTTCCATTCCCATGTTATGCGGCCTTCTTCTTTCTAAGGGCCGCGTCGAGCTCCTTGAAGCTCGGCTTCGAGTCGCTGAAGAGCGAGCGCCTCGCGGCCTCAATCGCTATCTGCGGGGCGCTCCCCTTGGCAAAGGCGAGTATGCCGACCTTTATCGCCTCGAGGTACTTGGACTCTTCAGCCGCCCTCTGCTCGAGGTTGGTCCCTATGGGACCGAGGAACCCGTAGCAGAGGAGGATGCCCAGAAACGTACCGACGAGAGCGGCGGCCACGCTGTGGCCGATGACCTCCGGAGACTCGCTCATCTTGCCCATGGTGATGACGACGCCGAGGACCGCCGCGACTATTCCGAAGCCGGGGAGCGAGTCCGCGACCTTGGTTATGACCGCCGGGGCGACCGCCGACTCCTGGTGGTGCGTGTCCATCTCCACGTCCATCATCGACTCCATCTCATAGGGGTCGACGCCGACGACGAAGACCCGGAGGTTGTCGCAGATGAAGTCGATGGTGTGGTGGTTCTTCAATATGTCCGGGTAGGCCTTGAAGAGCGGGCTCTTCTGCGGCTCCTCTATGTCCTTTTCGACGGCAAGTAGGCCGTCCTTTTTTATCTTCATGAACATGGTGTAGAGGAGGGACATGACTGAGACGTAGGACGTCTTGTTATACGGACTGCCGGCCATGAGCTTGGGAAAACTCTTAAGTATCTGCATGAGCGTCTTGGGCGGGGACATGATGACGAGCGAGCCTATGGCCGCGCCCCCGAGTATGACGAGCTCGGCGGGCTGGAGTAGGACATGGAGGTTCCCGTCCTCAAGGAGGTATCCCGCTATGATGGAGCCGAATACTACTACGATGCCTATTATCGGGAACATGGCTTCCTTTTCCGCCGGGGAACCGTATGGCGCGGACCCCGGAATGATATTTACATAACTAAAATATCGGACAAACCGGCGAGAACTTTAGCTATAAAAGGAAAACTGCCGCAAGCTGGCGATCCCGCGCACTTGCGCGCAAAAACGCCCATGTTTTCAGGCTTCAAGGCAAAAAAAGGGGGCCGGGACTTCAGTCCCGACCCCCTTGTACGCCTGATTGTCAGTTGTTCAGGGCGCCCTCGTCTATCCAGTTCTCTATCGTGTCCTGGTCAGTACTGCTCAGGAGCGGCAACCCCTGCGGCATGGTCTGCTCCCCCGTGGCGAGCCCATTCCCGCTTATCCTCTGATACAGGACGCTTGAGCCGTGGTCGCCCGCCACTACGCGCGTGCCTGACGGTGGCGTCCCGGTCACGGTCGCCGCCACTCCGACGAGATTCGCGTAGGATGACCCGGAGGCAAGGCTCATGAACGCCGCAACACCTCCAGGCGAGTGACAACTCACGCAATTCGTCGTGAAGATCGGCTGGACAGACCCGGAAAAGCTAACAGCCGTAGGAGTGGTGGTGGTTCCTCCCCCGGAATCTCCGCCGCCCCCGCAGGAAATGACGCCAATGGAAAGTAATGCGAGTGATAAAAGCCTGAAACCCTTTTTCATATGATCTCCTTTTTTAAAACCATATGTGCCCAATTACAAAAAAATCGTTCGATGTATCTCCCGGCTCTGAGTCCGTTACCCGGTACTGCGCGTTTATCTCGGTAAACGGCCAGGGATAAAAGTCCACTCCCGCGACGTATCTCTTTTGGTCCGCCTCTCCGGTCGACGCCTCCGGCGAATAGGTCTCATACCTGGCCTTCAGGTTAACGCCCTGCACGGCCTTCCAGTCGAGCTCGCTGAACGTGATGTCGGCGTCCTCGGTCGATACTGAGCCGCCCGAGGCCACGTCGTCATTTTTCCGGTCGAACTCGAAGAGGTACGTGAGCGTCTTGTACCGCAGGGCCCCGGCCGCGCCGTATGCGCTCCGCTCGGTCGAGCCTAATGTCGTCGCGTCGAGGTCGTTTATCCCGATATATGACAGAGACAAGTGGAGCCAGGTGCCGGCCCACCCGGCGGTCGCCGAATACCCGGTGGGGGTAAGCCCGCTCGACCCTGAGGGCGTGGTGTCAGAGTTAAAGTGCGAGGCGCGCGCGAAAAAGAGCGTCGGCTCGGCCCCTGCCTCTACGCCTGAGAAATACGCGTCACTCTGGGCTTGCGAAAGCTCGAGCTTAGTCCTTATGAAGGCCGTATGGTCGTCGAGCCTGAGGCCGTACGGCGGTATGAACCGCCCGAACTTCACATAGGCGTTGTACGGGAAGTTATCGACGAGCCCGAAGGCCTCCCTGACGGCCGGGTTCCCGGCGCGCTCAAGCCCGAATTGTGTAAAGAGCGAGACATGCTTCTGGACGCGGGCGTTCAGGTACAGATCCGCCTGCATCGGAAAGTACAGCGGGTCGACGTCCGTTGAGTCCCCGCGGATAGCCATGAACCTGAAGTCCCCGCCTATTGTCAGGAACCCGTTCTCCCTTATTGCCTCGATGTAGCGGGCGACATCATCCGGGATGTCCGTTACAAGGGAGAGCGACTTCGTCCCGTAGACGTACCCTGTCCCGTTCCGGAGCATCCCGCCAGAGGGGTTCACGTGACAGACATTGCAGGTGAGCCTGCACTTCCTCTCTGATATCTTATAGTTCTCCTCTATCCACTTGGGGTCTTTCCTGTCCGGCTCCTCGTGGCATGTGTCGCACCTCTCTGCCGCCTGCATGGCGATGAGCGGGGTGGCATAAGCCGCGTCCCACGCCGCAGCGATGAAAAGAAGCGGGAGGATTAAAAGGATTGCCATGGTGATTTTTTTCATAACAAAGCCTTTCTTTCTGGGGAAAACATATAAAACATATCGGAGCGGACTTTTTTTGTCAAATCCGGGGTCCTTTTTCGAAAGGCGCCCCATTCGGCCCGGCGGACGGGCGCCCGCGCAAACGAATAGAAGTTGCTTAAAACCCACATCCTTGATATAAAAATCAGGTCAGGGGGTCTACTTTAATGGCGACAAACGCTTTAAAAAACACCGCGCGCGCGTTGCGCGGCGCGAGCGGGTTTACGCTCATTGAGCTCCTCGTTGTCATAGCCATACTCGGGATACTCGCGGCGATAATCGCGCCCAAGGTCATAGGCAGGGCGGACGAGGCGAAGGTCACGGAGGCGAAGGTACAGATAAGGAACCTCGAGACCGCGCTCAAGATGTACAAGCTCGACAACGGCGCGTACCCCTCAACCGAACAGGGGATTGCCGCGCTCGTGGAAAAACCCGCGACAGGTATCGTCCCAAAGAACTGGCGGCAGGGCGGATACCTTGAGAAGAAAAAGGTCCCAACAGACCCGTGGGGAAACCAGTTCGTCTATGTATCGCCTGGCTTGAATGACGACTACGACATCATCTCATACGGGGCGGACGGCGCGAAAGGCGGGGAAAAATTCGATGCCGACATCGAGAGCTGGGACCTGGACTGACCCAAGGGCCGCGCGCTTCTTAAGCCCGAAGGGGCCGCATAGGCGGCTTGAGCGTGGGACGCCGGGGCTCACACTCATAGAGCTCGTCGTCGTCCTCGCCATACTCGGAGGCGCGCTCCTCATAGCATACCCCAGGCTCTCATCCCTGACGGACTTAAGGCTCGAAACCGAGGCGCGCAGGCTCTCCTCGCTCCTCCGTGAGCTTGAAAGGGAGTCATCGTCAAAGAGGCTCTACATCAAGGCCCGGGTCGTCCCTTCCAAAGGGACCATCTCGATTTCGTCTTCCAACGACGGGCTTGAATATTCCGATGAATCCGGCGGGTTCGAGTTAAGCGGCGGCGTGCTCTTGAGTTCCCTTACTGTCCAGGGGCTCGGGAAAACCGCCGGAGAGGTTGCCGTAGTCTTCCACCCCGCATCCGGCGGCCCTCCGATGGAATTCCTCCTCGAAGAGGGGGGCAGAAGGGCCTCTGTTAGCTACAACCCGTTTTCAGGCAAGGTGACGGTCAGGGCCGATGAATAAGCCGCGTACCCTTCACGGAGAGGACGGGTTCACGCTCCTTGAAGCGATTATATCGCTCGCCATACTCTCCGGCGTCATCGTAACGATCATCTATTCGATAAACTACAACCTCAAGGCCACGGAGCGCCTCAAAACCATATCTATTGCCACGAACCTCGCAAGGGAGTTCTTTCAGGAGATGGACACGTCCGGGGTCCCGGATATCCGCGAGGGCGCCTTCACAACGAGGCCTGGATACAGGTGGCGGCTCGACATGGAAGACATGTCCATTGAGGGCGTCAAGAAGCTCAAGCTCGACGTCACGTCCGGCGCAGAGGCCGTATCTGTCGAGACATACAGGCTTGATGAATAGCTGGAGCGAGGCCCGATGAGGCGCACGAGGCTCGAATACAGCGGAGTACGCGGAAGAGGCGGTTTTACCCTGATAGAGGTCCTCGTGGCCCTCGCCCTCGTCTCCGCGATAATCGCGGCGCTCTACGGGAGCTTCTTTTCAGTCCTCAAGGGGCGCGACTCAATAGGCGCGTCGTTAGAACGCTCCCGGGAGGTCGGCCGCTTCCTCGACGCGTTCTCGAAAGAGGCCTCCTCGGCCTTCTATAAAGACGGCAACAAGGCCTCTCTACTTAAGGGCGAGAACAAGGACTCCAGAGGGAGGCCAGCAAGCGCTCTCGTTTTTACTGCGTTCACGTACCCGGTCATGAGGGAGGGGGGGGCCGGCGGCGACCTCCTCGCGATAAGGTACTTTACGGAGACAGGCGAGGACGGGAAGATGACCTTATATAAAGAGGCGTGGGACGCGTACAGGGGGGACAGGCTCTCGATCAAACTCCCGGTCATCGAAGACATTGAGGGGTTCGAGGTGAGTTTCTTAAGCGGCAACGGCTGGGCAAAGGCCTGGGACACGTCCCTTGAAAAAAAACTCCCCGCCGCGATAAAGGCGGTCGTCTCCATAAAAGAGACCGGCGCTATCGCTGAGTACAGGGCGATCCCAAGGGTTGTGATAAGATAGGCTTGGCACAAATGCGCGGAGACAAGGGGTTCGCCCTCATACTGACGCTCCTTATTACCGCAATCCTCGTCGCGGTAATAGCCGAGGCCGTCTACTCGGTCCACTCGGGCGCGCTTAACGCGGCCTCGGCAAGGGATACCCTGCGGGGCGCAATCCTCGCGGACGGCGGCGCTGGGCTCGCCGGAAAGGCCCTGAAGGCGCTGAACGACGGGGAGGGGTATACTTACCTGTCCCCGGCCGACTCCGAGAGGGTTATACCCGCCGGGGACGGCGCGTTGATTGTCCGGGTCGAAGACGAACACTCGAAGCTCTCGCTCTCCATAGCATACAAGAACGGCGAGCTGAACGAGGGCCTCTACGGACCTTACGAGAGGCTCACAGACAGGCTCGGACTCGCGAAAGGACTCCCGGAGGCTCTCTCGGACTGGATAGACTCTGACGACGCCTCCAGAGCGCTCGGGGGAGAGACTAACGGCTGGTATGGAAGGCTCGACCCGCCGTATGAGGCCAAGAACGGCCCGTTGGATTCCGTTGACGAGCTGATGCTCGTAAAAGGCTACACGCCGTCAGTTATGAAAAGACTCTCCCCTTTCGTGACCGCGCACACCGACGGGCTCGTCAACATCAACACGGCACCGAAGGAAGTCTTGCGCGCCCTGTCCGACGAGATAACGGATGAGATGGCCGGGCGCGTCATCGCTCACAGGGAGCGTACGCCGTTCGCGGACACGGCGGAGATAAGGAAGGTCGTTGGCTTCGAAACGCTCGGTTTCAGCCTCCAGGGGAGGATTACCGTCAAGAGCGATATCTTCAGGATCATCTCGCGCGGCGAGTACGCTGAAGGCGCGCGGGAGGTGGAGTCCATAGTGGACGTAAGCTCCTCAAAGGTCCTCTACAGGAGGTCCAGATAAGATGGCGAAAACAGTCCTCGTAATCGAAGAAGGGATGACGTCCATAAGGGCCGCTGTCTTCTCGTCGCTCGATGAGTTGGCCTCTGTCACGGTCCCTGCAGGCGCAGACCCGTTGGCTTCTTTTGTGAAGGTCTTCGAGGCTCTCCGCCCCCGCTTCAGGTCGTTTTCAACGGTCATCGTCTCGCTCCCGCCCTCAGAGATACGGATGAGCTCCGTGAACGTCCCGATAACGGACAAACGAAAACTCGACGCGACCCTCGCCTTTGAGGCAAAGGACCTCTTTGCCGGGGATACGGAGGACCTCATACTCGAAGGGCTCCCCTTGGGAGAAGGACGCGCGCTCGTCGCGGCGACCGGCCTCGCCGCGGTAAAGGCGCGCGTAGCGGCCTTACGCGCGCTCGGCGTTGAGCCCTCATGGATAGGCTCGTCCCTCTTCTCAAAGGCCATAATACTCAATAAACTCACGAACGGCAGGGCCGCGCTCGTAGACGACAGGTCAATAACCGCTTCCGCCGGCGGGCGGCCCGTCTTCTTCAAGACGCTTAAACAAGCAGTAGACCTTAAGATGGCGCTCTTTGCCATGAAAGAGGACGGGATCGAACCTGACGAGTTCTATATTATGAATGACGCCTTCAGGGACGCGCTCGCCTCAAGCGGGAAGCCGCTTAAGCCTGTTGCCGGGATAACGGCGGACGCCTCTCTCCTTGCAATGGCCGAGCAGTACGGACAAGGCCTTAAAGACTCGATAAACTTTCTCCGCGACGAACTCCTTGAGTCCTCCGGTCCCTCGCCGGAAAGGCGGCAGATAAAAATTTCATTCGCGCTCCTTGCCGCCGTCGCCGTCCTCTGGGCCGGGTACTCGGCCTTGCGATACAGGTCCATGAGCCTGGAGGCGGCCTCCTTGCGGAGCGGGCTCCGGGAGTCATATTCCGAACTCTTCCCCGGCGAAACGAGGCTCGTTGACCCGTCTCGCCAGCTCCTTGGACGGTCAAAGTCCCTTAAAGATGAGGGCGGGATAATAAACGAGGGTGTGGACCTCACAGGTGCGCTCAAGGCCGTCGCAAAGGCGTCCGCAGGGCTCGACATACGCGTCCACGAGCTTAAGGCCGCCAATGGCAGGCTTACGGCGCGCGCCGAGGCGCCGTCATTCGAAAGGGCCGAGGCGTTCAGAAGCTCTCTTTCCGGAGACTTCTTCAACGGGGTCGCAATAACGGACCTTAAGGCCTCCGTTGCCGGCGGGGTTACTTTCAATTTTGACGCCTCCACAAAGGAGGAGAGATGACAGGCCTGTCGAAGATGGCTGGGATGGCAAGGCTTAAACCCCTCCACGTAAAGTTGGGGGCGGCCGTCATCGCCCTTCTTGTATTCATGGGACTCACCCTCGCTGTCAACGGTAAAACCGGGCAGAGGCTCAAGTCCCTTCAAAACGAAGCCGCCTCGTTCGATTCCGCCCGCGCCGAATACGAATCAATCCGCTCAACCCTTGAGCCCTATGAAAGGAAGCTCCTCGCCCCCGTAGCGTCCGCGTCAGAGGCCGTGCAGGAGGCCGCGTCAGAGGCCGGGATAAAAAAGAACCTTAGCGCCCTGAAGCCCTTTGCCGAGCCTGCCTCAAAGGGTTTCAGGAAGAGCGGGGTCGAGGTAAAGATAGAGGGGATAACGTTGAATGAGCTCTTAAACCTCATCTACCGTATGGAGAACCATGCGAACCTCCTCCTTGTAAAGGACTTCGCCTTAAAGACGCGCTTCGGGTCAGCGGGGCTTAACGACGTCACCCTGCAGGTCGTACTCGTGACAAAAGAGAATGGATAGGACAAGGCGCGCCGTTGCATACGCGGCGCTTTTTGCGGCAGGCGCCGCGCTCTCAGTTGTCGTCGCCTTCTATCTCGTGCCTGACAAGGCGTATGAGGGCTACATCAAAAACTCCGTCGAGGAGAAGACCTTGTACCGCGTCGAGGTCTTGAGGCTCCGAAAGACGCTCCCCTTCTCATTCAGGGCGTCATCAATCAGGCTATTAAGGAAAGACGGCGCATTGGTCGCGGAGATGGACAATTTAAATTTAAGCCCTGCCCTCTCATCGTTGCCGCGCTCCCTGGGCCTCTCGTTTTCAGGGACTATCGGGGCGGGCGACGTGGAAGGGCGCGCGGCCTTATGGCCGTCTGCGGAGCTTCTCATCAAGGCCGACGGCGTGGATGGGGGAAGCCTCCCGTTCATATCGTCCTCTGGCCTTGCGGAGGGCGGGGTATTTTCCGCGAACGCGCGGATAAGCAAATTTAAAGGGTGTCCGGAAGGGGAGATAGAGGCGCGCTCCGAGGGGCTCCGGCTTAAGGGCAGGCTCGACCCGCTCATCCTGTTCAGGGACGGGGTAAGTGTTGCGCTCCTTGCCGGGATTAAGGACTGCTCAACGAGGGTGCGGTCGCTCTCCGTTGAAGGCAAGGACCTCTCGGCGAGGGCATACGGGGACGCGCGCTTCATGGACGGTCAGAGTGAGATCGACCTCGTTGTAGAGCTTACGACAAGGGGCGCCTTGGGCGAGACAATGGGCCTTATGTTGAGTAGCTACAAAAAATCGGCTAATTACTTCACCATGCGCGTTAAGGGGCCTGTCTCAAGCCCGGCCCTTTCAGAGGCGGGGTCGAGATGATCAGGCGGGCCATAAAGGCCGTAAATATAATATTGGGGCTCTCTGTCATCGTCTGCCTCGCGCTCATAGCGCGCGAATCGGCGGTCCTCAAGATGAAACCCGCGGGCAAAGGCCGCGCGAAGGCCGTGGAGACCGCTCCTTCGCCGGCTCCGTCCGTATCCGTCTCCGACCTTGAGATGATAGCCGGGAGCGGCGCATTTGGCGCAAGCCCTTTCCTTCTTATCGAAACGGCCGGAAGGCCCGGAGGGGACGGAGCGGCGTTTGCGCCCTCCGACGTCGTCCTCGCGGGCACCGTAAGCGGGCCCTTTGGCGGAAGCTTCGCCGTCCTCCAGAAGAAAGGCGCGAAGAGGCAGGAACTCTTCGCCAAAGGAGAAAAGGCCTTTGACCTCGGCGTCATAACCGCGATAGAAGAGGACCGGGTCCTCGTGAACGCCGGGGGCCGGACGCTTACGCTCCTCATGCCGCACGAGATAAGGAGGGAGGCCCCTCCTTCTGGCCCAGGCGCGTCCGCCCAGGAAGCGCAAAATGGGCAGTCCCTGCCAGTCCAGAACGCCGTTACGCAGAGGTCCGGGAACGAATGGGTAATAGACCAGCGGGCGCTTCAGGGCGTCCTAGGGAACATGGGTAAGGTATTGACAGACGCGAGACTCCTGCCTTATAGTGACAATGGAAAAGTGGCCGGTTTCAAGCTCTCTGAAGTAAAGCCCGCCGGCGTATTCGGCGTCATGGGTCTTAAAAACGGCGACATACTCCTTAAAGTCAACGACTTCAATATAGACTCGCCTGAAAAAGGCGTCCAGCTCTTGAACGGCTTAAGGGGGGAGACGAGCGTCTCCCTCGACATCATCCGGGGCGGCGCCCCCCAAAAACTCAATTATCAGATAAGGTAACCGACACCCATGAGACCCGTTGGTAAGCCGTCGATAGCGAAACTCCTGACAATCGCCCTGATCCTTCCGGCCCTTGTCTTCCTCACCCTCTCCTCAGCGGAGGCGAGGGCTAAGGAGGCTACACACAAGACGGACAAGGTGCTCATCAACTTCGTCGACGTGGACCTCCCGACGGTCGCCAACTTCATAAGCAAGCTGACGGGCAGGAACTTCATATTCGACGAGGGGCTCTCGGGCAAGGTCACTATCGTCGCCCCATCGAAGCTCGACCCGGATGAGGCCTACGACCTATTCGTATCGGTCTTGAAGCTCAAGGGCTACACGATCATCAACACCGGCAGGGCCATGAAGATCGTCCCGTCGGCTGAGATAAGGCAGGGGCCGGTTGAGGTCTACGACCCGGCGCGCGCGGCAAGGGTTAACGAGTCCTATATCGCGCGCCTCGTCCCTCTCGCCCATGTCCAGGCGCAGGACATCCTTCCCGTACTCCAGCCCCTGGTCTCCAAGGAGGGCTACATATCGGCCTTCGGCAAGGGCAACTCGCTCCTTGTCGTCGATAACGCCCTCAATATCGAGAAGATACTCTCAATTGCGCGCCTCGCCGACACCGAGACCAAACGGAACGCCCCGGAGGTAATTTATCTTAAGAACGCGCACTCGGAGACCATCTCGCAGTCGCTCGCGCAGTACAGGACTGGCGCGAAGGCCAAGAAGGACTCCGCCCAGACAGAGGCCTCGGTAATAGCGGACAAGAGGCTTAACGCCATAATCCTCTTCGGGACAACTGAGGAGAACGAGGAGAACAGGAGGCTCATCGCCGTCCTCGACGTCCCCTCCCCCGAGGTCAACTCCAGGATAAACGTATATTACCTGGAGAACGCCGACTCTACCTCCGTCGCCAAGGTCCTCGAGGGGCTCATAAAGCAGCAGTCGCCGGCCCAGCCGGGGACTGAAACGAAGATCGCGGTCACGCCTGACAAGGACACAAACTCGGTCATCATAATGGCTACCCCGGAGGACTACCAGAACCTCGTCCAGGTGATAAAAAAGCTCGACAGGCGCCCGAAGCAGGTATTCGTCGAGGCGATGATAACCGAGGTCTCGATAAACAAGTCCCTTGAGCTCGGCACCAAGTGGAGGGCCTCCGGGACCTCGAGCGGGAACCCCGTCGTAATAGGAGGGGTCGGCACCATAGACTCGTCCTCGCTTACAGACATAGTAAGCGGCATGGCCGGTTTCTCGATAGGCGGGGTCGCTAACTTCCTGAGCGTACCGGTTACGCAGTCCGACGGGACCGTTACGGAGCTTTCGATACCCGGCTTCGCCGCGCTCTTCTCTCTCTCCGAGTTCAAGGACGCGATCGAGGTGCTGTCTACCCCGCACATCCTTACGAGCGACAACAAGGAGGCCGAGATAATCGTCGGAGAGAACGTGCCGTTCCTCTCCAAGCTCGAACGGGACTCGTCGTCTACAAGCGGGGACCTCCTGCAGTCGATAGAGAGAAAGGACATCGGAATAACCTTGCGCATAAAGCCGCAGATAAGCGAAGGGGACTATATAAGGCTCGACATATACCAGGAGATCTCCGCCCTCTCGTCCACCGCCCAGGAGGCCTCCGACATCATAACCACCAAACGCTCTGCAAAGACCTCAGTCGTCGTAAAGGACAGGCAGACGGTAGTCATAGGCGGCCTCATACAGGACCGGAAGACTAAGAACACCTCCAAGATGCCCTTCCTCGGCGATATCCCCATCATCGGCTGGCTGTTCAAGTCCGACGACTCCGAAAAGGAGAAGATAAACCTCCTCGTCTACATAACCCCCCGCATAATAAAAGACCTCGACGACCTCGACGCCGTCACGAAGGCCAAGAGGGACGAGTTCGGCGCCTCCTCTAAAGACCCGGACGAGAAAGAAGAAAAGGGTGAGAAGGAAGAGGCGCCGGTCAACTGACCTCTTCCCTGAAAACACGCGATGGAACCCCTCGACGGAGTCCCGTTCAAGGAACGGATAGAAGAAAAAGACGTTGACACGGCCTTCATCGGCAGGCTCCCGCTCGCCTTCGTCAAACGGAACCTCGTCTTCCCCTTAAGGGAATGCGATGGCCGCCTCCTCGTCGCCGTCACCGGACCCAGGGCCTTATACGCGCTCGATGAAATCGTGCGCGCCTGCGGGCTCCCCGTCTCCCCCGTAATCGTCCCGCGCGAAGCGCTCCTCGGCGCGATACACCGTTTTTACGAGAGGCTCTCGGGTTCCGCCGAAGAGGTCGTCGCTGGCCTGCAGGAGGAGAGCCTGGAGGCCATCGCGTCCAGTTTCGAGGAGCCGAAGGACCTCCTTGACCTGACCGACGAGGCCCCTGTCATAAAGCTCCTCAATTCGCTCCTCTTCCAGGCCGTAAAAGAGCGGGCGAGCGACATACACATAGAGCCGTTCGAAAAAGACGTGGACGTGAGGTTCAGAAGGGACGGGGTGCTCTCCACCGTCATCTCTCCACCGAAGGTCGTGCATGAGGCGCTCATATCGCGCGTTAAGATAATGTCGGGCCTCGACATCGCCGAAAGGCGGCTCCCCCAGGACGGGCGCATAAGGTTGCTTGTAGCCGGAAAGGACATTGACGTCAGGGTCTCGGTCGTCCCTACCTCTTTCGGCGAACGCGCGGTCTTAAGGCTCCTGGACAGGAAGACCGGGAGCTTAAGGCTCTTTGACCTCGGCCTCTCAACAAAACAGGCAGACACCCTGGAGAGGCTCCTTAACAGGAATAACGGCATAATATTATCTACCGGCCCCACAGGCTCCGGCAAGACCACCACACTATACGCCGCGCTGAACCGGATCAATACCGAAGCGCGGAACATAATCACGATTGAAGACCCGGTCGAATACCAGCTCCGGGGCGTCGGGCAAATTCAGGTAAATTCGAAGATCGGCCTCACCTTCGCTTCGGGCCTGCGCTCCATACTCAGGCAGGACCCGGACATCATCATGGTCGGAGAGATACGCGACATCGAGACGGCCGAGATGGCGATACAGGCGTCCCTTACGGGCCACCTGGTGCTATCCACCCTCCACACCAATAACGCGCCTTCCGCCGTCACGAGGCTAGTTGACATGGGGGTGCAGGCGTATCTCCTGTCTTCATCCCTCGCGTCAGTCATCGCACAGAGGCTCGTGCGAGTACTCTGTGATAAGTGCAAAAAGGAAGACGTGATAACAGACAAGGAGGCCGCGCTCTTTGCCGAGCCGCCAAAGAGCGTCTTCAAGCCCACTGGGTGCGACGCGTGCCTTAAGACAGGCTACTCTGGGCAGACCGGCATATTCGAATTCCTCGAGGTCGACAACGACCTCAAGACGCTTATACTCAGGAGCCCGGACTCAACGACCATCTCAGCCCACGCCGTCTCTAAAGGCATGAAAACATTAAGAGAGGACGGCCTCCTTAAGGCGGCCTCAGGCATGACAAGCCTCGAAGAGGTGATACGGGTGACAGAGGAGGAGTAGATAGGAACAGGTTCTGAAAAACCCGAAGTTTGTCCAGGTTGCTCAAAAAGCTCCAGATGCGAGGCGTCGAGGAGCGAGGAGGGAGGCGTACTCTTTTGTACGCCGCAGTGACGAGCGACGAAAACAACAAAGCAGATGGACTTTTTCAGCAGCCTGCAAATCACTATGCCAATATTCCATTACACAGCCTACACCGCCTCTGAAAAAGAGGTCCGGGGGTCCGTCGAGGCGGAGAGCGTCGCTGAGGCCGCTTCAGTGCTCAAGCGCGACGGGCTTTTCCCGAGGGAGATAGCCTTGCCCTCCGCTCGAAAGGGTTTCCGTAGAAAGAAGGTCTCCGTTAACGAACTCGCCTCTCTCACAAGGAGGCTCTCTACCCTCATCGGCGCCGGGTGCGCGCTCTTCGACGCGCTCCGGCTCTTATCCGATGAGGAGGAAAACGCCGAGATCAAGGCCGCGCTCATCAGTATCCGGGAGGAGATATCAGGAGGCTCGACGCTCTCAAGGGCGCTTGAGGCGCAGAAGGTTATCTTCCCGGAGCTATTTATAAGGACGGTTGAGGCCGGAGAGCACGGAGGCACGCTTGATAAGGTCCTCTTAAGGCTCTCTGACTTTCTCGATGCGCGCGGCAGGATAGAAGACAGGGTCCGCTCCGCGCTCCTGTATCCGGCGCTCATGGCCATCGTCGGCGCGCTCGTCCTCTCCTTCCTCTTCATATTCGTGATACCGAGGATAACGGCTATCTTCGAGGACTCCGGACAGTCGCTCCCGCTTATTACAAAGGCCTTGCTCTTCTTCGTAGGGGTGCTCACAGGCTGGTGGCACGCCCTCATCGCAATAGCCGCGCTTTTCTTCATATCGGCGCGCAGGTACTTGAGGACCTTGAATGGCAAAACGGCGCGGGACTCGTTTCTTCTGCGCGGACCTGTCATAGGCAGGCTCTACTTCAAGTTTCAGATGGCCTCGTTCGCGCGCACGCTCGGGTCGCTACTTTCAAGCGGCGTGCCGATAATAGGCGCGCTCAACATGACCTCAAAGGTGATCGGGAACACCGTAATCGAGACCGCGCTCTCAAAGGCGGTAAGGGACCTGACCGAAGGCTCTCCGTTATCCGTAAGCCTCAAGGCCTCGTCCGTCTTCCCGCCCACACTCGTCCACATGGTCACGACCGGAGAAAGGAGCGGAGAGCTCCCTGCCCTCCTCATAAAGACCGCCGACGCATACGAGAAGGAGTTCGAGTCCGGCGTGGCGAGGGCCTTAACGCTCATTGAGCCGATGATGGTGCTGGCCATGGGCGCAATAGTCGGCTTCATCGTGCTCGCGATACTGCTCCCGATATTCGAGCTCAACCAGGTCATACGGTAACCGGAAACCGCCAGCGTAAAAATAGTCTTAATGTAAGGGATGGGGATGGAAGGCCACGACCTCTCAAAACTAAGGTTGGAAAAACCCGTCGGAAGGGCGGGGCTGAAGAGACGGCGGAGGGGCGTCTGGGCGGCTGTAATAATCGCCGCCACAGTCATCGCCGCGCTCGCCCTGGGCGGGGTATTCAGCCCCTCTGTCGAGGTCAGCGCCTCGACCGTCTCTCTCGCCTATCCGTCTGAGGAGTTAACGCTCCTTAACGCCTCCGGCTACGTCGTAGCCCAGAGGAAGGCTTCGGTCGCGTCAAAGACTACCGGCAGGCTCGTCTGGATCGGCGTCGAGGAAGGGAGCGATGTTTTGAAAGGCGCGGTCATAGCGAGGCTTGAGAACGAGGACGTCGAGGCGGCAAAGGCAGGGGCCGTTGCCAACCTCGTGGTCGCGGAGCGCGGCCTCGACCAGGCAAAGGCCGAGCAAAAGGACGCCTCCCTTAATTTTGAGAGGAACAAGGCCCTCCTTGCCGAAGGCATAGTATCAAAGAGCGAATACGACGCGGGAGACGCGAGGTATAAAAAGGCGCATGCCTCGGTAGAGGCGGCAAAGGCCTCGATAAACGCGGCCAAGGCGGCCCTTAAGGCCGCGGACGTCTCTGTTGAGTATACGCTCATACGCGCGCCGTTCGACGCCGTGGTGCTCACAAAGAACGCCGACATCGGAGACATCATAACGCCTCTGGGGGCCGCGGCGAACGCCAAGGCCGCGGTAGTTACGATCGCCGATATGGATTCGCTCCAGGTCGAGGCCGATGTCTCGGAATCCAACATAGGGAAGGTCCTCTTAAGGCAACCCTGCGAAATAGAGCTCGACGCGCTTCCTGAGGCGCGCTTCAAGGGAGAGGTCCACATGATAGTCCCGACGGCCGAGAGGTCCAAGGCCTCTATCCTCGTCAAGGTGCGGTTCAGGGAAAAGGACGCGAGGATACTACCTGAGATGAGCGCGAAGGTCTCTTTCCTCTCCCGCGAGCTCAATGATGACGAGCGCGCTCCGCGCCTCGTCATCGACCCCTCGGCGATAGTCGCTGAAGGAGGAAAGAACATCGTCTTTGTCATAAGGGGCGACGGGACGGCCGCCGAGACAGAGGTCGCCTTAGGAGAAAAGATGGGCGCGGCGATCGAAGTAAAGTCCGGCCTCAAGGCCGGTGAAAAGGTCGTCCTCGCCCCGTCCAGGAGGCTTAAGGACGGGTCAAAAATAAAGGCGCTCGAAAAATAATGGGACCGGAAAACAACCCCATAGTAAGGGTGCGGGGCTTATACAAGTCTTACAGGAGGGGCGCGGAGGTCATCCAGGTCTTAAGCGGCATAGACCTCGACATCAACGAGGGCGAATTCATCGCGCTCATGGGCCCCTCCGGCTCCGGAAAGTCTACGCTCTTAAACCTCCTCGCCGGGATAGACAAGGCGGAGAGCGGCTCAATCGAGATAGGCGGCGTAGACATCACGAACCTCACCGAAACCGAGCTTGCCCTCTGGAGGGCCGCGCACGTCGGCTTCATCTTCCAGTTCTATAACCTCATACCCGTGCTGACGGCCTTTGAAAACGTTGAGCTCCCGTTGCTCTTGAAAGACCTCTCCAAGAAAGAGAGGCACAGCCACGCCGAGCTCGTCCTTGACCTCGTCGGGCTCTCAGACCGCCTCGACCACTACCCGGGGCAACTCTCCGGAGGCCAGCAACAGAGGGTCGCTATCGCCCGCGCGCTCGTAACAGACCCCACGATACTCGTCGCCGACGAGCCTACCGGAGACCTCGACAGGGCCTCGGCTGAGGAAGTCCTGGGCCTCATGGCGCGTCTGAACGAAGAGTTCAAAAAGGTCATCATCATGGTTACCCACGACCCCAGGGCCGCTGAAAAGGCCCATGTCATAAGGCGCCTTGAAAAGGGTTACCTTAATGATCGCGCTTAAGCTCCTCATAAGGAACGCCTTCCGCCACAAACTCCGTACGTACCTCACCATACTCGGCATGACCGTCGCGATACTCGCGTTCGGCCTCCTCAGGACCGTAGTCGACGCGTGGTACGCGGGTGTGGAGGCCTCTGCCGCGGACAGGTTGATCACCCGGAACTCCATCTCGCTCGTTTTTTCCCTTCCCATCTCGTACAAGGAGAAGATAAAGGCCGTAGATGGCGTAGAGGAAGTAGCCTCAGGCAACTGGTTCGCCGGCGTCTACATCAGCGAGAAGAACTTTTTCGCCAACTTCGCCGTCGAGCCCAGGACCTTTCTGGACGTTTACCCCGAATACATCCTCTCCCCAGGTGAAAAGACCGCGGTCCTGAAGGACAGGAAGGCGGCTGTAATAGGCGTTAAGCTCGCCGAGAGGTTCGGGTGGAAGGTCGGCGACCCGGTTACACTCCGGGGGACTATTTTTCCGGGCGACTGGGACTTCACCATCCGCGGCATATACCGGGGCCGGGCCCCTGATACGGACGAGTCCCAGTTCTTCTTCCACTGGGACTACCTGAACGAGAGGGTAAAGGAGACCGAACCCTTGCGGGCCGACCAGGCCGGGTTCTTTTTCATAAAGATAGCCGACCCGGACAGGGCCGCCGAAATTGCGGTAGAGATAGATTCCATCTTCAGGAACTCGCTCGCCGAGACGCTTACTGAAACCGAGCGCGCCTTCCAGATGGGCTTCGTATCCATGACAGAGGCTATAATGACGGCTATACAGCTCGTCTCCTTTGTCGTCATCGTCATCATAATGGCGGTCATGGCTAATACCATGGCGATGTCGGTTAGGGAGCGTATGGGCGAGTACGCGGTATTCAAGACCCTCGGCTTCGGCCCTTTATTCATAACCGCGCTCATTTTAGGCGAGTCCTTTGTAATAACGACAGCCGGGGGCGCGCTCGGCGTCCTCCTCACCTACCCGGCGGCAGGCTACTTTAAATCCGAGCTCGGAGAGTTCTTCCCGGTATTCATCGTAAAGACCTCAACGATATACATGGACATCGGGGCCGCGGTTATTGTCGCCGTTGTGGCGGCGGTAATCCCGTCATACAGGGCGGCTACCGTCTCTATCATCGACGCTCTCCGTAAAACCGGATAGGAGGGGCTCAATTGGCTATCCCCATTTATTACAGTTTAAGGTCGGCGCTGACGAGGAAGCTCACTACGGCGCTGACCGCCGCAGGCATGGCGCTCGTCGTCTTCGTCTTCGCCTCCATCTCCATGCTCGCCGAGGGGCTGGAGAGGACGCTTGTCGATACCGGGTCATACGACAACGTGGTCGCGTACAGGAAGGGCTCTACCTCCGAGATACAGAGCTCGGTGGCGCGCTCACAGGCCGCGGTCGTCGAGTCGCTCCCCGAGGTCGCGATAGGCCCTGACGGAAAGAAGTTCGCGGCCAGAGAAATCGTCGTGCTAATATCGCTTAAAAAACGCGGGACCGACAAGCCTTCGAACGTGATAATCCGGGGTGCCTCAGGGGAGTCCATGAATTTACGCCCGCAGGTGAGGCTTGTCTCAGGCAGGCTCCCGAGGCATGGCACGACGGAGATAATAGCCGGCACGTCGATCGCGAGGAGGTTCCAGGGCGCGGGCATAGGCGAGACGCTTGGGTTCGCCATGCGGGAATGGAAGGTCGTCGGGCTCTTCGACGCCGGGGCTACGGGGTTCAATTCCGAGATTTGGGGGGATTCCGAGGTCCTCATGCAGGCGTTCAGGAGGCCGGTCCACTCTGTCGTCGTCTTCAAGCTCAAGGACCCGGCCTCGTTCGACGCCATAAAGGCCGGGATAGAATCGGACCCGCGCCTCATGCTTGAAGTAAAACGCGAGACGAGATATTACGCGGACCAGTCAGAGGTGATGGCGAAGTTCCTCCGGGTCCTCGGGACGTCGCTGACAATCATCTTTTCCATCGGCGCGGTCATCGGCGCGATGATAACCATGTACTCGTCCGTCGCGAACAGGATAGGAGAGATAGGGACGCTTCGCGCGCTCGGGTTCGGCAGGGGCGCCATACTCACCGCCTTCCTCGCGGAATCGCTCACAATCGGCGTCATGGGAGGGGTAGCCGGGCTCGCGCTCGCCTCCTTCTTGCAGTTCTTTACGGTCTCGACGCTGAACTTTCAGACGTTTTCCGAGCTCGCCTTCACCTTCACGCTCACGCCGGAGATAGCGATTGAGGCGCTCCTCTCCGCCGTAGTCATGGGGCTCTCAGGCGGGCTCCTGCCGGCGATAAAGGCGTCGCGCATGAAGATAGTCGACGCTCTAAGGGCGGGGTGATAATGCCCTCAATTTGCAGACGCGACATGAATGGATTTTTTCACGTGAATAGGGTATATAGTATACCATGCGTTAAAATGCAATCTGATCCGCATCCCTATGCGCTTTAGACTGTGCATAAGGTCACAGATAAAATACCCGATTTTTGTTAAAATCATCTCGACCTCGCATAAAGTGACTCAGGTGCATGTGTGCCATGAAAAACCTTAAAATATATAAGATAATCGCTTTCTATTCGTTTGTGTTCTCCTGTTTGCTTGGCTGGCCGTCTATTTCCACCGGAGACACAATCACGTTATGCTGGACGCCTCCGACTCAGACGATGGACGGGTCCGCTCTCTCATCGATAGACGGGTACAGGTTCTATTCCATCCCATCGACCTCGGCATTAAACCCGTCAAACTTCACGCAGTTCAGCGACATACCGGCAACGAGCACGACAACGGGCATATGCGCGGGGGGCAAGACCTCCAATACGGACCCTGCCTATCTCCCCCTTTCCCCAGGGACTTATTATATTTCGGTCACCGCCTATTCAGCCGGCAAGGAAAGCCCTCTCTCACTCACTGTAACCAAGACCATAGTGGATTCGACGGCGCCGGTCATCTCCGGCGTGTATTCAACGGGCGTCACTCAGACCGGCGCGACCATAAGCTGGGCTACCGACGAGGCGTCCGACTCCCAGGCCGCGTACGGCACGACCACCGCGTACGGGAAGACCTCGGCCCTCGACTCCACGCTCTCCACCTCTCATACCAGGACGCTCTCCGGGCTCACACATTCGACCAAATACTACTACAAGGTGATGAGCAGGGACGCCGCGGGGAACCTGGGCGAGGATGGCGGCGGCTTCTATAACTTCACCACAGCGTCCTCCACAGATACCACGGCGCCAATCATCTCCAACATACTCGCCTCAGGCGCGACGGCGTCCACCGTAAATATCTCATGGCTGACAAACGAGGCCTCTACCTCCGAAGTTGAATACGGGGCGACGCAGTCGTACGGGACGACGACAAGCGACGCGACCCTGGTCACGAACCACTCAGTCACGCTCTCAGGGCTTTCAAACACAACCACGTATTACTTCAGGGTCAACTCAAGCGATTCCTCCGGCAACGCCGCCAGCAGCGCGAGCCGCACATTGAGGCTTTCAAACACTGCGCCTGCGATAAGCTCTTTCTACTCAAGTACCACAAGGACCCAGCCGGGCTATACGCTCTCCTTCTACGCCGCGGCGTCCGACCCCGACGGGGTCATCTCGAACTATGAATGGGACTTTGACGGGGACGGGGTCTACGACAGCGAGACAGGGTCGACGGCGAGCGCCAGCCACGCCTATGCGTCAGCCGGAACCTACGGCGCCAGGGTCCGCGTAACGGATAATTCAGGCGGCACCGCCGTATCGAGCGCGGTCACCGTCTATATCGAGACGGCCGCGACAAACCTGGCTCCGACCATACTTTCCTTTACGGCAACCCCGTCGTCGGGCGCACCCCCGCTTGCGGTGACATTCTCGGTCATCACCGATGAGGACAGCTACCTGACCTCCTACGAGTGGGACTTTGACGGCAACGGGACATTCGACGCCACCACTACATCGAGCCCGACGGCCTATACCTATGAGACCGCCGGCACATACAGCGCAAGGGTGCGCGTTACCGACGACTTTGACGCCACCGACTCGGCTGACACGGACGTGACGGTTACTTCGACCGTAAGCGTGGGGGCCTCAGCCGTTGCCGGAGGCGGCGGCTGTTTCATCGCCACAGCCGCCTTCGGGAGCCCGCTCGATCAGCATGTCGCGTCGCTCCGGGGTTTCAGAGACAGGTATCTCGTTAACAATCCGGCTGGGAGGGTATTCGTAAGCCTCTACTACTGGGCGTCGCCGCCGATAGCAGAGGTGATATCGAGGCATGAAGCGCTTAAAATGATAGTGCGGGCGGGCCTTGCTCCTGTCGTATACGCGGTCGAGCACCCGTACATGGCGGCCATCTTTTTGTCAACGCTCGTTGCGGCACTCCTGGCAATCCTCAGAAAAAAGGCATCCAGGGCCTGAAGCCCAAACTGCACCCCCAACACAAAAAAAAGGCCGGTCATCAAGACCGGCCCTCGTTAAAAAATGTTCTCCTTTTATTTCATCTCTTTCAGGGCCGCCCTCGCCTCGTCAGCCCCCGGATATTTGGCGTTAATCTCGAGCGACCTTGAAAGTTCTTGTCTCGCGAGCCTCTTGTCTCCCTTTCCCAGGTAAGCCATGCCGAGATGATACCGTATCTGTGGGTTATCCGGCGCCTTCTCAAGGCTCTCCCTCAATAGAGATACGGCCTTCAGGTACGCCTTTTTCTTGTAATATATCCAGCCGAGGGTATCCGATACATAAGGGTCTTCGGGTCTCTGCCCTTTGGCTGTCTCCGCGAGACTTAGGGCTACGTCGATGTTGCCGTTGTTCTCACAGTATAGCCACGCGAGGTTATTGAGGGCGGGCGCGAACCTGGGGTTTATCTCAAGGACCTTCTTGTAATGGGCCTCCGCCTCCTTTGAGTCCCCCTGCTTTTCGTAAAGGACCCCGAGCATCATGTGCGGCGCAGACTGCCTGGGGTCTTTCCGTATGGCCTCGTTGTACCGCCTTATCGCCTCCTCAAACGAGCCCCTGCCGTAATACAGGTTTCCAAGGTCAAAGTACGCCTGAGGGATATCGTCCTTTATCTCGATCGCCTTCTTGAAGGCCGCCTCGGCCTCGTCCAGGTTCCTTGAGAGCATATGTATCCTCCCGAGGAGGAGCGGGTAGGCCGGGTTGTCGGGGTACTTGCCCATGTAGTCGATTACGCGCCCTATGGCCTTTTTTCCCTCTTTTCGCGAAATCTCCAGTGAGACGATCAAAGCGAGCGCCTCCGGCTGTCCAGGCTCTATCGCGAGGGATTTTTCAAGTTCCGCGACAGCCCTTTTCCAGTCGCCCTGCATCTGGTAGACGAGGGCGAGCCTTGAATAGCCTCGAGGGTCTTTTGGCGCAACCCTTACGATGTTATCGAAAAACCCCTTCGCCTCCCGGGGCTTCCGGAGCCTTAAGCTTATGTCGCCGGCGATGAGGTTCGCCGCCGGGTTCCGCCTGTTCTTTTCGAGCACCTTCGCGGTCTCTTCCATCGCGAGCTTCAAATCCCCCAACGCCATCAGGTGGGCCGCAAGCGCGAGCCTTGCGCCGTCAAACCCGGGGAATAGCTTTATCGCCTCGCTGAACTCCGACCTGGCGGACTCCGGGTTCCCCGTAGCCTCGTGGGCAAGGCCGAGGTAATAGCGGCCGAACGGGGAAGCGGGCTCCGCCTTGACAAACTGCTTAAGGTCCTCTGCCGCTTCCGTCGCCTTCTTTTCCTTGAGGCGCAGACGCCCCCTCAGGTAGAGCCCGTGTGGGTCGTTCTGGTTTTTGCCGAGAATCCCGTCTATCTGCTCGGAGGCGTCTTTTACGTTGTTCGTGTCGAGGAGGAGCTCGGCGAGTGCCTTTCGGAGCGCCGCGCCCTCGGTTATCTTTTCTATGCCCGCCTTATATACCTTTATGGCCTCTTCAGGCCTTCCTACCGACAGATGGAACTTGGCGAGCATCATATAAGGCTCTGGCCTCTCCGGGGTCAATTCCACCATGGCCATGAGGGTCTTTTCGGCAAGCTCCGTCCTCTTTGTCCTCATATACAGGTTCGCGAGCGCAACGAGCGGGGCCGGGCTCTTCGGTTGAGCCTCGGCGGCCTTTTTAATCTCTCCCTCAGCCTCCGCTATCCTGCCCTGGAATACGTATATGTTCGAGAGCTGGAGGCGCGCGTCAACTGAGTCGGGCTTGAGAACTATCGCCTGCCTGAGCCGCCCCTCAGCCGATTTAAAGTCGCCATTCGCCAGGTGAATGCCAGCCGCCGCCATGTGGACCTTCAGATTTTCCGGATCGGCCTTCAACGCCTCATTGATGACCTGAAGAGCCCTTGAAAAATTCTTCTGTCCCGCAAGCGCGGCCGCCAGCAACACCCGGGCGTCTGTATTGCCCGGGGCCTTGACAAGGACATCTTCAGCCTTTTTTCTGGCGTTGACGAAGTCCCTGGAGAGGACTAACAGCTCGCCCATCTTAAGTTGGGCGTCCACAAGGTCCGGCCTTAATTCCGTTGCCTGGGCTAATTCCCTGAAGGCGTTCTGCAAGCCCGCCGCCCCGCCCATCCCCAGATACGCGAGGCCGAGATTATAGTGTCCCAAGGCATTCATTTTATCTGTCTGGACGGCGTTTTTAAACTCTATCGAGGCCTCCTTGAAGTTCGAGGCCTTGAGGTACTCCTGCCCCTTGGACATGTGCGTCTCGAACTTCTTCTCCGGACTCTGGCCACACCCCAGGAAAAACGGCAAGAAAAACAACAGCGGGATGATCACCTTAAAAGACTTCAAAATTCTAATTCGCATACCGCCCCTTATCAGTATTAGCCGGAAGTAAGTTTGATTCTATGTAAGTATCCATTAAAAGTCAATTTGGAATTCACCGGCCGTTGCCGACAGGGGCCGTAAATCGGGTGTCCATTTCCTTTACACAACGCATATCGTCAAAAACGATGTAACATCTCGAAATTAATAGATAAATAGGCCCCATGCCGGCTTAGCCCACCTGCGGAGCCATTAACTGTTCATTTTTTTTACAATATATATATGGCACAGAACAATTCAAGGCATGGAGAGGCACTTGAAAAACCTTATAAATTGCATAGTTACAAAAATAGGACATTCATACTGGGCACTGGCACTATATTTGCAATATACAAAAGTGGAGGCAAACTTATGACTAAAATTGGCCGTTATTTGAAAATTATCGCAATAGGCGCAGTTGCCGCCATTTTCCTGTCTCTGACAGGCACAAACAGTTACGCCATCCCTACCCTGCAACTCGATATATCGGACGGCACGTATGAATACGATACGAGCACAATAATAACCTCAAGCGATAGCTTCACTCTCTACGCGTATCTCATAGAAAACTGCAAAAACAGCCTGAGCGACACCTACTATATCTCGGTCGCGCTTATACCCGCGACCAGCACAAGCCAGGACCTTGGGACCCTCATTATAAATGGTATGACGGTTGATGTCACTTCAGACATGACATACGGCATACCGCCGCTTGAGGATATCGCGTCCCTGCAGGGATGGGACAAGGGAGACCTCCCGAAGCACGGGATATACCCGACTTATTTCTACGAATACGAGTTCAGCTTCTCGTCCTTGAACGAGATAAGCGCCTATAACACACAGGACAGGGCGATCGACGAGACCCCGATAGACCTTACCATCAACTCCTCGGGCGACATGTTCTATGCCGCGTTTACGATCGACACGTCTTCGCTCGACGCCGAGTACAGCGTACACTTCGACCTTTACAATACAGCGCTTAAGTCCGGCGGAGACATTGACGTAACGCAGTTCGCCCCGTTCTCGCACGATGCGGAGACAACGCATTCAGTGCCGGAGCCCGGGACACTGTTGCTTTTGTCATCCGGCCTTTTAGGGCTTGCGGCGCTCAGACGGACAAGGAATATTCGCGGCGGCAAAATCGATTAACCGGCCCCGCACAAGCCGGGGATAGGATAAAAAGTGCTAGTCAACACTTGTCCGAGATGCGAGAACAAATTCTATACCGCCGTCACCTGCGCGGACATAAATTGCCCGTACTGCGGGTTCCTCGTCAAATGCACGGAGCATGAGGCGAGAGGCTCGGAGAGGCATTCCATACAAAAGATATGCGCCCTCTTCGAGAGCGGAGAGCAGGTATTCGCGCACACAACCGACATATCAGAGTCAGGCGTAGGCATCACCATGGAACATGAATTCCCTTTCTACACAGGCGCCATAGTCAACGTCAAGATAGACTTCTTTGACATAGAATCCGACGCGCAGGTCGTCTGGGTAAAAAAGTCCGGGCCCACGCTCGCCAAGGCCGGCCTCAAGTTTCGCCGGGCATGATAAATACAACCATTAAGACCCTCTCATCTTATTTGCGCGACGCCCGCACAGAGCCGTAACCCGGATTCCCGCGTCAAGCCGCGATACCCCCTATCCCATATATAATGATTACCCTGTATACGCCGATTATCTGAAATTAAAAAAACAGAAAGCCCCTTGTCGCCAAGGGGCTTTCTGTTTTTAGCAGGCTTTTGTACTTACGCCCTTTTTCTCTTAAGCCATAACCCAGCCCCCAGGATGCCGCTACCCAGGAGTAATATCATGGAAGGCTCGGGGACAGGGGCGATCCCGTCGTTGCCGTAGTTTATGAAGTTCAGCGCATACTCGTTGGTGCTGACCACTGTGCTAAAAGGCAGGTTCCAGACGATATTCAGGTTATAATAGTAGGCCCCTGAGTCGCCTGGTAACTGAGGCGCGCCTATGGTCACGGGGTTGTTGAAGCTCATCGTCACGCTGTAATCGGCGGACGCCTCGTCCCCTGAAAGGGTATAATACCTTGTGCCGTCGTAGAGCGCAAAATCGATTATGTCCCCGTTGTTGAAGTACCTGGCATCGACCGAGCTCAAGGCCTGGAAGGACAGGCCTGAGTTGAGAAAATATCCGTAGGTATAGGGGGCTGTGTTCCCTGAGCTGAGAAGCCTTACCGTAAGGTTCGCGTCAGTGTCTCCATCCACCATCACCACTTCGGTGCCGCCCATTGTAAGCGCCGAGGCGGACCCCGGGTATAGCGCCACCGCAGAGACACAGAAGGCGGAGACGACGAGAAGAGCGTTATTCCTTTTATTTGCCATGAATTTCAATCCCGCTTTTTAAGGTTTTTTTACTATTAAAAGGCTGAAAAGCCTAAGCGGTCCGCTTTCTCCGGAGCATTAACCCGGCGCTTACAAGACCGGCGCCAAGGAGCAACAGCGTCGAGGGCTCCGGCACTGGGGCTATCCCGTCATTTCCGTTTACCGAGTTCATCGTCGTCTCATTTGTGTTTACAGTAGAGGACTGGTCCCCGGTAATGTTCCAGGTGATGTTCAGATTGAGATAATAGCCTCCACTCCAGCCAACCGGCTGTTCCGAAGGGCCTGAGACGGGGCTGTCGAACGTCATAAGAACGGACCCTCCGAGCTCGGAGGCCCTGAGGTAATTCAACCCGTCATAGAGGGCAAAATCCACGATATCCCCTCCGTTAAAGGTGGTGAAATCCACAGGGCTCAAAATATTGAAAACCGCGCTTGAATTGAGGTAGTAACCGTATAAATAAGTCTCCGTGCCTCCCATGCTGAGGATGTCTACGGTTGTCCCTCCGTCCTGGTTTCCGTCTATGATAATCACCTTTGTGCCGCCTGTACTTAACGCCCATACAGGCTGAGGAACAAAGGCCACAATTGCCATAATGCCCATAGTCCCTGCCATGACAGGGAGGAACCCCTTGATCATCGTCATACGACCTTTCTTTATCTGTTTATCCATGATGTTTAATAATGCAAAAAATGTGCCTTTACCATACAGGCACCCAACCCTGCCATTTTTATATGTTTTTTTGATGCGTAACATCCCTGTCGTGCAAATAGTGTAAAAAGAATGGACAGTAAAGAGGCACTATTCTCAAAGACTGCGAAGCGATAACCAAAACACCATGTTTTTCAGCTGATTAAAAGACCTGTCCCAAAAACTATCTGTAAAGAAAATTGACAGTTTCGAAATAAATACGCGCATGAATAAACACGGGTTGAGGACGGATATCAGGGCAAGACAACGACGAGGAGACGGGAAAGGGGTTTTTGAATCGTCTTACGATACAATTCAACAGGCCCGCCCCTATCCTGAAAAAAAAGGGGGCTGGCCTGTATCAGCCTTTGGTTAACGGTTCGTATAATTTTCCATGTACCACCTGACGGTCCTCTCGGTCCCTGCGTTGATGTCAAACGAGGGCTCATAGGAAAGGAGTTTTCTCGCGCTCGTTATATCGGCGTGTGAATGTTTAACGTCCCCTTTTCTCCCAGGGGCGTAGAGGGGCTCTATATCCTCCTTGCCGGCCCACTTCCGTATCTTCCTGAAGAGATCGTTTATGGTGGTCCTGCCGCCGTAGCCGATATTGTACGCGCCCCCGGCGGCGTCAGGCGCGAAGCACGCCTTTATGTTGGCCTGAAGACAGTCCTCCACGAAGGTAAAGTCCCTGCTCTGCTCGCCGTCGCCGAATATCGTCGGCCTCTCGTTCTTCATGACTGCGGTTATGAACCTCGGTATGACGGCCGCGTACTGGGAGTTCGGGTCCTGCCTCTTGCCGTAGATATTGAAGTACCTGAGCGCCACGGTGGGGAGCCCGTAGACCCTGTGGAACACCTTGCAGTAGTACTCCCCTGAGAGCTTGGATACCGCGTAAGGCGACTGCGGGGTCGGGAACATGTCCTCGCGCTTGGGGAGAGTAGGCGTGTCTCCGTAGACTGAGGACGATGAGGCGCAGACGACCCTTTTTACCTTCTCGTCCCTGGCGGCTGTGAGCACGTTCAAGGTCCCCGTCACGTTCACTTCGTGGGTCGTCAAGGGGTCCTCGACCGAGCGCGGCACGGAGCCGAGCGCCGCAAGGTGTATGACATAGTCAACGCCCTTGACGGCCTTCGCCACATCCGCCTTGTCCCTTATGTCCCCCTTCATTAACTCCAGGGGTCCGAGGAGGCCGGCGATGTTCTCCTCCTTGCCCGTGGCGAGGTTATCGAGCACCCGTACGGCATGCCCCTCGTTTAACAGCCTTTCACTTAAGTTGGAACCGATGAAGCCGGCCCCTCCGGTAACGAGGAATAGCATCTATAAACTCCTTTTCATGTCTTTACGATCTTCCTGCTTTTTATGCCGGCGGTTGCGTTCCTTGTATCCACTACAAGCGCGCTCTCGCTGACTATCTTCCTGTAATCGTAGCACGTGTGGTCGGTCGCTATAAGGACGCAGTCATAGTCCTTGAGGCCTTTCAGGGGGACCGAGCGCATCCTGAAGGACTTCCTGTGGCTTACGGCGAGCGGTATGAACGGGTCGTTGAACTTTACGGACGCCCCCTTCTCCTTAAGTATCCTTATAAGCTCCAGTGACGGGGACTCGCGGAGGTCGTCGACGTTCTTTTTATACGCGACGCCGAGGACGAGAACCTTCGCCCCCTTCATGCTCTTGCCCCTGTCGTTCAGCGCCTCCATGACCCTGTTGATCACATAATAGGGCATGTTGGAGTTTATCTCGCCGGCAAGCTCGATGAACCTCGTGGAAAAATCGAACTCGCGCGCCTTCCATGTAAGGTAAAAGGGGTCTATCGGTATGCAGTGGCCGCCGAGCCCCGGGCCTGGATAAAACGCCTGGAACCCGAACGGCTTGGTCTTGGAGGCCTCTATCACCTCCCAGATGTCCATGCCCATCCTGTCGCAGAGCATCTTGAGCTCGTTAACGAGCGCGATGTTCACGGACCTGTATATGTTCTCAAGGAGCTTCGTCATCTCGGCGACCCTCGTACTCGACACCTCGACCACCCTGTCTACTATGTTGGAATACAGCGCAGAGCCGAGCCTCGCGCACTTCTTTGTGATGCCACCCACGACCTTCGGGGTGGTCTTTATAGAGAAATCCACCCTGCCAGGGTCTTCCCTCTCGGGCGAGAATACGAGAAAGAAGTCCTCTCCCGCCTTAAGCCCCCTTGCCTTGAACATGGGGAGGAGAAGCTCGTCGGTAGTGCCGGGATAGGTCGTGGACTCAAGGGAGATAAGCTGTCCGGGCCTTAAGTGTTTAGCTATCTCTTTGCCGGTATTCTCCACATATGAAAGGTCCGGCTCCCTTTTGTCGGAAAGGGGCGTCGGCACGCAGATTATCACCGCATCCATCCCCTTGAGCTCGGACATGTCGCATGTCGCCGAGAACCGCGGCCTCGGCCCCCTGGTGAATAACGCGATCTTCTCCGAGGGGATGTGCTTTATGTAGGACTTCCCTTTCTTAAGGTGCTTAATCTTCTCGGGGTCGACGTCGAACCCCTTGACCTCGAACCCCTCCTCGCAGAACCTCAATACTATCGGTAACCCGACGTACCCGAGCCCTACTATCCCGATCCTTGCCTTCTTGTCGCCGAGGGACTTTAAAAGAGAGTTAAAATGTCCTGACATCCTGTTGGGCTCCTTCAATCGTTTTTTGCCTTGAGACCATGCTTTTTGATAAGGTGATGGAGCGTCGGCCTCGTCAGCCCGAGGTCCTCGGCGGCCTTGCTTATGTTCCCGCTGTGTTTGGCGATGGCGTTGCTTATTATCTTTACCTCCATATTCCTTCTCGCGGTCTTCATATCGAGGACCTCCCCGGCGTAACCTGGCTCCAACCCGAGGTCCGCGGCGGTAACCGCCTGCCCCTCGGCGAGAGTGACGGCCCTTCTGATCCTGTTCTCGAGCTCTCTCACGTTCCCCGGCCACTCGTAATTACTTATCGCGGAGACGGCCTCATCACTTAAATATTTGGGGGCCGGCCCAGGCGCGGCGAACCTTTTAAGGAAAGCCCGCGCCAGGATCCCGATATCCTCCCCCCTTTCCCTTAAAGGAGGCACCTCTACGCTTACGACGGCTATCCTGAAAAAGAGGTCTTCCCTGAAACACCCCTCTTTTACAAGTTTTTTCAGGTCCTTGTTAGTCGCCGCCATGACCCTTAAGTCTACGTCTATGGCAGACCTCCCGCCGACCCGCTCTATCTTATGGTCCTGAAGGAAGCGCAGGAGCTTGACCTGGAGCCCGAGCGGCAGTTCGCCTATCTCATCAAGGAAGAGCGTCCCGCCCCTGGCGAGCTCGATCCTGCCGGCCCTCTGGGCGTGGGCCCCGGTAAAGGCCCCCTTCTCATGGCCGAAGAGCTCGCTCTCCATAAGGTTCTCAGGTATGGCGCCGCAGTTTATCGGTATAAACGGGCCGTCCTTCCTGATGCTGTTATCGTGTATTCCCCTTGCGACAAGCTCCTTGCCGGTGCCGGACTCTCCGGTTATGAGCACCGGGACATCCGTCGTCGAGACCTTCCTCGCTATCGTGAAGACCTCCTGCATGCATGGGCTACCGCCTATTATCTCCCCAAAAGAGCTCGCGCCGAGCTGTTTCTGGAGCTCCCTGTATTCGGATTCAAGCGTGTAGACGTAGTGCGACCTCTTCAGTATCGCCTTGAGCTCCTCGATGTCTATCGGTTTTGAAAAGAAGTCGGAGGCCCCCCTGGATATGGCCTTAAGCGCGGAAGATTTGTCCGAGTTTCCGCTTACGACGAGCACCTTGGCGAGCGGGTTCGCCTGCAGGATAAGCTCAAGGAGCCTGAGCCCCTCGCTGGAATCCTCAGGGTGGGGCGGCAGGCCGAGATCGAGCGTTACGAGCTCGGGGGAGCCGGCGCCAAGCGCCTTCATAGCCTCTTCGGCAGAACCGGCGAGGGAGACTTCATAGTCCCGGGCGAGCGCCCACTTCATCTGGGTCCTTATCGACTCCTCATCGTCTACTACGAGTATTCTGGGTTTTGCCATAGGTCGTCTTTATTCGGCAGTCATTAACTAGCTTAAAATTTTTTCCCTTTAAGGCTTTTCAGATGTTTCTCCGCGAGGAAAAAATAATTTATGCTTCTGTCTCCGGCAACCCTGGGCTTCAAATTGTTGCCATCGAATAAATAGGGCGAATATCCGTATTTTGACAATTGAAAAAAAATCCTCGCCGCCGACGAATCTCCTTCGTCGGGGTTGCCTGAAATTTCTATCAGCAAGGCAGGCATATGATCGCTTAACAACCGAAGGCCTCCATTTATGGCGCTCAATTCATGGCCTTCGACATCGATTTTAATAAAACCGACCGTGCCGCCGAGGGTTGGCAGAAGTGAATCAAGGGTCATCATCTTAACATCAATATGCCTGCCGGATTTACCCTCAGATGTTGAATCCACCAGATGAGCCTGATAAAAATTCTCTCCGCCGGATGCGTACTTCGGGATTTCCATGCGTGCGGAACAGTTTTTGTCTGAAATGCCATAGTTAAACAAATTAACGTTGCCTGCCTTCAAACTGCTCATATTACTTGACAATACCTTATAAGTAACCCCTATTGGCTCAAAACTATATACTTTTCCTTTCTCTCCGACAAACCTGGACAGGAATAGAGTAAATAACCCGATATTGGCCCCAATATCGATTGCCGTATCTCCTGCGGCTACCAAACATTTTACTATTTTTAAATCCGGCTCATCGTCTTCCGATGCCGTCTTTAAAAAACGCCTGTAATGAATTTTTTTTAAAGGCAAAAGAATCGTCTCAGGTAACATGCTTACTACCAGAGATTTTAGGATCCCCATAATTCTCCCTTCAAGTCAAAATTTACGCGCATCATAAAACCATTCGGCATCAGGGTCCCGTCATTAGAGGGAAACTGACGGTGAAAACAGTCCCGCCTCCACGGCTATCGACCTCTATGGTCCCGCCCTGAGCCTCCACCAGGTGCTTGCACTGGAAGAGCCCGATTCCGAAGCCGTTCTTTTTTGTGGTCTTGAAGGGTTTGAAGAGGTCCTTTTCGATAAACTCTCTTGGTATCCCGGGGCCGTCGTCGGCGACAGAGATGCATGCCCTGCCGTTTTCACGGTAGGCGCGAACCTTAATGCTCCCGGTGTCTTCGATGGCCTCATACGCGTTCATGAGGAGGTTCAATACTACCATTTCCACGGCCTCCGGGTCAACGTTCGCAACCGCCGCGCCGTCCGTCTCTTTCGCCACCGTCACGTCCTTCATGTCTGTCAGCGCCATCTTCTGCAACGCCCTCCCGGCCGCCTCGCCGAGGTCCGCCCTCTCACTGCTGAGCTCAGGCCTCGCCCCCGGTCTTTCAGCGACCGTCGAGAGCTTCTCTATGAGCTTTTTCATCCTTGTAACTGTGCCGTCTATCGTCCTTATGGCGTCCTTTTGAAACTCCGTATTACCCATGTTGTACTCCGCGTTCTGGCTAACGAGAGAAAGCGAGTTCGTGAGGTTCTTAAGGTCATGCATTATAAACGTGGACATCCGGCTGAACATCTCGATCTCCTTCATGTCGAGTATGTCTTCAGCGAGCCTCGTGTTCTTTATCTGGACCGCGGCCTGGGTGGTTACGGCCTTAAGGAGGTCGAAGTCGTCCTGCCGGTAGCGCTCGCCGGACATATCCGGGCCCTGGAGGATGAAGCCTATTACCTCCCTGTCCACAACAAGCGGGGCGCAGACCGTTGCGTTGACGGCCCTCACAAGGCCGTCGGTCCAGTCCCCATACGCCTCATCAAGGAGGAACGGGCCTGAGGCGGGATGTTCGTTGATGAGCTTAAGGACGGGGTGTGACGGGGCGATCACGCGAAACCGATCCTCCACGTCCGACCTCGACACAAAGCACCTCGACGAGGGCTCGAATACCCAGAGAAATACCTTCGCGCCCATGGTCTCCGAGACCATCTCCGCCAAAGTGCTCTCGATCTCGGCGACCGTCACCTTCGAGCTTATCCTGTCTATCGCCTCCATCCACTTGTCCCTGAACTCGTACTTGTGCTTGTAGAAGTGCCTGTTTATGAAGAGCTGGACTTTTCTCCGGAGCTTCGCGGTGAAAAGGAGTATGACAAGGACGAGAAAGGCGATGAATACCAGGGGGGTGGTGAAAAACTCATTGAACGGGACGTTAAAGTACCTGGCCCCGTAGACCACAACCCCTGTGGCCAAAAGATAGAGCCCGACTGCGAGTATGGTGACAGAGTTGTATACCACGTACCTGGAGATGAATATGTCGACATCCAGGAGCCTGTGCCTGACTATAAAGACCGTCATCATCAGGGTTGAAATCAATATGACGGCGGACGTCACCGGGAGATTCTGAAGGCTTATCGCCGAAAAGAGTACCGCCTTGCTGGAGAGGTATATGAAAAAGGCGAGTATCGAGCCGACGCCGAAGACGACATATTTTATCTGCCACCTCCTGGCGCCGGTGGAGGAGCGCAACGTGTTCTCGAGCTGGACAAGCGGGAGCATGAGGCCGAGTATGAGGTAGATGAAAAAGTACCGGCCCACGGTGCTGCTTACGAATATCAGCCTCTCGGAAAAGGCACGTTCGCCGGATACCTCGAACCAGGGCTGGAGCTCCCAGATACCCCGCGAAAAAACCCAGAATATGAAAAACGCTGAGACGCACGAGAGGAGCGCGAGGACCGGGAACCATCTCGAGAGCATCTCTTTGTGGTTAGCCCTTGCAAAGACCAGGGAGAAAAAGAGCCATACCGGCGG
>Ga0154409_111_pt1 | contig 55853 bp, 47 predicted proteins | sample RifGroB2_FD_115913 | JGI IMG/M metagenome (GOLD analysis project Ga0154409, IMG submission 115913) | Deltaproteobacteria bacterium GWB2_55_19
GGGTTCGGCTGTTCGCCGATCAATAGCGGTACGTGAGCTGGGTTCAGAACGTCGTGAGACAGTTCGGTCCCTATCTGATGTGGGCGCAGGAGATTTGAGGGAAGCTGTCCTTAGTACGAGAGGACCGGGATGGCGGGACCTCCAGTATTCCAGTTGTCCTGCCAAGGGCAACGCTGGTTAGCTGTGTCCCGAAGGGATAACCGCTGAAAGCATCTAAGCGGGAAGCCCCTCCCAAGATAAGATCTCCCGGGCCATAAGGCTCCTGAAGGTCACTTGGAGACTACAAGTTTGATAGGCCGGGTGTGTAAGCGCCGTAAGGCGTTAAGCTAACCGGTACTAATCGACCGTGAGGCTTGACCATATGATTATTTATGCAAGCCCAGGTTACTGACTTCCGACGTCTTGAATAAAACTTTACTCTGTTCGGTTTGAAAAATCGCGGGCCGCGAGGCGCGCGTTGGAGAAGTCCGCGAGGGCTTTTTCATACGGATAGATTGAAATCTTCCCGTAGCCATACCGGAGAGGTCACACCCGTTCCCATCCCGAACACGGAAGTTAAGCTCTCCAGGGCCGATGGTACTACATGGGTAACTGTGTGGGAGAGTAGGACGCCGCGGGATTTAAATCAAAGCCCCCCTGTCGAAAGACAGGGGGGCTTTTTTTGTGGGGGGGGGAGTGATCAGAGAGGGATGTGTTTTTTTAGCGTGCAGGGGTATTAGCCTAAATGGTGAGGACGGCACAGCCTACGGGGCTACTTATATTTGCCACACATCTCCTTTAGCCGGGTAGGGTGCGCCCCGCGCACCATTGATGACTGGATTCCCGCTTGAGGCGCGCGGGAATGACGGGATATGCTTTTGTATGTCATTCCCGGGGTTTTTATCGGGAATCCAGTGTCTTATGCAAGGGCCCCCTTATAAAAAGGGGAGGAGATTAAAGCCCCCTCCTTCCACTCAAGTTTTCCTCCTTTTCTGCCGATTAGGTCATAAGGCAGGAAGACAACCCACGGAGGTTTTGAATATGGACTTCTATTATCAGAGCGTTGAGTCCAACCCCAATATACCTATCCCGCTCGGCGGGGAGCTTATGGCCGAGATCGCAGATATGAACCTCAAGTTTAAATTTTCCCTCGTCGGCATGGAAAAGGGCAACTTCCTCGTGGCAAAGGCCTTTGAAAACGACCTCGGCAGGAGCTTCAGAGGGGATTCGATAAGGGACAAGGACATCAAGTTGAGTTTCGTTCACGGCAACACCGTCTACGGCTTCACGTCTGAAGTGATAAACGTCGTCACCCAGCCGGAAAAGATGTTCTTCATGAAATACCCGAAGAGGATAGACGAGCTGAACATAAGGGTCTCGTCCCGCTACGGCTGTACGCTCCAGGCCATGACCATGATAGGCCACGAGATAGCCTCGATGACGATAGTGGACGTGAGCGTTGACGGGTGCCAGGCGATCATCGACACGCACAAGGGTAGCCGCCTTTTCGACATTGTCCAGATAGACAAGCTCTTCGACATACAGGTCCAGTTCCCGGCGACGGGCAAGAGAGGTTCGGTACTCGGGATAGTCAGGAACGTATCCAAGGACGTGGACAGGATAATCGTGGGATTAAGCTTCAAGGACCTGAGGGGAGATCTGAGGCAGGAGATAGAGGGTTTCATAAAAAGCCTTTCGAGCCTTAAAAAGCATTAAGGTCTTGTGTCCCTTTTAAGGCCTCCGTCGCCGTGGCGACGGAGGCCTTTTTTTGTTTAATTAATATGAAGGATATTTCACCCTCCCCTCTATCCCCTCCCGTCAAGGGAGGGGAGGTATTAGGAGATAACCACGAGCCTCCGCGGGGTAGTTCATTTATGTCATTGCGAGGAGCCTTTTGCTATGAAAATCTCCGGCAGTCTCATAAAGGATGAGATTGCTTCGCTACGCTCGCAATGACAAGCTATTGGAGGGGGAAAAAGGCGAGCCCGCCAAGTTTAATGGTTTTACAAAATGGATTGGCTGATATGCCTTTGTATGTTAATTTGATGAACGTATATGGAACAGAACAGAAACCCCGCTCTTTTCACCCTCCTCATGGTCATCTCCATGGTCATCTGGGGAGGCAGTTGGGTCTCGGCAAAGGCGATAGCATCCGCCCTCTCCCCTGAGTCGCTCACCTTCTGGCGCTCGCTCGTAAACACGATCGCGCTTATTCCTGTCCTCTACCTCGTAAAAGGCCACAAAAAGATGGAGAGAGAGGCGCTTGTCTTTACCCTACTCGGCGCGCTTTTCTTAAGCGGCTACATGTACCTCTTTTTCATGGGCCTCTCGATCGGAGACGCCGGGGCGGCAGGGGTCCTCGTGACAACGACCGTCCCGCTCATCACATTCGCCTTATCGGCCGCTATCTTCAGGCACGGGTTCACAAGAAAGGACGTCCTGGGGCTCGCGCTCGGCGTAATCGGCGGAGCGGCGCTCCTGGGCGCGTGGACGCTCGACGCGGGGAGGATATTTGTGGGCGGGAACGCCTATTTCCTCGTAGCGGCGCTCCTATGGGCCTTGCTCACGCACTGCTCTCAAAAGGCGTGCGGGATGATCTCTCCGATACTATTCAGCCTCGTCGCGAATGCGCTCGCTACCGTCATTTTCTTTTTTCTCGCCATACCGAACGGCATAGGTGGCGCGCTTGCGGAGGGTCCCCTTTTCTGGCTAAATATCTTCTATCTGGGCGTAATATCGAGCGCTTTTGCCACGACCGTCTATTTTCTCGCCTCGAACAGGCTCTCATCGCGCCGAGCGTCCTCGTTCGTATTCCTCGTACCCATTAGCGCGGTCTTTTTAAGCTGGCTCTTCCTCGGGGAGGTGCCGAGGCTCAATACGGTCGTTGGGGGCGCGCTCGCCACGGGGGCGGTCTACATCATAAACTCAAGGCATTAAAAATGGGTCTGGTTACAGAAAAAAATGTTAACATTGTTTAAAATTCCCCTTAATATTTCAATAGAAACACCGAACTGATTGGGGAGGGGGACCGTTTTCAATTCATGGTTTTTCGTCCCTGCGGACGCGCCTTGAATAACGATAAAAACCTTGACTTTTCAACTGAGTAAGAGTAATTTTGAACAATTGAAGGCATGAGGAGGACTATGCCCAAAAAGATACTTCTGGCAGACGACAGCATCACCATCCAGAAGGTGATCTCCATAACCTTCGCGGCTGAGAGCTATGAACTCACCATAGTCGGTGACGGGGATTCCGCCGTAAGAAAGGCGAGGGAGATAGCCCCTGACCTCGTCATGGCCGATGTCGCCATGCCGGGAAAGACAGGATATGAAGTCTGCGAGGCCATAAAGAATGACCCGCAACTGAAGGACACCCCTGTGCTCCTCCTTGCCGGGACATTCGAGCCGCTTAACAAGGACGAGGCGTTAAGGGCCGGCGCTGACGACAGTATCGTAAAGCCGTTCGAGTCGCAGGAGCTCCTCGACAAGGTAAAAGACCTGCTCGATAAGGCCGAAGCAAGGCAGAGGGCAGTATCAGCCCCGGTTGTCGCGCCGGTTCAGCAGGCCGCGCCCGAGGCGCGTACCCTTAAGGCAGAGCAGGCGCCTGAGGACATCTGGCACGCCGGGGACTTCCTGGGCTTTACGGACGAGCCTGAAAAGGCAGAGTTCAAGCCCGAGGAGGTGCCTGACCTCGACTTTCTCGACACCGGGTTCTTCGAGGAGCCGGAAAAGCCGGCTCAAAAGACGGCGTCCACGGACCGCTCCATGCCGCGCGAAAAGGACTTCTTCGACCTCGAGTTCAAGGAAGAGGAGATATTGTCTGAAAAGGCCCCGAAAGAGGCCTCAAAGGATGAATTCTTCGGAGGCAATTTCGATTTTTCGACCAACATGAAGGATGAGGCGAAGCCCGAGCCCTTTGAGGTCGGGCCCATTGATTTCGAATCCTTTAAACAAGAGCCCAAAAAGGAGGAAACGGCTTCAGCCGACTTCGAGACGCTGAGCCCCTTTGAGCCTGCGCCTGTTGAGACAATCGAGGCGCCGGAGTCCAAGCCCAAGCCGTTCTGGGCAGGGGACTTGAGGGATGACGAGAAGGTCCCATTTGCAGAGCCCGAGCTTATAGAGAATGAAGAGCCGATAGTAGAGGAGACCCCTTCCCCGGGCCGGTTCTTCGAGCAACCGCAGGAAGAGCCGAGGTTCGAGGAGACAGCCTTCGAGCCGCCTGCGCCCTTGTTAAGGGAGCCGCTCCGTCCCGTAGTCGAGGACAGGCCGCTCCGGGCAGAGGCGATCGCCGCGCAGGCCGTCTCAGCCTCCCCGGTAAGGGTGGAGGCTGAGAGACAGGAGGGCGCGTCCGCGAGGCTTGAGGAGAGGATACGGGAGGCGGCGCAACCAAAGGTCGAAGGCCTCCCTATCTCAAGGGAAGAGGCAGAGGCGATAGTCAGAAGGGTCGCAAGGGAAGTGATAGAGGAGGTCGCCTGGGAGGTAATCCCGGACCTCGCCGAGGAACTCATAAGGGCCGAGATAGCGAAAGCCAAAGAGGCGATCTTTAAATTGAAATAAATTCCAAGCGCCATTCAGAAGGCCGGGGCCATCCGGCCCCGGCCTTCTTTCTTGTATACGGTAACATGGTCTTCAAGTCGGCTGAACTCTTATGGCCGATTTTTTAATTTCAGCGGCGGCGGGCGGGGGAGCGGGGGAGCGGGGGAGCGGGGGAGCGGGGGACGTGAAGACGCGCCCGCATACGCTATCTGGCCGCGCAAATAAAACTCAATGGAAAATACGGGACATGGCAGAAAAAGAGCTTGAAAAGGTATACGACCCCAAGACAGTCGAAGAGAGGTGGGCCAGTTACTGGATAGACGCGAAGACCGGGACGCCTGAGCCTGACTCAAAAAAGCCTCCTTTCTCAATGGTCATCCCGCCTCCTAATATCACAGGCGCGCTCCACCTGGGGCACGCGCTGAACTCAACCCTTCAGGACATACTCGCCAGATACAAGAGGCTCCGCGGCTTCAATGTCCTCTGGCTCCCGGGCATAGACCACGCGGGCATCGCCACGCAGAACGTAGTTGAAAGGCAGATCGCCGAGGAAGGCGGGTCCAGGCACACCATCGGGCGCGAGGAGTTCGTGAAGCGCGTCTGGAAGTGGAAGGAAGAGTCCGGCGGGACGATCATAAACCAGCTTAAAAGGCTCGGCGCTACCTGCGACTGGACGCGCCTGCGCTTCACAATGGACGATGGGTTGTCGAAGGCCGTAAGGGAGGTCTTCACGAGGTTATACAGGGATGGGCTCATTTACAGGGGCGATTACATCATAAACTGGTGCCCGAGGTGCCACACGGCCTTATCCGACCTCGAGGTCCAGTTCGCCGAGACCGAAGGCAGTCTCTATTACATGGAGTATCCCCTGAAGGACGCTTCAGGCGAGATAAAATCCCTGACCGTCGCGACGACCCGCCCGGAGACTATGCTCGGCGACACGGCAGTCGCCGTAAACCCGGAGGACGAGCGGTACAAGGGGCTCATCGGGAAGATGCTGGTACTGCCGCTCACCGGAAGAGAAATACCGATAGTCGGCGACGATTCCGTCGCAATCGAGTTCGGCACCGGCGCGGTCAAAATTACGCCGGCGCACGACTTCAACGACTTCGAGGTCTCGAAGAGGCACAACCTCCCGACGCTTAAAATCATGGACGATAACGCGGTCATGAACGAGAACGCAGGGGCGTTCAACGGCATGGACAGGTCGAGAGCGCGGGTCGCCGTCGTCGAGGGGCTTAAAAAAGAAGGGTTACTCAAGAAGATAGAGAACTACAAGATAATGCTCGGCGAGTGTTACAGGTGCGCGACAGTCGTGGAACCCACGCTCTCCAGGCAGTGGTTCGTGAAGGTCGCCCCTCTTGCGGAGCCGGCGATAAAGGCGGTGGAATCCGGGGAGACGAGGTTCGTGCCCAAGGGCTGGGAGAACACCTACTTCGACTGGATGAGGAACATCCGCGACTGGTGCATATCGCGGCAAATTTGGTGGGGGCACAGGATCCCGGCGTGGCACTGCGCTGATTGCGGCTTCGTGACAGTCGCCACGACTGACCCGACGGGTTGCGAAAAGTGCAAATCCGCCAATATCACGCAGGACAGCGACGTGCTCGACACCTGGTTCTCATCCGCCCTCTGGCCGTTCTCCACGCTCGGCTGGCCGGAAGAGACCGGGGAGCTTAAATTATTTTACCCGACTTCTGTCCTCTCCACGAGCTTCGACATCATATTTTTCTGGGTCGCGCGCATGATGATGATGGGGCTCAAGTTCATGGGCGAGGTCCCGTTCAAGGACGTCTACATCCACGCCCTCATCAGGGACGCCCAGGGGCAGAAGATGTCCAAGAGCAAGGGAAACGTCATAGACCCGCTCATCATGATGGAGAGATACGGCACCGACGCCTTCAGGTTTACGCTCGCGGCGCTCGCCGCGCAGGGGCGCGACATAAAACTCGCTGAGGAGAGGATCGGGGGCTACAGGAACTTCTGCAATAAAATATGGAACCTCGCGCGCTTTACGCTCATGAACACCGAAGGGGCCGTCTCCGAGTTCAAGGAGAGCGCATTGAACGAGGCGGATAAGTGGATACTCGAGAGGCTCAAGACCTCAAGGGACGAGGTCTCGGCCGCGCTCGACGGCGAAAACGGAGAGCCGTACAGGTTCGACGAGGCCGCGCGTGTCCTTTACAGGTTCATCTGGAACGAGCTCTGTGACTGGTACGTGGAGCTTATTAAGAAGGACCTGAAGGGCGAGCGCGGGGATGAGAGGAAGAAGACGGCCACGTCCGTCCTCGTCTCGGTCCTTAAAGATTCGCTCCGGATGCTCCACCCGCTGATGCCTTTCATAACAGAGGAGATATACGGTTATCTGCCTGGCGTGGCCGAGGCGTCTATCGGTAAAACGCTCTGGCCGAAAGCCGAATACGATTTTTCAAAAGAGGCCGCTGAAATGGACATAGCCATGGACTTCATCGGAAAGATCAGGAACATAAGGACTGAGCTGAACGTGGCGCCCGGTGCTAAGGTCGAGTGCGTGTACTTCGCCTCAGGGGACACCATCAATAGGCTCTCGGGATATGTCGTCGAGATCGCGAGGCTCGCAAGCCTGACAGAGTCCTCTGGCGAGAGGCCTAAGAACTCCGCCTACGCCGTATCCGGCGGGAACGAAATATTCGTCCCGCTCTCAGGCCTCATAGACGTCGAGGCGGAGGAGAAGAGGCTGAAAAAAGAGATCGACAAGGCCGCTACCGAGAAGGAAGGTGTAGAGAACAAGCTCTCGAACGAGGCGTTCGTCGGCAAGGCCCCGAAGGAGGTAGTCGCCAAGGAGCGCGAGAGGCTCTCAGGCCTTATTGAAAAGATACAAAAGCTCGAAGCCGGGCTTGAAAGGATAAGGAGCTTCAGATGTTAGATAAGGACATCGACAAGGGGCCCGAGGCGATGTACAACCTCCCGGGGCTTATCAGTTACTCGGACCTGCTTGTCAAGGCCGCGCTCGCCGAGGACATCGGGACCGGCGACATAACTACCGGTGCGATAGTCGGGAAAGGCCAGAAGGGCGAGGCGGTATTCATAGCCAAGGAAAATATGGTAGTCGCCGGGCTCTTTATCGCCGAGAGCGTCTTCAAGCACCTTGACAGGAAGGCGTCTTTCCGGCCATTTTTCAAGGACGGGGACTTTGTAAAGAAGGGCGCGACTATTGCCGCTGTCAAGGCGCGTCTTTCCGCCATACTCATGGGAGAGCGGGCGGCGCTGAACTTCGTCCAGAGGCTCTCGGGTATCGCTACCCTTACATCACGTTTCATCAAAAAAGCGGGGCCTAAGGTGCGCGTGCTCGACACCAGGAAGACGACGCCTTGCCTGAGGTTGCTTGAAAAGTACGCGGTAAAGGCCGGGGGCGGGTACAACCACAGGTTCGGCCTCTTCGACTGCGTGCTCATAAAGGACAACCATATAACGGCCGCCGGGTCGATAAAAAAGGCGGTCGAGAAGGTTAACAGGAAGTACAGGGATGGGCTCCTCGTCGAGGTCGAGGTGACGGACGAGAAAGAGGTGCGCGAAGCGGTAGAGGCCGGCGCCGACATCATAATGCTCGACAACATGGGGGTCGCGAAAATCCGGAAGGCATTGAAGATAATAGACAACCGGGCGCTCGTCGAGGCCTCAGGCGGCGTGACGATAGATAACATCGGCTCTATCGCCGGAACCGGCATAGATTTCATCTCCGTCGGCGCGCTCACGCATTCAGCCAGGGCGATGGACATAAGCCTTGAAGTCGTCCATGCGCCCTAAGGGGGCCGTCGAGGCGGAGATAGTGAGGCTCCTTAAGGGGGCGGGGTCGTTCGTCTCCGGAGAGGCACTAAGCAAAGGGATCGGGGTCTCCCGGACCGCCGTATGGAAGCACATAAACGCGCTTAAAAAATCCGGCTATAATATCGAGGCCTTGACCGCTAAGGGGTACAGGATTGCGCCGCCGTACCCGTTTAACGACATAGAGGTCGCCTCCGGAATTACGACCGGGTTCGTCGGAAGGAAGGTCTTTTTTTTCGAAAGGACCGACTCCACGAACAGACGGGCCTTTGAGCTCGGCCTCAAGGGCGAGGGCGAGGGCACGGCCGTAATCGCTGACGCGCAGGACAAGGGCAGGGGGAGGATAGGGAGGATATGGGAGTCGCCAGGCAACGTCAACCTCTATACCTCCGTTATATTAAGGCCGTTGATAGCCCCCAGGGAGGCGCACGAATTGACCTTTGTGATGGCGATAGCCGTCGCTGAGACGGTAGCCGGGTTTTCGGGCAAACGCCCCACGGTCAAATGGCCGAACGACATACTGATAAACGGTAAAAAGGCCGCCGGTATCCTCCTTGAGATGGACTCGGAACCCGATAGGGTTCACTTCGTCGTAGGCGGCATAGGGGTGAACCTGAACATGCGGAAGAAGGATTTCCCGCCGGCCATCCGGGAGATAGCGACGTCCCTCTTTGAGGAGACCGGGGTCGAGATAGACAGGGCCTCTTTTGCGCGCGGCCTTTATTCGAGCATGGAGCTGTGGTATAAGATATACTTGGATAAGGGTTTTCAGGCCGTGCTTGAGGCTTGGAAAGGGTGGTTCTCGTCCGTCGGCAGTACAGTGCGCGTAACCTCTTTTGACCGGGTCCTGGAGGGAGTATGCGTCGGGGTGGATAAAGACGGCGCGCTCCTTGTAAGGACGCCGTCCGGCAATGTAGAGCGCGTCATATCCGGGGACGTCGATACCACGGGATAGCTGGCAAGTTTTTGAAATCCTGGATAAAATCGGAAAACCAACTCCATGCTCCTTGCCATAGACATAGGGAATACGAATATCGTCGCAGGGGTCTTTGATGGCGGGGACTTGTTGGCCCATTGGCGGATCGGCTCGGAGAAAAACAAGACCTCCGATGAGATGGGGGTGCTATTACTTAACCTCTTTGGCGCATCGGGGATGGATAAAAAGGCGCTTGCCGGGGCGATTGCCTGCTCGGTCGTCCCTGAATTGAACGGGGCGATATCAGAGGCGATTAAAAAATATCTCGGGCTTAAACTCCTCTTTGTCGGCGAGGATGCCGGAACCCCGATCAAGATCGATATCGATAACCCGCTTGAGGCCGGCGCGGACAGGATAGTGAACGCGGTCGCGGCGTACGCGATTCACAGGTCCGCTCTCATCATCGTCGACTTCGGCACAGCCGTGACCTTCGATTATGTCTCCCCGGAGGGCGTCTATTCGGGCGGGGCCATCGCGCCCGGCATAGGCATCTCCGCAGAGGCCCTTCACGCGAGGACGGCGAAGCTCCCGAAGGTCGAGGCAGGGATGCCGCCCTCAGTCATAGGGAGGAACACGGTAGACGCCATCAGGTCCGGCCTCTTCTGGGGGTTTGTCGGGCTTGTGGACGAGATAATAGAGCGGATGATCCGGGAGGCCGAGACAGCCCCGAGGGTCGTAGCCACAGGCGGGCTTGCGCGCCTTGTGGCCGGGCATTCGAGGTACGTTACCGAGCCGGACGAGTTCCTGACATTGAAGGGGCTTAAGATTATATACGAGGGGAAGAGGTAAATGTCTGAAAGCGCGCGCGAGCAGTTCCTTGCGGGGAAGCGGTTCCTTAGAGAAGACAATATCGACAAGGCGTTAAGGGCGTTCGAGAAGGCCTACAAGGAAGACAAGGAAAACGCCGACTATATCTCCTACTTCGGCATGTGCAAGGCCGTCCGGGGCGGCGAGATAGGCCTCGGGCTCGAGCTCTGCACCCGCGCCATAAAAAAGGAGTTCTTCAAGGCCGAGTTCTACATGAACCTCGGCAAGGTCTACCTCGCCGCCGGGAACAAGAAGGGCGCGATCAAGGTTTTCCTGAAGGGCCTCAAATTCGACCCCCAGCACGAGGATATGAACAGGTTCCTTATCGAGCTCGGCTTCAGGAACAAGCCTGTAATCCAGGGGCTCGACAGGGCGAACCCGGTGAATAAGTTTCTGGGGATACTTTTCAGGAGAACTCTTCCGAAGCTTTTCAAAAAAGGGAAATGATGGAGAACGCAATAAATGTTCTTTATACTGTGTTCTGCTCCTCGGAAAATCCTCGACGTACACAACAAGTACGCCTGCGGTTCTCCTCGTCGCACGCTTGTCTAAAGAACATTTCTTGCGTTCTAGAAAGAATACGGGAGAAGAGGGCTCGCTAACTTTTCAAAAAGGAGGCTCGCTTGGAAATTCCCCTGGATAAAAAAAGAAACATCTCCGTCATAGCCCACGGCGGCGCCGGAAAGACCACACTCTCAGAGGCTATCCTCTTTAACGCGAAGGCGACCGAAAAACTCGGCCGCGTCGACGACGACACATCCATCCTCGATTACGAACCCGAAGAGCACAAACGAAAGATAACCATCTCGGCGGCTATCCACCACTACGACTGGGGAGGGTGCCGGGTGAACGTCATCGACACGCCCGGATACCCGGACTTCCTGACCGAGACGAGGGATGCTCTGCGCGTGGCCGGCGGCGCGGTAGTCATCCTCTCCGCGATCTCCGGCGTCAAGGTCCAGACAGAGAAGATATGGGAGTTCGCCGACGAGTTCGAGGTCTGCAGGATCGCCTTCGTCAACAAGATGGATAAAGAACGGGCGAGTTTCTTCCGCGCCGTCGATGACATGGAGCGGGTTTTGAAGGTCAAGGGCGTGCCCATGCAGTTGCCCATAGGCGAGGCGGATGCCTTCAAGGGCGTCATCGACCTCCTTTCCATGAAGGCGTATTATTATAAGGACGACTCATCCGGCTCATTCGACATAAAGGACGTACCCCCTGCGCTCAGGAAAGACGCGGAAAAGGCGCGGGAGACGATGGTCGAGGCCGTCGTCGAGGCAGACGACGCGCTTACAGAGAAGTACCTTAACGGCGAGGGAATCTCGGTAGACGAGATAAAGCAGGGCGTGAGGGAAGGTGTGCTTACGCGCAGGTTTATCCCTGTCTACGTGGGCTCGGCCTTGAGGAACATGGGGGTCAACCTCCTCATGGACGCCATAAACTTATCGCTACCCGCCCCGCCCGACAAGGGGACGATAAGGGGTGTGTTGAAGGGCAGGAACCCGAAGACCGGGGAGGAGCTTCAGCGCGAGCCCGACTACAACGCGCCTTTCTCGGCCTTTGTCTTCAAGACCGTCATAGACCCGTACACCGGCAAGCTCTCTTTCTTCAGGGTATACTCAGGCGTCCTGCACGCGGACTCGACCGTTCTTAACGCAACGAGAGACGCGAAGGAGAAGATAAGCCACCTTTATCTCCTCGAAGGTAAAAAAATAAAGGAAGTGGGAAGGGCCTCGGCAGGCGACATAGTCGCCGCGGCGAAACTCAAGGACACGCTGACAGGAGACACATTGTCGGACGCCGGGAGCCCTGTGGCCTTTCCGCCGTTCCCGCCGGTCCCGACGACGCTCTCCTACGCCATACGCCCCAGGACAAAGGCGGACGAGGACAAGGTGCCTTCAGGGATGGAGAGGCTCATGGAAGAGGACCCCGCGATCGAGTTCAGGAGAGACGAGCAGACGAACGAGTTCCTATTATCCGGCGTGGGGCAGGTACACCTCGAAGTGTCCATAGAGAAGCTCAGGAGGAAGTACGGCTGTGACGTGGAGTTGAAGACCCCGAGGGTCCCGTACAAGGAGACTATTCGCTCGCATGTTAAGATACAGGGCAAGTACAAGAAGCAGTCCGGCGGCCGCGGCCAGTACGGAGACGCGTGGCTCGATTTGAGCCCTCTGCCCCGCGGCAAGGGGTTCGAGTTCGTCGACAATATCACGGGAGGCTCCATACCGAGGCAGTACATACCGGCGGTTGAAAAGGGGGTGCGGGAGGCGATGGGGAGCGGCATACTCAGCGGCTTTCCGGTGGTGGATGTAAGGGTCGCGCTCTACGACGGGTCGTACCACTCCGTCGATTCTTCCGAGATGGCCTTCAAAATAGCCGCCTCGATGGGCTTCAAGAAGGGCATGGAGCAGGCGCACCCTGTCATACTCGAGCCCGTGGTCAGGATGGAGATAAGCGTGCCGGAGGACAAGCTCGGCGACATCATAGGCGACATAAACGCGAGACGCGGCAAGATACTCGGGGCCGAGCCAAAGGCCGGGTCGCAGACGATAAAGGCGCTCGTGCCGATGGCCGAGGTCATCACTTACGCGACGGACTTGAAGGCCATGACGGCGGACAGGGGCATATTCACGATGGAGTTCTCCCATTACGAGGAGGTCCCGACGTATCTCAGCCAGAAGATAATAGCGGACGCGAAGGCTGAAAAACCGGATGAGACGCGCTGATAAGGGGGCGGGGACTTAAGGGATGAAGGTCAGGCAGGCGCTTTTAAAATACATTTCCCCAACGGCCCCGAAGGAGACGAAGCTCAAACTCGCTTCGAGGGAGCGCGTTGACGGCCCCCTTACACCCGAGGACGAGGTGACGATACTCTTTGTCCTCGCATTCGACAAAGACACAGATGTGTCATCGGCCGCGAGGAAAAGCTTTGACGAGTATCCGCCGCACCTTCTGCTTGACGCGCTTGAAAAGAAGCTCGACCCCGCTGTCATAAAGAGGATAGCCGAGGCGCGCCAAGAGGTCGACTCCGTCCGGATCATGTGTTTTCTGAGTCCCTGGACCGACGACGAGACGCTTAAGACAATCGTCGAGACAGGGCCTGAAGAGGTCGTAGGCGTGCTCGCCGAGGAGCGTGAGAGGTTTCTTGAAAAGCCCTTTTTGCTGGATTCCTTAAAGAAGAACCCTCTCGCGCCGTACATCCTTGTGAGCGGCATAGATGACATGATGAAGGACGCGAAGGCAAAGGCGCTCGTCGAGGCCGAGGCCGGGAAGAGGTCCGTTAAGGGCCCTGAAAGGCTCGCTGTCCCAAAGGAGCTCGTCGAGGACAAGAAGGTCGACGAACACAACATCTACAAGATCGTTGGCTCCATGTCCATGGGCCAGAAGGTCAAGCTCGCCCTCTCAGGGAACAAGTCCGCGCGGGAGGTCCTCATAAAGGACTCTAACAAGATGATCTCCGTAGCAGTGCTTAAGAACCCGAGGATAACCGAGGATGAGATATTGAGGCTTACGTCCTCCAAAAGCACGCCCGAAGACCTCCTCCGGCAGGTCGCCAAGAACAAGGAATGGGTGAAGAACTACAACGTCAAGCTCGGAATAGTCTCGAACCCCAAGACCCCGCTTGCCATCTCGGTCAAGATGCTCGACAATATGTATGATAAGGACCTCGCCAATATCGCCAGGTCCAAGAACATCCCGAGCGTCCTCGCTTCGACGGCCCGAAGGAAGATCGACGCGAAGGTAAAGAAATAGCCTGGTCTCTATCTCGCCAAATCCACTGAAAAAGAGGTCGTCTCATGCCGCTCGGAGTGCATACATCCATAGCCGGGGGGCTCTGTAAGTCCGTTGAGAGGGCGGTGTCTCTCGGGTGCGACGCCATGCAGATGTTCGGCAGGAACCCGAGGGCCTGGGCGTGGAGTCCGGTATCCGAGACCGATGCCGCGCTCTTTCGCAGTAAGAGGGAAGAGGCCCTTCTCTGGCCAGTGGCCATACACACGACGTATCTGATCAACCTCTCCGCGCCGGACGACGTCATATTCGACAAATCGGTCTTCCTCTTTAAAAAGGAGCTCGAAACCGCCGAGAGGCTCGGGGCGGACTATCTCGTCACCCATCTGGGCAGTCCCGGCGAGATGGGGCGGGACTTCGCTCTCAGACGCATACTATCGGCCCTGAAAGAGACCGCCTCAGCCGGACTCGGTAAAAAGACGCGGGTCCTTCTGGAAAACACCGCTGGAGGCGGCTCCGGCTTCGGAAGCTCCCTTGCCGACATAGGGCGCATAATCGAAGGCGCAAGCGCCTTCGGCCTTGACGCCGGGCTCTGCTATGATACCTGCCACGGCTTTGCGGCAGGATACGACATGAGGACCCGGGATGACGTTGAGTCCCTCGTTAAGGGCATCGATAAGGAGACAGGGTTCAAGAACCTCAAGCTCATGCACCTGAACGATTCCAAGGGAGAGCTCAACTCCCGCCTTGACCGCCACGAGCATATCGGAAAGGGCAGGATCGGCATCGACGGGTTTGCCATCCTCCTCAACCACCCGAAGGTCTTAAAGACCCCGCTGATCCTCGAGACCCCTAAGAAGACCGAGGGCGACGATCCCATGAACCTCGCGACGATAAAAAGAATAATAGGAGAGGCCTGAATTTTTATGCCTTGAATTCGGCCTTTCTCTGGTTTAGGATAAACCGCATACGCTTAAGGAGGTTTGCACGGATGTACGACCTGGTGATCATCGGGGGAGGGCCCGCAGGGCTCACTGCCGGCATATATGCGCAAAGGGCGCGCCTCAACACCATTCTCATCGAGAAACAGATGGTAGGCGGGCAAATTGCCGTAAGCGACGTAATAGAGAACTACCCTGGTTTCCCCTCCATCAGCGGCGCGGGCCTGATGGAAAAGTTCGAGGAGCACGCAAAGGGGCTCGGCCTTAAGATAAGCTTCATGGATGTCGAGAATATTACCCTCGACGGCAACGTAAAGGTGTTAAAGACTTCCGAAGGCGAGCTCCGGGCCAAGGCCATTATAGTAGCCACCGGCGCCAGGCCCCGGAGGCTCGGGGCGCCGGGAGAGAAGGAATTAACCGGCAAGGGCGTCTCATACTGCGCGACCTGCGACGGCCCGTTCTTCAGGGGCCAGAGGGTCATGGTCGTAGGCGGGGGCGACACCGCCGTAAAGGAGGCTGTATACCTCTCCAGGCTCGCCGCAAAGGTATATGTCGTCCACAGGCGGGACAAGTTCAGGGCCGAGAAGATGCACATGGAAAAGGCCGAGGCGGCGCGGAATATCGAGTTCCTTCGCTCCCATGTGCTTAAAGAGATAAAGGCCGAGAACAATGTGGTCACAAAGGCCGTTGTCGAGGACCTTAAAGGGTCCGCGATAAAAGATATAGAGGTGGAAGGCGTATTCATATTCGTCGGCATAAACCCAACGACCGACTTCGTCGACGCGGATAAGGACGCATCAGGCTTCATAAAGACGAACGCGCGCATGGAGACGTCCATTCCCGGCATATTCGCCGCCGGAGACTGCAGGACAACGCCTCTTTTGCAGGTCGCCACAGCCGTCGGCGACGGCGCAATAGCCGCGGCAATGGCTGAGGAGTATATAGAAGGGCTTGGATAGGGATATTCGAGAGCATTCCCAAGAGCGCCCTTTTTATAAAAAGGGCGCTCAAGCATTTTTCATAGTCCCTTTAGCCGTACCCTTCCATCACAGGTGAGTTCATGGAGCCTAGGCTCTCCGTAGTAAGGCAGGCGGCGGCTGAAAAGGTCATCGTCTCCATCGGCGGCAACACCATCATAAGGCGGAGCGACTCCGGCACAATCGAGGAGCTCTACTCCAATATAGAGCGGGCCTCGGGCTTCATCGGGAAGATGATACAGTCCGGGCGCTCCGTCATCATTACCCACGGCAACGGCCCCATCGTTGGCAACATCCTCATCCAGAACGAGTCCGCGAGCTCTCTTACCCCTCCCATGCCCCTTTACATCTGCGACGCGGATTCCGAAGGCGGCATCGGCTTTCTCATCCAGCAGGTCCTGTATAACCGGCTACACAGGGTCCATAATATAAAGGACGTTGTCACGATAGTCACGCAGGTCATCGTGGACAGCGAGGACCCGGCCTTTAAAAACCCTGAAAAACCGGTCGGCCCTTTTTATTCCGAGGAGGACGCGAAAAGGCTCATCGCAACGCGCGGCTGGGTGATGAAGGAGGACAGCCAGCGGGGTTTCCGGAGGGTCGTGCCTTCGCCGCTCCCCAGGCGCGTCGTGGAGGCCGGGGTCATAAAGAGGCTCGCGGAGTCAGGCGTCGTAGTGATCGCCGCAGGCGGGGGCGGGGTGCCGGTAGTCGAGGACAAGGAGGGTTTGCTCCGTGGCGTGGACGCGGTAATCGACAAAGACCTCGCAACGGCGCTCCTCGCGAAAGAGGCCCTCGCCGAGCGCTTCATAAACCTTACGCAAATCGACATGGTCTATCTGAGCTTCGGGAAGCCCGGACAGAAGGGCATCCCGAGGATGAATGTAAGCGAAGCGCGCAAACATCTTGAGGCGGGCGAGTTCGCCCCCGGCTCCATGGGCCCGAAGGTGCAGGCGGCGATTAACTTCATCGAGGGCGGAGGGAAAGAGGCGATTATCACGTCTCCCGAGGCGGTCGAGGCGGCGCTCGACGGGAGAGCCGGGACGCGCATAACAAGGTGATTTTTTTAAGTGTTCGCCCGCTCCCCTTCGTGATATCGTAAAGCATCCTCAAAATCAGACAAGGGTTCGGAAAAATGCCTGACCAGACCATAAAATGCCCGCACTGCTCGCGGGAAATCCCGCTTACCGAGACGCTCTCCAGCCAGATAAAGGAGGGCGTGATGAAGGAGTTCGAGGACAAGGCGAGGGCGCGCGAGCTGGAATTAAAGAAGCGAGAGGACGCGCTCGTTGGGAGGGCCCGCGAGGTGGAGGATGAGAAGCGCTCGCTTGAAGAATCCCTCGCCAAAAGGCTCGCCGTTGAGAAGGCGAAGCTCGTCGAAGGGGCCGAGAGGAAGGCTAAGGAAGATTTTGTCGTTGAGCTTAAGAACTTAAAGGACGAGAACGACGAGAAGGCGAAGTTGCTCGCCGAGGCGCGTGGCAAGGAACTGGAGCTCAGAAAACAGGCCAGGGAGCTCGAAGAGGCTAAAAAGACCGTTGAGCTCGATGTCGCCCGCAGGATCGATTCCGAACGGGAAAAGATACGGCTCTCTACGATCGAGATGTTTTCAGAGGAGCACAGGCTCCGCGACTTCGAGAAGGAAAAGAAGATAGCGGACATGCAGAAGATGATCGATGAGCTCAAACGGAAGTCCGAGCAGGGCTCGCAACAGGCCCAGGGCGAGGCGCTTGAGCTCGACCTCGAATCCCTCCTCAAATCCAGGTTCCCGGTGGATTCCATCGAGCCGGTGCCAAAGGGTCTGAGGGGGGCGGACATCCTCCAGAAGGTCTACACGAGGACGGGCGTCTACTGCGGGTCTATCGCCTGGGAGTCGAAAAGGACAAAGGCCTGGAACGACGAATGGATAGCGAAGCTCAAGGAGGACCAGCTGGAGGTCAGGGCCGAGACGGCCGTGATCGTGACCGAGACACTGCCCAAGGGTGTCTCGTCCTTCTCGCAGATGGACGGCGTATGGGTGACGGCGATACCGCTCGCCGGCGCGCTCGCTGAGGCTTTAAGGGTCTCGCTCATCCAGGTCGCGCTCTCAAGGCTCTCGGCTGAAGGCAAGAACGAGAAGATGGAATCGATTTATTATTATCTTACGGGGACCGAGTTCAGGCAGAAGGTAGAGGCGATAGTGGAGGCGTTCAAGGCGATGCAGGAAGACCTCGACGCCGAGAAGAGGTTGATGAACAAAAACTGGGCCAAGAGGGAGAAGCAGATAGAGAAGGTAATGATGAATACGTTGCGGATGTACGGCGACGTGCAGGGCATATCCGGAAAGAGCCTCCCGGAACTAAAGTCCCTCGATTCGGGCAATGACAATGAGGACGCTGTGGAGGGGGCCTGAAGATGGATGTTTACATAATAATCGCCGTAGTCGCCGTGGTCCTCGGCCTCGCCCCGGCATTCATGGCGAGAAGGCAGGGGCGTTCGTTCGTCCTCTGGTGGATATACGGGGCCGTCGCGTTCCCGGTTGCCATCATACACTCACTCGTCCTTAAGCCGGATTACGTCGTCAAATGCCCGTTCTGCGGCGGCATGACGGGCGTCGGCAAGGGCTATTGCAGGCGGTGCGGCTACGAGTTCATGTAGAGGGGCGGACCCTTTTTTGCTTCCTTCCCATTGTCGCTTCCCGCGCGATTTTTTCCCCAGAGGTATGATAGCGCGCTTTCCGCTTGCCGCATTCGCCGTTCTGTCATAGGCTTACAGCTCTATGGTCAGGCCGTCATAGGCGAGCTCAATGCCCGGAGGCAAAAGGGAGGCGTCTTTTTCGTAATCGAGGTTGTGGCCGAGGTGCGTGAGTATCGTCCTTTCGGGGCCTATCGCCCTTGACGCCTCCATCGCCTGCTCGACGCTAAAGTGCGTCGGGTGCGGCTTGTGCCTCAATGCCCCGAGGATGAGGAGTTCCACGCCCTTAAGCTTTTCGATGGACGCGGGAGGTATGCCGCTGCAATCCGTCAGATAAGCGAGCCTCCCGATCCTGTAACCGAAGATAGCCGCCGAGCCGTGAGAGATATCTATCGGCTCGACCCCGATGCCGAAGACCAAGACGGGCCCGTCAACGATGTTTGTAGTCAGGTTCGGCTTCCAGCCGTCGCCCGCGTCCTCCCTGAAAATATAGTCGAACATCACCCGTATCCGCTCGATGGTAAGCGCGCTCCCGTAACACGGTATCGGCCCCTTCTGCGCGAGGTTGAACGCCCTCAAGTCGTCTATGCCGTGGATGTGGTCGGCGTGCGGGTGAGTAAAAAGGACCGCGTCGATTCGCTCTATCCCGTTGCCAAGCGCCTGCGCCCTTAAGTCGGTAGAGGTGTCTATGAGGATGTTCCGCCCTTCCTCCTGCACGAGGATGGACGAACGCGTACGCTTGTTTCGGGGATTGGATGACGAACAGGTCGGACAGTGACAGCCTATGACAGGCACGCCGGTCGATGTGCCGCAACCTAAGATGATGATCTTCATCGGGGTAAATCCAAGTAGATAATGATTTAAGATTTTTGGGAGGACCTTTTTATAAAAAGGTCCTCCCAGGGTCTTATTCGTTATCTATTTCTTGTACTCGCCGACGACGGTCAGCTCGGCCATGACCTCGTCGTCATGGGGGGCGTCGGCCATGAAGTCCGTAAGGTCGCACCCGGAGTAGTGTTCGAAGTGCATGCCGTCGATGAAAAGGGGGCTGTGGGTTATGTCGTAGACCTTCCCATTGTAGGCGATGTATATGGGGTTGTCAGGGTTGCTGCCGTCGAATTTTTTGAGTTCAGCTTCGTCGAATATCTTCATGGTCATACAATATAAAATGGGGTCGGCATGAAAGTCAATATAAATACGGCTATCGCGGCGGCTGTTGTGGCGCGGTGTCTTAAGTCCATGGGGGCCTCCTGGTCCTCGATCGGCGGGTGCCACATGCCGATCATGGAGATGAGCGCGGCCCATACGAACCAGCCAGTCCAGGAGTAGAAGCCGAGCGCGACGAGGGCCGCTATCATGGCTGTGGAGAAGGCCCGGTGGCGCCTGCCGATGAGGGCGTAGACGATGTGTCCGCCGTCGAGCTGGCCGATTGGCAGGAGGTTCATGGCCGTTACGAACATCCCTATCCAGCCAGCGAAGGCGACCGGGTGGAGCATGACGTCGTAGCCCTCGGGCGCGGTGCCGACGGTAAGGTAGGTGATGAGCTTGAAGATGAGGGACGAGCCGAGGCCGAGCGCGCCTGTGACGGACGGGACCGGCATTACGGTGGAAAGCTTGAGCCCGATGGCGGTGACGACGATGGCGACGACGAATCCGGAGAGGGGCCCTGAGGCGCCTATGTCCACGAGGGCGTTTTTTGTCGTTATCGGGGATTTTATGCGTATGACCGCGCCGAACGTCCCTATCATCGGGGGTATAGGCGGGCCGGGGATGAATACCGGGAGGGTCGTGGCCACGCCGTGCCTCCGTGAGGCGACGTAGTGGCCGAGCTCGTGCGTGCCCAATATGAGGATGAGCGAGGCCGAGAAGGGGACGCCTGTCCAGAGGGTCGATGGCGCGTTAAGGATATCCGCACCCTGGTACAGCGCCCCGGCGACGACCGTCGTTATAATAGTGGCGATGAAGAGGACGACAGGGAGCAGTACCTTCGGCCTCTCCAACCTCTCCTCTCCCTGGAGTTCGTCCATGTCTAATGCCTGCCCTTGAGGAGGTAGTGCTGGTATATCTCGACCATCGCCTGGCCGACGCTCAGGATGAGCGGCCCAGCGATGACGCCTATGAAGCCGAAGGCGTTTACGGCCCCTAATATGCTGAAGAATAGGAGCATGGGGTGGAGGTTCGTCCTGCCGCTTACGATAAACGGGCGGAGTATGTTGTCCACCAGCCCTATTACGAATACCCCCCAGATGACGAGAATAATGCCCTTTACGTAGCTCCCTATGACGAAGAGGTATATCGCGGCAGGGACCCAGATTACGGCGGATCCTACGCTCGGGAGGAACGAGAAGAGGAACATTACGAACCCCCAGAGTATCGGGCCTGGAATGGAGAGGAACCAGAAGGAGAGGCCGCCGAGCGCGCCCTGGACGAGCCCGACGAAGACCCCTCCGTTAATAGTCGCCCGGATGACCTCCCTGTTCTTCGCTACTATCTTTTCCTTGTCGTAGTCGGAGAGCGGGATAACCTCCATTATTATCGCGAATAGCCTGTCCCCGTCCCTGAAGAGGAAGAACATGGTGATGAAGGCGAGGAATATGTTGAATACGAAGGCGGTCAGGTTCTTTATGATGCCCTTTACGCCCTCCCCGGCGTAGGCCGCGGCGTCATTGGCGAAGCCGGCGAGAATGCCGTGGAGGTCGAATCCCGAGACATCGACATACTTCCCGATGAAGAGCTCCACGCGGGTCATGAGCCTTGAGGGCGAAGGCGCGCCCCCGGCGGAGATCTCTTTAATGTATTCCTCGGACCAGTCGTAGAGGTTCAGGAGTTCGTGTACGAGGGTCGCGCCAAGCAGGATGAGCGGTATGAGTATGAAGACCGCGATGGTCAGGCACGCTATGAGAGAGGCGGCGGACTTCGACCCGTGCGTCTTTTTTATCAGCCACTTGAAATGCGGGTAAAAAAGGATAGAGAGGACGACGGCCCAGAATATAGGGATAAAGAAGGGCGACAGGACCAGGTACATGAGGTAGCCGACGACCAGCGCGAGTAGAAGGGTTATAAGGTATTCTGATTTCATATCCTCTTCAGGCTGTTCAAAAAGTCCATCTGCTTTGTTGTCATCGTCGCTCGTCTCTGCGGCGTACATAAAGAGTACGCCTCGCGCCTCGACGCCCCGCGTCCGGTGCTTTTTGATTCAGCCTGACCGGGTTTCTCTTGCGGCCTGTTAGCGCAAAGACATCATTCAGAACATTAGGAGAGGAGAGAACTTTCTTTTGATTTTGCCGCCCCTTCTCAGTATAATAATATTTTATTAAATTACAAGGGGTTTCAACTAAAGAAGGGGTTTAAGAGGAAGATGACAAAGGCGGTGGCGTTGCTCTCCGGGGGGCTTGACAGCACCCTTGCGGTAAAGATGATGATCGAACAGGGTATAGAGGTCCATGCCCTTAACTTCACCTCGGTCTTTTGCACCTGCAACCACGGCGGCAAGGACGGCGGCGGGTGCAGGAGCGAGTCCAAACGGGTCGCCGAGGAGTTCGGGATCCCCCTTAAGGTGCTCGCGAAGGGGGACGATTACATAGATATCGTCAGGAACCCGAGACATGGTTACGGCAAGGGCGTAAACCCTTGCGTCGACTGCCGCGTCTATATGTTCAAGCAGGCGAAGGCGTACATGGAGGAGATAGGGGCCTCTTTTGTCATAACAGGGGAGGTGCTCGGCCAGAGGCCCATGAGCCAGAGAAAGGACGCCTTCAGGATAATCGAGAGGGAGAGCGGGCTCGAAGGGCTTGTGCTGCGCCCTTTGAGCGCCAAGCAGTTGGAGCCGACGACCCCGGAAACGCTCGGGCTCGTCGACAGGGACAAGCTCCTTGCCGTACTCGGCAGGTCCAGAAAGGACCAGATGGAGCTCGCCGAGGAGTACAACTTAAACGACTACCCTTGCCCGTCCGGAGGGTGTTTATTGACCGACAAGATATTCTCGAAGAAGGTCAGGGACCTGATATTCAATAAGAAGGACGTGAGCAAGAAAGACCTCGCGCTACTTAAGTCCGGCAGGCACTTCAGGTACAACGGAGTGAAAATAGTAGTTGGGCGGAACGAGGCGGATAACGCGAAGCTCAAAAACCTCATCCAGCCAGGCGACACGCTCGTCGAGCCCTCGGGGTTCCTTGGGCCGGCGGCCATAGTCGCGGGGGAGGCAGGCGACGCGATCGCCTTCGCCGGCGGCCTCATCGTCAGGTACGCGCTCGACAAGGCCGGGGCGGACCCGGTCGTCACGGTATCGCGTAATGGCGAGGCGAGGGATATGCGCCCGGCCCCGGTCTCCGACGTCGTGGTCGAGGAGACGCGCATATGCTGAACGAGGCGGTAGTCTGCGCGGGCGGAAAGGACCTGCGCATAACGGATGAGAAAAAGGCGCTCGCTTCGGTGAAGCTCGAAAGGCTTCAAGGCATCTTGAAAGACATGGGCTCATTGCTCGTCGCCTTCTCGGGCGGGGTCGACTCGACCTTCCTGCTTCGCGTGGCCTCGGACTCGCTCGGAGAGAAGTGCGCGGCCATAACCGCTACATCCCCGACCTATCCGGAAAGGGAGTTCAAGGAGGCGGTCAAGCTCGCTGATTCCATGAAGGTAAGGCACATAATAGTAGAGTCTAACGAGCTGCTCATACCGAACTTCGCCGACAACACGGAGAAGCGGTGCTATTATTGCAAGAGCGAGCTCTTTAAAATCTCGGTCGATAATGCGCGCTCGCTCGGTTTTTCATACGTCGTGGACGGCTCCAACGCCGACGACCTCCTCGACTTCAGGCCCGGCAAGACCGCGGCAAATGAGCTCGGCGTAAGGAGCCCTTTGCAGGAAGCGGGGCTTACAAAAGACGAGATACGGATATTGAGCCGCGATATGGGGCTCCCCACATGGGACAAGCAGTCCTTCGCGTGCCTCTCGTCCCGCTTCCCCTACGGGACAGCGATAACGGAGGAGAGGCTCTCGATGGTCTCCGAAGGCGAAGACCTCTTGCGCGGCCTCGGGTTCAACCAGTTCAGGGTAAGATACCACGGGGAGACCGTAAGGATAGAGGTCGAGGCAAAGGCGATAGCGAGGTTCCTTGACGAAGACCTGAGAAAAAAGATAGTCGCGGGCTTTAAAGACATAGGCTTCATATACATAACCCTCGACCTCCAGGGCTACAGGACAGGCTCCATGAACGAGGTGTTGGGTAGCTAAGGCCTCAACAGCCCCTGGCTTTCGCTACGGGCCTCGTCGAGCCACTGGTGGAAGTGGTATTTGACGATCTGTCTGAAGAACTCGCCTTCCGAGTTGAGCATCTCGTAGATGACCATTGGGATGTTCGCTTCGAACCCCTTGAATATGACCTCGCCGCTTTTGAAGAAGGCCTCCGTCCGTTCCGAGTTTTTTATGGTCTCGGTCGAGAGCCAGAATTCGAGCGGCGTGACCGGGAAGAAGAAGGCGTCGCGGATGGCGCTGTCGAGGTCTTTGGGATCGACGGTCTTTTTGAAGAAGAACTTGGTGCCTTTCTTCTCGCGCATGTAGGCTTCGAGCGCGTTTACGCTTATCGCCTGCCCCTTGTTATAGATGTCGGTCGTCGATGAGATAATCCTTAAGTTTGTAAAGGCCTCTCCGGCGATTATCTTTTTGAGGTCGATGAAGAACTCGTTAGCCATTATCTGGGTCATGGCCTGCGCCGAGGCCGGTTTGCCCGAGCCTATGAGTTTTTCGAAGGCGCTGTCGAGCTCAGGCGGCATCTTTATGGAAAATACCCGGTCTATGTAGATGTCGAACGGGTATTTTACCTTCTGCCTGCGCTTGAGCCTCTCGTTTTCGAGGAGGAGCTCGAGCTTGGCCCTCACCATCGGGTTCCTGAAGGTCCCGCGTGCCGCTTCGTTTATCTTCTCCCCTATGGCGACCTTTACCGGGCCCGAGAACTCGCCCCTTGGCTCTATGACGGTCGTCTCGGCCTTTGCGCCGTAGGCGATGTAGAGCCCGGCCTCGAGCTCGCCTTTTATCGCCGTCTCTATCTCTTCCCTGTACGTGTTCTCGAGCCTGTGCTCCTCCTCGCCGAGGGAGACGAGCTTTAATTCCACGCCCGGCTCCTTCCTCTCGAGCGCCCTCTGCAGTTCGGTCCGCCTGAGTTTCAGCGCGTCCCTTTTCTCCTCAAAGGACTTGTGGACCCCGTCGAGGATCTCTTCGTTCCTCATGGGCGGGAGTTTCTGGGCGAGCTGGTCCCTGTACCGTCTTATTATCTGCTGTATGTCGCGCGCGAGCGCTATGAGGTAGCTTACGCCGCCGGAGAATATAGCCGCGTCGCCGGGGAGGTTCGTGAGGGTTATGCCGCGCTCGTCGCTTGAGACCCCTATGCCAGCGCTGTACTGGGCCGCGGCTGAGAGGATAGGCTTGTAGAAGTGCTCATTCATGAACTCGGCCATCGCTATCTCCTTTACCTTGAGCGTCTTCCTGGTAAAGTCCTTCATGTCGATGAAGAGCTGGCCTTCCTCTTCGGTCGCGAGAGTTTTTAGAATGACCCTGTCGTCAACGGAGAACCTGTATAGGCGTCCCCGGTTGTATTCCTCTACGAGCATGTTCTGGTTGAACTCGCCCCTCCTGTCGGCGAGGGAGGCGCGCATCGGCCCCTCGAAGCCCTCAATGTGGTCGTCGAAGGCCGAGGCGCAGTACCCCTCGATCAGCGGGAGTATCGACTCGAGCTCCTTTTTGGAGCTTTTAAGGAGGCCTCCGAGGACCGATTTTTTCGAGGAGAGGAAGGACTGAAGCGAGTTTATGCACTCCACCCGCCTGCCGTCCTTTGTGAACCTTTTTTTGATCTCTTCGAGCGCCCTGGCGAGGTTCTGGGATGCCTTCTGGTCGTTAAGGAGGTTCCTTATGAGGCGGTCCTCGTTAAGCACGTCGTAGAGGACCGACTGGACATCCGAGCCGGGTATGTCGAATTCCATGAGGTAGGCGAGTGCTTCTTCCCTGAACCTCGCCGCGTCGAGGATGGACCTTAAGCCTTCCATTATGCCGGACTTATGCCTGATCTCCTCGGAAAGGGAGTTGATGAGGTCCAATGAGGCGGCCTTGCCGGAGACTGGTTGCGCGTGTCCGGATAAGAGCTCTATGACCTCGGCGTTAATCCCGTACGGGTTGAGCGTGTTCGCGAAGAGGGACTGGGGTATGGAGAGGAACGACCTCGGCGTAAGCGCGGAGTTCAAGAGCGCGTCGTTAAGCGGCGTATACGCCGCCGCGCCCTGGTCCTTAAGCTTGTCGAGCGTATCCCTTACGGCGGTCCTTAAAGAGGTAAAGAGCGCCATGCCCACGGCGAGGTCTATCTTTTCGTAGGTGAGCCCCTTTATCCTGAAGCTCTTTACCCTCTCTTTTTTCTTCTTTACGGTATTTACAGCAGAGAGAAGGGCGAGGTACGCGGTCCGCTCCTCTCCGCCGTGGCGCGTCTCGTCCTTAAGCGCCTTCTCCACGAGTACAGAGGCCCATTTTACGAATTTTTTTCCGTGGCCGTCGCCTGTCAGCCATCCGGCGAGCAGGGCGCTGTCAAGGTAAGGCGTCGATGAGAGTATACCGGCGGCGAGCCTCTTCTCCAGCGAGTCCGACATGAAGAGGTCTGTCCTGAAGGTCTTGTCCTTTATCTGGGGTACGGTGAAGAGGATGGGCTGGGGGCCTTCCCTGCCTTCTATGGAAGGGGGCGAATACCTCTTGACCATGAGGGCGACGAGCGACTGGACGGCGTCATCGATGAACGCCTCGTCGTCGGCGCCCATGTGGAACGGGACCTTAAGCTCCGCGATATTTTCGCCGTGCCTGAAACGGAGCGACTTGGGCTCTATGGTCCAGGGCCTGCCGTTCGCTACGTCGAGACCGAGTTTTAAGAGCGCATCGTGAATCGAGAGGCGCTCCGCGGGATATCCTGAAGGCATCTTGTCCATTTTTTTTAAAGAAAATCGCTTAAATTTCCAATATTTACTTAAGTCTATAATAAGTGAACGGCTAAATCAAGGGCACAAGTCACAGGAATCATAGGCCTTGTATGTTTCCGCCAAAATAGTTAAAATAATCCAATTAAGACGCTGTCTTACAGGCTTAGAGGGGCTCTCCCCGGGTAAAAATGCGGAACGTTTCTTCGGCAAACAATAGTCGCGGCCCCTCAGGGCAGAAGGAAAGAGACCTTTTCCATGTCGCGGTCCTCGTTGTTGTTGCCGTCATAGCGGCCGCGTATTCCAATACACTCTTTGCTCCGTTCCAGTTCGACGACCACCTATATGTCATAGACTACAACGCCGGCAAGGGGCTCGGAGCGTTCTGGCCGCCCTCCGGGACGCGGTATGTGACTTATTTGAGCTTCGCCCTCAACTACCGATTCGGCGGGTTTTCTACCTTTGGCTATCACCTCGTAAACATCATCATACACGCGCTCAGTTCCATCGGCGTCTACCTGCTCGTTGCGTGGATAGCGAGGGCGCCGTTATTAAAGGGAAGGGTCGCAGGCGCGCCCTCTATTGCGCTCCTTTCAGCGGTCCTCTTCGCCGCGCACCCGGTGCATACTGAGGCTATCACATACATAAGCCAGAGGTTTGCTTCCCTTGCAACGCTCCTCTACGTCTATTCTATCGTCTTTTACCTCAAATGGCGTCTCTCCGGCGCCTCGCGCCAGAGGTGGTTTTTTTATCTATTCTCGATAGCGCTGGCCGTCCTCGCGCAGAAGACAAAGGAGATTGCGTTCACGCTCCCGTTCCTGCTTGTATTCCTCGAGTTCACGCTCTTTGAAAGGGGCGGCTACGGCGGAAGAATAGCGCGCCTCGTTCCATTCGCGCTCTGCCTCCTCATAATACCGCTATCCCTCTATGGCCACGACCTCATCCTCTGGGGCGGGGAGAGCGTAGGGGACGAGGTGAGGGGCCTTCAGTTAAAAGACCTCCACTCCATATCGAGGCACGACTACCTCTTGACCCAGTTCAGGGTCATGGCCACGTACTTGAGGCTCATCGTCCTGCCCATAGGACAGAACCTCGACTACGACTACCCGATGTACCGGTCGATAGCCGAGCCAGCCGTATTCCTTTCCCTGGTTTTAGTCGCGTCCGTATTCTCCCTGGGCGTATGGCTCTTCGCGCGCTCTTATCAAAAGGGGGGAGGGTACTGCGCCCTCGCGGGCCTTGGCGTCATCTGGTTCTTTGTGACTATTTCAATTGAGTCATCGATAATACCGATAAAGGACCTGATATTCGAGCACAGGCTCTATCTGCCGGGCGCGGGCGCCGCGTTATTTACGGCGACTCTCATATTTTTCCTGAAGGATAGAATCGTCCCCGGTCTAAAGACCGCCGCCTTCACCGCCATCGCCGTCGTCATGTTTGCCGTCCCTCTCGGCGTAGCCACTTACATGAGGAATTCGCTCTGGACCGACGAGGCCGCGATATTCGAGGACGCGGCGCAAAAATCCCCTGGCAAGGAGCGGGTCCACTATAACCTCGCGTGGGCGTACCAGAGGAAAGGGGAGAATGACAAGGCGATAGTCCACTATAAGGAGACTATACGGCTTAAGCCCGACAAGGACAAGGCCCACTATAACCTCGCGGTCTTATACCAGACGACAGGGGACAACGCCGGGGCGCTCAATCACTTCAAGGAGGCAGTACGTATCTCGCCTAATAACGCCGTCGCCCGCTATAACATGGCCGCCATTTACCACGACATGAGCGACGACATCAAGGCCATAGAGAGCTACTCGGAGGCGTTACGGATAAACCCCGGATACGTGGACGCGCACTATAATATCGCGTGGCTCTATAAGGAGGCCGGGGACTTGAAAAGGGCTGAGGCGCACCTGAGCGCCGTCCTTGCCCTCGCCCCGGAAAGCGCGGACGCCCACTATAACCTCGGGCTCATCTATTCTAAGGCGGGGCGTTTCGACCTCGCGGGCAAGGAGCTCAAGGCCGCGCTCGAGATAAACCCCGGCTACAATGACGCGGCTTTGGAGCTCGCGCGGCTCACGAGGGGGGTGAGGTAGGCTTGAGAAGGTTTTATAGCATCATACCCGCCATTGTCATAGTAGCGGCGGCGTTCGCGGTCTACGCGCAGACGCTTCAAAACGGCTTTGTCTACGACGACAACCACATAATACTCGCTAACGAGTGGATAAGGGACCTTGCGCGCATCCCGGATATACTCACGTCTTCGACCCTTTTCGCTGACCCCGCGCGCTCCGCCTCGAACACGTACAGGCCGCTACTCTTCCTCGTATTCATGGCCGAGCAATTCGTATTCGGGCTTGAGTCCCCCTGGGGTTTTCACCTCGTGAATGTGTCGCTACTTGCGCTTAACGGTCTCCTCCTGTACGGCATAACCTCCATGTTGTTTGCGAAGGATGAGGAGGAACATGCCTCCGGTTACGGGTTTTTGCCTCCGCTCCTCGCTTCTCTTGTCTTTACGCTCCATACGATAAATTCAGAGGTAGCCAACTGGGCATCCGCCCAGGCGGAGCTCCTTTTTACGGCCCTGTTCCTATCCGCCTTCTGGATATATACGAAAGGCCCACAGGAGGCGGTTGGAAGGGCAACCGTTTCCGCGCTTGTCTATTTCTTAGCCCTGCTTGTCAAGGAGACTGCGATAATACTACCTGCGCTCCTTTTCGCCTTCGACCTCATCCATGACGGCAGAAGGATATTCAAGAGGGCGTTCAATTACGCGATATTCTTCGGCGCGGCTGTCCTGTATATGGCCATAAGGACATACGCCGTCGGCGCGCTTGTGCATGAAAAGAAGATAGCCTTCAGCGCCTTCGAGGCCTTTATAAACATATTCCCGCTTATCACCCATTATCTCTCGAAGCTCGTCTATCCGTCCGGGCTCAGTATCATCTATGAATTTTACCCGGCGCGCTCGTTCGGCGACCCGAGGGTCATAGCTGGGATGATTATCGTAACGGCCTTTGTCCTTGCGCTGATTTTCGTCAGGCACAGGCCCATAAGGCTCGCCATCGTCTGGACCGCCCTGCCGCTCCTCCCGGTCTTATACATCCCGGCGTTATCGACCTCAGCGACGGCAGACAGGTACCTCTATCTTCCGACGGCGGGCTTCGCCATAATCATCGCGTCTGTCGCCCTCCGGGCCCTTAAACGCCCCGGAGCGATAAGGCTTGTCGCTGTCTCAGCGTGTTCTCTCGCGCTCGTCTCCTCATACGCCGTTGCCTCCTTCAAAAGAAGCGTTGTCTGGAGGGAGGACTATACCCTCTGGGCGGACGCGCTGGAAAAGTCCCCGAGGAGCGCGCACGTCCACTATAACTTCGCGTGGTCGAGCCTGGCGAAGGGGGACGCGAGGTCCGCGATAGAGCATTACAGAGAGTCTATCCGCCTCTCTCCGGAAGGCGCGGCGGACGCCCACTACAACCTCGGGCTCATATATACGGACCAGTACATCTTCGACGAGGCGGTCTCCGAGTTCCTGGCGGCGCTTGAATTAAAGCCCGACTTTGCCATGGCCGCAGAGGCGCTCGCGAGGGCAAGGGCGCTTAAGGCGATGGTGGAGTGATGGGGAGGCTGAACGCATCGGTGTTGAGATGGGTACTCGCGGCGCTCTCAGCCGTGATAATCGTAGCGGCCTTTTCCCCGGCGCTTCAAAACGGGTTTGTCTACGACGACCACACGCAGGTATTGAAGAACCCGTGGATAAAGGACTTCCGTTACATCCCCGAGATACTCTCATCATCGCTCTGGTCGTACTCAGGCTATACCTCCAACACGTACAGGCCGATGCTCCACCTGTCGTTCATGGCTTCATACTTCGCATTCGGCCTAAAACCCTGGGGATGGCACCTCGTGAACGTCTCCCTTCACGCGGTAAACGGGGTACTCGTATTCGGAGTGGCGTCGCGCGTGCTTAAGCCCGCCGACGAAGGGGCCTCTGTCAGCGGAAGGGCTGAGGGGCGGTCTTTACTCGCGCCGTTCTTCGCGGCGCTTTTCTTTGCCCTCCACCCGGTTAACGCCGAGCCGGTGGCGTGGGTCTCTGCTGTAACGGAGCTTACATTCGCCTTCTTCCTGCTGTTTTCATTTTACCTCTACATGAGGTTCAGGGAGGGCGGAAGGCCGGGTCTTTATATAATTTCGCTCGCCTCTTTTGTGCCTGCCCTTTTGAGCAAGGAGACGGCCATTGTGTTGCCGGCCCTTGTCATTGCGTATGATTTATCCGGCGGCAAGCGGCGAGGGGGATGGAAATATTGGCCGGGCTTTTTAGCTGTGGCCGCGCCTTATTTGATAGTGAGGACGTTAGCCGTCGGCGGCGTCATCCAGCACAGGCAGGCGCCGTTGACAGGTGTTGAGCTCGTGATAAATGTATTTCCGCTCGTCTTTCAATACGCCTGGAAGCTCGTCTACCCGACGGGCTTATCAGCGCTCTACGAGCTCCACGCGATAAAGTCGCTTGACCTGAACGCCGTGGCGGGCATCGCGGTGACAGCGGCCTTTGTCGCGGCGCTCTTTGCGTCCCGGAGGAAGAGGGCCCTTCTCGCGGGCCTCCTTATGCTGGGGTTGCCGCTCCTGCCTGTATTGTATATCCCCGCGTTATCCACGTCCGCCTCCGCCGACAGGTATATGTACCTGCCGACCGCCGGGTTCGGCATTATCGTCGGCTGTATAGTTGAGGCTGTCTTCAGGGGGAAGCTAAAGGCCGCTTTTTCCGTAGCTGTTATCGCCATCATGATAGCGGTCACTGCCGCGTACGCGTTTGCTTCCTTTGAAAGGGTTGCCGTATGGAGGGACGACCTCGCCCTCTGGTCGGATACCGTCAGGAAGTCGCCGGGGAGCAGGTACGCGCATTATAACCTCGCGCTCGCGTACCAGGGCAGGGGCGATCTTGATAACGCAATAGTAGAGCTCAAGGCGGCGATAAAGGCCGCCCCTGACTACGAGGACGCCCACTATAATCTCGCGTGGTGCTACCAGTCAAAAGGTGATAGCATTAACGCGGCCATCCATTACAAGGAGGTCCTTCGGCTCGACCCCGGCTCAGCGGACGCGCACTACAACCTCGGGCTCATATACAGGAATGAGACGTTTTTTGATGAGGCGGCTTTCGAGTTCAGGGAGGCGCTCCGGCTGAAACCCGACTATGCCGAGGCGGCAGGGGCACTTGCGGAGATTCCCGGGGCCATTGGAGGAGTGACTGCGCGATGAAGAACGGCAAGGTGCTCTCCGTCATAATGCCTTCGTACAACGAGGGCGCGCACATCCGGAAGAACGTCGTTGAAACATGGGAGACGCTCGAGAAGGTCTGGGGCGATTCGTTCGAGATAATAGTAGTCGACGACGGGAGCTCTGACAATACCCACGCGGAGGCCCTGGCCGCTTCAAATATGCGCTCGCGCGTAAAGGTCGTCCATTACGCCGATAACCGCGGCAAGGGCGGGGCGCTTAAGGAGGGATTCAGGAACGCGGCGGGAGACTATATTGCCTTCTTGGACGCGGACCTCGATCTCCACCCCTCACAGATACCGGCGCTATTCAAGGTGATGGAGGAAAGCGGGGCCCAGGTAGTGATAGGGTCCAAGCACCACCCCTCTTCCGCCCTCAAGTACCCCGCCCACCGGAGGATAATAAGCAGGGTATACGCGACAGCGTTGAAGCTCCTCTTCAAGCTCCCCGTCCGGGACACGCAGACTGGGATCAAGATATTCAAGGCCGAGGTGCTTAAAAGGATATTCCCGAAGGTCGTCTGCGCGAGGTACGCCTACGACCTCGAGATACTCGCAAACGCGCACCGCCTCGGCTACACGATAGCCGAGACGCCGATAGTCCTTAACTTCCAGAGGGTCGCAAAATGGGGGAGGATAAGGACGAGAGACCTCTACCTCGCGGGAATGGACACGCTCGCCATATTTTACAGGATGTACTTTACTCGGCACTACAAGGGGATCTGACGCGCCATGCGCTCTGAAAGGGGGCTTAGACTGTTCTTTATCGCGATAGCCGCGCTCGTCTCATTCGCGGTCTACGCGAACACCCTTTCCAACGGGTTCGTCTACGACGACCACCTGCAGATAGAGAAGAACGTCTGGCTCGTGTCCTTCTCCAGCATACCCGATATACTCACAAGCCATGTCTACGGTTTCAAGCAGGAGATCAAGGTAACGGGCTCGTACAGGCCGCTATTCATGCTCGTCTATCTCTTCGAATACGCCGCATTCGGAATGACACCCTGGGGCTGGCACCTTGTGAACGTCATCCTCCACGCCGTTTCCGTTATAATGGTATTTCTCATAGCCGATACCCTGACAAGAGGACGCCGCGCAGAGGCCGGGGCGCCGCAGGTAAGGCTCATAGCCCCGTTCATAGCCTCTCTCCTCTTCGCCGTTCACCCGGCGCACAACGAGCCGGTGGCGTGGGTCGCCTGCGTCCCGGACCTCTCGTACACGGCGCTCTACCTAGTTGCGTTATATATTTCCATAAGGTCTACGCGCGCCTTAGCCGTTGTACCGGCAATAATTTACCTCCTAGCCCTTCTTTTTAAAGAGACGGCTGTTACGCTCCCCCTTGCGGTATTCGCCTGCGACAGGCTCCTCGCCAAAGAAAAGACGGACAGCCTCAGGCGTTATCTCCCATTCGTTGCGGCGCTCGCGTTATACCTGGCCTTCCGGCGCTTGTTCCTCGGCGGCCTCGCTAGTGCGCCCTCGATGCACCCGTACATGGATGCAGGCATGGCAGTCATAAACGCCGTCATATTCTTTGCCGGATATCTCCGCGTGCTCGTCTTCCCTTATTGGTTCGAGCCCTTCAGTGTATTCGACCCTGCTGTATCGATGGCGGATGCGCGGTTCATATCCGGCGCGCTCGTCGTATCAGCCGTCATCGCGGCGGTCATATACTGCCGTAAAAGGCACCCGCTGGCGGCGTTCTCGCTCATCTTTTTTTCGATCGCCATATTCCCTGCGCTCTATATACCGGGCCTCAGTCAGAACCCGTTCGCCGAGAGACAGGCCTACCTGCCCTCTGCCGGGCTCGCGATAGGGGCCGCGGCAGTTTCGTCCCGAATGATAGGGGAGAGGGTTTCGCGCGCAGTCCTTGCACTCGCCCTGCTCCTCGTGATTACATCCGTCTTATCATATGTCGCTATAACGCGTAACTTCGCCTGGAAAGACGACCTCTCCATCTGGACCGCCTCAGCGGTCTCTCAGGCAGGAAATTATCTCGCCTCGCACAATATCGCGGTTGAGCGCGTTATAGCAGGGGAAGCCGGCTCCGCCATATTCGATTACAAGGAATCGATACGGATGAACATGGAGAGAGGGTTCCCGGATGAAAAGACCCTTGTGCTGTCGAACCTGTATCTCGGAAAGATATACGCGGGCAAGGGCCTTCAGAGGGAGGCTGTTGCAAGGTTTAAGGAGGCCGTACGGCTCAAACCTGACCTCCCGGAGGCCCGTTTAGACCTCGCGCGCGCGCTGGAGGCGTCCGGCGACCTCGCGGGGGCGGTTATCGAATACAACCGGGCGCTCGATCTGCCATGGAGGAGGGAAGACCTCAAGGCCATATACAGGGACCTCGGAAGGGCGCTTGCGGGACTCGGCATGTACGAGGACGCAAAGATAAGCCTCGAGGAGGCGCTCAAGCTCGACCCCGACGACGCGGATACGGCAAGGGACCTCGCGCTCGCAAGGAGGTTGTCCGGGAGATGAACGGAAGGATCAAGACGCTCCTTTTCGCGCTCGCCCTCGTAGCGGCCTCTTTTGCCGTTTACCACGCTACACTCTGGAACTCCTTTGTCTACGACGACGCGGAGCAGGTATTGAGGAACCGCTGGATCACGGATTCGGGGTATTTAAAGGAGATATTCACCTCCCACACGTTCGCCTTCGCGGAATCCAGTTACCAGGCTATCTCATACAGGCCTCTCTTCCTGGCCTTCTATATGGCCGAGTACGCCATCTTCGGCCTTGAGCCGTGGGGGTGGCACTTTGTGAACATAATCCTCCACTCGGCGAACGCCATAATCGCGTTCCTTCTCATAAGGCGGCTCATGGGAGAAGAGGAGAGGGCGTCCTTTGCCGCCTTCGCCGGCGCTCTCGTATTCACGGTCCTTCCGGCGGGGAGCGAGGTGGTCTCGTGGGTCGGGTGCGTCCCTGAGCTCTTATATACCTTTCTCTGTCTCGTTTCTTTTTATGTATACGCGGGGGCCGGCAAGGGGGTCGTAAGGGTCGTGGCATCGGCCCTTATATACTTCATCGCTCCCTTCACAAAGGAGACCGCCATCATCTTCCCGGTTTTTTTGTATGTCTATGATTCGCTCCGCGATGGTTGGGTCCCGGTCCTCTCACGCGTAAAAAGGTACATCCCCTTTGCGGTGGCGGCCTTTGCCTACATCGGCATAAAATCCGCGCTACTCGGCCACATAGCCGCGCCCGAACGGATACACACGGACCTTAAGCCAGCGGACTTCCTCGCAAGCGCCCCGTATCTTTTTGTTGAGTACCTGAGGGCGCTCGTATTCCCCGAGGGCGTCTACCCCCTTCAGCCCTTTGCGCCGATACCCTTCTTCGGCGCGGAGTTCATAGTCTCGGCCCTGGTCATCGTTGCGCTCTCAGCCTTCTGTTTTTACTTCCGAAAAAGATTCGACAGGCTCGCCTTCCTCGCGCTCGCCATTTTAGTCGTGCCGCTCCTGCCCGCGCTCTACGCCCCGGCCATAAGCAGGACCCCTTTTGCCGAGAGATACCTGTATCTCCCGTCCGTCGGGTTAGCGCTCCTTATAGCGCTCGTCTTCCAGAGGGGCCTGCTCTATTCGGCTGTCTGGCGGAAGGCGCTTATTATCGCGCTCGCTGTCGTCTCGGCCTTTTACTCCGTCTGGTCGTACAAAAAGTCCCTCAACTGGGGGGACGACAGGGCCCTGTGGGAATCATCGCTCAAGGGGGGGCCGGGAAACCATCTCGCTCTGCATTCGCTGGGGTACATAGCCCTCAAGGAGGGCAGGGACATTGAGGCGATGGAGTTGCTCTCAAAGGCGCTCAAATTCAACCTTGAGGGGAGCCACCCTGACCCGACGATGGTCCTCCTCACGCGGAAGATACTCGCGAATGCGTACCAGAGGGGAGGCTTGAGTGACCTTGCGGCGCTCGAGTACGAGGAGGTTTTAAGGTACGAGCCCGAGGACCCTGTCGCAGGCTTCAACCTCGGGACGATATACGAGGGGATGGGGCGCCCCGGCGACGCGATAGATCTCTATGAAAAGGCGCTTTACTTCGCGAAAAGGCCGGAGCTTCTGAGGGAGATTATCTTGAGGCTCGGAGAAGGGTATGCGAAGGCCGGGCGCGCAACTGAGGCGCGTGCTTTATATGAGAGGGGCGCAGAGGCGTTCCCAGGAGACCCCGAGTTTCAGCAAAGGGCCCGCGTCCTCCCAGCGCGTTAGGGCCGCGCGTTAGTGGACAAACCGCTTTCTTGTTGTAATCCGACGTATTATGATATAATCAGCGTGCCGGGACGGGGTTGGGGCGGGCGCGAGGCTCAAAAGCGCTGAATTGTGAAAAAACACGTCGAGGGAATATCTTCATGGCTTCTGAAAGAACAGACTCTAATCCGATGAGCTCAACCCGCGAGAAGCTGGCCCACATGTTCTCCAAGGTCATGGCAGGGACGGTCACGAGGGAAGAGGGGACGATGCTCCTCAACCACCTCGTAAAGGAGGACCATGCAGGTACGGTAAAGGAGCTCGCCTATCTTATCGACTACCCGCCCCCGGGCGTCTTTCCCAAGACCATACTCCACACCATAGCGCTTTCGAGGAACAAGGCCTTCTACAACATAATGGTAGGGAGCCTCGAGCATAAGAACGAGGAAGTCTCGATACTCGCGGCCCAGGAGCTCGCCAGGCTGAAGACCTCGGACGCGAAGGTCGTGCTCGTCGAACACCTGAACAGCGAGGTATACCATGTGAGGAAGGCTTCAGCGATAGCGCTCGTAGATGGGTTGACCGACGGGATTGATATCGTCAGAAGGCACCTCATGGGCCAGGCAGAGCCCTTCTACAGGTCTACTTCCGCGCTGGCGCTCCTTACAGGCGGCAGGAAGGGGATAGATGCGCTCCTCGCCATTCTCAATTCCGGCGAGCCGGGCCCCGTGTCCACAGCCGCTGAGGCGGTAATGGGGGCGTCTTCCAGGCTTGACGCGGGAGACATACCAAAGGTCTTCGAGGCGTTGATGCTCGCCGGCGACAGGAAGGACTCAAGGACGATAATAGAGCTTCTAAAGGTGGCGACGGCGCTCGGAGGCAGGGCCAGGGGGTTCGATGGCTATGTGCAGGCCTTTGTCGACTACCCGTTCGACGCGGTGAGGAACGAAGCCGCCGACGCGCTCCGTGTGATCAGGGCCTGAACCTTGTCCGTCTCAGGCCTTCAACTGCGTCGATGAGCCCCGGGTTCAGCCTCAGCGCGGTTTCGTATTCTTCTCCGGCGCGTCCATGCTCGCCAGACATCTCAAACGCCTTCCCGAGCCCGTTATGGGCCTCGGCGGAGCCGGGGGCAAGCTCGACGGCACGGAAAAGGTTCTCGATGGCTGAGGCCGGGTCTTTTTTAATGATGAACGTCTCCCCGATCAGCCTGTGGGCGTCCGCGTAATCCGGCGCGTACCTTAACGCCGTTCTGTATTCCCCGATCGCCTCATCCAGCATGCCCGTATCCCTGTAAAGATAGCCGAGGTTAATGCGCGTCTTCACGTGCGAGGGTTTTATGCCGAGGGCTGTCCTGTATTCCTTAAGCGCCTCCGGGAACCTGCCCTTCGTGTAATAGGCGTATCCGAGGTTGTTGCGGGCCTCGACGATGTCGGGTTTGAGCGCAAGGGCGATCTCGTACTTTTCTATGGCCTCGTCTATCCTTCCCCATGTGTGGAATATCGCCCCGATGTTGAAGTACGCCTTCCCGTAATACGGGTATATCTCGATGGCCAACAAGTTCTCTTCGAGCGCGCGGTCGAGGTCGCCGTTTCCGGCAAGCACCGTCGCGTAGTTGTAATGCGGGCGGGCCTTTGACGGGGATTTGCCGACGACGTCCGCCCAGAGCGTCTCCGGGCTCTTCCAGACCGAGTTCCTGTTGAACGATATGAAGGCGAGCGCGATGATGGCCGCCGCAAGCGCGACTGATGGGAGGATGGATTGGCCGGTCCGGGCTATTGGGCGGCCGGCTACGCTCATTACCAGACCCTCATGAAGACCCTTGTGGCCCTGAACAGTATCGAGGCCTCCGCAGTCTCGGTATTGCTCTCGACCGTGTAGGTGTTCTTCTGCTCGAGACCGAGGAACCAGGCCCTCAGGGGGTAGGTGAGGGAGTTGGTGAACGAAGTAGTGTCCTTGTCCGACTCAGAGCTCAGCTTCTGTGTGACCGAGAAGGTCGCCTGCCAGTTCAGGTTGTTGTAGAACTTCCTCACGTACTGGGTGAGGAACTGCAGGTCCCTTATAGTGTCGGAGCCGCCCTCATATTCGGTGTCCATGAGGGTGTAGTAGAGCGAGAGGCTGAGCGTACCCTTGAAAAGGGGCCTGTTGTGCCCGACGGAGGCCCCGACGGTGTCGTTCTGTCCCGACCCGCTAACCCCGCTGAATGTGTTCGAGCGCTCAGCGTAACCCATGAGGTTGAAGTTCTTGAAGTAGGCGGAAGTGGCGTCGAGCCTGTACGTCTCGTTCTTGCTCCCGGTTATATCGATATAGGACTCGGTTACGGATTTGTTGTAGGAGGCGTTAATGAGGACGTACTGTTTCCAGAGCTTGTTGAAGGCGTTGGCGTTGTAGCTATTTGAGTGGGAGAATATGTCCTGGCCGGCGAGCGTGTAGGTGTCGGACTGCGAGAAGCCTGCGCCGAAGCCGACGTACTTGTTTACGTCTATGTTGTCGAGCGACCCGTTGAAGCTGTGCTCGAGGCCCTGTCCGGTACTGAAGCCCTCGGCCTTGTCCTCTATGTAGCCGAGCCCCCAGCCTGCCCCTAACACGGCCCGTGTGAATATCTTCGAGTAGCTCAGCCTGGAGGTCGCTCTGAGCGTCGTCCTGTCGCCGGTCGTCGCGGACGTATCCGAGGCCGTGTCGGTCGTCGTTGTGTCAGTGGTCGTGTCGGTCGTGTCCGTCGTGTCCGTGGTTGAGGCGGCCGAGGTGTTGGCGTTTGTCTTGTAATCTGAATACGACACCGATTCCGAGGCCATGAGGTTGTCCGTGAGCCTTAAGTTCACGCCGCCGCTCACGCCTAATGACTCGGTTTCGGAATCCGAGGTCGAAGAGTTGTTTTTTGCGGTGCCGAGGCTGACGGAGAGGCTCGCGTCCGCCCTCTTCGAGATCTTGTAGCCCATGTCGCCGGAGTAGGTGGTCCCTATCTGCTCGTCGCCGTCGGTTGAGTTCCTGTAGTAGGAGTACCTGTGGTTCTGGTTGAAGTCCTCGCTCGGCTTGGAGTTGAGGAGGAGGCTTAAGCCTTCGAGGCTCGTATTGGCGTCCGAGTCGGTCTCGGTAGAGGCGGAACGGCTGAGCGTGGCGCCTGCGTATAGCTGGGTGCTCTTGGATATCCTTGTGAGGTTGTTGGCGTTAAAGGTGGCGACCGACGATTCCGTGCCGTCGTTCGAGCCGCTCGTCGAGTACGACATCGTCGCCTCGTTCTTGGTCGGGCCGAGGTCCTTCTTCAATATGACCTTGTAGTTGCCCGTTTCGGTATCGGTGCTTTCCGACTCCGAGAGCGTCCTCTCGGCGTAGATAGAGGTCTGCGGCAGGGTCCGGAGTTTCAAAAACCAGTTGAGGCCGTAGGTAGTCTTTATCGTTTCCGACGTGGTAGCCTCGTCCACGGTCCTCTGCCCGTAGAGGGAGAGAGGTATGGCGGATTTCGGGAGCGCTGTCGTACGGAAGTAATAGCCGGTAGAGCGGGTCGTGACGTCGCTGGCATCCGACGAATAGTCGTTGTTCGTGAAGGACACCCCAGCGTCGTAGATGATGAGCCTCCTCGACAGGAAGTTGCCCTTCAAGTCCAGTGTGTATGTCTGCTGGAAGCGGGCCGTTTCCGACGCTATTCCGTTCTGCTCGGTCGCGGACTCCTCGAACTCGAACAAGACCTGTCCAACGAGGGACTTGTAGATGTACGGGTCCTCCTCGACCGCGTAGCCTCTTTGAGGTGCGAAGAGGAGAGCGGCGACAACGGCTGTTGCGGCAACGAGCGCCAGTTTGTTGCGGAGCATGGAACGGTCCTTTCCCGGCCCGACGCTTTGTTTTATTCCGGTGTCGACTTAAGGCAAAAACGGCTGTTCCGCAGAGGCCCCGCTTAAGCGGGGCCTCTGCGGCGTGTCTTTTTGACCAAGGGCTCCAGAGGGCCCGAAGGACGCAGTGGGCCCTCTGGCACTCAGACGCGCCTTCAGGCGGCCTTGATGAGATTTACCAGGCGCACCTGAACCCCACGTCGTCGTAACGTCTTTCGGGAGGCGCGGCGTTCCTGAAAGGCGCCCTGACGTAGACCTGGAGCGAGTAGTGGCCCATGCCGCCCCATCCGCCGCCGCGGACCACCTTGAGCTTTTCCCCGTAATCAGGGTCCTTGAACTCGTTATTCGGGTACGGCTTGTACCAGTCCGACGTCCACTCCTGCGCATTGCCGGACATGTCATAGGCGCCGTAGGGGCTTACCCCGTCCTTGAGCGTGCCGACCGGGAGGGTGCCGCCGTACTCGCCTATGGTGTTGACCTTCTTTATGTCGAAGTCGTTGCCCCAGGGGAAAACCCTCCCGTCCGCGCCTCTGGCGGCCTTCTCCCACTCCGCCTCCGACGGGAGCCTCCGCCCCTTCCACTTGCAGTACTCATCGGCGTCCGCCCATGTCACGAATACCACGGGATGGTCGGAGAGGTCCGCCGGATACGACCCTGCGGACCACTGCGGCGGAGCGGGGCGCCTGGCGGCGTCTACGAACTCCTTGTACTGTCTGTTCGTCACCTCGGTCCTGTCGATATGGAACGTATCGAGCTTTATCTTCCTCTCGGGCCTCTCGTTCGCGTACCAGGGGCGCCTGTCGCCGTACTGCAAGGCCTTGGCCTCCCTGTCCACCTCGTTACTGCCGATCGTGAACTCGCCCCCCGGGACCTTCACCATGTCCTCGGGCGCTGATTGGCAACCAACGAGAGCGAGAGAGAGTGACGTAAGGATCAAATAACCGGCATTCTTTACGGAGCGCATAAAAAACCTCCCTGTATTTAAAGGCCTGCCCTGCGGGGGCCGGCCCGAAGTGTGAAGTATCAACCGCCTTCAGCGGCTTTTTCAGGCCTTTCAGTCCAGGACGATCTCCCGGTCCGACGTCGCAATAACGCTGAAGCGGAACCGCTCCCTGGTCTTGAAGTCCTGGAAATCCACAGGGTTGAAGTTGTCCGTAAAAAGCGTCTCTCCAAGGGGAAGTTTTATTTTCCTTGAAAGGAGCGCCCTTACGTCCTCCTCGTACGCGGGATGAACCCTGGCTTCGTAGGAGTCCTTGATCGGCCGATCGACGAGGGTCGCCGCGAAAATCATGTTCACGACCCTTGGGGCAAGGTCGGAATACTCAACAGACGTGTAGACGTCGATATTGGGGAAGACCTCCTTCAAGGTCCGCAGGAGCGACGAGGGGGCCGCGAGGTCCTCCGGCATATTCGACCCGACGAAGTTTATTATAAGGACCCCGTCTCCGGAGAGCCTTTTTCTGACGAGCTTGAACGCCTCCAGGCTTATGAGGTGGCTCGGCGGCGTATCCCCTGAGAACGCGTCGAGGACTATTATGTCGTAAGGCTCTGTTGACGCGCTGAGGAAGTACCGGCCGTCCTCGATGAACGTGGGGTGGAGCGACTTGTCATAGGCGAAGTACCTGGCCGCCGTCTCAACTACCGAGGGGTTTATCTCCACTACGTCGGTCTTTATGCCGTAGAGCTTATGCAACCTGTTCGGTACGATGCCGCTCCCGAGTCCTATGACAAGGGCGCGCTTTGCCGAAGGGTTGTAAGCGCGCGAGAGCTTTTCGATGTAGTACGTGTACTTGGAGACCGAAAGTCCGGTCTTCAAGTCGACGGCGCCCTGTATCATGTTCTCAAGAAGGAACTCGCGGACCAATTGGTCTCCGTAGGAGTAATCGACGACCTTTACCTGCCCGTAGGCGCTGTCCTCGTTTACAACGAGAGCGGCCTTTGTGCCGTCGGGCCTGACTACGGACGGGAGGTCCTTCGGGTAAAGAAGGAGTACTAACGGCACCGCGACGACCGCCATGGCGTAGGCCTTTCTCCTGAACAATAGCCAGTAGAGCGCCCCGATAAGGATGAGGGACGCCGACGAGAGGTAGATTATGTTATTGACGCCGATATTAGGTATGAGGATAAAGCCGGTGGATACGGTGCCGACGAAGCTCCCGGCGGTCGATACCGCATAGAGCCAGCCGACGGTCCTCCCTATCTCGTCCCTCCCGTCGCCCATGTAGAGCTTGACGGTGTACGGCGCGACCATGCCGAGGAGGAAGAGCGGCGGGCCGAAGAGGACGGTCGAGCTGACGAGCGACCCGGCGCGCAGGCCCAGGGACAGGGACAGGCCTATGACAGTCCCCTTTATGACCGGGACCGCGAGAAGGGAGAGCCCGGCGAGGAAAATGACCGTAAAGAGCGCGCCGTGGCTCCCGTATCGGTCCGCGAGCCTGCCGCCCAGCCAGTAGCCTAATGCGAGCGATACGAGCGTTACGGTTATGAGCGAAGTCCAGACGAAGAGGCTCACGCCGAAAGGCGGTCCGATGACCCTTGAGCCGATGAGCTCGACGACCATTACTATCGAGCCGCACGCGAAGGCGGTGAAGACGAGGTATTTGTTCGAGCCTTCCCCTTTCATCTCATCGCGGGCCTTTTATTTTTTATCATTCGCGCACCGGAACCCGAAGTTGTTGTTCTTCGTTGTCGGGTGGAAGAATATCCTGTTGTAGTTCGGGGAGCTTATCCCGCACTTGTACGTGGTGCAGTCGTACCAGGAGCCGCCCTTCAACACCTTGTACTTTTCCCCGTAGTTCTCGTCGGGGTGGGTGTTCCCGGGGTAGGGTTTGAACCAGCTGTCGGTCCACTCGAACGCGTTGCCGGCCATGTCGTAGAGGCCGTAAGGGCTCTTGCCGCTCTCGAAGGACCCGATCGGGAGCGTGTCCTCGTGCCCGTACTGCGGCGTGTTACCCTTTTCCTTGGCGAACTTGTCTCCCCAGGGGAAAGTCCTCTTGTCTGAGCCTCTGGCGGCCTTTTCCCATTCCTCCTCGGAGGGAAGGCGTTTGCCCTCCCATCTGCAGAAGTTGTCCGCGTCCTTCCATGTCACATATACGACAGGGTGGTCCTTTTTGCCCTCCGGAATATTCCCGTCCTTCCAGTGGTCCGGGGCAGGGTAGCCTGCGGCGTCGACGAAGGCCTTATAGCGCTGGTTCGTCACCTCGTATCTGTCGATGTAGAAGGCCCCGACCATCCTTGAATGCTCCGGCTGGCTCTTGGGCCACCATTCATTCGAGCCCATGGTGAACTCCCCGGCCGGGATGAGCACCATCCCCTTTGGGGCGGCCCCCTTTACCGCGCCCTTGCCGGAAGCAACGGCAAGGGTCTCGGCGTACCTGTCTATTTCATTCCGCTCCGAGGGATCCCTGAACCTCCCGTCTATCTCTACATAGTTGTCGCTCAAGCCCGGGCCGTGGCACCCCGCGCAGGTCTCGTCCCTGGTGTAGTCCGTCGAGTACCGCCTGTCCGGCGTGTGGCAGTCCATGCATTTGGGCTCGCCTGTGGCCGGGTCATAGTCGCTCGCCGCGCCGTAAGCGGACTGGGCGGCCGCGCAGAGGCAGACAACAACAGCCGATAAAAGAAGTCTTTTCATTATTAGCTCGTTTTTTTTGTTTGCGGTCTTATTTCGGGGCGGCCTTGCCCTCGCGTTCGAGTTGTCTTATGAACGCGAGCACGTCCCATCTCTCTTTTTCGGACAATATCTCCTGCCACCTCGGCATGGACATCGACTCTCCGCCGACCTCTTTGTGTATCCCCTCGGTTATGGACTTAAAGAGCTCGGCGTCGGTCTTCGACATCCTCTTCGCGTCGTTTACGAAGTCAGCCGGGTGCGGTGAGAGGGCTATGCCTACTGGCCCGTCGCCCATGCCCTTCTGCCCGTGGCAGAAGTGGCAGTACCTGAAGTATATATCCTTGCCCGCCGCCGCTTCGCCGGCTACTGCCTGCATGTCCAGAGCCGCGGCTGGCGGCTTTTCAGGCTGAGGGGGGCTCTTTTTCTCGCCGGTGCATCCGGATACGGAAAGGAGCGCCGCAAGGGAGGCGGCTATGGTTATAGCGAGCGACTTCTGCATAAATGGAATATCCTTGTCTTCACATGCCGATACTGCTGGCCCTTAAGGCCGTCATTTCAGGGGTGTGACGAACTCGACCTTGGAGGAATCGCGCAGGCTTTTAAGCCAGCCGTTCCAGAGCCTCTTGTACTCCTTAGTCTCGAGCTCCTTTTCGAGTTTTTCCTTGTTGAGCTCCTCGTACTTCTTCTGCACCGCAGGCTTGCTTCCTTCGAGCTTTATGACATGATAACCGTAAATAGACATGATCGGGCCGCCGATCTCGCCGGCCTTGAGCTTCGAGGCGGCGTCGTCTATCTCAGGTATGAGCTCGCCCTTGTGCGACCAGCCCATGTCGCCGCCCTTTTTCGCGAACGGGTCCTCGGAGTGCTTCTCGGCGAGCTTGCCGAAGTCTTCGCCCGCCTTCGCCTTCTCCGCTATATCTTTCGCCTTCTTGAGCGACTCGTTCCAGACCTTCTGGCCGCCTGAAGGGTCTGCCTTGACGAGTATGGATCTTAAGTGTATCTGCTCTGGCTCCTTGAACTTCGGGAGGTTTTTCTGATAGTAGTCCTTCATGAAGGCCTCGTCGACGGTCTTTTCCGAGAGCTTCTTTGTTTCCTCCGTTTTTTTCTTGGCGAGCCTTTCGACGACCATGTCCCTCCTGAAGTCTTCCTTCAGGTTGGCGAGCGTAATCCCGCTCCTCTTCAATATCTTCTCTATGGTCTCGCCTTTCGGCAGTTTTTTCTTGAGTTCCTTTACCCTCGCGTCTATTTCCTTGGGGTTTACGTCGTCCTGTTTCGTTTCAACGGCGGCCTTGTACATAAGCTCGTTGTTTATGAGTTTATCGAGCGCCTGCCTCTGTATCTCCTTCATCTTTTCGTCGGATACCGACTGGTGATATGTCATGAGAGGGAGGAGGTTGTTTGTGGCGGTATCCAGGGTCTCCCTCGTTATGACCTTTCCGTTCACCTTTACTATCACGTCCGTCGGCGAAGTGGCCGCGAACGACGCCGGGGCGAGGAGCGCGACAAAGACGGCCGCGGCGAGGAGCCTTTTTGAAAAACTTGACATGTTTGGACCTCCGGGGTTTAGTGATTGGTGGCTACTTCTAAAAATTGCTATTTTTCCTAATCTCTGTGTCAGGGCGTAAATAAAAATGCTCACATATTCACATATATGCTGCGCTTTTTATTTCCACCCTTCCTTGATCTTAGAAAAAATATCTAATTTTTAGAAGCAGCCGAGTCATTATAATATAACGGAAATAAATAATAAATCTAAAATCTTATCCTGGCAGGCGAATAAACCGGCCCAGTGCCACATTCTATATTTTCAGTTTAAAATGACGGTTATGCGGTTATTAAAAAATTTTAATCCATTTTATCCCTACATGGATGGACGAGGGTCATTGTAAGCGCCATTGGGTAGCGGCGCAGGGTAGGCAAAAAAAAGAAGGGCCGGTTTCCCGGCCCTTCTTTTTTTATCCGATTCGGTCTTGCGACCGAGCGGTTTTTACTTCTCGTGGCAGGTTCTGCATACGCCAGAACCGGTGTTGCCGCCGACCCTTCTGATGAACAAGCCGTTGGACTCACCTTCCTGGTCCGCGGTCACGTTCGAGTAGGTGGAGTCGACTTCCTGCCAGGACTTGTTGTTGAAGTGCGGATCGTGGCAGCTGGAGCACTCAACCTTGGAGGACCTGAGGAGGTCGGCGATCGTCGCCGTGTCGGAGACGAAGCCCTTTACCGCCCAGAGGTTCTTGGTGAGGTTGCCGTTGTCGTAGGTCGCGGCAGAGGTGTTCATCTCAGAGGTAAGGTCGATGCTGCTGATGGTCGTGTTGGTGGCCCTAAGTCCAGCGGCCGTCCCGGCTAAGTAGGTCACGGAAACCGGGTGGTCGTTGGAGAGGTTGAGGCCGAGGTTCAACCTGCTGGATGTCATGAAGTCGGAGACGACTGACCCGAAGTCATAGAAGGTGTAGCCGCGGTCTGAACCGTTGTTGGTCACGCCGGCCTTACCAGGGGCGTTGACAAGGTTGTCGAAGGTGGTTACGCCGTCATGGCATGAAAGACAGGCAAGCGAGGTCGAGCCGATGTCGGAGCCGGAGATCGTGGAGCCCGCGATCGTCGTGCCATAGGCCGTGAAGGATGTCGGAGCAGAGGTGCCCCTGTTCCACATCGGCTTCAGGTTGTTGGCGGTGTTGGTGTGGTGAGGCGTGTGACAGAATACGCAGACTTCGGTCGTGCCCACGGCGCCGATGTGCATCGAGAAACCGCCGAGGTTGTGTCTTCCGGCTGCGATACCTGCAGCGGCATCACCAGCGACGTAGGTGTCAACGGCTGAAGCTGTTCCGGCGGTGAGGAAACCGATTGAGGCTACCGCTACTGCGAGTGCGAGAAACCTTTTCATATGAGACTCCTTTTCAGACTTTAAAAGTTTTTTTGGATACCGTGTTTCGTTTCGTCTCTGGCATTTTTTTTGGGTAAAAAAAATGCCTTCAGTTACCACCACCAGTCATCGGTAGTACCAAGGCATCCATCGCCTGGAGGTCTGTCAGGGCCCGCCGTGAACCTTGTCAGCCTTCATTAAGTTACCACCATTATACTCTTAAGTTAAAAACTGTCAATAGGAAAATTAACAGGTTTTTAATAATTTTTTATGGAAGGGCTAATGCTACGCAACCTGCTGTTTTTATTAATTAAATATCTTTTTTGTTGTGCCATTTTGCCTTTTGGCCAGCCCTTTGAGGCTCTCATCGTGCGTAAGGACGGTGGTTTTATTAATGCAAATCCCGATTCCAGGCCCGGTGTCATAGCTCATATAAGTAAGGCCATTTCTTTGCGGGTTCAGGTTTGCAAACCTGAACCCGCCAGAGGCCTTCAATTAAAAGGCCTTGTTTTTTGAAGGGCGGTCCAAATAAAAGGCCCGGCAGGCTTGCGCCTGCCGGGCCGGATAATACCCGGTGAGCCGCTTACTTCTTAATAACGTTTACGGGCGTCCTCGACTTCGCCTTGTCCCCGAGGTACTCGAACTTCTCAATCCGCCTGTTCCAGGAGTCTACTACATATATATAGTCGTCCTTATCGACCGTGAGGCCCGCGGGCAGTATCATCTGCCCCCTGTCGCTCCCGTAGGAGGCGAACGCGAGGAGTATCTGCCCCTCCTCGTTGAATATCTGGATGTTATTGAAGGCCGCGTCCACGACGTATATATGGCCTTCGCTGTCGACCCCGATGCCCTTGGGTCTGGCGAACATCCCCGGGGCGTCCCCGAACTGGCCGAAGGCCCGTATGAACTTGCCTTCGGTATCGAATATCTGGACCCTGCCGTTCATGGTGTCTACTACGTAGAGGTTGCCCTTGGTGTCAACGGCTATATGGGACGGGAAGTTGAACTCGCCCTCCTCCTTGCCCCTCTTGCCGATAGTGCTTATGTGCTTCAATGTCTCGGTATCGAAGACCTTTATGTTATGCGTGTGCGTGTCCGCGACGTATATCTTCTTGCGCTCGAAGTCGGAGGCGATCCCGCTCGGCTGTTTGAAGGGCTGGTCCGCGACGAGGTTGCCGACGATCTTGCCGGTCGAGTCGAGGACCGTAACCGAGTCGGTCTGGGAGTCCGAGACATATATTCTGCCGTTTGCGTCCGTCGCAACACCTATGGGCTTGTAGAAGAGCTTCGCGCCCATCGCCGCGAGGCTCGTGCCGGTCATGTTTACGGTGTCGAAGATGTAGACGTCCGCGTTCGCGGTGTCGGTCACGTATATCTTGCCCTTTATGTCGGTATGGACGCTCATAGGCTTTTTAAGGGAGCCGCCGCCCTCGCCGCCGAGGAGGATGTCCATAGCCGCCGAGCCCTTCTTGAAGTCAGCTCCGCCGCGAAAGTCCCTGATATATTTTATCCGGGGCTCGTCCGGGGGCTCGGGCCAGAAGAGGTCCGGGAGCGGCGGCGCGGCGCAACCGTATATCAGAATGGGAAGGGCGATTGTGAGGAGAACCTTCAGGATCTTCTTCATGTCGGAATCGTTCCTTGTTGTGTATTCTTGTTTATGCGTCGTCCGGGAGCTTCCAAGGCCATTATCTAACTTTAAAATGATACTATGCTGAATCCGTCAAAGTCAAGGGGAAGGATGGCGCCTACTTGAAAGTCTCCCTCTCAAGGGACTGCCCCTTTAGGATTATGTGGCACCTTACGCAGTTCTCCCTCGGCCAGAAGGTGAAGGCGACCTTGCCGTGGCACCTGCCGCACCACTGCCCCTTGAATATCTCGTCCATGGAGATCGGGTTCGCGCCGGCTTCAGGTATGAATATCTTCGGGTGGCAGTTGTTGCAACTCAGCCAGTAGGTGTGTATCGAGTGGGGGAAGATGACGTTAGCCATGAGCGGGACCTTGGCCTCTAAGAAAATATTAAGGTTGAGCGGCTGGTCCTCGGGAACGCCGGGTTCGAGTGAGCCCCTCGGGTTTATATAGCCGTTTACAACCGCCGCGGTCCAGTTGACGTTGCCGGAGGGGTCCTTGGGGAGCGAGTCGAGGGCCTTTATGTCAGAGGTGCCTTCCTTTATATGAGACCTCATGCTCACCTCTTTATAGAACTTCTCGTAATAGTCGTCGAGGTTGACCTTTTCATCGACCTTCTTCGGCATATCGGCGTTTACGAGGGTGTCGAAGTCCTCGGCCATGCCGCCGCACCCTGTGAGGAGAGCCGCGCAGAAAAGCGCGAAAAAGAGGAGGCGGGCTGTATCGTTAAGGGACTTCCGCACCGGTTGCACCGTGGAGGGGCCTCAAGGCCTGGAGTTATATTTTTTATACTTTACTACCTATAATAATTTGTACTATCAGTGCGGGCGTTTGTCAAGGGTTTAAATAATTTATCTCCTGAATAATGTTGACAATTTCAGGTGAAAAGGGTACTTAATACGGCAATGCCGGGAAAAAAAACAATATGGTCCGTAGGCGGCGGCAAGGGCGGCGTGGGGAAAAGCATCGCCACTGCCAATATAGGTTGCGCGCTGGCCCAGAGGGGCAATAAGGTCATCCTTGTCGACGCGGACTTGGGCGGCGCGAACCTGCACACCTACTTCGGCATAAGGCACCCGGAAAAGGGTCTCGACGATTTTTTGAAGGGCAGGGCAGGGTCCCTTGAAGATACCGCGCTCGAAACCGAGGTCAAGGGCTTGCGCCTCATAACCGGCGGGGGCGAGTTCTTAGGTATTGCCAACCCGGCCTTTGCCCAGAAGCAGAGGCTTCTCTCTCATATAAAAAAGCTCGAAGCGGACTTCATACTCGTTGACCTCGGCGCCGGCTCCACCTACAACATCCTCGACTTCTTCGCCGTCTCGAACGAGGGGATAGTCGTCCTCGTGCCAGAGCCGGCGGCTATCCAGAACGCCTATATATTCCTCAAAAGTTTCGTTTACAGGAGGCTCCAGCGCCTCTTCGCCGAAAACGAAGGCATCTCCCGCATGGTCAGGGACGCGACAGACGCGAGGAGCGGCTCGTCGGTCAAGACCTTCTCGGACCTCTGCGAAAAGATAGCCTCGAAAGACAGGGAGGCCGCGAAGTCCGCGATAACCGAGATAAAGTCCTTCAGGCCAAAGGTCCTCTTGAACATGGCCGCAACGAAGGCGGACCTGAAGGTCGTCGACGCCTTCAGGTCCGCCTCGAATACGTTTCTCGGCCTGGAGACCGATTACATTGGCGTCCTTTATTCCAGGCCCTCGGTCAAGGCCGCGGCCAGGCGCATGAGGCCGTTCATGTGCGACAAGACGGCGGACGACGCCCACAGGGACATGGGCGTCATAATAGAGAGCCTCCTTAAGGCTGAGGGGAAGGAGCCCCTCGTCCGGCCCATTCCCCAGAAGGAAGACGCGGCCCATGTACAGGAGGTATTCGGGTTCAACGACAACGTGAGCCACGGGGGCGCAGTCTATCATGTCCAGACAGAGGTCCAGGGCGGCGGCCTCCCCTCGATAGAGACGATCATATACTGCGGCGGCAGGATATATTTTTCAAAGAAGTCGCTCTGGAACGACATCGCAGAGGCGAACGGCGGGCTTGAGATAAAGGACTACGCCACGCGCCAGCACAGGGCCGCGATGGCGGCTATAAAGATGGACAAGATCACACTCAAGGGCTGAAGATATGGGGTACGGCGTGGTGTTCATAGGCAAGGGAAACGCCTTTATGGGCGACTTCAGGAAGCTCGTCGAGGACTGCGGCTACGAGGTCAGGGCCGGGGGGAGGGACCAACAGGCGGATTCGAGAGACCTCTGCGTCTACGAGGTCGCGGACAAGGACGACCTCAAGCTCCTCATGGAAATGGGGGGCCGCCTCCAGGCCGAGCCGTTCCTCGTCTTCGCTACCCTTGACGCGGCGGACTGGCTCCAGCCATTGAAGGAGGCCGGGCTCATGGGTGTCGTCTCGCCCGCGTCTTCAGCAGAGGACGCCTCTTTCCTTTTGAACAAGGCCCTCTTCTACAAAAAGATGCTCAAAAGGAACCCGAGGATACAGGTAAACCTCCCGGTGGAGCTTAAAAGCGGGGCGCGGACCATAAGGACGAATGCGTCGCTCTTAAGCAGGGACGGGATGTTCATCGTCACCTTGAACCCGCTCCCCGTGAACGCGCTCTGCGAGCTGAGGTTTTCTCTGCCTTCGATGCCCCTTGAGACCGCCGCGAGGGTCCTCTATAATATCTCCATAAACAAGGATCTGAACATCATCGCGGACCCGAAAGACCCCTTCAAGAGGCTCGTCTCCCACCCGGGCATGGCAGTATTCTTTACGGGGCTGTCGGACTCGGAGAAAGAAGAGATAGACGGGTATATAAAGGCCCTGGAATAGAAAGGCCGGAAGGGCTTGATTGTCGTTTGCAGAACCCCTCTTTTCTAAAGAGGGGTTTGGGGAGATTAGTCGGCAAACTCCTCAAGTATTTTCATGACCTCTTCGTCCTCTATTTGCCGGAAGTCCGCGTAGAGCTGGCTCACCGCGAAAAAGAGCGGCGGTATGACAGGGCAGACCACCTCTGAGACCTCTTTCATCCCCCGTATCAGCTCAACCGTATCCTCCGGCCCTCCGGGGACCGCTACTATTATCCTCGCCGCCCCTTCGGCTGAGGCGGCCTGTATGGCGGATATCATCGTCGCGCCGGTCGCAAGGCCGTCGTCGGCTATTATGACGGTCTTGCCGTTGAGCGGGACCTTCTTCCTTATCTTGCGGTATAAGGCGAGCCTCTCGGTAATCGCAGACAGGCGCGCCTTCGTTTCTTTCTCAAGATAGTCGGGCTTGATGTGAAGGCCCCTTATGGCGAGAGCGTTAAGGTAGACGCGCCCGTCCTCGGTTATGGCGCCTATGGCGAGCTCGGGGTTGTAAGGGGCCCGGAGCTTGCCCGCTATTATCACGTCGAGGTCGGCCTTCAGGGCGCGGGCGACGATCGCGGCTACGACCACCCCGCCCCTCGGAAGCCCTACGACTACGGGGCGTTCTGATGCGTAAGGTTTGAGCTTGTCAACAAGCGCCATGCCTGCCTCACGCCTGTTTTCGTACGGGTTATCGTTTCTCATTGTAGTCCCTTCGATTCAGAGGATATCCGGATAAAGGCGTTTGTCAAGAGAAGCGGGGTTTTGGGATATACTGTATTCCGCGGGCGGCTCTCTTGCCGGAGGCCGGCTTATGAGTTATATTTAGTTTGGCAAGGCGCGCGGGGGTTCGGTATCGAAGATGAAGGCTGACAAGAGACTGGCCGAAGAGATAGCCGGGTACGGGCAGGGGCTCAAGTTCACTGACCTGCCTGACGCCGTCGTCCACGAGGTGAAGAGGCGCGTTATAGACGCCTTCGCCTGCGCGCTCGGGGCTTACGGGGCCTTGCCGGTGAAGGCCGCCTTGAGTGTAGCGCCTTCGATAAAAGAAGGCCCGTCATCCTCAATCATCGGCGGAGGCGCGACCTCCCCTGAGTTTGCCGCGTTTATAAACGGCATACTCATAAGGTATCTCGACTTCAACGACACCTACTTATCAAAGGAGCCGGCGCACCCCTCCGACAACATCGCCGCGGCGCTTTCCGCGGCAGAGGCGGCCGGGAGGAGCGGCGAGGACCTCATAACCGCGATAGCCGCGGCATACGAGCTCCAGTGCAGGCTCTGCGACGCGGCGTCTTTAAGGTCGAGAGGCTGGGACCACGTCACCTACGGCGCGTTCTCGGCGACCCTTGCGGCCTCCATGCTCCTCGGGCTCACAGAGGAAGAGACCGTCCACGCGCTCGGCATAGCCGGGACGACCTCTCCTTCCTTAAGGCAGACGAGGGCCGGGGTCTTGTCCATGTGGAAGGGCGCGGCGTTCGCCCATGCGTCAAAGGAGGCGGTATTCTCCGCCATGCTCGCGAAAAACGGCATGACCGGCCCGGGTCCGGTATTCGAGGGCGAGTTCGGTTTCTTTAAGCTCGTTTCCGGGCCTTTTGAGCTTCCGCCGCTTGCGCGTGGGGTCCGCGATCACTTTAAGATACTCGACACCTATATCAAGTATTATCCCGTCGAGTACCACGCGCAAAGCGCCGTGGGCGCGGCGATAGAGATTTACAAAGAGATCGAAGACGGGGACGTTATAGAGGCCGTCGAGGTAAAGACATTCAGGGCGGCTTATGAGATAATAGGCTCCGGCCCCGAGAAGTGGAGGCCGAAGACGAGAGAGACCGCCGACCACAGCCTCCCGTTCGTCGTAGCCGCCGCCCTCGTTGACGGGACCGTTAACTTAGGCACTTTTGTCGGGAAGCTGGAGGACGCGAGGATAATGGCCCTCGCGGAAAAGGTCAGGGTCACGGTGGACGACGCGCTTGAGAGCCTATACCCGGAGGCCGTCCCTAACAGGGTCGAAGTGACGCTCTCTTCGGGCAGGCGTGTCTCAAAGGAGGTTATCTACCCGAAGGGGCACCCAAAGGACCCTCTTACCGACATCGAGGTCGAGGAGAAGTTCAGGTCTCTCTCCGGCTGGCTCTTTTCAGGCGAAAGCATGGACCGGGCGTTAGGTGCGCTATGGAATATCGAGAAGGCCGCTGATATAAAGGGGGTTTTTAAGGTGGGGATAGGAGGCTCTGTTGGCAGGAGGTCTTAAGGGGCTTATAAGGAAGGGCGGGGCGCTTGTCGTGCCAGGGGCCTTCGACGCGGCCTCAGCCATGCTCGTGGAGAAGGCCGGCTTCAAGGCGTTTTACGTGTCAGGGGCCGGGGTGTCGAACTCCAGCGGACTGCCGGACGCCGGGTTGCTCCCGAGAGACGAGGTCGCGCGCCTCTCCTCATACATGATAAAGGCGGTCGATATCCCCGCGATAGTAGACTGCGACACCGGCTTCGGGGGGCCGGAAGACACCGGCGGCACGGTTGCCCTTTTTGAGGACCTCGGCGCAAAGGCCGTTCAAATTGAAGACCAGAGATACCCGAAGAGGTGCGGACACCTGCCCGGCAAAGAGGTCGTGCCGATGGTTGAGTTCGCGGAAAAGATAGCGGCTGCGGCAAGGGCGAGAAAGAGCGGCGAGTTCATCATCATAGCGAGGACAGACGCATACGCCGTTGAGGGGATGGAGTCGGCGATAGCGCGGGGGCGCCTGTACGCCGAGGCCGGGGCGGACGTCATATTCCCCGAGGCCTTGACGACAAGGGACGAGTTCGAGTATTACGCGAGCGAAGTCCGCGCCCCGCTCATGGCCAACATGACCGAGTTCGGCAGGACCCCCTACTTGACTGTGGATGAATTCAAGGAGATGGGTTATTCTATGGTGGTATTCCCGATGACGGCGTTTCGCGCCGCGATGAAGGCGGCGGAGAGCGCGCTTTTTGAGATTCGGGATAAAGGGACACAGGCGGGGATGCTCGATAAGCTCCAGACGAGGGCGGAGCTCTACGACCTCCTTAAATACCGCGGTTTCGAGCCGCCTGTCGGAACAGGGACAAAAACAGTTTGAGCGGACGGCAGAGATGGCCATAGAGAAGGTAGAGTGCTTCAAGTGCAAGTTCTTTTACATCACCTGGGACGAGTTCTTTCCGAGGGGTTGCAAGGCCCTCGGCTTCAAGAGCAGGGAGGTCCCCTCTGCCGTGGTCTTCAACTCGTCGGGCCTGCCGTGCCAGAAGTTCGAGCTTAACACAAGAAAGACGAAGGGCGCGGGGTAGGATAGGGTCTTTTTCTCCTCCCCTTTTTACAAGGGGAGGCAGGGAGGGGGCGTCTCCTTTCTCTTTTGTCATTCAGCCTTCCCGGAAGACCTTAATCGATAATAAAGCCAAGGAGAATCGGATAAATGATAGATTCGTTCGAGCCGTTCAAGATACTCAGGGCCGCGCTCAAAAACGGAGGCGAGTTCGCCGATATTTACGTCGAGGACAACTGCAATACATCCATCGTCTCCGAGGAGAACCGGATTGAGAAGGTGATAACGGGCAGGGACAGGGGGTGCGGCGTACGCGTCATCGCAAACCTCAAGACCTACTATGCCTATACGAACGACCTGACCGAGAAGGGGCTCATCGAAGTCGCCGGTATTGTCGCCAACGGCGTCCGGGACGGCAAGGAGGCTGGGGACATAAGCCTCGTTAAAAAGGAAAAGGCCCCTGGCTTCGATATAAAGAGGCTCCCGACACGGACGGATTTAAAAGAGAAGGTCGCTCTCGTGAACCGCGCGATGGACGCCGCCTGGAAGACGGACAAGAGGATAGTGCAGGTGAGGGTCGTCTACGGCGACGGCTGGAAGAGGGTCGCCATAGTGAATTCGCTCGGCGAGTGGGTGGAAGAGGAACGTGTCGGGCTCGTATTTTTGTGCAACGCGGTTTCAAAGGACGGCGACGTCGTCCAGACCGGGTACGAGCCTCTCGGCGGGGCCTTCGGCATTGAGGCGTTCGACGAGACCCCGCCCGAGCTTGTCGCCGAGATAGCCGCTAAGCGCGCCCTCTCCATGCTCAAAGCGAAGCGGGCGCCTGGCGGCAGGATGGGCGTGATACTCTCGTCCGACGCCGGAGGCACGATGATACACGAGGCGGTCGGCCACGGGCTGGAGGCAGACCTCGCGCAACAGAACTTGTCGGTTTATTCGGGCAAGATCGGCGAAAAAGTCGCCTCGCCCATCATCACGGTGCTGGACGACGCTACCATTCCGTACAAGAGGGGGTCGTTCTTCTTTGACGACGAGGGCGTGAGAGCGGAAAAGACCGTACTTGTCGATAAGGGCGTATTGAAGAGCTACATGTGCGACAGATTGAATTCTATGAAGAGCGGGCACAAGCCCACGGGGAACGGAAGGCGCGAATCCTATCATCACAGGCCCATCCCACGCATGACTAACACTATCATCGCGCCCGGCAAGGACGATCCGGAGGCCATTATAAGGTCGCTCGACAAGGGCTTGTTCGTCAAGAAGATGGGCGGCGGACAGGTGAACACGGTAAACGGCGACTTCGTATTCGAGGTGACCGAAGGCTATCTCATAGAGAACGGGAAGATAGGCGAGATGGTCAGGGGCGCGACCCTTACAGGCAACGGACCCGAGGTATTGATGAACATAGACATGGTAGGGAGCGACCTCGGCTTCAGCATAGGCACCTGCGGCAAGGACGCGCAGGGCGTGCCGGTCTCTGACGCGCAACCGACGCTCCGCATCCCTGAGATAACAGTTGGCGGGGGCGTTCAAGGCGAGGTCCTCGCAAAGAGTACTATATGGTAAATGACCCGGTCTGCGGGATGGGGCTTATGGAGGAGAAGGCGCCGTTTAAATATGAATATAAGGGGCGGCCTTATTACTTTTGCGGCCAGGGTTGCAAAGAGCGGTTCGAGCACGACCCGGAGAAGTACCTGTCGGGGAGGCCCGTGGATTGGATAGCGGACGGGGAGAAGTAGGGGGATAGTAAAAAATATTGTCATTGCGAGGAGCGCATTTGCGACGAAGCAATCTCCTGCGCATGGGTCAAAAGATGAGATTGCTTCGCTCCGCTCGCAATGACAAGCTTTTGTTCGAAAGCGCGCGGAGCGCGGCAAAATGGCCTTGGGCAGAAGATTCAAATAGCCGATACAAACTCGGTTAGGGTTACGAAACAAAGGGTTCAGGTTGATCTTCCCCCGAAAAAATGGACACACAGTTAAGCTACTTTTGACTGCTCGAACGCATGAGGCGAG
>Ga0154409_112_pt3 | contig 53304 bp, 42 predicted proteins | sample RifGroB2_FD_115913 | JGI IMG/M metagenome (GOLD analysis project Ga0154409, IMG submission 115913) | Deltaproteobacteria bacterium GWB2_55_19
AGGACCGCCACAAGGAGCGCCTCGATAGCCGACCGGCCTTCAACAGACCGCAATACGCGCGCCGTGGTTTTCACCCTACCGCCTCACTATCTTCAATATGTCCCACATCGGGAGGAATATCGCGAGCGCGATAAAAAGGACTATGACGAATATGAAGGCGAGGAGGATGGGTTCGAGCGTGGTGGTCAGGTTCCTTATGGTGTTGTCCACCTCGCCGTCGTAATACTCGGCGACCTTATCGAGCATATTGTCAAGATTTCCAGTGTCCTCGCCGACGGTCACCATCTGCACGACCATAGGCGGGAAATGCGCGGCCCTTGACATAGGCTCAGCGAGCCCCTTGCCGGCCCTCACCTCGTCCTCTATCTTCTTTATCTCAACGGCGAGGACCGTGTTCTCGACGGCTCGCGATACTATGTCTATGGACTGCAATATCGGGAGCCCGCTCTTGTAAAGCGCGCCCAGGACCCTTGAAAAACGCGAGAGCATTGATTTAAGGAGGAGCGGACCGAAGATCGGGACCTTGAGGCGGATGGCGTCCAGGGTACGCCTCCCTTCCTTTGTCGCGGCATACGTCTTCCACCCGAGGACGGCCGCCGCCACGATCACTATGGCAAGATACCAGTAAGAGGTAAAGGCGTTCGAGGCCTTGATGAGTATCTTCGTAGGCAAAGGCAACTCTACCTGGAAGCTCGCATACAGCTTCGCGAACTTGGGGATGACGAAGTTCATGAGTATGACGATAGCAATGGCTATCGCGCCCAGGACTATCTTTGGATAGAGGGTCGCGGCCTTGACCTTCGCCCTGTTCTCGGCGTTCTTCTCGGACATGCTGGCGAGCCTTTCAAGCACGTTATCGAGTATGCCTCCCGCCTCTCCCGCCTCTATCATGTTCGCGTAGAGCTCGCCGAAGACCTTGGGGTGCCTGGAGATAGCGCCTGAGAACGACGAACCGCCCTCTACGTCCTCCCGTATCTGTTTTACTACCGAGACAAATTCCTTTGACTGTATCTGGCGCTCAAGGGTGAATAGCGCCCTCGTGAGCGGCACGCCCGCCCCAAAAAGCGTGGCAAGCTGTCTGGAAAAGAGTATGACGTCGCGGTCATTGACCTTTTCCTTAAAAAGCGCGTCCAGAAAAGGAGGCAACGCGGCCTTCCTCCCGCCGGCAACGACACTTAATGGGATAAGCCCCAGCTTGTCCAGCGAGGCCTCAAGCTCGGTCCGGCTCGCGGCGTCCATGTTGCCTACCACAAGCACGCCCTGCCTGTCTCTTGCCCTGTACTGGAATGAAGGCATACTTCGAGATTACCCAGTTGACGGGTTGAGGCACGAACAAGCCTCAGTCTATCGACTGTGTAGCCTGGAGCACCTCCTCTACCGTGGTATATCCTCCGGCCACCGCCCGTACGCCCTGGACGCGTAGCGTCTTGAAGCCTTTTTTTCTGGCGGTCTCGAGGATGAGGTTGCTGTTAGCCTTGGCGAGTATGAGGGACCTTATCTCGTCGTCGAGAAGGAGAACCTCATAGATGCCGAGCCTGCCTTTGAGGCCCGTGTCCTTGCAGGCAGGGCATCCCGCGCCCCTGTAAAGCTGTGGGGCGGTCCCGGTGAGATTAACGCCCAGGTCGGTCAGCATGCGCGGGTCCGGGTCGTAGGCGACGGCGCACGACTTGCAGACCTTCCTCACCAGCCTCTGCCCGACGACGCACGTAAGGGCTGAGGAAATGAGGAACGGTTCTATGCCCATGTCCATGAGCCGTGAGATTGTGCCCACGGCGTCGTTTGTGTGTACCGTTGATATGACGAGGTGTCCCGTGAGGGAGGCGTGTATGGCTATCTCAGCCGTCTCCCTGTCCCGTATCTCTCCTATCATCACTATGTCCGGGTCCTGACGGAGTATATGGCGGAGCGCGCTCGCGAATGTTATGCCGACTTTTACATTTACCTGGACCTGGTTGACCCTTTTGAGGTGGTACTCTACCGGGTCCTCGACGGTAACTATGTTTTTGTCGATGGTGTTAAGGAGGCTTAAAAGCGTATAGGCGGTAGTGGTCTTGCCGCTCCCGGTAGGGCCGGTGATGAGTATAAGGCCGTACGGCCGTCTTATGATACGCCGGAGCGCGTCGAGGACGTCTGGCATGGGAGTTAAGTGCTCGAACTCGAGTATGACGGCGCTCTTGTCCAGAAGCCGGAGAACGGCCTTCTCTCCGAAGAGAGTCGGGAGCGTTGAGAGCCTGACGTCTATGTCTCGATTGCCGAGCTTGACCTTGAAGCGTCCGTCTTGCGGGAGCCTCTTTTCCGCGATGTCGAGCTCTCCGAGTATTTTAACGCGGGATATGACCGCCGGATGAATCTTCATCGGCAGGTTTATCGTCTCTGTCAGGACGCCGTCTATGCGTAGCCGTACGCGCAGCGTGTCTTCGTCAGGCTCTATATGTATGTCGGAGGCGTTGTCTACTACGGCGCGAGAGATGAGGAGGTTCACAAGCTGTACAACGGAGGTCTCCCCCGCGATTTTTTCGAGTTTCTCCGGCAGGTCCTCTTCGCCCTTAAGGAGTTCGAGGCCAGAAGACTGTATCTTCTTTATCATATCATCGAGTGAGGTCTCCATGCCGTAGTACTGGTTTATGGCCTTCAAGACCTCTGTCTCGGTCGTGACGAGAGGGACGATGTTCTTTCTCGCTATGCGCTTGATCTCGTCTATGGCGAAGACGTTAAGGGGGTCGAGCATGGCGACCTTGAGGTCGTCGCCCTCGACTGCGAACGGGACGACCATGTGCCTTCTGGCGACCGCCTCGGGTATGGTCCTTATTATCTGGGGGTCGAGTATTGCGTTGGACAGGATGATTGCGGGGATCTGGTACTGTTCGGCAAGGGCGTTCGCGATATCTTCTTCTGTCGCATAGCCCAGGTTTACGATGACCCTGCCGACCCTCGTGTTGGTCCTTTTGCCGATGCTGAGGGCCTCTGCGAGCTGGGTATCGGTCAGGATCCCCTTGGATTTGAGGATCTCGCCCATAGGCTGGATCTTTTTTACTACGGTCATCCCTTGCCTGCCATTCCTGTTAGTAGCGCCTTTTCCGGCAACATATACGAAACTACGCGTCTTGTCAACGGGTTTCGGGAGCTGTCTTAAGAGACAGTATATTGCATAACGCCTTAAAATAAAAGGGCTTACAGATACATACTTATCGTCAGCCGGCTTAAGGACTTGAATCATTCAAGTCGTGTCGTGTTATTCAACAGCAGGACAAATTCAAAGGGTCTTCCCTTGGGTTGACTTTCTACGACTCGTAGAATATACTACAGTTGTAAGCTCTTCAACTCAATGGCAGGAGGGCCATATGGCAAAAGACCCGGTCTGCGGCATGACGGTGGAGGCGGCAAAGGCCGCCGGAAAAAGCGAATATAAGGGAGAGGCCGTCTATTTCTGCTCTATCAAGTGCAAGGAGCGGTTCGACTCCGATCCCGGGTCTTTTCTCGGCGCGGAGATTAAAGAGGCCGCCCATGGGCACAGGGGCATGACGCCTGCATCCAGCGGCGCGACGGATACCGCCAAGGACCCTGTCTGCGGCATGGTCGTCGAGAAGCGCAAGTCGCTCAAGAAAGAGATGGGGGGCAGGGCCTACTACTTTTGTAGCGACGGGTGCCTGAAGACGTTCGTCGCCCCTGAAGAGGAGTTGAGGAAGATGAAAAGGAGGGTCTCTATCGCCCTCTTCGGCGTCCTCGTACTCGCCCTCTTGAGGGCCGCCTTCTTCCTCGGCCTCGCCGCCGGGGCCACAATCCTCACATGGGCGCCGATACCCCAACTCCCCTGGTTCACGTGGGGCGTGTGGCTCTTTATCCTCGTCACCCCGGTGCAGTTCATCGGAGGTTGGAGTTTTTACAAGGGGGCTTACAACGCGGTCAGCAACAAGCAGATAAACATGGACTTCCTCATCGCCCTCGGGACAACGGTCGCGTACCTCTACTCGGTCGCCGTCATCTTCGCGCCGGACATGCTTCCGGTCAAGGTCGAGGAGCGGGACGTCTATTTCGAGGTCTCGGCCGTCATCATCGCCTTTGTCCTACTCGGCAAATATATGGAAGAAATAATAAAGAAGAGGTCTTCTGCCGCCGTGCGCAAGCTCATGGACTTGAAACCCCAGACGGCGCGCGTAATAAGGGACGGCATCGAGATGGAGGTCCCTGCCGAGACGGTGCAGATAGACGACATCGTGGTCGTAAGGCCCGGAGAGAAGATACCGGCGGACGGCGTGGTCGTCGAAGGCGCATCGGCGGTAGACGAGAAGATGATAACCGGAGAATCCATCCCCGTTGAGAAGAAGGCCGGGGACGATGTAATAGGGGCGACCATCAACAAGGTCGGCCTCCTCAAATTCAGGGCAAAGAGGGTCGGCTCTGAGACCACATTGAACCAGATAATAAAGATGGTCGAGGAGGCGCAGGCCTCAAGCGCCCCCATACAGAGGATAGCCGACCAGGTCTCGGGATACTTTGTGGTCTCCGTTGTAGCGGTGGCCTTTCTTTCCTTTTTCGGGTGGTGGGCCCTCGGGAACTTCCCCCAGGGGCTCTTGAGCTTCATAGCGGTCCTTATCATCGCCTGTCCCTGCGCCCTCGGCATAGCCACGCCCGCCGCGCTCATGGTGGGCGTTGGAAAGGGGGCCGAGGCCGGGATACTCATACGCGGAGGCGAGTACCTCGAGAGGGCCCAGAAGCTCAATACCGTCGTATTTGACAAGACAGGGACGCTCACGAAGGGCGAGCCGTCGGTTACGGACATCATAAGCCTCGAAGGCGATAAGGACGCGGTCCTTAAGCTCGCATCGATTGCCGAGAAGGGCTCGGAGCACCCGCTCGGAGAGGCGATAATAAAGGCCGCAAGGATGAAGGGGCAGGACATTCCCGACCCCGAGGGCTTCGAGGCAATGCCGGGCCACGGCGTAAAGGTCCTCTACGATAAAGAGACGGTCCTCCTCGGCAACAGACGCCTCATGCAAAAATTCAAAATCCCGATAGATTCGATCGATGTCAGGTTAAGCGAGCTTGAGACACAGGGCAAGACCGCGATGCTTATCGCGAATGGCGGGAGGGTCATCGGCATCATCGGGGTCGCGGATACGCTGAAGGAGGGCTCAGTATCCGCTGTATCGGCCCTTAAGAAAGAAGGGATCGAAGTGGTCATGCTCACAGGCGACAATGAAAGGACGGCCAGGGCCATAGCCGGCGAGCTCGGCATAGAGAACGTAATAGCTAACGTCCTCCCGGGCGAGAAGGCCGGTGTTGTAAAGGGATTCCAGGCCTCTGGCAAGGTTGTCGCGATGGTAGGTGACGGCATCAACGACGCCCCGGCGCTGGCCCAGGCGGACATAGGCATAGCCATAGGGAGCGGCTCGGACATCGCCAAGGAGACTGGGGGCATAATACTCGTCCGGGATGATGTCCGCGACGTTGTCGCTGGGATAAGGCTCTCAAGGGCCACCATGCGGAAAATCAAGCAGAACCTTTTTTGGGCGTTCATATACAACGCCATCGGCATACCTATCGCGGCTCTCGGTTTTTTGAACCCCATAATCGCGGCGGCCGCTATGGCCTTGAGCTCTCTTTCTGTCGTAGCCAACTCGGCTACTTTAAAGACGTTTAAGATTGAGGTGAAATAAGAGTGAAAAAGGCTGTATGGCTCTGCCCTCCCCTGATGGCGGCCCTCGCCGCGTGGATATTCACGCTCCTCGGGTTTACCCCATGGACGGCGGTCTTAATCGCCCTTCTCCTTGTATGCCCCGGTATTATCTTTTACGGCATAGTAAGGGTGTTCCGCCATCCCAGGGGGTTTTCACCAGAGACCATCCATACCCGCGGCATGCCGCTTGATCTCCTCGCGCCCATATACGACAGGTACTGTCCGATAATAGGTCTCGGAAGGGCGTTCAGGCTGGAGACGCTCCGGCACGCCGGCCTGAGAGCGGGAGAGTACATTTTGGATATCGGTTGCGGCACAGGTGTTTTGACGAGGCTTGCGGCCCATGATGTCGGGCCTGCCGGGCGTGTTACTGGCATAGACCCCGCCGCAAAAATGATAGGGATCGCGAAAAAAAACGGGCTTGCCGAGGGTAGCCGGGCGGAGTTCATACCGGGGGTCGCTGAACACCTTGATTTTGAGGACAACCGCTTTGACTGCGTCCTTTCAAGCGCGATGCTCCATCACCTCCCCCCTGACCTGAAGATTAAATGCCTATCAGAAGCGCTCCGCGTGCTTAAGCCTGGAGGCCGCCTTGTCCTTGTCGACGTGGACAGGCCCTCAAACACGGCCTGGTGGATAGTCCTGTGGCCGCTCCTTTTCTGGTCGTTTACAGAGGGTCAGGTTAAAGGCAGGATCAAAGAGATGATGATCAATGCGGGATTTTCCAGCGCCGAAAGGGTCGGGGGCTGGGGCGGTTTGCTCGGCTTCTGGAAGGCCTTTAAGTGAGACCAAGGCCCCAAAAAAAAACGCCCGCGGCACGATGCCGCGGGCGTTTTTTTGTTTTTGTCTGAACATCTTGCGGGCAGTAGTACCTGCCGGCTAACCCACAAACGTGCACTTCGAGGCCGCGGTCCTTGTGTCCATGTTGCGGCCCCTGTTTATGTGGTCGTCTATCTCTGAGGCGCATCCGATCATCCTGCCGAAGAGGAAGGTCGTGAATGCCGCGGACTCGACCTCCTTATCCGTCATCTTTCCGGAGTTGAACGACACCCATACGACTTTCAAGAGGATGACCGCGATTACCGCGTCGACGTTCACGCAGTACACGTTCGACGACACCTTGGCGTCGAAGAGCGAGTGGACGAGGTTCTGGTAGAAGTCGAGGAACACGTTGTATATCCCCTTCTCCTCGAAGAGAGCGGATACGAACCTCTCCCTCGGGTCGTAGTTGACCTCCCTGCCCTTGAATACAGGGTGGTTGACGCAGGGGATCTTAAGATACTCGATGTTCCCGAAGGCCTTCTGCTCGGCCTTGTACTTTGCGTACCACTTCGCGTACTCATCCGCTATGGCCTTGAGGTTAAGGCCGTGTACCCTGGAGGACGGGTCTTTAAGGCCGGTCTTCCCGAACCTCTCGATGAGGAAGGCTATCGCCTCATACCCGTTGCCGCCGTGCGCGAACCCCGTGTGCGTGAGGAACCCTATGAACGCCTTGTTTATCTGTACCCTCGCCGTGTCCTCCGGGCCGTCGGAGCTGACGGCGCCCTTGCAACCCTGCGCGGATATAGTGCCGGGGCCGTTCGAGATGATGAGGCCGAGCAACATTGAGAACTCGAACCGCTCCTTCTCATCGGGCTTTCTGCCGATAAGGGCGAGGAACGCCGCGTCGGTGAAGGTCCAGCCGCTGAGCAGTTCGTCGTTCTTTATGCCGCAGAAGGCGTCCTTCGTATGTTTGGAGACAGGCACGCTGCACCCGACAAAGGACGAGAATATGCGGGAGTACCACGGCAGGGCCGTGAGCGTCACTTTGGATATCGACCTCCTGACGAGCGGCTCCCAGCCGAGCGTCATCCAGAGGCCCGCCATGAGGGCGTCGGAAGACGGGTTGCCGTTGGCGGCGTCCTTAACGAGCTCGATAAAGGCGGACTTCTTGTCAAGCGCGCCAATCGCCTTCAACATGGGCTTCGCGAGCTTGTCGTCTTTTGAGGCGACGAGCGCCTTCTTCGCATCAGCCGACATGGACTTCAGAATAGCCGAGTGGTCGAACCCCTCTGTCGGGGAGACTACCCCGGAGGTCTGGAAGAGGTCGAGGAGAGCGCTCATAGCGTCAAGCGCGCCCTTTACCCTCCCCCTGCCTATTATCGAAATAGCCGAGGAGAGGACCGTGTTAGGGGAGCTCTCCGCCTCTCTGGCCGCGTCAGCCGCGATCGCGGCGGCGTCGCCGTCGTGGTTGAGATAGGCGTTGAAAGCGATGTTTGTAAGGCTCCGCTCGTACTCGGAAGGGTACTTCTTCAAAAGCGAGAAGAAGAGGTTCTCCTCAAGAGAGCGCTTCGAGGCGTCGAGGATAGAGACGTTGTGGAGCTTCGTCACCTGTGTCGCCGGGTCCATCATGGAAACGCCTGAGGCGTCCTTCATCGTTTGTCTCGGGTACTGCGCGCCTATCTGCCTGTTTATGTGGTCTATCTGCTCGTCGTACGGGGAGACTGCCCTGACCGCCTTGAAGTCGAGCTCCTTGGGCACCTGTATGGAGGCGTCGGAGGCGAACCAGCACTTAAGCGAGAGGTCCCCCTTTGCCTCGAAGTCGGGCTTTATGCCGTTAAGCTCCATTACCTTTGTGAGCGCCTCGGGGATGTACGCGATGTTCGTTACGACCGCGCCCTTTTTCGAGGCTATCGGCGTCTGCGGCGTGTATATGCCGTTCACGCCGAAGTAGTCCATGTACCACTTTTCCTTGGCGTTCGCGTCGTCGCCGGAGCCCGCAAGAGACCCTGCGTGGCCGCAGGCCTTTGTGAGGCGCGCCTTCCAACGGCCCACGACGCAGGCTACCGTGGGTTTCCCTATCTCAAGACCGTGCTCGTAGTACCCGCCGGGCTCGGTGTAGATGACCGCGGCCTTCGACCTGTCGTCGTTATCGAGGGCGTGGAAGAACTCCTTCGGTGCGTAGTGGATGTAGACGTCTTTTCCGCTCGATATCGAAGTCGTCGTTCCCCACCCTTTTGTAAGGAGGTATACGGCTATGGTGGTCGTAAAGTTGCCGGAGTTAGAGAACAAGGCGATAGAGCCCTTTACGAGGGATTCCTCAGGCTTGTTTCCCCCGAGCGCGCCGCCTATCCTCACCTTGTTCCAGGCGTCGGCGACGCCAAGGCAGTTACCGCCGAAGACGTCCACGCCGTTAGCCTGGCAGATCGCCCTTATGACCCTTGCGTCGTTGACCGAGACTTTTTCGGTAAGCACGATGACCTTCTTGAGGTCAGGGTTGTGCCTTACAGCCTCGGCGACACCGTCCTTCACCCCTGATGGGGGAAGGTATATGACGGCGGTATTGAACTTGAGCCCGGCCTTTATGCCTTCCTTTATCGAGTTGAAGACCGGGATGTTCCCTGCCTTTGTCTCGAGGAACTGGCCGGACCTTCCGGGGCTCGTGCCGAAGACGATATTGCCGCCCGAGTAGATGTGGCTTACGGGAGTAACCGTCCTGGACTCGTTTCCGAGTATGTTAAAGACGCATACCCTGTCCTCCCTCGTGGCTATCTCGGAGAGGGAGTTTATCCCGACGTAGTACGGGAACTTCTTGACGCCTTCCTTATGCATAGTCGTCCTCGTATGTGAGTTTTATGTGGCTAAACCCCGGCGTTTTTCCTGGCGGAGGCCGCGAGGGCCGGGTTCGCATCTGCGAAAAGTCCCCTGCCCTCCCTCTCCATCCACTTGTCGACCGAGAGGGCGTAGTTGACGACCTCGCTCATTGCGGAGTCGTGGCCGAATATCCTGTACGGGAGCTTCAAGTTCTCGATCGTGTCCCTCAAGTAGGCCATGCCCCTTATGAGGTTCGGGCCGCCCCTGCCGACGACTACGAAGAGCGGGGTCGGGCCGTTCTTGTGGAAGAAGTCCTTCAACGCGTCGGCCATCGCCCTGAATGTCTCGTATATGTCGGTGTTGTTCGCCTTGCCGCCTATGATGAAAAGGACGTTGGACTGCTTCAGCCAGTACTTGAATACTATTCTCGATATCTGGAACATCTTCTCGTACGGCGGGTTGCCTCCGAAGTCGGACGAGATCGTCGCCCTCTCGCCGAGGAGCTCGGTCACAAGCGCGTTCGCGCCGCCGCCGAAGGTCGGGGCGGTAATGGTCCCGCGCGGGTTCATGACGAATACGTCGCTCTGACCCTGGTAGGTGCGGAGCTGGTTTATCTCCTGCTCGAATTCGGAGTAGTCGGAGGCGAAGAGGTGGGCCGGGAGGCCAAGCCTCTTCCACGCCGGGTTGTCCTGGTCAAACGAACCCTTGAAGTCGCAGGCGATTGGCGTAAGCCTTCCCTTTGAGTCCGGGGACATCCTTATGGGGTTCAATTCCAGGGTGGCCATCCCGTAGTTGTTGTAGAGCGTCCAGAGCTTCGGGAGGTTCTGGACGAGCGGGCTTATTATCTCGCTCGGAGCGCCGAGCTCGGTCAGCGCGTTCGATATGTGGAATGATTTAAGGCCGGTGAGCGCGTCGAACGGGACCTCTTTTATCTTGTCCTTCGGCAGTTCCTCTATGTCCATGCCGCCGTGGTGGGTGATCGTCATGGTAGGGGCGCGGAAGACGGTGGAGTCGCTGATCGAAAAGTAGACCTCGTGCTCCGCCGGGACGCCGCCCTCGAAGGTGACTCCGTCTGCCTTGGCTACGGAGTTGCCGAAGGCGTGCTCAATGAAGTAGAGCCGCTCCTTTTCCTTGAGCGCCGTCGTTATGTCCTTTGCCCTGCCGATGAGGCCGGCCTTACCCTTTTTTCCAACGCCGCCCTTGAATACCGGCTTTATGAAGACCTGACCGCACTTCTTTATAAGGTCTTTTATTTCATCGACGCTCGCCTCCGGGCCAAGCACTTCGGCTGTCGGGAACTCGACGCGCTTAAGCAGCTCTTGTCCCCAGAGAAGGCCTGTGAGTTGCATAACTACCTCCGTTATCCTTTTTCAATAAAAGCAAGCTGTTAACGGAATTACCTGATGCGGAGCATCAGGTAATTCCCGATAGCGCCTATTACCTGATAGCGTCAATTATCGCGTTAAAGGTCGCGCTCGGACGCATCGCCTTTGCCGTCTTCTCCCTGTCCGGGTGGAAATATCCGCCGATATCCTGGGGCCTTCCCTGGGCGCCGTTGAGCTCTCCCAAGATCTTCGATTCGTTCGCCGCAAGGTCAGCCGCCGCCTTTGCGAAACGCCTCTGGAGGTCCGCGTCCCTGGTCTGGGCGGCCAGGGCCTCTGCCCAGTATAAAGCGAGGTAGAAGTGGCTCCCGCGGTTATCAAGCTCGCCGACCTTGCGGGCCGGAGACCTGTTGTTGTCGAGTATCCTGCCGTTCGCCTGATCGAGCGCGTCGGCAAGGACCTGGGCCTTATTATTTTTAAACATGCTGGCGAGGTGCTCCAAAGACACTCCAAGGGCCAGGAACTCGCCGAGGGAATCCCACCTCAGGTACCCCTCCTCAAGGAACTGCTGTACATGCTTTGGCGCCGAGCCCCCGGCGCCGGTCTCAAAAAGACCGCCCCCGTCCATAAGGGGGACGATTGAGAGCATCTTCGCGGACGTGCCGAGCTCGAGGATCGGGAAGAGGTCTGTCAGATAATCGCGTAGCACGTTGCCGGTTACGGAGATAGTGTCTTTCCCCGCCCTTATGCGCTCAAGTGATAGGCGTGTGGCCTCCACCGGGGTCATGATCCTGATGTCGAGCCCCTTGGTGTCGTGGTCCTTGAGGTATTTCTCAACTTTCCCTATAAGCTCCCTGTCGTGCGCCCTGTTCTTGTCGAGCCAGAAAATGGCCGGAGCGCCGGTCGCGCGCGCCCTCGTTACCGCGAGCTTTACCCAGTCCTGTATGGGCGCGTCCTTTACCTGGCAAGCGCGGAAGATGTCCCCTTCTTCGACAGACTGCTCAAGCAGGGTCTTACCTGAGGCGTCAACTACGCGGATAGTCCCGTTTCCGGGGGCCTTGAAGGTCTTGTCGTGCGACCCGTACTCCTCGGCCTTTTGGGCCATGAGGCCGACGTTGGGGACGGTCCCCATCGTCCTCGGGTCGTAGGCGCCGTGTTTCTTGCAGTCCTCGATGACTTCATGATAGACGCCGGCGTAGCACCTGTCCGGTATCACAGCCTTGGTGTCGCGGAGCTTGCCGTCAGGCCCCCACATTTTTCCGGACTCGCGTATCATGGCGGGCATGGAGGCGTCTACGATCACGTCGCTCGGCACGTGCAGGTTGGTAATGCCCTTGTCCGAGTTGACCATCGCGACTTCAGGGCGGTTCTTATAACATGCCTTTATGCCGGCCTCTATCTCGGCCCTCTTTGCCTCCGGCAGATTCGCAATCTTCGCGTAAAGGTCTCCGAGCCCGTTGTTGGGGTCTACCCCAAGCTCCTTTATCGTAGCGGCGTGCTTCTCGAATACGTCCTTGAAAAAGACTGTAACGGCGTGTCCGAACATGATCGGGTCCGAGACCTTCATCATCGTACCCTTGAGGTGGAGCGAGAAGAGCACGCCCTTCTCCTTAGCGTCCTCTATCTGCACCTCGAAGAATTTGCGGAGCGCGCGCCGGCTCATGACGGCCGCGTCTATGACCTCGCCAGCCTTAAGGGCTGTTTTTTCCTTGAGGACAGTCGTCTTGCCGTCTTCTCCGACGAACTCGATCCTCGCATTTCCGGCCTCAGCGACGGTCACGGACTTTTCAGAGCCGTAGAAGTCGCCGTTGTCCATGTGCGAGACATGGGTCTTTGAGTCAGCTGACCAAGCGCCCATCTTGTGCGGGTTCTTTTTTGCGTAATTCTTGACGGAGACCGCGGCCCTGCGGTCGGAGTTGCCTTCGCGGAGCACCGGGTTTACGGCGCTCCCGAGGACCTTGCCGTATCTCGTCTTTATGTCCTTTTCGGCGTCGGTCAATGGGGCCTCCGGGTAGTCCGGGACTTTATAGCCCTGCGACTGCAGTTCCTTTATGGCGGCCTTCAACTGGGGGATGGATGCGCTGATGTTCGGGAGCTTTATGATATTGGCCTCCGGGGTCTTTGCGAGCTCGCCCAAAGCGGTCAACTCATCCGGTATCCTCTGCTTCTCGGTCAGGTTTTCGGGGAAGTTAGCGATGATCCTCCCGGCAAGAGAGATGTCCCTCGTCTCGACCTCGACGCCGGCAGGTGCCGTGAACGCCTTTATGATAGGGAGCAGGGAAAAAGTCGCCAGCATGGGTGCTTCATCGATCGCGGTATAGATAATCTTTACGGACATGCATCCCTCCTGTTTGTTTGCTCGACACGAATTTGGGCGTATAATTTGAGGCTTGACTAAACCAGAATTTCGGTATTTTGTCAAGTTTCCTGAGCTATTATGGGTGCGGCCCGCTAACCACTCGGCTGGCCCCCGCACAGAGCGATAAAGGCAAAAAAAAACCGCCCGTGCGCAAAAAAATGATGAATTTATCCATCGTTTTTTGCCCAGACGGTCGGCTATTGCTTATGCCTCCGCTCCCCGGTGGTTGCCACCTTGATTCCGTCAGTCGCGAAGGTCCCGGCGCGTTAGCGCCTTCTATTTTCAGCGTAAAAATAGTACAGGAAAGGCCTTATTTTGTCAAGTGGGAATTTGTCGTCGTAAACCGGGAAAAAAGGCTTTTTCGCGATCCGGCCTCAGGGGAGGTCGAGCCTTTCGAAGAAGGGTTTGAGCTTGTCGTAGGTATCGAGGAGGTGCTCGGGTATGACCTTTATATCCGCGAGCACCGGCATGAAGTTGGAGTCTCCGTTCCAGCGCGGGACTATATGGATGTGGAGGTGGTCATCTATCCCCGCGCCGGCGGCCTTTCCGAGGTTGAAACCGACGTTGAAGCCGTCCGGCTTCATTGTCTTCGTGAGGGCGGCTGTCGAGTGGCGCATGAGCCTGAAGGCGTCTATCGATTCCTCAGGCGTGATCTCCTCAAGCTTCGCTACATGCCTTGCCGGGGCGATAAGGAGGTGGCCGCCGTTGTATGGGTACTTGTTAAGCATCACAACCGAGACGGAGCCCGCGAAGAGGACTAAAGACTCTCTCGGGTCTTTCGAGCCTGCCGTGCAGAATATGCATTCGTCAGGCTTTTCGGAATGTATGTACTCAAGCCGCCATGGCGCCCATATCTGCTTCATGTCAGGACTGTTTGTCCGTGTTGATCCTTTCCCGTATTTCCTTCCCTGCCTTGAAGAACGGGACCCTCTTCGACTGTATGAAAATATTCTCGCCGGACTTGGGGTTTCTCCCCTGGCGCCCTTCGCGTTCCTTGATCTTGAAGGAACCGAAACCACGGATTTCGACTTTGTCGCCCTTTGAAAGGCTCGTGGACATGGAATCGAAGAGGGTGTCGACTATTACCTCGATGTCCTTTCTTGAGAAGTTGCCGACCTTTGAGGCCACGATTTCGATAAGCTCACTCTTGGTCATACCCCTTAAGCCTCCTTCAATTGCACTACTCTGGTTTTGGTAACATGTACATGACCCTCAAACCCGAAAAGAGGTCCGTGAGATTGTTTATGGACGCCCTTCCGAGGATATTGCCGAGAAGCCCGAAATCCTTCCGCTCCGGATATATCACCTCAGGCTCCCCTTCAATGCCGGCGAGCTCGGCAGATAGCTTTATCGCGCTAGATAGGCCCCCGAGTTCGTCTATAAGACCCTTTTCCTTTGCCTGAGCCCCTGTAAATATCCTGCCGTCGGCTATGGCCCTGACGTCTTCGGGTTTCAAGCCCCTGCCCTCGGCGACCGCTTCTATGAACTGGTCGTTGACGTCGTCGATGACCGCCTGGAGGAGCTTTCTCTCCTCGTCCTCCATCTTACGGAGCGGCGAGCCGACGTCCTTGAACTTCCCGCTCTTTACCACATAACCCTTAAGCCCGATCTTTTGAAGCAGCTCCTCGGCGTTAAAGAACTCGACTATGACGCCGATGGAGCCGGTTATCGTCCCGGGGTTCGCGACTATCCTCTCGGCCGCGACAGCCGTGTAGTAGCCGCCGGACGCCGCTATCGTGCCCATAGAGGCGACGACTTTTTTCTTTTCCCTGAGCCTCTTTATCTCCCCGTGTATCTCCTGCGAGGGCCCTACGGCCCCTCCCGGAGAATCGATGCGGACGACTATGGCCTTTACATCGTCTCTTTCCTCGAGGACCTTTAGTCTCCTCAAGGTCTCTGACGGATCGATTATTATGCCTTCAAGCTCTACTATCGCAACCTTGTCGGAGGTGCTGAAGGCCCCGCCGGTGAAGGCCGCAATCGCTATGGAAAGCACGAGGACTATTACAAATACCGCGCCTACGGCCGCGAGCAGGGTCTTGATCTTCTCTCCCATAGCGCTTTATGCGCCCTCAGCCTTTTTTATGGTCCTTATGGACAGCCCTATCTTGTTGTCGTCAGGGTCGACGTTCAACACCTCGACCTCGACGATATCGCCTACCTGGATGTCCGCGCCCTTTTTCTTGCCGCGCGAGAGCTCAGAGACGTGGACGAGGCCTTCGAGACCTGGCTCGAGCTCGACGAAGGCGCCGAAGTCAGCTACACTCGTCACCCTCCCGTCTATCGTCATCCCGGGCTTGTACCTCTCGCCGACCCCCTCCCAGGGGTTCTTCTCGAGGAGCTTTGTGGAGAGGGAGAAACGCTTGTTCGCGCTGTCGATATTAAGGACGACGGCCTCTATCTCCTGCCCCTTTTTCACGGTCTCAGAGGGGTGCTTGATCTTCCTCCATGTAAGGTCCGAGACGTGGACGAGCCCGTCTATGCCGTCCTCTATGCCGACGAAGACCCCGAAGTCCGTGATGTTCTTAACGGCGCCCTTGATGCGCGTCCCCTTCGGGTAGCGTTTTTCGGCGTCTATCCACGGGTTGGCCTCGACCTGCTTCATACCTAATGAAATGCGCTTGGCGGCGGGGTCTGCGTCGAGCACCACCACCTCGACGTTGTCGCCGATCTTCACCTTCTGCGACGGGTGCTTGAGCTTCGTCCAGGACATCTCTGAAATGTGGATGAGCCCCTCAAGGCCGCTCTCAAGCTCTACGAACGCGCCGTAGTCCGTGATGTTTACGACAATGCCCGCTACCTTAGTGCCTGATGGATAGCTGTCCTTGACGGTAAGCCAGGGGTCTTCCTTGGTCTGTTTGAGGCCAAGAGAAATTTTGCCGTCTTCCTTGTTGTATTTCAGGACCTTTACCATGACCGTATCGCCTATCTTCAACACCTGGGTCGGGTGCGTCACCTTGCCCCAGGAAAGGTCGGTAAGGTGTATGAGGCCGTCTATGCCGCCGAGGTCGACGAACGCGCCGTAGTCTGTGATGTTCTTTACGAGCCCCTCTATGACGGACCCTTCGGCGAGGGTCTCGAGGGTCGACTTTTTAAGGACCTCCCGCTCGTCCTCAAGGAGGCTGCGCCTTGAGACGATGACGTTGCTCTTGCGCCTGTTGTGCTTCAACACCCTGAAGGCGAACCTCTGCCCTATGAGCTTGTCCGGGTTCCTTACCGGCTTCAGATCCACCTGAGATCCGGGCAGGAAGGCCGTAACCCCTTTTATGTCGACATAAAAGCCGCCCTTGATCCTCTGCGTGATTATTCCGTCGATGGGCGTGCCCTTGTCGTGGGACTCTATTATCACGTCCCATATCTTTAACTGGTCCGCCTTGGCCTTCGAGAGGACTATGTAGCCGCGGTCGTCCTCGCGCCTTTCAAGCAGGACCGCTATCTCGTCGCCTACCTTGACAGTGGGGTTCCCGTCCTTGTCGAGGAACTCCCGGAGCGGCACATGGCCCTCGGACTTGTAGCCGATGTCCACCATTACGGAATCCTGTGTGACCTGAACGACCTTCCCCTTGATGATATCCCCATCCTGCAGTTCCTTTACCTCTGATTCGAAAAGCATCTCGAAGTCAGACTTCGGGGCATCACCTGAAGATTTTTCTTCTCTCCCTATCATTAATTCCAAACCCTCCCCCTGTCGTTTTCTATGAGATAAAACAATATCATAGAGTGAAACTAAAGTGCAAATTATTTCATCGCCAGCGCCCCTATGCGGCGCACTACCTCTTCGACGACCCAGTCCGGGGTCGAAGCCCCGGATGTAACGCCGACTTTTTGAGCGGACGCGAACCACGCCGGGTCAAGTTCTTCCGCGACTTCGATGTGATGTGTCTTCGGCTGGATCCCGGTGCATATCTCGGCGAGCCTCCTTGTATTCGCGCTGTTCCTGCCGCCGACTATTATCATGCAGTCGACGGTCTCGGCGAGGTCCCCGCTCTCCTTCTGCCTGATCGACGTCGCGTTACAAATCGTATTGAAAACTTTTAATTCAGAGGCCTTTTTTAAACAAAAGGAGACAACGGCATCGAGCTTTTCCATCGGGAGCGTCGTCTGGGCGATGATCCCTATCTTCTTCTGTCTCGGGAGGTCCTGGAGCCCCTCCGGCGAGTCAGCGACCCTTATCCCCTCGGAGCCGTAGCTTATGAGCCCCTTTACCTCTGGGTGGTCCTTTTCACCGACGACTATCACCGAATAACCTTCAGAGCTTAAGAGCGAGACGAGGTCCTGCGCCTTCTTTACGAACGGGCACGTGGCGTCGACGATGTTGAGCCCCTTGTCCTTCGCCGACTTTATCTCGTCGAGCTTCGCGCCGTGGGACCTGATGATGACGGTCCCTGATGCTATATCCTCAACGCCCTTCTTCGCGTATACGCGGGACTCCTCGAGCCTTTTGACGACCTGCGGGTTGTGGATGATCGGCCCCAGGGTATATATCTCCCCCCTCGTCTCGGACGCGCATTTGTTGGCGAGGTTTATCGCCCTTTTAACGCCGAAACAGAAGCCTGACGACTTTGCTACCAATATCTCCAACGTACTCTACCTACCCTATTTATTTAACTACGAGACCGGCCTTCCTTGCGCAATCGAACGCCATTTCCACCACATCAAATATCCCCAGCTCACTCGTGTCTATGCGGACGGCGTCTTCGGCCATCTTAAGGGGCGACTCCTTCCTCTCGGTATCGCGCCTGTCCCGCTCCTGTATCTCGGCGCTCACGTCCGCCTTGGTCTCTCTCTCTCCCTTTAGTTCCAGGTGGCGTCTCTCTGCCCTCACCTCAAGCGACGCGTCGAGAAATATCTTAAGCTCCGCGTCCGGGAATACCACGGTGCCGATGTCCCTCCCCTCCATGACTATGCCGCCGTCTTTGCCGAGCGACCTCTGGAAAGAGACGAGCAACTCCCTTACAGACGGGTTTGCCGACGAGACCGAGGCGAGAGAGCCCGCCTTCTGGGTCTTTACCTCGGCGGAGAAATCCCCGTTGTTTATAATTATCGCGTTCTTTGCCTTGTCAAACCCGAGCCTTACGGAGGCGCAGAACTCTTTCATGGACTCGTTATCGGCAACGTCTATCCCGGCCTCGTCTGCGGCGAGCGCAAGCGCCCTGTACATCGCCCCGGTGTTTATGTACCTGAAGCCGAGCTTATCGGCGAGCGAGCGGGCGACGGTGGACTTTCCGACGCCGCTCGGCCCGTCTATGGCTATGACAGGCCGCCCCCTCGTCAACTGACGCGGACCCTTTTGAGTTGGTCGAAAAACCCCGGGAAAGACACATCAACGGACGACGCGCCGTCTATCTCGACGCCCTCATCCGACCTTAAAGCCGCCATTGCCAAGGACATCGCAATCCTGTGGTCGCCGTGGCTCTCAATCTTTCCGCCCTTGATCGACGCGCTCCCGACGCCCTCGATGACGATGCCGTCAGGGAGCTCGGCGTTCCTTACGCCGACCCTTGAGAGCGCCTCTGACATTGCCGCTATCCTGTCGCTCTCTTTTACGCGTAGCTCTCTTGCGCCGGTTATACGCGTCGTCCCTTCCGAGAACGCGGCGGCTACGCATATAATAGGGAACTCGTCTATGGCCGGGAGGAGTTCGGCCCCGGAGACCTCGGTCCCCTTGAGCCTTGAGGTCTTGACGAGCAGGTCGGCGACCGGCTCACCGGAAGCGACCCTCTCGTTTTGCACTTCAACTGTGCCGCCCATCTTCCTGAGGACGTCTATTATGCCGGTCCTCGTCAAGTTCACGCCCACGCCCCTTATAAGGAGTGCTGAGGCGGGTGAAATCATCGCGCCGACGACAAAAAAAGCGGCCGAGGAGATATCCCCTGGCACTTCTATTTTACACCCGATCAGCTCGTTTGTCGATCTGACGCTTACGGAATTTTTATCTGTTCTGACGTCGGCCCCGAAGAGACAGAGCATGCGCTCGGTATGGTCCCTCGACTTTTCAGGCTCTTCAATCACCGTCTCGCCTTCGGCGTAGATCCCGGCGAGCATGAGCGCGCTCTTGAGCTGTGCCGAGGCTATTGGCGTCTTGCAGGTTATCCCCTTGAGCTTGCGGCCGGATATGGCGAGCGGGAGGTTGTTGCCGTTGTTTCTGCCTGATATGGAAGCCCCCATGAGCGAGAGCGGCTCTACGACCCTCTTCATCGGCCTCTTTCTCAATGACGCGTCCCCGGTGATGACCGAGAAAAACGGCTGGGCGGAAAGGAGCCCCGTAATGAGCCTCGTCGTCGTGCCGGAGTTGCCGGCGTCTATAACGTCCGCCGGCTCCGTAAGCCCCCGCATCCCATTGCCCCTTATGACGACCCTGCGGGAGTCCTTCTGAAGGTCGATCCCTATGCCCATCGCCCTGAACGCGCCTATGGTCGATAAGTTATCCTCGCCTTCGAGAAAGCCGGTAACTTCCGTTATCCCGCTCGCGATAGACCCGAGCATCACGGCCCTGTGGGAGATGGATTTGTCCCCAGGGACCGTCATCTCTCCCTTAAGCCCTCTTCCGGGGACGGCTATGATTGCGCCTCCGAATATGTCTTTTTTGAATGTGGTCATTTGTCCTCTGCGAGCTTTCCGGCCTTGTTCACGAGCGAGTCCCTTATGGATTTGGCGCGCGCGAAGTCGTGTTTGAGCCCCTCGACGTCGTTGGCGTCTATCAGCGTCTTGAGATTCGCGAGCCTCTTTTCAAAATCGCTTATAGTCTTTAAAATGGCGTCGCTGTTCATGGCGCAGATATCGGCCCACATCTCAGGCGAGCTTGACGCTATGCGCGTAAAGTCCCTGAACCCGCCTGCGGAGTATGATAGAGCGTCCACACCCGACTTTTCAATGTCGCCGACGGTGTTTACGAGCGAGTAGGCTATCATGTGGGGCAGATGGCTTACTGCCGCGAGTATCGCGTCGTGCCTTGAGGGGTCCATGACGACGACCTCTGACCCCGCCGCCTCCCAGACCTCCTTGACTGTGGAGAGGGCCTTATCATCGGTATTATCGGTCGGCGTGAGTATGCATCTCCTCCCCTTGAAGAGGTCAGGAAAGGCCGCCTCCACGCCGGAATGCTCTGTACCGGCTATGGGGTGGCCGGGCACGAAATGGACGCCCTTGGGAATAAGCGGCTCGCACTCGTCTATTACAGCCTTTTTTACTGACCCGACGTCTGTGACTATCGCGCCCTTTTTCAAGAACGGCGCGGCTTTTCTCACTGTCTCGCCTATTTTCAGAACAGGTGTTGCGATGAGGACGAAGTCGGCGTCTTTGACGCCCTCGCCGACGTCCTGCGTGAATGAGTCGACTACGCCGAGCCTTTTGGCGGCCTCCAGATTGGCGAGCCCCCTGCCGACGCCGGTAATGGAGCCAGCGAGCCCTTTTCTTCTGAGTATTATGGAGAGCGAGCCGCCGATGAGGCCGACGCCGATTACGGTTATCTTTTTGAAGTAAAAAGCCATGGCATTTTCCGGAAGGGCTGTTTTTTTGGAAGAGAGTCCTGGAGGGCCTTTAAAGGCCCTCCAGGGATAAAGCGGATGTTATAATGTCCTGCCTATTGAGACCGCGACCCTTCTCACTTCCTCCATGAGGCTGGCGAACTTTGTCGGTTTGAGCGACTGCGCGCCATCGCAGAGGGCGTTCTCCGGGTCTGGGTGGACCTCTATCATAAGCCCGTCGGCGCCGACGGCCACAGCCGCCCTCGCAAGCGGCAGGACGAGGTTCCATCTGCCCACGGCGTGGCTCGGGTCGATGAATACCGGGAGATGCGTCTCTTCCTTCAGGACCGGCACCGCGCTCAAGTCCAGCGTGTTCCGTGTAGCGGTCTCGAAAGTGCGTATGCCGCGCTCGCAGAGTATTATCTGAGAGTTCCCCTGCGCCGCGATGTACTCTGCCGACATGAGGAACTCCTTTATGGTGGCGGACAGGCCGCGTTTCAGGAGCACCGGCTTCTTCGCCTTGCCGACCTCGGTCAAGAGTCTGAAATTCTGCATGTTTCTCGCGCCTATCTGTACGATGTCCACGTATTCGCAGACGACCTCGGTATCGCGCGGGTCCATGAGCTCGCTTATTATGGGCAGGCCCGTCTCTTTCTTGGCTTCTCTCAAGAGCTTCAACCCTTCAACACCGAGCCCCTGGAAGTCGTAAGGCGAAGTCCTCGGCTTGAACGCGCCGCCGCGCAATATTGAGGCCCCGGCGGCCTTGACCTTCTTCGCGCAATCTACGAGCTGTTCCCTGCCCTCGACACTGCATGGCCCGGCTATGACCTGTATTGCGGTGTCTCCGATCTGCACGCCGTTTATATTGAGGACCGAGGCTTCCTTCCTGAACTCCCGGCTTACCAGCTTATATGGCTTAAGTATCGGCATCACATTCTCGACGCCGGGAAGCGCCTCTAACGAGATCTGCCCGAGGAGAGTCTCGTCCCCTATCGCGCCTATTATCGTCCGCTCCTTGCCCTTCGATATGTGGACGGCGAGGCCCGCAGATTTTATCTTCTCGACGACGTGATCGACGACTTCCTGTGTCGAGTCTCTTTTTAAAACTATTATCATAAAGTCTCCCCTCATGTTTTTTTGGGTTCTATGCCTTATCTTACGGATTCGGCAAAGGTCTTCAAGAACCTTTCATTCTCCTCAGGGAGCCCCACCGTGACCCTGATGTACTCCGGGAGGTTGTAGCTCGCCATCGGCCTTACTATGACGCCCTTTTTAAGGAGCGCCTCATACACCTTCTTGCCGTCGTTGACCTTTATGAGGAAGAAGTTCGCCTCGGTCTCGACGCACTCGCATCCAAGGGCGCGGACCTCCTTGAAGAGTAATTTGAGCCCTGTTTCGTTATTCTCCCTCGTCCTCTTAAGGTGCTCCCTGTCATCGAGCGCGGCTATCGCCGCGACCTGCGCGAGCGAGTTTACGTTGAAAGGCTGGCGCACCCTGTTAAGGAAGCCTATGAGCTCCGGGTGCGCTATGCCGTACCCTATCCGTAACCCGGCCAGCCCGTAAATTTTTGAGAAGGTCCGGAGCACAAGGACCGGCCTGCCTTCCGCGATATAAGCGAGGCTTTCCGGGAACTCGGAGGACCTTACGAACTCGAAGTACGCCTCGTCCACGCAGACTATAACGTTGTCGGGTACGTCTCTCATGAAGCTGGAGAATTCGGACGCCGTGTTTATCGTGCCTGTCGGGTTGTTGGGGTTCGCTATAAATACTATCCGCGTCCTCTCGTTGATCTCGCGCGCCATGGCGAGTAAATCGTGCTTCATATTATTGAGCGGCACGAGCCTCGAGACCCCGCCCATGCACTTAACGACTATCGGATAGACGGCGAAAGACGGGTCTCCCATGACGGCCTCGTCCCCCGGGCGAAGCAACGCCCTTACAAGCAACTCTATTATCTCGTTCGACCCGTTGCCGAATATGAGCATGGAGGGGTCTACGCCGATATTCGACGAGAGTTTTTCCTTCAGGTAATAGCACGAGCCGTCCGGGTACCTGTGGAGGTTTGGAAGCGCCTTAGAGACCGCATCGAGCGCCTTCTTCGACGGGCCAAGCGGGTTCTCGTTCGAAGCGAGCTTTATGGAGCCGGTAATACCCAGTTCCCTCTCAAGCTCCTCAATCGGCTTACCCGGCGGATACGGCACGAGCGAAGCGATGTTATCGGGGACCGTGAGCTTAAGGGGTTTCCGCACTTTCAGCATTTTTCGTAGCCTTGTGAAAAAAATTAGAACTGCTGTGACTTCGAGTAAGAGCCGAGCACCTTCAAGAACGAGCAATTCGCCTCAAGCGAGTCTATCGCAGTCTTTATAAACTCATCCGAGATATGGCCGTCCATGTCGACAAAAAAAACATACTCCCACGCCTTGGTCTTAAGCGGCCTCGATTCTATCTTCGTTAAATTTATCGTCCGCTCGGCAAAGGGTTTCAACATCGAGTAGAGCGCGCCGGGCGCGTCCTTTATCGCGAACATGATGGAGGTCTTGTCTGCGCCGGTCTTCCTTCCGGATTGCCTGCCTATGACAAGGAAGCGCGTGAAGTTGTTCGCGTTGTCCTCTATCTTCTTTTCGATCACGCGCAGATCATAGAGGCTCGCCGCCGCGATAGAGGCCACAGCCGCGGTCGAGGGGTCCTCCGAGGCCATCTGCGCCGCCATGGCGGTTGACGAAACATCAAATACGAGCGCGTTCGGCAGGTTGCTCTTCAGCCAGAACTTGCATTGCGCGAGCGCGTGCGGGTGCGAGCAGACCTTGGCGACGTCAGAGAGCTTCCCGCTCTTATTCAGGAGCGAGAGAGAGATCTCGAGCATCACTTCAGCTGAAATCTTCAAAGAGGATGATACGAACATGTCGAGCGTGTGGCTTACGACCCCTTCGGTCGTGTTCTCTATGGGGACCACGCCGAAGTCGGCCCTGCCCTTTTCTACGTCGTCGAAGACGTCGGCGATGTCTTTTTTGGGTATGAACTCGCCGGAGAGCCCGAAGTGCTGCATGCAGGCCTGGTGGGTGAACGTCGCCACCGGCCCGAGGAACGCTATCTTTATCGGCTTTTCAAGCGAGAGCGAGGCGCTCATTATTTCCCTGAATACGCTCCTTAGCGCCTCTGTCGGGAACGGCCCGGTGTTCGCGTCAGCGAGACGCTTCAAAATCTGCCTCTCCCGCTCAGGGGCGTAATACTCCCTCTGCTCCCTGGATTTGACCTTGCCGACCTCGATAACGAACCCCGTCCTCTTGTTCAGGAGGTTCAGTATTTCGAGGTCGACTTCATCTATCTTTTCCCGGAGCGCCTCTATCGTAACGGTCTTGTCCATTGCCTCTGCGATTAGACGATTTCTTTTTACAATCAAAGGGATAGATTAATTTATTATTTGATAAAAATCAATAGATTATTTGAGGATGGAGATGAGGCAGGAGAACATACCGGCGGGAATCGTGAAGGATTTTGAAATGGTGCGCACGGCGCACCCTACCCTACTGAACAAAGTGAAGCCCATCAAAATTGTTTTTCGCAGTAAAAAAAAATAAAACAAAGACTTTGTTGGGCTTCGTTCCTCAGCCCAATCTATGTGCTCGCAAGCCCGTGTTTTGCAGGATTGTAATCGCATATCATGCGCTTGCGTTGGGTTACGCTCCGCTAACCCAACCTACATTACTGCTAATATATCTTAGGTTCGGAGAAAACCCCCATAGAGCGGAATTTTTTATAGCGGGCTTCAATCAGGGATTCCTTGTCAAGGGATTTAAGTTCCTTGAGGGTGGATGTGAGCGCGGCTTTGAGGTTCCTGAACGCGGTCTCGGGTTCCCTGTGGGCGCCGCCGATTGGTTCCTTTACGATCTTGTCGATTACGCCAAGCTTCTGGAGTTCCGCGGCCTCGATCTTTAAGGCCTTTGCCGCGAGATCCGCCTTTGAGCCGTCCTTCCAGAGTATAGCGGCGCAACCTTCGGGGGATATGACGGAGTAGGTGGAGAATTCGAGCATAATGACTTTATCGGCTACCCCTATGGCGAGCGCGCCGCCGCTGCCGCCCTCGCCTATGACGGTTGCGATGACCGGGACCTTGAGCCTCGACATGACGAGGAGGTTTGTAGCGATCGCCTCAGACTGTCCGCGCTCTTCCGCCCCTATGCCGGGGTACGCCCCGGGGGTGTCGATGAAGGTGAATACGGGTTTCCCGAACCTCTCGGCGAGTTCCATCAGGCGTAGCGCCTTCCTGTACCCTTCGGGGTGCGGCATGCCGAAGTTCCTTAAGACCTTGTCCTTGGTGTTCCGCCCCTTCTGCTGGCCGATGACGACGACCGGCTCGCCGTCGAGACGGGCCACACCTCCGGCTATCGCCGGGTCGTCCCTGAAACACCTGTCGCCGTGGAGCTCGATGAAGTCATCAAAAATGTTCTGGACGTAGTCGAGGGTGTAGGGCCTGTCAGGGTGCCGCGCTACGAGCGTCACCTGAGATGGCGTGAGCTTCGCGTAGATGTCCTTAAGAAGCCCCTTTGCCTTCTTTTCGAGCTTGGCTATCTCGTCGGCGTGGCGGGTCGCGCCTTCAGCCTGAAAGGACTTGAGCTCTTCTATCTTTTTGGCTATCTCTTCGACAGGTTTCTCAAAATCGAGCCAATGTCTGTATACCATCTAAAGTCTTCTCTCCTTGAAGTTCAAGCAATTATAATATTTTAATCTCCGCGCCGTCTATAAGCTCTTTTAGTTTTGCCTTCATCGTTTCATCCAAAGGGTTTACCTTAAGCTCCTCCGGGAGCCCCAGGACCACCTCGCGGTCAGGGGGCAGGTACATGTGGAGGATGACGGGGGAGGCGCCTTTGGCGGCCTCGAATACGGTTTTAAGGGCCGTGAGCTTATCCGCCGTAATGGACGCGCCGTCGGCGTGTACGTGCATGGAACGGGTCTTGACTTTCTTGTCCATCTTCCCGGCGTCTTCGAGGAGGGCGATGTCATTGGCTACTATCTTTACGTCCTCGCCTTCCTTGTCCAGCCTGCCGATTATGAGGAGGGGCTTGTCCGACGTGATGGCCTCGCGGGCCTTTCTGTAAAGCTCGGCGAATACGACTATCTCGACAGACCCCGAGAGGTCCTCGACCCGGAGGAAGGCCATCCTGTCGCCCTTCTTTGTCGTGACCTCCTTTACTTCGGTCACGATGCCGCCGATAGTCACTTCGGCCTCGTTCTGCTTGTCAGTGAGGTTTTCTATCGGCCCCGTCGTGTAGAGCTCAAGCTCGGACTTAAGGTTCGCGAGCGGGTGTGACGAGAAGAAAAACCCGAGCGTCTCCTTTTCGAACGAGAGCGTCTCTTTATCAGTCCAGTCAGGGTAGGACCCTGAGGCGAGGGCGACCGCCTTCGATGCCGGGGCCGCCTCATTGCCCAGGACGTCGAAAATGGATTTCTGCCCGATGTCCCTGTCCCTTTGGACGCCCTGGGCCATCTCCATGGCGGCGTCGAGCGAGCCGAAGAGCGCCGAGCGCTTCTCCCCGGTAAAGTCGAAGGCCCCGCACTTTATGAGCGACTCGACGACCTTCTTGTTTACCTTGCGGGAGTCCTGACGGCTCAGGAAATCTATGAGGGACGTGAACGGGCCTGACGCCCTGACAGCGAGTATCTCGTCTATCGCCGCGTCGCCGACGTTCTTTACCGCCGCGAGGCCGAAGCATATCCGCTTGCCCGAGACCGTGAACTCCTTTGAGGACCTGTTGAGGTCCGGCGGGTCTACGGGTATTGAGCGCTCTTTGCATTCGTTTATGTATTTTACGACCTGGTCGGTATTTCCCATGTCGGAGCCGAGGAGCGCGGCCGTGAACTCGACGGTGTAGTGGGTCTTCAAATACCCGGTCTGGTAGGCGATGAGCGCGTAGGCGGCGCTGTGGCTCTTGTTGAAACCGTACCCCGCGAACTTGGCCATGAGGTCGAATATCCTCTCGGCCTTTTTAGGCGGGATGTTCTTTTTCTTTGCGCCGTCCAAAAACTTCGTCCTCTCGACGACCATGACCTCGTCGAGCTTCTTACCCATCGCCTTACGGAGCACGTCGGCGTCGCCAGGGGTGTAGCCGGCGAGCACCTTGGCTATCTCCATGACCTGCTCCTGGTAGACCATGACGCCGTATGTGTTCTCCAGTATGTCCTTAAGCTCCGGGACTTCGTAGACTATCGGCACCCTCTTGTGCTTCCTGTTTATAAAGTCGTCCACCATGCCGCTCTGGAGCGGCCCCGGCCTGTAGAGCGCTACCGCGGCGATCAAGTCCTCGAACGTCTCGGGCTTGAGTTTCCGTAGGAGCTCCTTAAGGCCCGAGGACTCAAGCTGGAATATGCCGTTCGTGTCACCCGAGGCTATCCGCGCGTACGTCGCGGCGTCGTCGAGCGAGAGGTTTTCGACGTCGAGTGTCTCTCCCCTGTTCTCTCTTACGAGCCTTATCGTCTTATCGATGACGGTCAGCGTTTTCAGGCCCAGGAAGTCGAATTTGACGAGCCCGATCTTCTCGACGTCCTTCATCGGGTACTGGGTCGTGATGACGTCTTCCTTCTGGCTCTTATATAACGGCAGGTACTCGACAAGGGGCTTATTCGATATGACGACGCCCGCCGCGTGCGTGGACGCGTGGCGCGGCAGGCCCTCTAAAGCTATCGCGACCTCGATCAGGTCCCTTACCCTCGGGTCGTCCTCAACAAGTTTTTTGAGCTTCGGCTCCTGTTCTATGGCGTCGCTTATGGTGATGTTAAGGGTATTGGGGACGAGCTTGGCGATCCTGTCGACGTCTCCGTAGGGCACATCGAGCGCGCGCCCGACGTCCCTTATGCACGCCTTCGCCTTCATCTGTCCGAAGGTGATTATCTGCGTGACGTTGTCGGCCCCGTACATGTTCGTCACGTACTTTATGACCTCATCCCTCTTCTCGAAGCAGAAGTCGATATCTATATCAGGGAGGCTTATACGGTCGGGGTTTAAGAACCTTTCGAAGAGGAGGTTGTACTTTATAGGGTCGAGGTTCGTGATGCCGAGCGAGTACGCCACAAGCGAGCCTGCGGCAGAGCCTCTCCCCGGCCCGACAGGTATCTCCCTTGAGCGCGCGTGCTCGATGAAGTCGTTGACTATGAGAAAGTAGCCGGGGAAACCCATCCCCTTTATAACCTTCAGCTCCTTCTGGAGCCTCTCGTGGTAATGCCATCTTACGGAATCGACGTCGATGGACTTGCCTGACATGGCCGAGAGCCTCTTTTCCAACCCTTCGAGCGCCTTTTTTTCGATGAGGGAATCGAGCGTCTCACCCTTTGGCACCGGGAACTCCGGGAGGTGGTTCTCCCCGAGTTTCATCTCGAAGTTGCACCGCTCAGCGATCTCAATCGTTGCCTCGATCGCCTCAGGGGTGTCCTTAAACGACGCGTTCATCTCCTCCGGCGACTTTACGTAGAGCTCGTCGGTCGTAAAGCGCATACGGTTGGGGGTGTTGACGGTCGCGCCAGTCTGTATGCAGAGGAGTATGTCGTGGATGCGCGAGTCTTCTTTTTTAAGGTAGTGGCAGTCGTTGGTAGCGACAAGCGGGATGTCGAGTTTTTTTCCTAACTCTATGAGCCCCTTGTTCACCTTTTCCTGCTCCTCAAGCCCGTTGTGCTGGATCTCAAGGAAGAAACGCCTGTTGCCGAATATCTCCCTGTACTCGGAGGCCGCGCGTTCGGCGGCGTCCCTCTGCCCTCTGTTTAAATTAAACGCGACTTCCCCGTGGAGGCAGGCGGATAGAGCTATGAGCCCGTCGTTCATCTCCCGGAGCAGTTCCTTATCCACCCTCGGGCGGTAGTAGAAGCCCTCAAGGTAGGCCTTTGTGAGGAGTTTGCAGAGGTTCTGGTAACCCTTGGCGTTCTTGACGAGAAGTACGAGGTGGAAGGCCGCCTCGCCCCTTGCCTGGGTCTTGTCCGTCCGGCTACCGGGCGCGACATAGACCTCGCACCCGATAATGGGCTTTATTCCTGCCTTTATCGCCTTCTGGTAGAATTCCACGGCGCCGAAGAGGTTGCCGTGGTCGGTCATGGCGACAGCTGGCATCTTGTACTCGCGGGCCAGCGTAATGAGCGCCTCTGGCCTTATCGCGCCGTCAAGGAGGCTGTACTGCGTGTGCAGGTGGAGGTGTACGAAATTGGCGTGGTGCATAATGGGGAATGTTAACACAAAACGGGGGTTTTGGGTAGGGGAAAGAGGGTCTGGGGCGGGCCTTTATAACCCTCTATTGGTCGTGGATTTAGCTGGCTTTGTAAGCCTCTCTGATATCTCCTGTGTACCGCGCCCTTTTCCGAAGATAAAACAGAGGCCCATGAGCGAAATCGAGACGCCGCTTATTGCAAGGCCCGCCAGGAAAGAAGCTGGGAAATACCTGAATTCAACCGTATGGTCCCCGCCCCTTAGAAAGACCCCGCGCACAAGGCCGTTTACACGGTATATCTCAGTGGGTTCCCCATCGACATACGCCTTCCAGCCCGGATAAAATGTGTCGGTAAGCACTAAAACGCCGTCTTCTTCCGCGGACGCGTTTATGACGGCCCTGTTCGCGCCATACTCGACTATCTCCGCATTGCCTGCGCCCTGCCCTGCCCAATCAATATTCATAGGTAGACGCTTCTCAAGTACGACTTCTTTTGAGACATCAAACTCGCCGGATGATATGGCTTCCTGCGCCTCTTTGTAAGAGGCGGCATAACTCACCTTGTCAACGACAAAGGCCCTTGGCGTCGCGTACTCGTTCAGGTAAATCGAAACACTTTTGTCAGAGTATGACAAGGGGAAAAACGGCCTTTCATCCCAATCCGGATATATAAGTTCGGCTGTCTGGTTGAAGTCTATCTCGGACGGAAGGATAATGTATTTAACCCCGAGAAACGAGTAATATTTCAGATTTCTGATTATCGATTCCTCTATCGCGCCCACGCCCCGGGAGCGGCTCCCGGTGAACCACAAAGAGTGGTAATAGACATCCTCTGTCTCAAGGTATCTGTTCTTGAACTCGTGTAACGGGGCCGGAGAGAGAGAGTTTATGTACCTTATGTCCTCTATACGCACGGCTGACGCGTAGTTCGGGAATAGAACGCCGTGGCCGCCCATTACGCGTCCGTGTCCGCCGGCGCCTTTAAGTGCTTCGATGTAGGGAGGGGGCGTAAATGGGTCGTACCTGTCAAGGAAACCCCGTGGGGACCTCGTGTCGAGGAAGGCTACGCCTATCAGGCGCATACAAAATGGAGATGAGCAATATGTAATAGATGAACGCGCGGGACTTGTCCTGCATTTTTTAATCCCTGAGCCATTTCGTATTTTCGCACGATAACACGGCCATTTTAAAAAAAACAAATGAGCTATGTATTCCAATGCGCCGCCAGGTAACAATACAGGAGCCCTGATACCTGCCGGATAAAACATACATTTTGAATGGCGCTTTTAAAAAAAACTTCCGCGAAAGGGAGGGGAAAAGAAAAAAACGTAAAATAAGAGGCCGCGGCCTTAGAAAATCTTTTTCACGTATATCTCTTTTATTATCTCAGGGTCGAGAGCGAGCGTTGTTTCTCCTATCTGGATGACGAAGGCGGGGCGCTTCTGGTGGACTCTTACCGACGAACCTGGGACGATGCCGAGCGTCCCGAGCTTATCGAGTCGCGAATGGACGTTCGAGACAATGAAGGCGATCCTGCCGGTCTCCCCGACGTCGAGCGCGCTCAATTGCTGGAGGATCGGCTTTAATTCCCCGCCAGTCTTCCTGCAACAGTCGCCCTTTGGAATAGGCAGTCCGTGCGGGCACGTGGGCGGGTGTCCAAGGAGCGTGCATATGGAGTCCGTCACCTCGTGTGAAAGCGTGTGCTCGAAACTGCAGGCGTTCTTCTCGATGGATTCAGCGTCCATCGACAGGACCTCGGTCAGCAGACGTTCGGCGAGCCTGTGGCGGCGTATCGCGGCCTCGGCGAGCTTCTCGCCGTCCGAAGAGAGGACGACGGCGTCGCCGTCCATGCGTATGAGGTTGTTGCCGGCCATGCGCCGGAGTGTTTCGATGTCCGCCTCTTCGGCGACCTCCTCTATGGCGAGGAGCTCCCTTATCGAGTTCGAGCCCCGCTCCCTCTGCGACCAGACGAACTCAAGGACCTCTTCGACTCCCTTATCCTGCTTCATCAAACCTCCTCAAAAACTGACATTAAGGACTTTAAATATGAAATTCAAGGCCCCGCCAACGAGCACCGCGAACGGGAATATGAAAAGCGACATGAGGACGGCGGCCTTAAGCCCCCTCTCTTTTATCATCATGAAAAAATTCGCTATGCACGGGACGAAAAGCGTCATGGTGACGAGCGCGACGACTGTCTGGACCGGCGTCAGCATGCCGTCCTTCTGAAGGACAAGGAGCCCGGCGGCGCCGTAGTCTCTCCTTAAGAACCCTATGATGAAGGCCTGCGTGGACTCTATCGGGAGGTTCAGGAAGTTGACTATAATGGGAGAGCCCGCGGCCTCAAGGTACTTAAGCGCGTGGGTCTTATCAAGCGTAAAAAGGACGAGCGTGCCGAGTATGAAGAGCGGGACCGCTTCTTTTAGATACCACTCGACCCGCACGAGCGTCTTGAGCGCGATGTTCGACATCTGCGGCATCCTCATCGGAGGTATCTCGAGGATGAAGTCGGATGACTCGCCCGGAAGGACCTTTGAGGCGAGGAGGCCGACTATGAACATCACGATGACGACGACACCCGCCCACCAGAGTGTGGCGTAGAAAGAGACCGCGCCGAGCATACCGAGTATGACGCCGAGCTGGGCGGAGCACGGGACGCCGAGCGCGAGGAGGAGCGTCACGATCACCCTCTCCTTTTTAGTCTCAAGGATGCGCGTCGTCATGGTGGCCATGGTGTCGCACCCGAGCCCCAGTACCATCGGAAGGACCGCCTTGCCGTTCAAGCCCATGAGCTTGAAAATCTTGTCTACCATTACGGCGAGCCTCGGGAGATACCCGGAGTCCTCGAGGAAGCTGAAGAATATGAAAAAGAACCCGACTATGGGGAGGACTATGGCTATGGCGTAGGTGAATGCCATTGTCACAATGCCGTACTGGCCTACGATGAGGTCGTGCATGAGACCCGACGGGAATACAAGCGCCACGACGCGCTCAGCCCAGGGGTTCACGAACCCCTTGAATATGGTGGTCTCAAAGAAGTTGACGCTTACCCCGGCGCCCAGGACGCCGACGAATTCGTACATGAGGAATAGCACGGCAAGCAGTATCGGTATGCCCCATACTGGGTGCATGGAGAGCGACCCTATGACAGTTGAGAGCTTCGATTTCCCGAGCTTCTCCTGCGTAACAACGTCAGAGACGATAGCGTCGACGGTTTTGAGCCTCACCCTGTTTATGATGTATCCTACCGGGTCCGTGAACCTCGTCTGAACGCCCGAGCGGATATCCTCAATCTCCCCGGCCCTGCCGGGTGCGTTCTTATCGACCCAACCGGAGAGCGTTGCGTCGCCGGAGAGAAGCATGATGGCTATGGAGCGCGCGGAGATACGCGCCTGAGGCAGGAGCGCCTCTATCCGCCTTATGCCGTCCTCTATTAACTCCGGGTATTTGATGACCGATTCAGAATGGGCCCTGTGATGGAATGCGTCGGAGAGCTTGTCAAGGTTCCACCGCTGGGTGGCTATCGTGGGGATGACTGAGAGGCCGAGCGTTTTGGAGAGCTTTTCGATATCGACGGAGATGCCGCGCTCGCCGGCCTCGTCGTACATGTTGAGGGCGAGCGTTACAGGGAGATTCATCTCGACGAGCTGGAGGGTAATGAGCAGGCTCCTCCGGAGGTTCTTGGAGTCCATCACCTGGAGGGCGGAGCCGATGTTTTCATTCAGGAGTATGTCGCGGGTAACCTTCTCGTCCTCGGACATGGGGACGAGCGAGTTGACGCCGGGGCTGTCGATTATCCCCTGCTTCCTGCCGCCTATGCGCGCGGTGCCTCTCGATACCTCGACGGTCGTGCCCGGGTAGTTCGAGACCGTCGCGTACCTGCCGGTTAAGGCGCCGAAGATGACGCTTTTGCCTACATTGGGGTTCCCGACGAGGACCAGCCACTCGCCGCTGTCATGCTCCCGCGCCTTTGAGCCTCCGTGGTTCATGCCGTTATGATATTAATATTCATTTTCAATTGCAAGAGAATTTTTTTTAGTCTACCTCAGACGCACTCCGAGCAGTAGCCGTAGAGCTCTAATTTATGGTTCACTACGGTGAAGCCGAGCTTTTTGGCCGCTTCGGCCTGGAGCTGTTCTATCTTCTGGTTCTGGAACTCCGCTATCTTAGAGCACTTTATGCAGATGATGTGGTCGTGGTGGCCGTTCTCCGGGAGGTTCTCGTACCGGGTCTGTCCGTCGCCGAACTGCCTTGAGATGGCCAGACCGCACTCTGTCAGGAGCTTCATCGTCCTGTAAACGGTAGCGTAGCCGATATTCGGGGTCTTGCGCTTGACTTTCTTAAGGAGCTCTTCGAGGCTTATGTGGGTGTTGGTCTTGAAAAAGACGTCGGCTATGTAGTCGCGCTGGGCCGTGGACTTGAGCCCCTTGGCCTCAAGGTAGGATTTCAGGATCTCAGTCTTGCTTAACTCCTTCATGCGCCACCTTGGTCAAACGATAGGACGGGTACGGGGGTTGAAAAATAATGGAGCGGGAGACGGGGCTCGAACCCGCGACCTCAACCTTGGCAAGGTTGCGCTCTACCAACTGAGCTACTCCCGCGTTAAAACGAATTGTGGTTTGGTTTCCGTTAAATAGGGCTTCCTTGCGGTACAGCCGGCAGATGGAAGGCCGAAACGAAAACCGATTTTATCATAACGTGTGCGACTGTCAAGTGTATAATGGGATTTTAGTACGGTGTTGAAAAACACCCTGCTATGCGATCCATGGATGGATTGCCAGATTGCAAGACTTGAAAAGTCGGGCAATTTGTAAGGTCTGGCCGAATTCACTTCGGCCAAGCCGTAGTTGAAAAAGCAATGGATGGACTTTTTCAACATCCTGTTTGAGGCTATTTCTCCCGCCTCACCCATGCGTCGTGTATCTCTATGAACGTCGCGGAGAGGTCCTTTGTTATCGTCCACTTCGGGTAGTGGGCCTTCATCTTGGAGAGGTCGGAGATGTAGCATATATGGTCGCCCTGGCGGTTCTCCTCGACGTACTCCGAGGACATGGGTTTACCGGAGATCGACTCTATGAGCTTGAAGGCCTCCAGAATGGAGATGGAGTTCGCCCTGCCGCCGCCGATGTTGTAGACCTCGGCGGCCCTCGGAGCGGAGATGAATTCGGATATGAACTGCGCTACGTCGTAAGAGTGGATGTTGTCCCTCACCTGCTTGCCCTTGTAGCCGAATATCCGGTACTTGCGCCCTTCGAGGTTGCACTTGATGAGGTAGCTCAGGAACCCGTGGAGCTCTACACCGCTGTGGTTGGGGCCGGTAAGGCACCCTCCCCTTAAACAACACGTAGGCATGTTGAAGTACCTGCCGTACTCCTGCACCATGACGTCGGCCGCGACCTTCGAGGCCCCGAATAGCGAGTGCTTGGACTGGTCAATTCTAAACCCTTCCTTTATCCCGTCCCTGTAAGCGGGGTCCGCGTAATCCCAGCGGGTGGGCAGTTCCAGGAGCTTCAGCTCGTTCGGCGCGTCCCCGTAGACCTTGTTCGTCGACATGTGGACAAACGGCGCCTCCGGGCACGAGCGGCGCGCCGCTTCCAGGAGGTTCAGCGTGCCTACGGCGTTCGTGTCGAAGTCATCGAATGGCCTGCTGGCGGCGAGGTCGTGGCTCGGCTGGGCCGCGGTGTGGACGATGTAATCGGGTTTCAACGCGGCCATCTCCCTCAATACGCCGTCTCTGTCCCTTATGTCGAGCTCGATGTGGCGGAAGTTTTTGTATTTCTCAAGAAGCCTTTTCTGGTTCCAGCGGGTGTCGCCCTTTTCCCCGAAGAACTCGGCCCTCATGTTGCTGTCTATGCCGTAGACCTCATAACCGCTCTCGCAGAAGTGGACTACGACCTCGCTCCCGATGAGCCCGCTTGAGCCTGTTACCAGCATTTTTTTTGGCATCTGAATTCCCCTCTGTTTATTCCCTAAAACGAATATTCTATCCCGGTCCAGCCTGCCACCCCGCCCTCGCCTTCTTCGTCGCTCTCCTCGCTTCCGACGCCAGCCTTCAATATTATATTATCTTTGGCCTGATATTCAATATCAACGGCGTACCACGCCATCTTTTGGTCAGAGGTATGGACTTCCGAGCGCTCGAAGTCTGCTTCCACACCGATTATCGTCCCGCCCTGGAATCTATACTCGGCCCGCAAAAACAGGTCTATTGCGTCAGAGCCCATGTGGTGGCCCGCGACCCTCCCGTTATAGGTGTAGCCGTCCGTGTAGATATGGTGGCGGTACCAGGCCCTGTCTCCAAGCCTGTCCCACCGCGAGGTCTGCGCCCACTCGACGCGCAGGCTCATATTCTCAAACAAAAAAGGCTCATCCACAAGGGCCCCGGCGAGATAGGCCTTGGAGGTCGGCGTCTTCGTGTCGCCGGATGAGTCCTCTGCCCCAATCTCCCCGTAGAGCTTCATGGAGCTGAAGGGCAGGAAGGCGTTCTCCCCGGTGAATATATACGAGAAGTCGATCGATGCTATCTGGTCTCCGTCGATGGATGAAGACGAGTGCTCTGCGTCGTCCGCGGCGATGAATAAGCCCATGAGGTCGCCGGCCCCCAACCCTTCCCGCCCATCGCCGCCGAAGAGGAGAACACGGCTAATGGCGACCTCGAAGGCAGGGGCTGGCTTAAAGGCGAGCCTCATGCCGAACAGGCTGGCGTTCGGAAAGTCGCGGTCGTCTTCAAGGGTAGCGAGAAAAATGGTCGGCCTCATCGGCCCGAGGGATCTGAATATCCAGGGGAGGAGAAACGGGCGCTGTGAGGTGGCCTTGAGCATATCGAAGGGCTCGGCGTTATCAGAAAGTATGAGGGAGCCGTGGTAGCCCGGCCCCCACCAGAGCGAATCGCGCCCGGCCTCGACCTCAAGGCCCCAGAGGTCGGCCTCTGCGTACCCGGTCTTGAGTTCGATGCGCGAGCCGTCGTCAAGCCTGTACTCGGGGTTTAAATAAATGGAGAACGCGCCCAAGGCCTCTGCCGTGAAAGCGAACCCGGCCCTTGCGTTCGGACCTTCTTTGAACTCGTCTCCGTTGTTGTTGACCGACGGGAAATGCGGAGCGGAGCCCGCGTACAGGAATTGAGCGTAGGCCCTGTCAACCGGCTTAACGATGAACGCGCCGGTCTTCTCAAGCTCCCCGCTGAGCTCCCGCTCGAGCCTCTTTATCACTGCAGAGGCCCTCTCTTTTTTTCTGCCGGTGAGCGTTTGAAGGCAGTACTCTGCCTCGAAAAGGAGCCTTAAGGCTTCAAGCCTCGATATCGGACGGGTGGAAAGAAGGGAGGACGGGATGAGCCCCATGACCTCGAGCGCGTCAAGGTCGCGGTATATTGCGGACCCGGATGCCACATTGACGGATGAGGCGGGGTGTGAGAGCGCGGGCACGGCGAAAACTGATATCAGGGCGATGATGAGGCTAAAACGCCACAATCAGGACCCCGGCGGTGACGGCTATCTGATAGAGTATCTGGGTTATGTCTTTTACTTCCCTCAGCCAGTTTACCTTCTCGATTTTTTCGGGTATTACTATCGTGTCGCCCGGGTCGAGCCTCGTGGACATAAAGCCGCCGCTTTCCCAGCGGTTCTCGTCCGAGTCCCATCCGAAGTTGAAGAACCCCTTTTCGTGGGCGCTCACGGCTGTGCCGTCGACCTTGAGTATGTATATCTCGGACCTGTCAGCGTCCTTGCTCATGCCCCCGGCCTTCTGTATGTAATTGGAGAGCGAGAGCTTCGGGGCGTGTATAAACGCGGTCTGGTTATAAACCGCGCCTATGACCTGGACCTGGGACGGCTTCTCAGGGATATAGAGGACGTCTCCCTGCTCGAGCAAGATATCGGATGGCGTGCCCTTGAGAGTCGAAGGCGCTTCTATGCGGAGCGATATCCTCCCCTTAGCCTTCGCGGCCCTCATCTTGGCTATGAGCGCCTTCCTCTGCTCAACGCCTGCCCTCTGCAACGCCACCTCCTCCGAGCTTAGCGAGCCCTCTATCGACTGGGCCGATTCCGAGATGAGCTGGAACTCGAGCCTGTCAATGGACTCGTTCAACTGCCTCTGCTGGAGTATCTTTACCGATTCCCTCTCGAAGACCGCGCCCTTGAGATACGCCCTTTCCGTGAAGCCGCCGGTGCGCTCGATCAGCGAGGAAAGCCTCTCGCCCTTCTTTATCGTGTAGGTGCCCGGGTGCCTGACCTCGCCTACGACGTCGATGGTCTTGAACTTCTCCCACTCGGGTACGGACTTTATGAAGAGGAAGTCGTCTTCTTTAAGCGCCAGGTCAGCCGACGGGTCCCCTTCGAGCGCCCTTTTAAGTTTTATGATTATCTTCTCGGTCTTCGGGCCCTCAGGTGTGGCGGTGACCCTCGTAAGTTCGGCTTCGTCCTTCAGAGCGAAGTACTTGAGCCCTCCGGCGAGGTTTACAAGGTCGCTGATCTTAAGCCCCTTGCCTATGCCGTACTCCCCGGGGCTCTGGACCGCGCCCATGAGCTTTACGAAACGCCTGTCCTGCGAGACCGTATATATCTGCACTATGTCGCCCTGCTGCACCTGCATCTTCCGCATCATTGGGTCTTCGAGGTTCGCTTCGGATACCCCGCCCTTGCCGTTCTCGATCCGCTCTATCTGGAACCTGCCCTTGAAAGCGATGTCGTTCAAGCCGCCGGCGAGATCGATGAGCCCGGCTATGTCGAGGTCGCCCTTGAGCTCGTATATGGCCGGAGTCCTCACGTCCCCGGATATGCCTGCGAGCGGCCCTGTCGGGGGTATGAATATGACGTCTTCCGGCATAAGCCTTATGTCTTTGGTCTTGTCACCCTTTATGAGGAGGTCGTATAGGTCGAAGCTTACTATCGTCTTGCCGTCCCTCTTGACCTGTATGTCCCTCATTGTGCCGGACTTGGACGGCCCTCCTGCCGCGAAGAGCGCGTTCACGAGCGTAGAGAGCGACGAGAGTGTGTAGCTACCGGGCCTCCGTGCCTTGCCGACGACGAAAACGCGCGTCGTGCGGAGCGCGCCCATGCTGATGTTCATCTTCACTTCAGAGGCGATGTAGTAGCGGCTGAACTCCTTCTCAAGGGACGTCTTCGCGTCGGAGAAAGTAAGCCCCGATATGTTAAGGGCGCCGACCTGCGGGATAAGGATCTTGCCCTCGCGGTCTACGCGCACAACGTAGTCCGCGTTCAGCTTGCCCCAGAGGCTTATCCGCAGCTCGTCGCCGGGGCCAAGGATATACCCGGGCCCGACAGGTACGGAATCGACAGGGGCGAATGTCGAGGGGGATTCCCTGAAGAGGTCGTAGCCGAACTGGTGTATTACAGGCCCCCTTTGGCGGACGTAGTCCTCGAAGGACGAGACCTTCTCAGGCTCTTCCGCAGTCGAGGTCCTGAAAGAAAGAAGGCTCAGGAGCGCTACGAGGGCGATAACTAAAAATGCGAGGGTTTTAGTGTTGCTTACGGGTTGTCTCGTCACCAGGTGATTAGCTCTTTTTCAGGCCGGATTGGCAAAAATAGAGAGGCGCGCCATTTCGGGCCGGTATTCTTAGTTCGTGCGTTAAGATATGAAAAAATCGAGGTTTTGTCAATAGATAAATCCCCTCGCCTGCCCCTCCTCCCCTAAAAAACCAGCGAGAACGAGACAACGGCCCCGTCCTTGTAGGGAGATACCGAAATAAGCGGCGCGCCGCCTTTTTCAACGGCGGACGCGCTTAAGTACGCGAGATACCAGCCGAGCGCGGCCTGCGAGAAAAAGTGCTCGTCGTCGTTTATTCTGGACAGCGCCGGAAGCGTCGAGGCCCCGTAGAGGAGCCACCTTACAGAGGGACTCTCCTCCATCTTCGCGGCTGTAATGAACGGCACAGCCCCAATGAACGAGTGGCCGCTGAGACCATTGTTGTTTGAAAATGGGCTCCAGTCGGAACTACCCTCTGTCGGCCGTCCCCCGCCTGTCGCGCTCCTCAGGAACAGACCGAGAGGCCCGCCGACAAATAACGCCCGAAGCGACCTCTCGGCCCACAGATTGTCGGTTGAGAGATAAAATAGAGCGAGCGCCGGGACCGTAATGAGCGCCTCGCCGGGAAGGCGCGTGATATCAGAGAGGACGTCGGTTGCCGAGTTGCGAATATTTTCCTGATAAAAATCCCGCACCCCGGCATCCGCGCCGGTATTGGCAAGCGCCCCACCAACGGCGAGCGAGCCCCCGAGCCTTAGGTACGACCCGCTGTCGAGATAAAAGGCCCTGTAATCGCCGGAGAGCCTTGTACCAGCGGCATCGAGCCTGCCGAAGACGCCTTCGGCGCGCGCCGTTAAAGACGGGATTAAAAACAAGACAGTTAAAACAGCGGAAATGACCGCCCGCATGAGCCCCCTTCTGAAAGGCCACAAGATACAATATATCATCCGATACCGCAACTAACTTTGGCCACGTAAAGATGGGGGCCGGGGAGATTATGGATTTTGTTGTAATCCCCATTAGTCCACCTTTATGAAATAGGGAGATAAACAATCCCGGATGTAATTGACTCAGGGCCTTTCACTTGATAGAATTTTAAAATGCCTGAAATTAACGCCTTTCAAAAGATAAAGTCACTCAAGGAAAACCTCGGTAAGGTAATACGCGGAAAGCCCGGCATAATCGACCTTGCCATAACCGCGCTCCTCTCACGCGGCCACCTCCTTATAGAGGACGTCCCCGGGGTGGGGAAAACAACGCTCGCCCACGGGCTCGCAAAGTCCATTAACTGCTCGTTCCAGCGGATACAGTTCACGAGCGACCTCCTGCCGTCCGACGTCATAGGGGTAACCGTCTACAACCAGGCCCTCCACTCGTTCGAGTTCAGAGAGGGGCCGCTGTTCGCTAACATTGTGCTCGCCGACGAGATAAACAGGGCGACCCCGAAGACGCAGAGCGCGTTGCTTGAGGCCATGAACGACAGGCAGGTATCGGTCGAGAAGACCACATACAGGCTCCCCCGCCCGTTCATGCTCCTTGCAACCCAGAACCCTCTCGAGTTCTCCGGGACATTCCCCCTGCCTGAATCCCAGCTCGACAGGTTCACGATGTGCATAAAGATGGGATATCCGGACGAGTCCCACGAGCGGGAGATAATAACGCGATCCGCTTCTGCATCTTCGTCGATAGAGGCCCTCTCTCCGGCGCTTACTACCGACGATGTCGAAAGGCTTCAGGCGCTTGTCGATAAGGTCAAGGTCGACGAGGACCTCGTAGGCTACATAATGGCGATAGCTAAAGCCACGAGGAACCACAGGTCGATAAGGCTCGGCGTAAGCCCGCGCGCGACGATGACGTTGTATAAGGCCGCGCAGGCGCGCGCCCTCGTCTCGGGACGCGACTACTGCATACCGGACGACATAAAGGCGTTGAGCGTCCCTGTCTTCGCCCACAGGATAATAACCGCCGAGCACGGCGCCTTTGATGGAACTGAGGCATCTACGGCCGTTATGGATGAGATAGTATCGGGAATCGCAGTTCCCATATGACAGAGCGTCATAACTTCGCATACCTGCGTTGCTCCTCGGCCCAGTCGTTGAGGCGTACACAAAAGTACGCCTCACGCCGGTCCTCGTCGCGCCTTGGTCTGCTGTGTTCTGACGCTCTGTATGCCTAATCTCTTTAATGCAAGTGGACAATTTACCATGAACCTGCGCCCCGCCATCTCGGTGCCGCTCCCCTGGCTCATCATCCTCTTCGGCAAGGTCTTCGGCAAAAAGGTGGCGGAGCCCAGGGTAAAAAAAAGACTCTTGAAATTCCCCCGGTCGCTCTCCATCACGCGCGAGGGCAAGTGGTTCATAGGCATACTCCTCTTTATCGGCGTCGCCGCGATAAACACCGGCAACAACCTCCTCTACCTCGTAGTAGCTACACTCCTTTCTCTCATAATCATCTCCGGGATCATGTCGGAGTCCACCATAAAAGGCGTAACCGTCGAGAGGACGCTACCCAAGCGGGTCTTCAAGGGCGCCCCGGTCGTTGCGAGGCTTAAGGCCCGGAACAGAAAGCGTACCTTCCCGTCCTTCTCCTTTTCGGTAAGGGAACTGACCGAAGCTTCGGTTGTAGCCGAGCCCGCGTACTTCCTCAAACTCGAGCCCCTGGGAGAGGCTCAGACGACCGCGAAGTACACCTTCGGGGAAAGGGGCGTTCACAGGCTCTCTGCCTTCAAGGTGGCGACACGGTTCCCTTTCGGGTTGTTTCTTAAGGGGCGCGAAGAGGCCTCAGTGCATGAGGTGCTCGTCTACCCCTCTACTAAACTTAAGGCAAGGCCCGCGCTCATGCCTGCCTATTCGGCTTACGGGGCCGAAAGGGCAAAGGGCAAAGGCAACGGCACGGAGTTTCACGCACTGCGCGACTACACCTTCGCCGACGACTCCCGCCGCATATACTGGAGGTCTGTCGCCAGAACTGGCAAGCTCTCAGTCAAGGAGTTCGAGCAAGAGAGCGAGAGGAAGGCGGTCATCGTATTCGAGAACCTTGAGGCGCTGAGAAAGGGCGCGTTCGAGGACGCGGTCGACGAGGCCGCCTCATACGCCGACTATCTCATTAATGAGGGCTACGCGGTGGGTTTGAAGACGCTGGCCTATGAGATCGCCCCGCGCGCGGGCAAAGACCAGTTGGAGAGGATATTATACTCGCTCGCGCTCATCACCCCGGCGCGGTCAAAAGGGACGCCCGGAGTAAAGGTGCTCGCCTACTGAGATGAACCTGAACGCTTACACACTAATTGTGACGTACCTCATGGCAGGCCTCGGGCTCGCGGCGATCTCGCTCGTCGAGTCAATTGGCGCCGCTTTCACGCTCGCCATGGCCGGGGCCGCCGCTTTCACGCTCGCGCTGAACCTTAAAGGAAGGCGGATAATACCCGGCGCGATATGGAACCCCCTGGCCGCCGTGGTATTCGCCTTCTTCATCGCCGATTACCTCGCCTTTTCAGGTAGCCTCATCGTCGCGGCCGGAAGGTTCCTGACGATACTCCTCGTGCTCAAGCTCTTCGACCTCGCCCGCAACCGCGACTTCGTCATAGCGTACGGAATAGTCTTTTTCCAGATACTCTCAGCCGCGGCCTCGACCGTGAGCCCCATTTTCCTCATCATACTCTCGCTCTTCATAATCGGCGCTATCTGGGCGATGATACTCTTCAACATGAAGAGGGACTACCAGGAGGCACACCCGGCAGAAAAGGGATTCCCGAGGGTCGCCTTTGGCGGGCCTTTCTTCGCCTATGTCGTTGGCGCGTCCGCCTTCTCGATTGTCGTCACCTTCATTATCTTCTTTATAATGCCGAGGATGGAATTCGGCTTTTTCCAGAGAAAAACCCTGAATACCGTCAAGGTCTCCGGTTTTTCAGACCGTGTCGACTTAGGGACCATAGGGCCGGTCAAGGAAGACCCCACTATCATCATGCGGGTCGGAATAAACCCGATAGATAAGCCCGACGGGCTCATCTACTTCCGAGGCATGGCGCTCGATAGTTATGACGGCAAGGGCTGGTCAAAAACTCTCAAGGATGAGATTGTCATCAGGCGGAACGACGGAGGGGTCTTTAACCTTACGAGGCTCGAAGGCAGGGCAATCGAGCAGTCGATCCTCCTTGAGCCGCTCGATACCGACGTGCTCTTCGCGGCTGGGAACCCGGTATCGATCGAGGGGCCTTTTCAGAATATTTGGTTCGACCGGTCCGGAACGATACGCCTCCCCTCGCCCCCCTACTCGCGTATCCAGTACAAGGCGAGATCAATCCTCTCACCAGTAAGAAAAGACCTATCTATGCCGCTCTTGCAGTACAGCGATACTTCTTTTCTTAACGAAGGCCCCGAGGGGGCGCGTATAAAGGCGCTCGCCGAGTCCGTGACAGACGGCGCTTTGGGGGCGAGAGAGATCGCTCAAGCTATCGAAGCGCACCTTAAAAGCAGTTACTCATACACGCTTAACCCCAATGCCAGCGCGGGCTTAAGCCCGCTCGACGACTTCCTCTTCGGGTCAAGACAGGGCTACTGCGAGCACTACGCGACGGCGATGGCGGCGCTCCTCCGCGCAAAAGGCATACCTTCCCGCATTGTCACCGGTTTTCTGAACGGGGAGTGGAACGGGCTCGGGTCGTACTACATAGTAAGACAGCAGGACGCGCACAGCTGGGTGGAGGCGTTTATCGAGCACGATGGCTGGGTGAGGTTCGACCCTACGCCTTCCGCAGGGGTGGTTTCATACAGCCCCTCTCCAGTTTCACTCTACATGGACCTCCTCCGCTGGAGATGGAACAGGTACATAATCCAGTTCTCCTTCTCTGACCAGAGACAGATAGCGATGAGGTTTGAGGGGGTTGGGGCCGGGGTATTTGAAAACTTGCGGAACGCGCTCTTGGAAAAAAAAACCGGAGGCGCGGCCTCGAAGTTCTCGCCCGTGGCCGTCGTCGTTGTAATAGTGGTTGGGCTCATCGTATGGAGGCTCTTCACACGCAAAAAGACGCCCTCGCGGACGCCCCGTTTCTACGCGGAGATGTTGCGGACGCTTAAGAGAAGAGGTCTTTCGAGGAAGCCAGCGGAAACCCCGCTCGAATTCGCGGAGAGGACCGGGATAACGGAAGTGAAGGATATAACAACAGCCCTTCACATCGAGAGATACGGGGGAAGGAGATTAACCGAGGCGGAGCGCGGAAGCGTGGACGCGGCGATGGGGAGGCTTAAGAGGAGCGCTTGAGGGATGTTTTATGGTGCGCACGGCGCACCCTACGCGGCTTGTTCGATCTACCATCGTGCCACTACTCTTCTAAATAATCTCCCCCCGCCCCTCTTTAGAAAAGAGGGGTTAAAAAAAGCCATCCTTAAAAAAACTTCCCCCTTTTCTAAAGGGGGATTATGACTACCCTACCTTCTCCCCGCCATCGTTTTTCTTTGCCAGGCTCACCGTTATTGCCTCAAGGAGTTTTTTCACTTCAATCGGCTTAGCCACGTAGCCGTCGAAGCCCTTGCTCAATATCTTGTCCTCCTCGCCCTTCATGGCAGACGCGGTAAGGGCGAGGACCGGGATCGACCTGTTCTTTTCATCAGCCTTTATTATCCTCGTCGCCGTTATCCCGTCCATCTCCGGCAGATGCAGGTCCATAAGAATCAAGTCCGGGCGGTCGGCCGAGACCTTTACGAGCGCCTCTGTCCCGCTCTTCGCCTCGACTATCTCGTAGCCGTTAAGGGTCAATATCTCGCGGACGAGGACCTTATTCATGTAGTTGTCCTCGACGAGGAGGACCTTTATCTTTTGAGACACCGTTGATTCTCCTGAATGGCGGATCAGCCGTTGAGTTTGTCGAGGACGCTTAAGAGCCTCTCCCTGTTTATAGGTTTTTCCATATATTCTATCGCGCCGAGCGCGTAGCCCATCTCTTTCTTGTCCAGCGACGATATTACGACGACCGGTATGGAACTCGTCTCAGGGCTGTCCTTCAACTCTTTCAGGGCCTCCCAGCCGTCTTTCTTAGGCAACGCTATGCCCATGATTATCGCGAACGGCTTTTGCTCCTGCGCCTTGCGGAGGAGGTCCAGGCCGTCGGAGGCCGTAAAGACCTCATAGGCGCCTCCGGCGAGGTATATTTCAAGCAGGTGGTTTATGTCCTGGCTCTCGCTCGCGATGAGGACAAGCGGCTTTTTAACCCTGCCCTGCGGGGCATAGACCCTCCCGGTCATTACAGGCAGGTCAATCTCCTCGGTCCCCTGCGGGAGCTTTACGAAGAAGGTCGAGCCCTTGCCGGGCTCGCTCTCGACCCGGATGGACCCCTTGTGGAGCTCAACGAGCCTTTTAGTCAGCACGAGACCTAAACCCGTGCCGCCGTACTCCCTCGTGATGGAAGAATCGATCTGTTCGAACTCCTTGAAGAGCTTCCCCTTGTCGTCTTCCTTTATGCCGATGCCGGTGTCCATGATCCTGAAGACGACGAACCGCTCCATCTTCATGCCGAGCGGCTCCTCCGATATGTCCCAGTCGACCGTGACCCTGCCGCCGTCGTTGTTGAACTTTACGGCGTTGGAGAGGAGGTTCGTCATTATCTGCTTGAACTTCGCCCTGTCGGCGTGGATCTTGGGAGAGGCCGGGACGGTCTTGCACTCCAGCGAGATGTTCCTCTCGTGCGCCATAGGCCTCACGTTGCCGAGGAGCTCTCCCAGGACCTCCATTATGGAAAAATCCTCAGACGAGAGCTCCATCCTGCCCGCCTCTATGCGGGATAAGTCGAGTATGTTGTTTATGAGTTGGAGGAGGTGCGCTCCGCTCGAATGGACGTACTCGACGTACTGGTGCTGGCGCTCGTTCAAGTCCCCGAAGGCCTTCTCCTGGAGGAGCTCGGAGAACCCGATGATCGAGTTAAGCGGTGTCCGGAGCTCGTGCGAGACGTTCGCCAGGAACTGGCTCTTCATTCTGTTCGCCTCGAGGAGCTCTAAGTTGGCGGTCTCGAGCTCCTGCTTCTTGGTCGAGAGCTCCTCGTTCGTCACTTTCAGCGCCTCGGTCCTCTCCTCGACCTTCTTTTCAAGCGTCGCGTAATAGTTCTCGATAGAGACGGCCATCTTGTTGAACTCGATTGCGAGGTTGCCTATCTCGTCGTCCGTCATGACCGGGACCCGCTCCTTCAAGTCCCCCTGCCCTATCTTTTTTGCCGACTCTTCTATGGAGAGTATCGGGCGGACTATCGACCGGGTGAGGGCGAACCAGAGGCCCCCTGCCGTGATTATAGCAAGGAGCGTGAAGGCGAGCGTCACCGCTATGATGACGGACGCGAAGAAGTCGCTCTTCTGGTAGGCGGTAAAGGCCGTGTCGCGCTCTTCCTTTATGAGGTGTTTAAGCGCGTTTATCGCCTCGGTAAATGTCTTGTTCCCCTCGGTCCTTATAATGCTCAAGGCCTCGTCCCGCGTCCTGCCGCCTATCCGAGAGTGTATCGACCAGTAGAGCTCGATGTGGGTATGCAGTTCCTCAAAGAGCCTTGCGTGACCGCTCTTGATCCCGAGCGCCTTATACTCGTTAAGGAGCCTGTCTATCTTGGACTTGTGCTCGCCTATGGAGCCCTCGAGGTATGCCTTAGAGGCTACGTCGCTCGTTATGGTGTGGAGGAATAGCTCCTGGCGGGCGGACAAGAACTCGTTCTCAACGGCTGTGAGCGTCTCTCCCCTCTTATACGAATCAGAGTAGAGCCTCCGAGTGAGGTTGGCGAGCTGGCCCGCGTTATAGAGCCCTACGAGGCCGCCCACCCCCATCATGAAGAGCAGGAGGAGAAATACGACCGCGAGTTTGTTCGAAATGCTTAATGAGTTGAATAACCTTTTCATCAGGAGATGCCTCCGGACCCGGCCCCGCCTTCCGGCGTCTCTGCCTGGTCGGTCATGTCCTCGTAGAGGAGCGCAATGTTCGATATCTCGCCGCCCGCGTCATAGAGCGGGATGGAGCGGATTTTAAGCATCTTCGCGGCCCCCATGAAGCCGCACCTCGAGAGCATGATGGGGTTGTAGTTTATTATGAACTCGGTTGAGTACCCCTCGTACGCTTTCCTTATGGAGGTGAGCATGCCCTGGGCCGAGAGTATGTCGTCCTCAAATACGCTGTAATGGATGAGCGCGCCTGGCCTCGGGTCGGCGCCGAGGAGCCTTTTAAGGACCGAGTTCATCAATACGCATGAGCCGTCCCTGCCGAAGACCGCGACCCCGAATGGGACCTGGTTCACGACCCTTTCAAGGAATTTTCTCTGCGCCATCTCCGCCTGCAGTAGCCCGACGTGCCCCGCCGAGACTCCGAGCGCGGCGGCTATCGACCCGTAGAAGGCTACCGCGTTGCCAGGGGCCTCCCTCAAGGCGGAGATGAGGACTCCGAGAGGCTTGCCGTCGTACTCTATCGGCGCGATCACGACCCCGGTAAAGCCGCGCCCCGTAAGATACGCGGCAAGCCCTGAGGGCCTCACGCGGTCGATACCCTTGAACGCGGCAGGCCCGGCGCCCGCGTCGAGAGCGGATGCGTCCACGGACGCCCACTGCCTCATGAAGTTATCGTCAAAGCCCTCGGAGGCCTTGAGCCTTAACGCGCCTTCCTCCATCGCATAGACCGCGACGGCCCCTTTGCCGAAGACGAAAGCGGATTCCCTCGCCGCGGCCATGAAGACATCCGGGAGAGAGAGAGAACGTCCCGCTAACTTAAGCACCGAGCCGGCGGCCTCAAACCCTATCCCGGCCATCTTGAGCTCCCCCTCTATTTCCGCCCTCCTCCGGTCCTTGCGCTCGCCGTCTTCCTTGAATGAGCCGACCATCCTGTTTAGCTCTATCGAGAGGTCTCCGAGCGAGCTTCTATCCTCCCTGAAGCCCGCGCTCAAGTCCCCTGAGGCGAGCCTCCGAGCAACGAGCGCGGCGCGCTCGAGCGGGCGGACATAGCGCCTGTACGCGAGGAAGGACGCGGCCAGGATAAAGAGCACGAACCCTATGATACTCGTCCGCGCCAGAGACCTCGTCTCGTCAAAGACCTTCGTCCTCTCGGAGGATATCTGCCCCATGAGCCGTTCGGTCTTCTCGATGACGAGTACGGCGTTCACGTCGACCGCGTTGTGCACGAGGATTATCTCGTCCTGCGAGAGGGCGTCGTTAAGCCTCCGTATCTCGGCCTTGATGGTACGCCAGTCCTCGGATATGGCGCCGAGCGCCTCGGCGAGCTGGGCGTTTGAGGCAAGCGCGTCCTTGAACCCCTGGTCGTTGACGACGAGGCCTATGGATTCGTCGAGCCTCTCGACGTCGTGCCTGATGAGCTCGACCGAGGAGTTCTCGAACCTCCTGGCGACGGTGAACATGTCGAGGAGGTACTCAAGCTGTGTGATGGAGACCCTTATGGAGCTGATCCGGGCGTTCAAGTCGTCGTAGATCTCGATCTTCCTGTGTCTGGACGTGAACGACCTGTAGTCTAAGAGCGCGATTGCGAAAAGGACTGCGAGAGAGAGGACGAGCTTCTGTATATTGGAGAGGCGCCTGAAATTAAGTTTCATTTTGTACCTGCTGAAACCCCGCTGGAGAGCGCCCTGGAGGAAATGGCCCTTTTAGCTCAAGAGCCGGAGGACGTTTTTCTGGAAGTCCTTTAGCTTAATGGGCTTGGGCAGGCAATAGTCGGCGCCGCACTGGATGATCCTGTCTATGTCATCCTGGCCGTACGCGGTCACGGCGAGGATCTTTATGTCTTTCGTGTGCTCGTCGGTCTTGATTCTCCTGCAGACCTCGAAGCCGTCGATCTTCGGCATCCTTATGTCCAATACCATCAGCTCCGGCTTGAAGTCGCCTACCTTTATAAGCGCTTCGTACCCGTCCCCGGCGGTCTCTATGAGGTAGCCGGCGTCCATGGACTCGAGCGCGCCCTTGATGAACTCGATGATGTTCTTCTCGTCATCGATGATGAGCACCTTTTTCCTGTACGGGAACGCCTGCTCTTTTATGTCAAGCTTGTACTTGCCAAGGAAGTCCATGAAATTCCCCTGGTTGACCCTGTAGTGGCCGCCAGGCGTCCTGAAGGCGCCGAGCTTGCCAGCGGCGATCCACTTCTTGACCGCGTTTATGGTGACATGGCATATGCTCGCTATCTCACCTGTCGTATATGGTTTTTTGTTGTCCATAAGGGCAGAAACGGATAAAGGATAAAAAGCGTAAGGCGTGCCGGAAAAAAACTTGTAGCTGAATGCCGGTACAGTGATAAAAAGGCATGGTTATATTTTTTCTATTTCTAATAATATCTTTAATGAAATACATCGTCAAGGGCTTTTTATTATTCTTAATGCACGATTGAACGATGGAGAGCGGGCCGCCTGCGCGCACGCACCGCACAGGCGCAGGGTAAAAAGCAATTAATCCGGCGTATTGCGACAAAAAACCCCTGTTCATTCAACCGCGTTCCAGTTGATCCCTGATTTAACGTTGACTTTAACGGGGACCTTAAGCTCTATCACCCCTTCCATCTCTTCTCTTACGAGCGCGTCGACTGCCTCGAACTCCTCATCAATGACCTCGAATATGAGCTCGTCGTGTATCTGGAGGATCATCCGGGACGCGCGCCCCTCTTCCCTAAGGCGCCTATCTATCGTCACCATCGCGGCCTTTATCATGTCGGCGGCCGTGCCCTGGATGGGCGTGTTTATCGCGAGCCTCTGGCCGAGCCGCATTGTCTGCTCGATAGGGCTCTTGAGCTCGGGTATGAACCTGCGCCTGCCGAAGAGCGTCATTGTGTAGCCGCGCTCGGAAGCCTCTGCCACTGTCCTGTCTATCAGCTCCTTGACCGACCTGTAATGAATGAAATATCTCTCAATGTATTCGAGCGCCTCTTTCATCGATATCCCGAGCTCGGCGGAAAGTCCGTAAGGCCCCATGCCGTAGATTATGCCGAAGTTGATCGCCTTGGCCCTCCTCCTCATCTCGCTTGAGACGAGCGCCGGCAGGACCCCGAAGACTTCGGATGCTGTCCTTGAGTGTATGTCCTCGCCCTTCGTGAACGCGTCTATGAGGACCGGGTCGCCGGACATGTGGGCGACTATCCGGAGCTCTATCTGCGAGTAGTCGGCGCATAAGAACCTGAAACCCTTTTCAGCCACGAACGCCTCGCGGATGCGCCAGGCCGAAGCGCTCCTTATCGGGATGTTCTGGAGGTTCGGGCGCGAGCTTGAGAGCCGCCCGGTGGACGTGACCGTCTGGTTGAAAGAGGTATGGACGCGGCCAGTCGTTGGGTCGATTAGCTCAAGGAGCGCGTCGACATAAGTGGACTTGAGCTTCGAGAGCTGTCTGAATCCGATGATGAGCGAAGGGACCTCGTGCCTGGCCGCAAGCTGTGTCAACACCTCCTCGTCCGTCGAAAACCCGGTCTTGGTCTTCTTTACGGGCTTGAGCTTCAACTTCTCGAAGAGCAGTTCTGAGAGCTGTTTCGGGGAGTTTATATTGAACTCCATGCCGGCTGAGGCGTATATCCGCGCCTCGATCGAGGCGAGCTCGATCTCCATCTCCTTTGAGAGGTTGGACAATAAGTCCCTGTCGACCTTGATCCCGGCGGTCTCCATTTTTGCGAGCACCCCGGCGAGCGGCAGTTCCATTTCATCATAGAGACCGAAGAGCCCGGAATCCTCCAGCTCCTTCCGCAATATCTCAGATACAATAAAGACTTTGCAGGCCCTTCTGCACGAGAAAGCGGCCGCCTCCTCAGGCGCCATCCCGGCGATATCCCCATCGATGACCGGGGAGCCGAGGTACTCGCGCGCAAGCGCGCCTATCGAGTGGCCGGGCTTCGATGGGTTGATGACGTAGGAGGCGAGCGAGGTGTCTATGCAGATACCCTCGGCCTTTATCGAATGCCGGGCCGAGAAAATATGGAGCGCCTTGGCGTTGTCGGTGTCCTTTCTTATCGCGTTGTTTTCAAAAAGGCCCTTGAGCGCCCAGGCAATGGCGGATTCGGGGATCGAATCCGCTGGCGCGTAAAAGGCGGCCCCAGCGGATTCGGCCGCTGAGACGCCGATGAGCCTCCCGGACGGGCCGTCCCCTTCGATAAATACCGTTATCGCCGCCCGCCCCTTTATCTGAGAAAGCGACAGTCTCAGGGCGGCCTCGTCGGTCAATAGACTGCAATCCACGCCCTCTTCGTCAATGAGAGACTCCCCCTCAGGGACTATCTCCTTAAGGAGCTTCGTGAATTCGAGCTCGTTAAGGAGCGTTTCGAGCTCATTGAAATCCGGCCCCTGGTACTTTAGCGTCTCCAGGCCGCACTCAATAGGCACCTCGGGGTGGAGTGTGGCAAGGTCCCTGGAGAGATAAGCCAGGTCTCGTGATGATTTCAAGCTCTCTCTTAACTTATCCTTGGAAATCCCCTCTAAACCGTCAAAAATACCTTCAAGAGAGCCGAATTCCTTCAAGAGTTTCGCCGCTGTCTTAAACCCAATGCCAGTGACACCAGGGATGGAGTCTGAGGAGTCGCCCGCGAGGGCCAGGAGGTCCTTTATGCGGCCCGGCTCGACCCCGAACTTCTCGATCACCTCCCTAAGCCCGTGCTCCTTGCCGGAGAGGTAATCGAGTATGACGGTGTTGTCGTCGACGAGCTGGTACATGTCCTTGTCGCCCGTGATGATTGCGGTCTTCACGCCCTCGCCTTCGAGCCTTTTTACGATAGTCGCGATAATGTCGTCGGCCTCAAACGAGATCATCTCGAGCGACGGGATGTTGAAGGCGCGGGCCATCCTCTTTATATAGGGTATCTGTACCGAGAGGAGGTCCGGCATCGGCTTCCTCTCGGCCTTGTAGCCCGTGAACATCTCGTGCCTGAATGAAGGGCCCTTGACGTCGAAGGCCATCCCTATGTACTCGGGTTTAAAGTCGTTCAAAATCTTCCGGAGCGACTGGGTGAAGCCGAATACTGCGTTCGTCGGGAGCCCCGCCGAGGTCGTGAACGTCGAGGGGACCGCGTGAAATGCCCTGTATATGAGGTAACTGCCGTCTATTATAAAAACTTTTTTCCGTTCTTTGTTCATACCGTTTTCCATTTCCCCAATATTACAGAATAAGGCGGCCGTTTCAAACAAAAAACGCCCGGCTTTGACACGAATTCGATTTCATATATACTAAGGGGATGAAAACACTCATACTCGCACTAAGCTTCACCTTTATCTCTTTCCTTCCGGCGAGCGTAAAGGCGGGAGAGATCAACAGCGCAAAGACGGCGACAGAGGTGGTGGAGGATTTCCACGACGAGGCCGAAGGCATGGTAAACGAATTCGTTAGCCCTGTAACGCTTGAGCGAATGAACGGCCTGAAGGACAAGGCGATTAAGGAAATAGAGGGTATAAACCTTTCTCAAAGGCCCGGTGTGGCGAGGTACAATAACCTCAAAGACGCGGTCACAGTCTACATGGACGCGGTCCTCGCCATACTGGAAGGGGCTACCGGAGCGGACAGCGACGAAGTCCGGTCAACTGCCAGGAGGCTCAAGGCGTCAAAGACGGAAGGGCTGTCAAGGATTGACGCTGTCCACAAACAGGAGGTCTTGAAAGGCCCCGAAGGCCCTCCAGTGCCGTCAATTGACCGCCCGCGCGAAGACAAAGACGGCGCGGCTGACATATGGTACAGGTGAGGAGAGGTCAGGACTGGATTCCCGATTAAAACATCGGGAACGACTTTTTGCGGGTTCAGGTTGCAACCTGCGTCCTTTAATTTGTAAATCGAATATACGCCCGTATCGGCGGTTCGAATCCTCTGCCAGAAGCCTTTTTGCGCAGGAGTTAATCTCCTCCCCTTTACAAGGGGAGGCCGGGTGGGGTGATTTCAAGACGACCTCCCCCCGCCCCTCCTTGGTAAGGTGGGGAGAAGGCGCTTTTGAATCGCTACCACCCTTTTTGCGAAGCCAGGTTTGCAGACTGAACCGTTAAGCACATCAGCCAATCTATTCCACCGCCTCGAAGGCGTCCTTTATAAGCTCTGTCGTGTAAGAGCCGTCCTTTACTACGATGCTCACGACATCGAACCGAAGATCGGTCTCCCGTACACCGCGCTCGGCGATGTAGTGGACTGCGACCTCGGTCAGCTTTTTCTGCTTCCTCTGATCGACGCTGTATTTGGGGGACCCGAAGGCCTCCGAGGACCGGGTCTTCACCTCGACGAACGCTATCGTCCCGCCGTCTCTGGCGACGATGTCTATCTCGCCGCGAGGGCAACGGTAGTTCCTCTCTATTATCCTGTAACCGTTTTTTTTAAGGAGCGCCTCCGCCCTCTCCTCGCCGCGCTCCCCTGTCAGGAGCCTCAGTATGCCCTTTATCGGCCTCATCTTACTACCCCCCTGAATGTGCGCCTGTGGATAGGCGAAGGGCCAAAGGCCGAGAGCGCGGACAAGTGCTCCCTCGTCGGATAGCCCTTGTGGGATGAAAAATTATAAACGGGATAAATGCGGTGGTAGGCTTCCATTATCCGGTCCCTCGCGGTCTTTGCGATAATCGAGGCCGCGGCGATCGAGACGCTCAAGGCGTCGCCTGAGACGATCGCCTTCTGATCGATTGCGCTCGCGATGCCAAAAGACCCGTCTATGAGGAGCGCATCGGGCTTGACGCTTAAGGCCGCTACGGCCCTCTCCATAGCCAGCAGGGACGCCCTGTGTATGTTGATCGCGTCTATCTCTGCGGGCCAGACGAGGCCGACGCCGACTGAAATGGCGTTCAGATAAATATCGAGGATGAGCGAAGCGCGTTTTGCGGGGGACAGGGTCTTTGAGTCGCGTATTCCGAGGTCAAGGGGGAGCGGGCGATTAAATATTACAGCGGCTGCCGCGACGGGCCCGGCAAGCGGGCCCCTTCCGGCCTCATCTATGCCGGCGATGAGCCTCTTACCTTTTGAGCGGGCCTCGTTTTCGTGGAAGTCCATAGCTTGAAAGGGGTAAGAAAAGACCGGCGCGCGCGGAGACCGCGCGCGCCGGAGAAACTGCTCAATACATCGGCAGACGCAAAAACCCGCCGGCCATCGGCCTTTACTTTGCTTTGAGTCTCGCGGCCTTGCCCTTGAGGTCGCGCAGGAAGTAGAGCTTCGCCCTCCTGACCTTTCCGCTGCCAAGGACCTTTATCGACTCGATCGCCGGGGAGTTCAGGGGGAATATCCTCTCTACACCCACCCCGTAGGAGACCTTGCGGAGCGTGAAGGTCGCCCTCATGCCGCTACCACGTCTC
>Ga0154409_119_pt4 | contig 43106 bp, 29 predicted proteins | sample RifGroB2_FD_115913 | JGI IMG/M metagenome (GOLD analysis project Ga0154409, IMG submission 115913) | Deltaproteobacteria bacterium GWB2_55_19
GCGCAGGGCCAAAGTCTTGTACGGAGCCTTTGGGGTAAATCAATTCTCCAGCCGTTCGATACGGATTTGCCGGTCCGGCGAGGACTACCTCGGCAGGAACCTGACTATGCGGGCGAAGTCCTCGGCCTTGAGGGATGCCCCTCCTACGAGGGCGCCGTCTATGTTGGGTTGGCTCATGAGCTGGTCGATGCTGTCGGGTTTGACCGACCCGCCGTAGATGATCCGGGTGTTTTTAAGTGATTCCTTTTCGTAGAGCTCATGGAGGAGCTCGCGGAGCGCGTTATGGACCTCCTCGGCCTCCTGCGGGGTGGCGACCTTCCCTGTCCCGATCGCCCAGATCGGCTCGTAGGCGATCGTTATGTCGCGTAGCGCCCCGCCGCCCAGGCCGTAGAGGGCCTTTTTGACCTGGAGCTTTACTTTCGATATGGTCTTGCCCTTTTCCCTCTCCTCAAGCGTCTCTCCGACGCAGACGATAGGTTTAAGCCCGTCCCTTATGGCCGCGATGACCTTCTTGTTGATAACCTCGTCGGTCTCCTTGAAGTGCTCCCTCCTCTCGGAATGGCCGATTATTACATGGTGGCACCCGGCGGATTTGAGCATTTCGCCTGAGATTTCACCTGTATACGCGCCGCTCTTTTCCCAGAAGATGTTCTGGGCGCAGAGCCTCATGGGGCTGTCGGCTATAAGCGGGCTTAGGTGATAGATGTGTGTGAAAGGCGGGGCAATGAGTATCTCGGCGTTGTCCGCTCCCTTAAGGAGCTCACGGAGTTTGAGCACCAGGTCCACGCCTTCGTGGATGGTGGTGTTCATCTTCCAGTTTCCGGCTATGAGAGGTGTCAGCATTCGCGTAAGTTGGTGTGTAGCAAGGGTTTTTGGCTCTTGCCCGGGTTATGGCCTGAAATTAATTCGACGCCGCGCACTCCGCCTTCTGCCTAAGGGCGGTGATCCCAGGGAGCTCAACGCCCTTGAGTGTCTCAAGAAAAGCGCCGCCACCGGTCGATATATAGCTCATCTTCGCGAACTCTCCGGCGCGGTGTACCGCGACGTCCGTGTCCCCGCCTCCGACTATGGTCATGGCATAGGTGTTGGCCACGCTCGTCACCATGGCAAAGGTCCCTCTGCTGAACGCGTCTATCTCAAAGACGCCCATCGGGCCGTTCCAGATGATAGTCTTCGCGTTCTGTATCGCCTCGGTAAAGAGAGTAACGGTCGCGGGGCCGATGTCGAGCGCCATCCAGTCCTTGGGTATCTCCTGGTAGGTTACGACCTTTGTCTCAGCCGAGGCGCTGAACTTGTCAGCCACCACGAAGTCGACCGGCATGTACAGCTTTATGTGCTTTTCTCTCGCTTTTTCAATAACTTGCTTCGCGGTCTCAAGGGCGTCAGGCTCAAAGAAAGAGTTGCCGACCTCGTAACCGAGGGCCTTGAAGAAGGTAAGCGCCATGCCTCCGCCTATTACAAGCTTATCGACCTTTTCACAGAGGCTCAGAAGCACGCCGACCTTGTCTGAGACCTTCTTGCCGCCTATTAAAGCGACGAGAGGCCTCGTAGGTTTATCCATGGCCATCGAGAAGTAGGTGAGCTCTTTTTTCATCAGGAACCCGGCCCCGACCTCTTTCACGTACCTGGTGATGGCGACGTTCGACGAGTGCGCCCTGTGGGCCATGGCGAAGGCGTCGTTTATGTAGACATCGGCCAACGCGCCGAGCTTCCTGCCGAATTCCTCGTTGTTTTTCTCTTCCTCAGGATGGAACCTCAGGTTTTCAAGGAGGACGACGTCCCCCGGCTTCATGGCGTCGACGACCTTCCCGGTCTCTTCCCCTATGCAGTCCGGCGCGAGCGTAACCTCTTTTTCAAGGAGTCTGCCGAGCCTCTTCGCAACAGGCGAGAGGCTCATCTCAGGGACCCTCTTGCCCTTGGGGCGGCCGAGGTGCGAGGCGAGTATGACCTTCGCGTTCTCGTCGAGCGCGAAGTTTATGGTGGGGAGTACGCTCCTTATGCGGGTGTCGTCCGTGATGTTGCCGTTCTCGTCGAGCGGCACGTTGAAATCCACCCTGATGAAGACGCGCTTGTCCCGAAGGTTTATCTCGTCGATATATTTAAGACCCTGGTTCAAGTCCCTGACCTCCTGTGTTCATTACAGACCTTTTTCCGCCATCATAAGGACGAGGTCGCGCATCCTGCAGGAGAAGCCCCACTCGTTGTCGTACCAGGCGAGCACCTTTACGAGGTTGTCCCCTATGACCTTTGTAGAAAGGGCGTCTACGATGGAAGAGTGCTGATTCCCTTTGAAATCAACCGAGACGAGCTCAAGGTCGCAGTACTCGAGTATACCCTTGAGCTTGCCGTTTGCCGCCGCTTTGAGCGCCGCGTTTACCTCCTCGGCCGAAGTCTTCCTGGAGACCTCGGCTACGAGGTCGACGACCGATACCGTAGGGACCGGCACGCGGATGGCCATGCCGTCGAGTTTGCCTTTGAGCTCAGGCAACACGAGGGATACGGCCTTTGCCGCGCCCGTTGAGGTCGGTATCATGGAGAGGGCCGCGGCGCGGGCGCGTCTCAAGTCCTTGTGCGGGAGATCGAGTATCTTCTGGTCGTTCGTGTAGGCGTGGACCGTGGTCATGAGCCCCTTCACTATGCCGAAAGAGTCGTTTACGACCTTGGCGACTGGCGCAAGGCAGTTTGTGGTGCAGGAAGCATTTGATATTATTGAATGTTTTTTGGGGTCATAGGCCTCGTGGTTGACGCCCATGCACACGGTTATGTCCTCGTTCTTCGCAGGCGCCGAGATGATGACCTTCTTAGCCCCGGCGGTCAAATGAAGCTCGGCCTTTTCCCTGTTGGTAAAAAGCCCGGTGCATTCGAGGACTATGTCTATTTTAAGATCATTCCAGGGGAGTTTCGCCGGGTCTTTCTCAGCGGTTATCTTTATCTCTTTCCCGTTTACGGAAATGCCCCCCTCTTTCGCGCTGACATCCGCGTCGAGTATCCCGAAGACAGAGTCGTATTTAAGGATGTGGGCAAGGGTCTTGGCGTCGGTGACATCGTTTATGGCAACGAAGTCAATCTCCTTGTTCTTTAGAGAGGCCCTCAGGATGTTCCTCCCAATCCGGCCGAACCCGTTTATCGCTACCCTCACCATCGCGTCTCTATCCTCCGTTATTCTTTATTTTTCAGGACGATACAACTGAATAAGTTTCGTCAATATCTCAGTGGTCAGGCCGTTGCGTACTTTTTAAACGCTTCCTTTATTTCCTTGAGCGTCAGTTGCCCCGGCGCGGTCTTCCCGGTGATAGACCCGTACGTTATAAGAGAGCCTAACATGGGGAAAAACACACGTGACGCGGCCCCTTTCCCGCCCATAGCTATGATTATAAGGTCGCCGCCGCCGAGCAATGCCTTGGCAAGTCTCTTCAGATCCTTTACTGAGCCTGCATGCGCGGCGACCTTTACTATATCCGCGCCTTTTTTCCTCGATTTTTCAATAATATCCCTGAGAGCGGCGTCTCCTGGGGTGCTCTTAAAGTCGTGGTGGGAAATTATCACCATCTTCCCATTGCTCTTTGCAGAGCTTACCACATTTTTTATTATACCGCGTGAGCTGAGCTCGATGTCAACTATATCTGAATATGGGATAAGTGCTTCGAAAAGGGCGGCCCTCGTACGATCGCTTAACGGCTGGAGGCCGCCCTCTTTTTTCGACCTGACTGTAAGGATTATCGGAAGACCGGAGATTTTCTTGAGTTTCCGGAGGCTTACAGCCAAAGAAGCCGGGTCGAGGTCAACAAACGAATCAACCCTCACTTCAAGGAGGTCAGCCCCCTGCTCCACGGCCTTTTTTATTGCGCCGGTCTTTATCCCTTCTACGATTACCCCGGCGGCCTTCGGGCCATTTACCGGGAATGCGCCCTTCCTCAATCGGCCCCCATATGATGCCCGGAATCCCGCGTTAGAAACCGTAACGCCGGGGATGATGCTAACCTATCGAAAATAAAGATAAAAAACAGCAACTGGCGGAACGGAGCCTTTCTGGAACCAATATACCAATACTTAAAAGGACGGGAAAAGTCAAGAAAAATCAGGCACAGTTGTGCTGTGGCCGTGAATCGGGTAAGTGTATCGTGATTTTTTTCCGCAGGGCTTTTAATTTTTAATGTAATACAAGTCTTTTTTTTAATCTTTGCAAAAGATAATTAGATGTTGAAAAATACTGGGGGACAGGAGTCGCCTGGGCTACGGGAACTTGCCGCAGTCTCGTAACGACCTGACACAATACGAGGGAAAAATAGCCGCTGGTCGGGCTTGAATTTTGTATGCCCCCTGGGTTATAATTTTTGTACTTTCTAACGGAGTTTTTTTATGGGTGGAATCGGCGCAATAGTAGGATTGTTTCTGATGTTCTCTCTCGCGGTCTCCTGGGTCTCGGGAGACAAGGAGAAGGCGCGTCTCGAGGACAAGGTCAAGGAGACGAAGTCCGCGGAGATGTCCCTTGAGAAAGACCTGAACACGGCGAAGAACGAGCACACGAAGACGCTGGAATCGCTAAAGGAGACCGAGAAGAAGCTCAAGGATGAGATATCCGAGAAGAAGAAGCTGGAGAGGGCGCTCGCCTTCGAAGAGAGGCAGAGGAGGCTTGCCGAGAAGGAAGGCGTCGACTTTGACCTCGACAAGGAGAGGGAGAGGATAAAGGCCGAGATAGAGGCAAAGGCCCAGCAGGAGATAACGGAGTTAGAGGCGAAGCTCCTCGCTGTCGAGGAGGCGAAGAAGCGTTTCGAGACCGAGATGCGCCTTAAGATTGAGGAGGAGGCGAGGAAGCGCGCGGAAGAGGCATGGACGCAGGCCGAGCTTGCCAGGACCCAGGCCCAGGAGGCGCTCCTTAAAAGCACCTCGCTCGAAGGCAAGCTGAAGGAGATGGAAAAGGCGAGGTCCGCGATGGAAAAGTCGCTTAAGGCCCAGGAGACGGCGCGCAAAGACGCCGAGCTTAAGCTCGCAAAGGAAAAAGACGCGAGGTCCACGCTTGAGGCGCGCCTTAAGGACGTTGAAAAAACAGTCTCTATCTCCAAGTCTCTCGGCGGCGTGGCAAAGGACGCGGTCGTAGCCGCCGCAACGGTTTCGAAGGGGACAGAGGCCGTCATGCTCGAAAAGGCCGCCGAGGCCTCCGCGTTGCTTGTCGCCGAGCTTGAAAGGTCGAAGACCGACTCGGAAAAGAAGGTGAAGGAGAGCCAGGAGTCCATTGCGGCCCTTCAGAAGGAAATAGCGAAGATAAACGAGGAGAAGTCCGTTATCAGGGCCGAGGCCGAGGCGAACGCCAAGGGGCTCGCGTCCATAAGGCAGGAGCTTGAGGCCGCGAGACAGGAAGAGGACTCTCTTCGGAAGGCCCTTGAGGCGAGGCCCGTAGTGCTCGCCCCTGAGACGGTCGCGGCCGGGGAGGCCTCGCGCGAAGAGCTCTCGAAGAAGGTCGCCTCGCTCGAAGCGAAGCTCGTGGAGGCCGAGGAGGCCAAGAGGAAGTCCGAGGATGCGTCCAGGCTCGAGTTCGAGACGATGAGGGTCCGCTCCGAGGACCTCCTTGCCAGGAACAAGGAGCTTGAGATACAGTTCGGGGACCTGAAGCAGACGCTCGCAAAGTCCGAGGCCGCCGGGGACATGGCGAGAGACCTGATAGCCAGGAACGTCGAGCTGGAGACCAAACTTAAAGAGGCCGGGCTCGTCTCGCTCCAGGGCAAGGCCGCGACCTTCGTCGCCCAGAAGCTCATCGAAAAGAACTCCGAGCTCGAGATGAAGATCAAGGACGCGCAACTCGCGCTCGCGCAGTCTGAGGCGGCCAGAGGCGAGGCCCAGTCCGCGATAAAGGAGAACCGGGAGCTCGCCTCGAAGCTCAAGGACGCCGAGGTCACGCTCGCGAAGAGCCAGACGTCTTCCTCCCTGCTCGAGAGCCTGAACGCGAGGAACGTCGAGCTCGAGACGAGGATAAAGCAGGCCGGGGAGGCGGTGGCGCAGGCCGACGCCGCGCGGTACATGGCCGAGGAGCTCCGCGCAAAGAACATGGACCTTGAGGATCGTCTCAGCAAAACCCCCGGCGTCGATATAAAGGAAATCGAGGGGCTCCGGTCGTCAAGGCAGGAGATGGAGGGTAAGCTCCTCAAGGCGGCCGAGCTCAAGCAGACGCTCGAGGCGAGCCTTAAGGACGCCGAGGCCGCAAAGACCGCCGGCGAGGTCGCCATAAGGGCGATAGTCAGCGCGAGGGAACAGACCGAGGTAAAGCTCCTTCAGGAGGCGGAAGCGAGAAAGGCCCTTGAGACGAGGCTCTCTGAGTTCGAGGCCGCGAAGGCCGCGAACGATCTCGTTGTAAGGGACGCCGAGGCCGCGAAAAAGAGGCTCGAGTTCCAGGTCGCGCAGGAGATAACCGCGAGGACCGCCCTTGAATCCAAGCTAAAGGAGACGGACTTCCAGAAGAAGGCCGCCGAGAGTGCGATAGACATGGCCGAGACCTCGAAGAAGGACGCCGAGGCCCGGATTTTGGTCGAGGTCGAATCGAGGAAGGCCCTTGAGGCCAGGCTCGCAAACGAGCTCGACGCGAGGAAGGGCGTAGAGGCGAGGCTCATCCAGGAGGTAGAGTCCAGGAGGATAATCGAGGCGAAGCTCCGGGAGACCGAGGAGGCGAAGGCCGCCGAGATGGAGGCGGTAAAGGGCCTGGAGAAGTCCCTTAAAGACACAGAGGAAAGGCTCGGGAAAGAGGACCAGGCAAGGAAGGATCTCGAAATCCAGATACAGAGGATAAGCAGAGAGGCAGAGGCATGGAAGACCGGTGGCGTTGTTCCCACGGATGTCATCGCCCTTCAGAAGGAGTTCGCGAGCCTCAAACAGAAGATAGTCGAGAAACTCAAAAACGGAGAGGTCAAGCCCGAAGACGTGGCGAAGTTCATGCAGATAGACGACGTCCTCGGCTTCCACATAGTAAAGAGGGGCGATACGCTCTGGAAGATAGCGAAGCAAAAAGACGTTTTCGGGAACCCTTACATGTGGCCGCTCCTTTACAGGTACAACGTCTCGAAGCTCAAGGGGCCGGACATCATCAGGATAGACCAGGTGCTCATTATCTACAAGTCGATATCCGCGACAGAGGCGAAGGACGCGGTCAGGAAGGCGAAGTTCCGCGGCGACTGGCGCGGGTGGACCGACGCCCAGAAGCGTAGCTGGGTGGAGGAGTGGACTAGGTAGGGGCGGAGATAAAAGGATCTCTGTTAAGTCCGGGTCAGGTTAAGCGTTATTGGATTGAACGGATAACAAGAAAGGGGCCGAGAGGCCCCTTTCTTGTTTTTGGAAGTCATTTTGATTCACAAGTAACTATCGTGAATTTTGGGACAGTCCCGGAGTTGCCACCTTTCACACCCCGCTTTATAACTTAAAACAATAACCTGTTGAGAATTAATATAAAATTACCTATAATCCCCGCAATGCACTTACCCTTTGGACGGGGAACCCCAGTTTGGCCTATCTTTTTGTATACATTACCATATGGACGACGGTTGTTCTCATAATAGGGACATTTCTGGCCGTTCTCGTCCGCAGGTCCTTCATGGGCAGGAAGTACATGAGGCTGGATGTGGAGCGGGAGAGGTACTCCGCCCTGCTCGCCACGCTCGAAGTCGGCAAAAAGATAGAGGATATAAGCCCGTTTGTGAAGAAGCCAGGCTCCGCAGGCTGGATAGCGATAGAGGAGAACCTCTTCAGGGCCATCGGTTCGGAAACCGGGAGGCAGGAGGGCCTGCGACTCTTTAACGCGCTCGGTTACTCGGACAGGTACATGAAGTCCCTCTCCTCGAAACGCCAGTGGGAGCAGGCGCTCTCAGCCGAAAAGCTCGGGCGTATAGATTGCCGCATGGCGGTCTCTCTCCTCATAGACGCCCTTAAGAGCCGGAACAGGGACCTGCAACTCATGGCCATACACTCGCTCGGCGTCATAGGGGACGCAACTGCCATGCCCCACCTGGTCGCGCTCCTGAAATACGCGGTCTCCGCGGAGGAGGAGATATCGCTCCCAATACTGAAATCATCCATACTTGCCTTCGGGGTGAGGTCTGAAACGTGGCTCTTGCCATGTCTCACGGACCCCGACTGGCGCCTGCGCTCCACGGTCCTCGACATACTCGGAGAGGTAGGCAACCCCATGCTCTCGGGCGAGTTCATGCGGATGCTTAAGGACCCGGAACAGGACGTGAGGGCCAAGGCCGCCAAGGGCTTAGGGAAGCTTAAATGCGCCGAGGCGGCGCGCATGCTTATTGAAGCGCTGGACGACCCGTTCTGGGTAGTCCGGCTCCACAGCGCCAGAGCCCTCGGGCTCATGAAAGACCATGCGGCGATAGCGCACCTTAAGGACATGCTCGGGGACAAGAACTGGCAGGTAAGGAGCGTCGTTGCAGAGGCCTTGAGCAGGATAGGCGGAAAGGGTTTTGTCGAGATGCTGAACGTCTACATAGACTCAACGGATAAGTACGCGAGGGACCAGGCGCTCGACGAGCTCGGGAGAAAGGGCGTCCATGGCAAGATGATGGCGCGCCTTGCCTGTATCCAGGGGCGGGAATCCCTTTTAAAACTTAATGGATCCGGGAATCCTGACGATAAGGCGGATATAAGGGACGGGATACTCGACGAGATGCTCTCGATACTCTCAACCCTGAACGAGTTCAGGCTCTATGAAGTCCTGGACGCGCTCTCCGGAGGGGAGGGCAAAGAGGCCAACGAGGCGGCAACGACGGCTGTAACCGCTCTACGAGGGGGTGAGGGCCCGGCGTCAGGACCTCCCGGGCTTACCGGTAGAATATCTTAAGTGGAAACCGTTCTCATAAAATTCATCTATTACTTCAACTACGTCGTCCTCGGCTATTACTTCGCGGCGAACGGCATCTATCTCGTCCTGCTCGTTCTCGCCTCCGGGATGATAATAAACCACCTCTCAAGGCTCGAGTACGGCAGGTATCAGACCTCCATCCACCCGCTCGTCGCCCCTCCCATAAGCATCATCATAGCCGCGTATAACGAGGAATCGAACATAGTGGACTCTATCGGGTCGCTTCAGCACCTCAATTACCCGGACTACGAGGTGATAGTCGTTAACGACGGCTCGACGGACAAGACCTTAAAGAGGCTCATCGAGGGCTACGGGCTCACCAGGACCAATGTCATCTACCGCGAGACGATACAGACGGCCCGGGTCTTCGGGTTCTACCTCAACCCGGAGACGCCGAATCTCATCGTCGTGGACAAGGGACACGCTGGAAAGGCGGACTCCCTTAACGTGGGGATAAACATCTCGAGGGCCCCGTACTTCTGCTCGGTCGACGCGGATTCCATCCTGGAGGACAGCGCCCTCATGCGCCTTATGAGGCCGATTGTCGAGTCCCCGGAGCTCGTACGGGCCACCGGCGGGATCGTCCGGATAGTGAACGGCTCATTGATAGTCGGGGGGCGGCTTAAGAAGATACAGCTCCCATCTGACGCGCTCTCCAGGCTCCAGGTCGTCGAGTACATAAGGAGCTTCCTCTTCGGCAGGGCAGGGCTCTCAAAGCTCAACTCCCTCCTCGTAATCTCCGGGACCTTCTCGATGTTCCATAAGAGATCGGTGCAGGAGGCGGGCGGGTATCTGACGAACACTGTCACCGAGGACATGGAGCTTGTCGTGAGGCTGCATAAGCATCTCATCGATAAGGGGGCGAGGTATAAGATCAACTTCGTCCCTGACCCCATATGCTGGACCGAGGCGCCGAAGGATTTGAATATGCTCAAAAAGCAGAGGAGGAGGTGGCACCTCGGGCTCGCGGAATCCATCTTCACATACAGGAAGATGCTCTTCAACCCGCGCTACGGCAGGGTCGGGTTTTTCGCCCTCCCTTACCAGCTCTTCGTCGAGCTCCTTGGGCCTGTAATAGAAATAGCCGGCTACTTTGTCGTGACGGCCTCCTTCTTTCTCGGCATAGTGAACAAACAATTTTTCATGCTCTTCCTCTTCATGGCTCTGCTCGTGGGCATTTTCTTCTCGACAGCGGCGGTGCTCCTTGAGGAGATATCGTACAGGAGGTACCCGAGGCTCAAGGACCTCCTTATACTCCTCGGATTCGGGATACTCGAGAACTTCGGTTACAGGCAACTGCTCGCGCTATGGAGGACCGAGGCGGTCCTCCGGTTCCTCTTCGACAAGGAGAGGGAGTGGGAGGTCGTCAAAAAACAGGGCTTCGACACCCCGGCTGGAGACGTCAAACAGGCGTAAAATATGGCTGAAAAATCCGGATTGAAAGGGATATGGATGAGGCTGTTCTTTACGGCGCTATGCGCCGTCATTTTGCTGTCGCCTGTAACCGCCCTGGGCGAAGTGGTGGGGACTGCCCCGGTCCCTGCGCCGGAGGCCGGCGCTGATAAAATGGCTATCGCCGGTCCAGAGGCCGCGTCCTCAAAAGGCGAGCGCCTCAAGACCGCGGACTCCCTCGCCAAAGGGGGCGGGCTCGATGAGGCCGTCTCCATTTTAACAACACTCGTTGCCGAGTTCCCGGACGACTTCGAGGCGGCGGTCTCGCTTGCCCGCGCCCTGTCCTGGGCAGGTGATTACGAAGGGTCTGTCGCGGGATACAACAGGGCGCTCACACTCCGGCCCGGAAACCCTGAGGCGCTCTCAGGCCTCGGAAGGGTCCTCTCGTGGGCCGGCGAGTACGAGAGCGCAGTCGAGGCGTATAAAAAATCGATCGAGGCCGACCCGAATGACAGGGACGCGAGAAAAGGGTTTTCCCGGACGCTCTGGTGGAAAGGGGAAATAGATGCGGCCCTCAAAGAGGTGCAAGAGGTATTGTCGTCCTCGCCGGCCGACGAGGAGGCGCTTGAGATCGAGGAGAGGCTCCGTGACGAAAAGGGCCCGCTCCTGAGGGCGCGTTATTCGAGCTCCACCGACTCGGACTCGAACGAGTTGAAAATGTACGGCCTTTCAGGGTATTATTGGACAGGAGCGCCAGGCAGGGTTACATTCAACCTGGATTTTTACGAGGCGTCGAGCCAGTGGGCCACGGCGAATGCTACGACGTTCGGGGTAAAAGACTCTATCGATCTGTCCGGCGCTCTGACTGTTAACGCGGGGCTTTCTTTAGTCGTCTTCAAGCCGGAGAACGGCGAGACCGTCTTCGCAGTCGGCGGCCTTAACTGCAGATACGAGCTTTCTTCCAGGACGCGGCTTTCGGCGGGCTATAACTACTCGCCTATGCTCGATACCGTTGCGCTCATAGAGAACCACGTGAGGACAGGCGAATACCACGGCGCGCTCTCGCACGATTGGCGCGGTGCGACATTTACCGCTTCGACCGCTTTCGCTGGCTACTCCGACAATAACTCGAGCTACGACATCGTTGCTACGGCCGTGTACAAGCTCTCGGAGAGACACGGCATATATGCAGGCGCTACTTCCGAGTACAAGGTTTTTTCGGAACATACCGCGAGCGGGTACTTCAACCCGCCGAACATATTCTCAAACGGTATCTTCCTCTCCGTCGAAGACGAAATACCCGGCACGCGCCTTTCGTACAGCGCAAACATAGAGGCCGGCATACAGAGCTTCAGCGGCAAGACGGAATCCACTTCCGCGATCGAAGCCGGCGTCGAATGGCGGTTAACAAGGGAAGTCTCGCTTGACGCGGGATACAAGTACAGCAGGTCGGCGCTCGAATCCTCCTCGGGCTTCAGGTTCGAGGAGGTAAAGGCCGGGGTCACGTACCTCTACTGATGAAGAAGGCAATGTCAACCGAGAAAAAAATCTGGCTCGTCATGGCCGTCTTTATCGGCCTCTTCGCCTACGGCGTCTGGAACCTCTTCAGGCCAGACGCCTTTCCCATAAGTTTTGTTCGGGGCGAGGTGCGGGAGGTCTCTTCCGTGGTGCTCGTCGGCCCGTATCCGTCAAAAGACGAGTTGAAGGTCCTCGCCGGCAAGGGTGTCGTTGAGATAGTGTCTCTCATGGACCCCAGGCTCGCAATCGAAAGGCCCCTTGTCGAGGAAGAGAAGAGGATGGCCTCGGAGCTTAAATTCGCTTTTTTTAATTTCCCGATCGATTTTTCAAACATGGAAGGGGGCGGGTCCAGGGAGGAGCTCGACAAGGCGGTCAAACACCTATCGGACAGGAACGACAGGACAAAAGTCTACGTCCATTGCTACCTCGGCAGGCACAGGGTTGCCCTCCTGGAGGCCGCCTTCAGAAAGGCGGCCTCAGGCAAAGACCTCAGCCCATCTCCTCTTCGATCCGCGCAACGGCCTCCCGCGACTCAAAAAGCGCTTGCCCCACTGGACCCCTCCCGTTGAGCGCGACGACGAGGCAGTAGCCTTCCTTTATCGCCGAGAGCACAAGCCTCGAAGTACCGGCAACTATCGCGACAGACTTAATCGCCGTCCCCCCCTGACGCGAAGCTATGTCCTTTACGGCGTTGAATATCACGGAGTGGTGCGCGCCTATGATGTCCATCTCGATTGATTCCGATGAGGCGTAAACGTCCACGACCTCCCCGTCAGAGGCGAGCATCACCGCCCCCTCGGCCCCAAGCCCCTCGACCAAACCCCTCAATATCTCTTGAAACGACATCTCCAGTCACCCCGGCCCGGTTTGACCCGGGAGCTTTCTGAGAGAAACTTTTTACAAAAAGTTTCTCTCAGGGATCTATTCACTAAAACCGTACCGAGATGACCTTGGAGACGCCGGGTTCTTCCATGGTGATGCCGTAGAGGGCGTCGGCCATTTCCATCGTCTTTTTGTTGTGTGTTATGAGCATGAACTGGCTTATACGTGACATCTCTTTTACGAATATATTGAAGCGGTCGATGTTGGCATCATCCAAAGGCGCGTCGACTTCGTCCAGGAGGCAGAACGGGGACGGCTTTATGAGGAATATGGAGAATATGAGGGCTGTGGCCGTGAGCGCCTTTTCTCCGCCGGAGAGGAGCGAGATGGACTGGAGCCTTTTTCCGGGCGGCTGGGCGACTATATCGACGCCCGCTTCGAGTATGTCGGTGTCTTCTGTCAGGCGGAGCTCCGCCCTGCCGCCGCTGAAGAACCTGGGGAAGGTCTCCTGGAACTTCGCGTTTATCTCGTCGAACGCGGTCTTGAATTTTTCGCGCGTCGTCCTGTTTATGCGGGTGATGGCTGTGTGGAGCGCGTCGACCGACTTTGTGAGGTCAGCCTGCTGGTCGAGGAGGAACTGGTGCCTCCTTTCGAGGTCGGCGTATTCCTCGAGGGCTGAGAGGCTCACCTCTCCGAGCTCGGATATCTTTTCGCGGAGCTCGCTTCTCCGGGCCTCTTCGGTGGTTGTCTCAGGTATGTGTCCGCCCTCGGGTCCGGCGAATGGGGCGAGGGCGACGGAGTATTTCTCGGAGACCTTGTCCTTAAGGTTTGCGATGGAGAGCTCGTATTCCTTTGTGTCGATGGAGAGCTCGCCCTTCAACTCCTGCAACTCGGAGAATGCTGATTTGAGGGACTTTATCTCGTGCTCGGAATCTTTGAGGCTATTGGCGAGGCCGTTCATCTCCTCGGTCCGCTGGACCTCTTCTTTTTTTATCGCGTCGAGTTCGCCAAGGAGGCCGTCGAGCCTGGCCTTGAGGTCGTCGAGGGACTTAAGCTTTTCGTCGGACTCGACGCGTCCGCGTTCTATTTCGGAGGACCTCGCTTCTATCTTCCTTGATGTGTCGGCTGTCGCAGACTCTTTAGCGGCGATCTCCCTCTTAATGGAGCCGTGACGCTCGTTCGAGTGCGCGAGGCTTACGCGTATCTCGGTCAATATCCCGGAGAGGCGTTCTTTTTCCGAGGCGAGGGCGAGTATCTCTTCGGAGAGCGTTGCGATGGCCCGTTCCTTTTCGATGAGGGACTGTTCGGACGCCTCCCTCTCGGCGTTGACCGAGGTTTTCCTGGAGGCGATATCGCGCCCCTTTGATTCAGCGTCGAGGATGTCGGCCTCCGCGGTGTCGCGGACCTTTGAGAGCCTCGCGTACTCGGCGTTTGAGCGCCTGAGCTCGCTTTCGGCGTTTACGCGCTCGATGTCTATTGAGTGGATGCGCTCCCTGCATTCGTCGAGGAGCGCTTTCGTGCCTGCGATATCGGTTTCGATGTTTTTAAGGGACGCCTCGCAGGAGGCGGAGTCAGCGGAGAGCCTGTCGGTCGTCTGTTTAAGGGACTTTATCTCGCCCCTCTTCTGGAGTATGCCGTCTGTCGAGACCGACGAGCCGCCGGTTATGACCCCTTGCGCGTCTATGACGTCGCCGTCGAGGGTGACTATGGCGCGGTAGAGATCATTCTGGTTCCAGAGCGCGAGCGCCGCCTGAAGGGTATCGGCGACGAGGGTGTCGCCGAGCAGGTATCCGGCGACCGACTCGTACCCGTCCTTTATGCGTACTTCGCGGATAAGCTCGCGCACCCCGGGGAAGTCGGCGTTGCCTTGCGCGGGGACCGGGGATGAGGAGCGGAGGTTCTGTACTGGGACAAAACTCCCCCTGCCCGAACTCGTGGATTTAAGGAATTCTATGGCGTCGATGCCTTCCTTCTGGCTCTCGACGATTATGAACTGGAGCCTGTCGCCGAGGACCGCTTCGACGGCCTTTTCAAACCCGGGGTTCGTCTCGATGACGTCGGCAAGGAGGCCGCGGATGCCTGAGGCCCCTTTTTTCATTATGGCCTTTGGGCCGCCCTTCAACCCTTCGAAGTTCCGCTCCATTTCTTCGAGTGTGGCGAGCCTCGCTGAGGCCTTTGAGGATTCGTCCTTGAGGGCCCTGGCAATTGAAATCTGTTTGGCCCTGTCGGCGTCGAGGGATTCAAGGAGCTCCTTGATGGATTTGAGCTCGCCTTCCTTCGCTTCTTTGTCAGCGGCCTTTCCCGCGAGCGCTTCCTGAAGCGCCTTCATGGGGGTTTCGAGCGAAGCGATGAGCCGTAGGGCCTCCTCTTTTTCAGATGAGGCCCGCGAGTTTCTCACCCGCATGTTCTCTTCGTCTCTTAAAAGGTTCTGGGCAGAGTGCTTTAAGTCCGCAAGCCTCGTCGAGGTCTTGAGCGCCTCGGCCTTCTCCGCCCTCTGGGCGTCTTCTTTTTCTTTTAACTGCGAGGCGATAGCCTCGAAAAACGCGGAGTTCTCGGCGCGCCGCGCGGATTCCGAGGCGATAGCGGAGGAGGCCGCCTCAAGGGCCTCGCCGAGGGATGAGAGCTCGGTCTTTGCAAGCTCTGAAGCGGCCTTGAGCTCGTCTATTTCCTTAAGGAGCCTTTCCCTGTCCCTGTTGAGCTCTTCTATCCTCATCTTCGAGAGGGCGCTCTTCCTCTCCTCGTCCTGTATGAGCTTTTCGACGCCGAAGACCCTCTCGCGAATGTTCCTGTATAACGCCTCGACGGATTCGTAGCCGGTCTTCAGCTCGTCCATGAGTGTTTCTTTGGAGGTGATGGAGGTGGAAAGGGATAGCTCCTCGTCCTTGATGGATTCGAGCCTTTTGAGAGCATCTTCTAGCTCGTCCTTGAGCTTCTTGAGCTCTAAGGAGGAGAGGAGTATGTCAACGCCGCGGAGCTCCTCGCGCAGAGCCTTGTACCTCTCGGCCTTCTTAGCCTGCCTGTTGAGCGAATTGAGCTGTCTTTTGACCTCGCTTATGATGTCGCTTACGCGCGTGAGGTTCTCTCGCGTAGCCTCGAGCCTCCGGAGGGCCGCCTCCTTCTTATGCTTGAACTTGTTTATGCCGGCGGCCTCTTCGAATATGGCGCGCCTCTCCTCGGGCCTGGCGCTTATGAGCCAGCCGACCTGCCCCTGCTCGATAATGGAATACGCGCGCGTGGCGATGCCGGTGTCGGTAAAGAGGTCGACTATGTCGCGTAGCCTCGACTGGACCCTGTTTATATAGTACTCGCTCTCGCCGGAGCGGTAGAGTCTGCGCGATATCTCGATCTCGGTGAAGTTGGAGAACCGGCCGCCCGCCGCGGCGCCGCCTTCGTTCGAGAAGGTAAGGACGACCTCGGCCATGCCCAGCGGTTTACGCGAGTCCGATCCGTTGAAGATAATGTCTTCCATGTGCTTACCGCGCAAATGCCGCGCGTTCTGCTCGCCGAGCACCCAGCGGATGGCGTCGACGATGTTCGATTTCCCGCACCCGTTCGGCCCGATGATGCCCGAGGTGCCCAGCGGGAAGTTCAAGGTGACCTTATCGACAAAAGACTTGAACCCGTGGATGGTAAGTTTTTTAATCTTCAACTATATGCCCCTTAAGCCATGTTTGAGACCGGATTGTCGGATTGGAGATGAATCGTAGCAAAGTTTCATCTTTTTGTAAAGTAAAAAAACCTTCAAAATACAACAGAGAGTATAAAAAAATCCTGAAAGCACAACATGTGGGGGCTCGATAACAGAAAGCCCCTTCCAGTGACTGGAAGGGGCTTTCTGTTATCTTATTCGTTAAAGGGCTATTTTTTGGACTTCAGCGCGGCCTGCGCCGCGGCGAGCCTCGCGATAGGCACCCTGAAGGGCGAGCATGAGACGTAGTTGAAGTTGTTCTCGTGGCAGAACTCGACCGAGGCCGGGTCGCCGCCGTGCTCGCCGCAGATGCCGATCTTAAGGTTCTTCTTCGTCTTTCTCCCCTTCTCTATCGCCATCTTTATAAGGAGGCCGACCCCTTCCTGGTCGAGAGACTGGAACGGGTCGTTCTTCAATACCCCGGCTTTTTTCTCGTCCACATAGTCAGGGAGGAACCTCCCGGCGTCGTCCCTCGACATGCCGAGCGTCATCTGCGTTAAGTCGTTCGTGCCGAAGGAGAAGAACTCGGCTACCCCCGCTATCTGGTCGGCAAGGAGCGCGGCCCTCGGGACCTCTATCATGGTGCCGACGAGGTACTTTATCTTTACGTTCTCCTCCCGCATGACCGCCTCGGCGACCACTCTCGTCCTGTCCGCGAGGATCTTGAGTTCCTTCGCGTCGATGATGAGCGGGAGCATTATCTCGGGGAATACATGTATGTTCTTCTTTTTGCACTCGCAGGCCGCTTCCATTATGGCCCGGACCTGCATGTCGAGTATCTCGGGGTATGTGATGCACAGGCGGCTCCCCCTGTGGCCGAGCATGGGGTTCGCCTCGTGGAGCCGGTCTATCCTCCTTTTTACCTGATGGAACGGGAGGGAGAGTCTCTGCGCGAGTTGTTTCTGGTCCGCCTCCGTGTGCGGGACGAACTCGTGGAGGGGCGGGTCTATGAGCCTTACGGTAACGGGCTTTCCGTCCATCGCCCTGAAAATGCCGACGAAGTCCTTTTTCTGGAAGGGGAGGAGCTCGTCCAAAGACCTTTTTCTCGTCTCCTCGTCCTCGGCGATGATCATCCGCTGTATGGCGATTCTACGCGCGTCGGTGTCGAAGAACATGTGCTCGGTCCTGCAGAGCCCTATGCCTTCGGCCCCGAGCCTTATGGCGTTTTCCGCGTCGTAAGGGGTATCGACGTTTGTGCGGACCTTGAGCTTCCTCACATTGTCTGCCCAACTCATAAGAGAGCTGTACGCCTCAGGGAACTCCGGCTTTGTGAGGCTGAGGGCGGCCTTGAAGACCTCTCCAGTTGATCCGTTTATCGTTATCTCGTCGCCTTCCTTTATTACCGTGTCGCCGACAGAGACGGTCTTTGCCTCGTAGTCGATGAGGAGGTCTTCGCATCCTACGACACAGCACTTGCCCCATCCTCTTGCCACGACCGCCGCGTGGGAGGTCTTGCCGCCTGTGGCGGTGAGTATCCCTTTGGCCGCGTGCATGCCGCCGACGTCTTCAGGGCTCGTCTCCTTCCTTACGAGTATTACTTTTTTGCCCTGCGCGGTAGCGCTCTCGGCGTCCCTCGCGCTGAATACCACGGCCCCTGAGGCCGCGCCGGGCACCGCCGCGATGCCTGTGGCGAATAGGTGGCGCTGGAGCTCGTCCATCGGTATCTTCGGGTCGATTACAGGGTAGAAGAGCCCCTCTATGTCCTTGTCCGTAATCCTTAAAATCGCGTCCTTCTTCGTGATGAGCCGCTCCTTCACCATGTCGACGGCTATGCTGAAGGCCGCCATGGGGGAGCGTTTGCCGGACCTGCACTGGAGTATGTAGAGTTTGCCTTCCTCTATCGTGAACTCTATGTCCTGCATGTCCTTGTAATGGCGCTCAAGCTTTGACCTGACTTTCGTAAGCTGTGTGTATATCTCCGGCATTATGCGGTCGAGGTCGCTTAAGTGTATCGGGGTCCTTATGCCGGCCACGACGTCCTCGCCCTGGGCGTTCATGAGGAGGTCGCCGTAGAATGTGTCCTCGCCGGTATTGGGGTCGCGGGTGAAGCACACCCCTGTGCCTGAGGTGTCGCCCTTGTTGCCGAAGACCATCTGGACTACATTGACCGCGGTCCCGAGGAGGCCGGTGATCTTCTCGACCCTCCTGTATGTCACGGCCTTCTCGGCCATCCATGAGCCGATGACCGCGTCGACAGAGCCCCAGAGCTGTTCTTCCGGGTCCTGGGGGAAGTCCTTCTTTGTAGCGTCCTTATAGACGGATTTGAACCTCGTTATGAGCTCCTCGAGCTCTGATTCGTTGACGTCCGTGTCGAGGACGTGCCCCTTCCTGATGTTCAGGCGGACCTTGGTGCGCCGCTCCTTTATGTCGTCGAACTCGTCGTCGAACTTTTTTCTCGGCACCCCCATCGCGGTAGAGCCGTACATTACGATGAAGCGCCTGTACGCATCGAGCGCGAACCGTCTGTTCGCGGTCTTTCTCGCGAGCCCTTCGACCGACTTATCATTCAGGCCGAGGTTGAGTATAGTCTCCATCATGCCGGGCATGGAGCGGGCCGCGCCCGAGCGGACGGATACGAGTAGCGGGTCCTCGGGGTCTCCGAGCTTCTTCCCGACGAGTTTTTCAAGCCTCGCGAGGTTCTTTTTCACCTCTTGGGCAAAGCCCTGGGGGTATTTTTTCACAGATTTATAATAAAAGTCGCAGACCTCCGCCGTGATGGTAAAGCCTGCGGGGACCGGGAGCCCGATGTTCGTCATCTCGGCGAGACCGGCGCCCTTGCCGCCAAGGAGGTCCTTCATCGTCCCCTTGCCCTCGGCCTTACCGCCGCCGAAGAAGTAAACGAATTTCTTTGCCATGTAATGATCCTCCGGAGATTATGTATAGTCTGCTCTAAAAATTGCTCTTTTTCCTGATCTCTGTGTCAGGTCGTAAATAAAAATGCTCACATATTGCCATATATGCTGCGCTTTTTATTTCCGCCCTTCCTTGACCTCAGAAAAAATTCCTGATTTTTAGAGGCAGACTATATTTATTTCAGGTCTTGTGCGGGGTCGATACGATAGGGCGGGGAGCCGCGCCGCCCCTTTAAGACAGTGTTTAGGGGTAGAAGTTTAGCAAAAACCCGGGAGAAAGTCCAATACCGAATTCGGGGCCTCTAGGGGCGGCTTGCAGAGGCTGATGGCCCCTTCCCCGGGGCGTTAATACTCTTGACATGCCAGCTAAAGACTCATATTATAAAATCTTATGTAAAGGGGCCGGGCAAGGGCCGCGCCTTAAGCGGAACGGCCGCTCTCTTCGGGATTATCGGCATATTATACGCGCGTTTTCCCGGAATTGCGGGTAAGCGCGTCTTAAGTCTTTACAAGGGGAAAGATGGCACAGGAACAGATATCGGTCTACATAGAAGACCAGATGAAAAGGTCGTACCTCGACTACGCGATGTCCGTCATCGTGGGAAGGGCCCTCCCGGACGTCCGCGACGGCTTGAAGCCCGTCCACAGGAGGGTCCTCTTCGCCATGCACGAGATGGGGGTCGAGTGGAACAAGCCGTATAAAAAGTCGGCGAGGGTCGTCGGCGACGTCATAGGTAAGTACCACCCGCACGGCGACATGGCCGTATACGACGCCATAACGAGGATGGTACAGCCTTTTTCCCTCCGCTACCCGCTTATAGACGGTCAAGGAAACTTCGGCTCCATAGACGGCGACCCGCCCGCGGCCATGCGTTACACGGAAGTCAGGATGGCGCGCCTGGCGAGCGAGCTCTTGAAAGACCTCGAGAAGGAGACGGTGGACTTTACGCCGAACTACGACGAGTCCCTGAAGGAGCCGACGGTGATGCCCGCCGCGATACCGAACCTCCTTGTGAACGGCTCCTCGGGCATAGCCGTCGGCATGGCCACGAACATGCCGCCCCACAACTTGACAGAGGTCATAGACGCGCTCATCCTCATCATAAAGAACCCGGAGGCCGGCCTCAAGGATATCATGAAGCTCATCCCCGGGCCGGACTTCCCGACCAGAGGCTTTATAAACGGGAGGCAGGGCATAAAGGACGCATACACGACCGGCAGGGGCGTCATACAAATACGGGCCAAGGCCTCCATCGAGAAGAACCCGAGGACCAACCGCCAGGCGATAGTCATAACCGAGATACCCTACATGGTGAACAAGTCCCGGCTCATCGAGTCCATCGCCGATCTCGTAAGGGACAAGCGCATAGAGGGCATATCGGACGTAAGGGACGAATCAGACCGCGAGGGGATGAGGATAGTCGTGGAACTCAAGCGCGACGAGGTCGCCGAGGTGATACTCAACAACCTCTACCTCCACACCCAGATGAAGACCTCCTTCGGCATCATAAACCTCGCCATCGTCGACGGCCAGCCGAGGGTCCTGCCGATCCACCAGTTATTAAAGGAGTTCGTCAAGTTCAGGCGCGAGGTCGTGACAAGGAGGACGATCTACGACCTCAAGAAGGCGCGGGAGCGCGCACATATATTGGAGGGGTTGAAGATCGCGCTTGACAATATCGACGCCGTAATAAAGCTCATCCGCGCCTCAAAGGGCCCGCAGGAGGCGAAGGCCGGGCTGATAAAGAATTTCAAACTCTCCGAGATACAGTCCCAGGCGATCCTTGAGATGAGGCTCCAGAGGCTGACAGCGCTGGAGAGGGACAAGATAATCGATGAGTACAAAGAGGTGCTTAAGCTCATAAAGTCGCTCGAAGAGATACTGGCGAGCGAAAAGCTCCTTATGGACGTCATCGTGGACGAGTTGAAAGAGGTAAGAGAGAGGTTCGGAGACGAAAGAAGGACCCAGATAGTCGAGGAGGCCGGGGAAATAACGCTCGAGGACATCATCGCCGAAGAGGACATGGTCGTCACCATATCGAGCGGCGGGTACATAAAGCGGAACCCGACGAGCCTCTTTAAGATCCAGAGGAGGGGCGGCAAGGGCAAGACCGGGATGACCACCAAGGAAGAGGACTTCGTATCGAACCTCTTCATAGCCTCTACCCACAGCTACATACTCTTCTTCACCGACAAGGGCAAGGCGTACGCGTTAAAGGTCTACGACATCCCGCAGGCCGGGCGCGCCGCAAAGGGCAAGGCGATAGTCAACATCTTAAACGTCGCGCAGGACGAGCATATAACGGCGTTCCTCCCTGTCAGGGAGTTCGTCGAGGACAATTACATAGTCATGGCGACGGCGCACGGCGTCATAAAAAAGTCCGACCTCATGTCGTTCGCCAACATCCGCTCCGGCGGATTAATAGCCGTAAGTCTTGACGAAGGCGACAGCCTGATAGCCGCCCGCTTAACCGACGGCAAACAGGACATATTCCTGGGCACACGCCTTGGACAGGCGATACGCTTCCACGAGGACGAGGTCCGGGAGATGGGGAGGCAGGCCAGGGGGGTGCGCGCCATAAGGCTCGACGTGGAAGACCGCGTCGTCTCGATGGAGATGGTCGAGGACAACGCGACCGTCCTTACCGTCACCGAGCGCGGCTACGGCAAGAGGACGGACTTTGGCGAGTACAGGGGCCAGGCCAGGGGCGGAAGCGGGCTTATCAATATAAAGATAACCGAGAAGAACGGGCCTGTCTGCGGCATGACCAAGGTGAGGGGCTCCGACGAGCTTATGATATCGACCTCGGTCGGGAAGATCATACGCATAGCCATGAAGGACGTCGCCGTCATCGGCAGGAATACCCAGGGCGTAAAGCTCATGGACATAGAGAAGGACGAACAGATAACGGGCATCGCGCCCATCGCGGAAAAGGAAGAGGATTCAGACGAAGCGGAGGCTTAAGGGCCTCCCCGCCCGGCCCGGGCGGATAACGCACCTTAGAGAGACAGCTGGAGTCCCTTTTCAGCCGGAGAAGCCTTGGAGATGGAGCGTCTGACGGTCCTCGGAGCAGGCAGCTGGGGCACGACCCTTGCCGACATCCTCGCCCGGAAGGGGTTTGAGGCTGTGCTGTGGGCGAGGGACCCGTTGCTCGCGGAAGCGATAAGGCGCGAGCGCGAGAACGAGCCGTATCTGCCCGGGGTGAAGCTCTCCCCTAATTTAAGGCCGACGGCCTCGCTCGAAGAGGCCCTTTCCGGCTCGTCGCTCATCGTGAGCGCAGTACCCTCGCATGGTCTGCGCGACGTATTTTCCCGCGCCCGCCCGTTCATCCCAAAAGACGCCATAATCGTCTCAGCCTCCAAGGGCATAGAGGAGGCGACGCTCCTTACCGCCCGCGACGTCATCGAAGACACACTCAGGGAGAACCCTCATTCGGACATATCCGTCCTCTCGGGCCCGACCTTCGCGAAAGAGGTGTCGGTAAGGCTCCCCGCGGCGGTCTGCGCCGCTTCCAGGTCGCATGAGGCCGCGGAAAGGGTCCAGCGGGCCTTCTCAACGCAATACTTCAGGGTCTATACAAATTCAGACATCATAGGGGTCGAGCTCGGCGGGGCATTGAAGAACGTCATAGCCATAGCGGCGGGCATATGCGACGGGCTTGCCCTTGGTTCAAACGCGAGGGCCGCGCTCATCACGAGGGGCCTCGCCGAGATGTCGAGGCTCGGTGTGAAGATGGGCGCAAGTCCGATGACATTTTCGGGCCTTTCCGGCCTCGGGGACCTGATCCTTACCTCCACCGCGCATTTGAGCAGGAACTACATGGTAGGCCACGAGATAGGCCTCGGCAGGAAACTCCCCGATATTACTGGTACAATGAAGATGGTAGCCGAGGGCGTAAAGACCTCGCGCGCTTCCCGTGCCCTTGCCGAGAGGCACGGGGCGGATATGCCTATAACCACCGAGGTCTGCCGGGTCTTATATGAAGGCAAGGACCCGAGGGACGCAGTCCTGGAGCTCATGATGCGGGGGCTTAAGGTGGAATAAAGGGGGCTTAAAAGAAAGGAGGACGCCAAAAAACCTAAAAACAGCTTAATTTTAGGCCGATTCGTCCGATATTCAAGATATACCAGTTATATGAATACCCGGAACGGACGTTAGTCCGCTGGCGTTTGTTTTGTCTAAACCCTCTGAAAATCAAGGGGTTCCGCCTTCCGGGCATGAAGAGGTTCGATCCAAGCCCTTATGCTCAAGAGAAGCCTTCATTCGAGAATCCTTGTCCTTATCGTCGGGCTCATATCCGTCGGCGTCATAATTTCCATATACTGGGAGCTCAAGAACAGGGAAAGGGAACTCCTCGAAGAGAAGCTCCGGGCGAGCAGGGTTATGGCCCAGCCGATCCTGAGCGCCATATACGAGGACATGATCGAGGAGAGGGCCGACATGGCTCGGCACCTCATCAACTCCCTCAGCAAGGGGGAGGGGATCGACTCCCTCTACATAGTAAGAAGCAACGGGGTCGAGGAGGCGTTCAAGGACTTAAAGACCATAGAAGAGGTGAAGAAGGAGTTCGGGGAGGTAAGGCCCGAGTGGCTGACAGACCACCAGAACGTCAAGGAGAACGTCGCCAAAGGGGTCTATACCCAGGAGTTCAGGCGCGCGCTCGAATCCTTCAGGGGCGACTGGAAGCGCGGCGCAATCAACTACATAGACAAGACCGACGCCGATAACCCGATCTTCACCTATCTCCAGCCGATCGAGAAGAAGTCCAAGTGCAACACCTGCCACGCGACCGAAGGCGCGCGCGGCATACTCGTCATAAGGACCTCTCTCGCGGACATGTACGGCATACTCGCGAAGGGCCGGAACGAGTGGATCATATCCGGCATTCTCGCGATATCCATAGGCGCGGCGTTGCTGTCGCTCCTCATCAAGAGGTCGATAACCGGGCCGATACAGAAGAACGTGGAAGTTATCAAAAGAATAGCCGAAGGAAGGGGGGACATGAGCGAGAGGGTCGAGGTCACGGCCGAAAACGAGGTCGGGTATCTCGCCGCCGCTTTTAATAATATGCTAGACACCCTTGAGAAACGCGCCGAGGAGAACGAAAAACTCTTCGAGCTCGTCACGAAGAGCAAAGAGGAATGGGTCGCCACTTTCGACGCGATACAGGACCTCATCTCGATCCACGACAAGGACTACAGGATACTCAAGATAAACAAGGCGCTGGCGAGGAAGTTCAACTCCCAGCCCGAGGACCTCATAGGCTCCAGGTGCTTCGAGCTCCTCTATAATTGCACTGCGCCCAAGTGCAACTGCCCGCACACGAGGACGCTTAAGACCGGGGCGATAGCCGACGCCGAGGTCGACGACATGGTCTTCGAGGGGACTTACAAGGTGACGACATTCCCGGTCTATAACGACGCCGGAGAGGTCTGGGCGTCCGTCCACGTGGCCAGGGACATAACCCAGGAGAAGATGCTCCGCGAACAGCTCCTCCACGCCGAGAAGCTCTCAAGCGTCGGGAAGCTCGTCGCTGGCATCGCCCACGAGCTCAACAACCCCCTCATGGGCATCATGGGTTTCAGCCAGATACTCATGGACACGCCTGGTGACAAGAAGCTCGACGACATAAAGGACAAGCTCCGCAAAATCTACCACGAGTCGCTCCGCACAGCCAAGATAGTCCAGAACCTCCTCACCTTCGCGCGGGCGAAAAAGACCGAGAGGGAGTACCATAGCGTAAACGACATATTGAAGCACACCGTCGAGCTCCGGGAGTATTCGCTTAAGGCCAACAACATCGAGGTCGCGCTCGACCTCGATGAAGGCGTCCCGAAGACGATGGTGGACCTCTTCCAGCTCCAGCAGGTCTTCATCAACATCATGAACAACGCAGAGGACGCGATGGTGGCCAGGAAAGGCAAAGGGCGTCTCGAGATACGCACACGGAGGAACAGGCGGAAGATCGAGATAGCGTTCCGCGACGACGGCCCCGGCATACCCAAGGAGATAATCCACAAGGTATTCGACCCGTTCTTCACGACAAAGGACGTCGGCAAGGGGACCGGGCTCGGGCTGTCCATCACCCACGGCATAATAACCGAGCACGGCGGCACCATAGACATCGCCGCCGCGGAGGAGGGCGGCGCCGTAGTCACGATAGAGCTCCCGGTCGTCGAGAAGGAGCAGTGGGCCGAGGTAAGGAAGGCGGTCGACCACGGGGCCACGTACAGCGACTTAACCGGCAAGAAGGTCCTCGTCGTGGACGACGAGAAGTCTATCAGGGAGACGCTCTCTTCCATACTCTCGGCTGAGGGCTTCAAGGTCGAAACCGCGCGCGACGGGAGAGAGGCGCTCGAGATACTGGACAGGACAAAGATGACGCTGCTCATCACGGACATAAAGATGCCCGGGTACAGCGGCATGGACCTCTACGAGTCCGTCATGCAGAAACACGAGTACCTGAAAAACAGGATTATAATAGTCACCGGCGACGTCTTCAGCCAGGACGTTAAAGACTTTCTTGCCAAGTGCGGCTGTCCCCATATATTGAAGCCCTTTGAGCCGAAGAAGCTCACCGGGCTCATCCAGGAGGTCCTTTCCGCGGAAGAGGCCCGCGCCTGAGCGCCTCCCAGGCTCCACATAAAAAAAGGGGCCGGAGAGCCCCTTTTTTTATGAATAAAAAATGTTCTTTTTCCTGACTGCTCGGCGCAGGGCCAAAGTCTCGAACGGAGCCTTTGTGGTAAATTAAATATCAGTCGTTTGATATGAATTTGCCCGTCCGGCAAGGACTGCGTCAGGTCGGAAATAAAAATGCTCACATATTCCCATATATGCTCCGCTTTTTATTTCCGCCCTTCCTTGACCTCAGAAAAAAATCCTAATTTTTATAGGTAACCTTATGCCCATTTGGACAACCCTTCTGCTATACTAACCGGGTGAAAGTCACTGTAATAATCCCGACGCTGAACGAAGCCGCCGATATCGCGAGGTCCGTCTCAAGCGCCGGGTGCGCCGAGGTCATAGTAGCTGACGGCGGGTCAAGGGACTCTACAAGGGAGATAGCGAGCGGCCTTGGCGCGACCGTCATGGAGACCCAGAGAGGCAGGGGCCTCCAGATGGACGAGGCCGCGAAGACGGCTACGGGCGACGTCCTCGTCTTCCTCCACGCCGATACCATGCTCCCCGAGGGCTGGTTTAAAGAGATCGAGCGCGCGCTCGTTGACCCCGGGACGATCGCCGGGGCCTTCGGGCTCCGTATAGGCTCAACACACCCGTGGTTCAGGGTAGTAGAGGCGGTAGTGAGGCTCCGTTACAGGGCGTTAGGCTTGATCTACGGCGACCAGGCGATATTCGCGCGGAAGGACGAGTTTTTCAAGGCAGGCGGATTCAGGAAACTGCCCTTGATGGAAGATGTCGATTGTGTTAAGAGGTTAAGGGGGCTGGGCCGGGTCAGGTTGCTCAAGGGGAGTGTGGTTACGTCGCCCCGGAGGTGGGAGGCCGGCGGCATGGTCGGGAATACCCTGAAGAACGGGCTCATCCTCGCGCTTTACATGGCCGGGGTCCCTCCAGAGAGGCTCTATGAGATATACTACGGCCGTCAATAAAAACACCTGGATTTAATATATCCTCAAAGGAGGGTTTATGGAGTGGAATACAATAGGGGAGATATTCGACGCGCTCAAAGGGGCCGTCAGGGAGAAGGGCAACTCTGTTGAGATACTGGATGAGAAGAAGCTCCGCGGAGAGCCGATAGACTCGCTCATCTACAACGCGGTCTTTAGCTCCAGCAAGGAGGTCGTCTCCGAGTCGAGGCGGCTCATAAAGGCCATAGCCGGGGCGTTTGGCACGACGTCCGCCTCCATACACAACCTGTATGAAGCGATGGGCAGGGGCGAGGCAGGCGGGTTTACGGTTCCGGCCGTGAACATCAGGGGGCTCACCTTTGACACCGCCCGCGCCTTTTTCAGGTCCGCGCTCAGGAATAAATCAGGCGCCTTCATATTCGAGATAGCCAAGAGCGAGATAGGCTACACCGGGCAGAGGCCCGCCGAGTATACGGCCTGTTGCCTCGCCGCGGCGATAAAGGAAGGGTACAGGGGCCCGGTCTTCATACAGGGGGACCACTTTCAGATAAACGCGAAGAAGTTCGTAGAGGACAGGGATAGAGAGACAGCGGACCTTAAAAAACTCATCAAAGAGGCGCTGGAGGCCGAGTTCTACAACATAGACATAGATTCCTCGACCGTCGTAGACCTCACAAAGCCGTCTGTAATCGAGCAACAGAGGCCGAACTTCGAGACGACCGCGCTGCTTACGGAATACATACGCCAGAACGAGCCGTCAGGGGTGACGGTCTCGGTCGGAGGCGAGATAGGCGAGGTCGGCGGGAAGAACTCGACCGAGGAGGAGCTTAGAGCCTTCATGGAGGGATTTGCCTCTGCGCTCCCCAGTGGCAGGAAGGGCATAAGCAAGATAAGCATACAGACAGGGACGTCCCACGGAGGCGTGGTCCTCCCGGACGGCACGATAGCCAAGGTCAAAGTCGACTTCGATACGATCGAGAGGCTCTCGAAGGTCGCGCGCGAGTACGGCATGGCCGGGGTGGTCCAGCACGGGGCCTCAACACTCCCTGACGACGCCTTTCACATGTTCGTCGCAAGGGGGGCGGCAGAGGTGCATCTGGCGACGGGCTTCCAGAATATGGTCTACGACAGCCCCGCGTTCCCGGCTGATCTCAAGGCCGACATAAACAGGCACCTTATCGAGAAGCACTCGGATGAGAGAAAGCCCGCGGACACCGAGGAGCAGTTCCTTTACAAGACCAGGAAGAAGGGCTTTGGGCCGTTCAAGGAGAGGATATGGACGCTCGACGCCGACAGGCGTGCGAAGATAGGCTCTGAGCTTGAGGCGCGCTTCGACCTCTACTTCGAGCAGTTGAACGCGAAGGATACCATGAAGCATGTGAAAAAATTCGTAGGATAATCGTATTAACTGCGTTTTCGGGCGGCGCGGCTGAAGGCCGCGCCGCCCTTTTAAATTACACAGATGAAAAACAGCGCCGAGTATGGTATGATCCCTTAAATATTTTCCGGAAAGGGAGTACGTGGATGATAGCCGCTACACAGCTCAGGGTCGGAATGACCATCCTATTCAATACCGAGCCTTACAGGGTAATGACGGTACAGCACATCACGCCGGGCAACTGGCGCGGCATGGTGCAGACCAAACTCAAGCACCTTAAGACCGGCTCGACCGTCGAGAACAGGTTCCGCTCCGAGGACAAGCTCGAGAAGGCGCACCTCGAACAGCACGAGATGGAGTACCTCTATAACGACGGCACGGAATATCACTTCATGAACAGCGAGACCTACGAGCAGGTGGCGCTCTCAGCCGAGATACTCGGGGACAACGTCTACTACCTCATCCCGAATATAAAGCTCATGGTCGAGTACTATAACGAAGCCCCGGTCGGCATCGACCCCCCGAAGGTCGTCGAGCTTAAGGTCGTGGACACGGCCCCGAACATGAAGGGCGCGACTGTCACCGCTTCGCAGAAGCCCGCCACCCTTGAGACCGGCCTTGTCGTAAACGTGCCGCCGTTTATTGGCGTCGGCGAGGTGATAAGGGTCGATACTACGGAAGGCAAGTACCTGGAGAGGGCTAAGTCGTAAGGCCTTGCCTGAGATTTTAAGGAGCCCCTGCTCGAAAGAGCAGGGGCTTTTTTTCGGCATGGGGCTTCTCGCTACGCCCTCCCCCTCCGCTAGGCGCGGGGCCAGAGTTCTTCGGAAGCTATTAAGGTTAGTGTAAACGAATCGTCTCGATACGCGCCTTGCCCGTCCGGCGAGGACCATTCGCTCGCCTCTTAGGGCGCTGTCGCGCCTTTTTACTTCCTCGGACGCTCACGCTTCGCGATAAGGCTTCCTCCCTTAAGGTCGCTCACCCCATGCCTGGGGAGTTTTGAAAAACAAAGAAAAAAATTGTTTTGTTCTGTCTTTACAAACACACGGGCGCATGGCGGAGAGCGCCTTAGGGAGGGAGAGGCGAGCGCGCCGAGGAGATTAGACGCTTGCGCTCTAAGGGGCGCGAGAGCAGGCGGGGGAGGAAGAAAGCGTTAGGAGCCATCGCCAAAAGTGCGCGGAGCGAGCAAAAAGGCCTTTAGCAAAAGCTTGTTTTGTCCCCCATATCGCTGATGTGGATTCACACCCCCTCCCGTTGTAATCCCGCCCTCTTGTGTGCCATAATTATTTTTATGGAGATCGAGGAGAAATTAAAGGCCCTGCCCGTTGCGCCCGGCGTCTACATCATGAGGGGGAAGGACGGGGTCGCGCTCTACATCGGCAAGGCGAAGAGCCTCCGCTCAAGGGTGAGGTCTTACTTCAGGGAGACCGGGGACGGGAGGTACGCGGTAAAGTTCCTCGCCCGCATGGTCGCGGACATAGACTGCATCGTCACAACGAATGAGAAGGAGGCGCTACTCCTCGAAGACACACTCATAAAACAGCACAGGCCCAAGTACAACATAAGCCTCAAGGACTCGAAGACCTACGTCTCCATCAAGATAACCATGGCAGAGAAGTACCCTCGCATCCTTGTGACACGCCAGGTAAAGAAGGATGGGTCGAGGTATTTCGGCCCCTACCCGTCGGCCCGCGCGGTCAGGGAGACGGTCAAGTTCATAAGGAGGCTTTTTCCCCTCTGCGTATGCAGTTCTTCGGTATTCAGGAACCGCGTGAGGCCCTGCCTCGACTACCAGTTGCACCTCTGTAGCGCGCCGGCGGTCGGACTTGTCACGGAAGAAGCCTACAAGGACCTCGTGGACGGAGCCGTCATGTTCCTCGAAGGCAGGAACAAGGAGCTCGTTAAGGCGCTTAAGGGCCGGATGAACGAGGCGGCCTTGAGGCTCGACTTTGAGAAGGCCGCAGAGTTTCGCGACAGGATTTCCGCGATAGACGTGATGCTCGAGGAGCAGAAGGTCGTGACGCACAGGGCGACGGACCAGGATGTCTTCGCCTTCATCCGCGCGGATGAAGGCATAATCATGCAGACCTTGACCGTCCGTTCCGGGCGGCTTGTCGGGAGCCAGGACTTTTTCTTCAAGGACGCGGGGCTTCCGGACGACGAGGTCCTCTCCTCTTTCGTCACGCAGTTCTACCGGGGGGACAAATATATACCTGACGAGGTAATAATCCCCCTTGCACTTGAGGATTCTGAAGTTATAGGCGAGTGGCTCTCGGAGAAGAAGGGGCGGAAGGTCGCGCTCGCGGTCCCCGAGCGGGGGGGTAAGCTGAAACTCCTCAAAATGGCGTCGTCTAACGCCGAAGAAGCGCTTAAGAGGCGGAACGAGTCCCGGAGGGCGAAGGAAGACCTCCTCGATGAACTCAAGGCCCGCCTCCATCTTTTGAGAGTCCCGCGCCGCATAGAGGCCTTCGACATATCGAACATCGGCGGGGACAATGCCGTGGGCGCGATGGTGACATTCAAGGATGGCGCGCCTGACAAGGGCTCGTACAGGCTCTTCAGGGTAAAGGATATAGAAGGGCCCGACGACTACGCGATGATGGAGCATATCCTTTCCCGGAGATACGGAAAGAAGGAGGGGGAGGAAGAGGGCGAAAAGAAGCGCCTCCCCGAACCGGACTTGATCCTCGTCGACGGAGGCAAGGGCCAGCTTAATATCGCGGTCAAGGCCGCCTTTGGGCTCGGCCTCGATTCGGTCGAGATCGCCGCGCTCGCAAAGGACAGGGACGAGCCAACAGGCCCCTTGGACAGATTTATAAAATCGAAGGGCGAGAGGGTTTTCCTCCCCCATGTGAAGGACCCTGTTGTCCTTAAGGAAGGCTCAAAACCCGACCTGTTTTTAAGGAGGATAAGGGACGAGGTCCACAGGTTCGCGATATCGTACCACAGGAAGCTCCGCTCGAAGATAACCTCGGTCCTCGACGGCATCCCCGGCGTGGGAGAAAAGCGGAGGCGGGAGTTGCTTAAGAGGTTCGGGGATTTAGACGGGATATTATCGGCCAGTATCGAAGAACTCAAAAAAATCCCCGGCATAACAGAAGGGCTCGCGCTGAAGATAAAAGAAGAGACTGGGAGGGTGAGGGGCGAGGAGGTTTAAAACGCTATTCTGCCCTGTCAAGGCGCGCAAGAAAAGCAAATCTTTATGTAACTCAATTAAATATTTAAACCAGGGGGTTTGCGTGGTATATTCCGTTTAAAAATAGGCAGGCCTGACCGCCGGATCGATTAAACGGATGCGCCCCCTTGTCCCGGTATTTATTTCACTCATCGTCGGAACCCTCCTCGCGCCCTATATCGAGCTTAAGGACAGCGCAAGGTACTTCCTTTTTGCCCTATCGCTCACGCCGCTCTTTATTTCTATCGCAAGGCCATCTCAATACGGATGGGTAACAGTCGCGCCGCCGTTCTTCGTCATAGGCGTACTCCTCATAAGCCCGTATATAAGACCTGAGCTCCCGGCAAATCACATAAAAAACTTTATACAGGAATCAACAGACCGGGACTCTCCTGGCATTGCCTTTGAGGGGCGCGTCCTTCAGGGTCCGGAGTATTCGAACGAGAGGACGCGCTTCGAGGTCGACGTCGGCCGGGTATTGTCAGGAGGGGCATGGAAAGACGCGACCGGCAAGGCGCTCGTAACAATCGACGGGCACGTCGATATTGTCACAAAGGGCGACTACGCCGTGTTTATCGGACGGCTGAATGAGCCCTTCGGTTTCGGGAACCCGGGCGAGTTCGATTATGCCGCGATGCTAAAGAGAAGGGGTATCTACGCGATGGCCTTTGTAAAGGACGGGTTGCTCGTAAGCAAGGCCGAGGAGGGAGCCGGGCCGACAAGGTGGGTCGAGCACTTGAGGGCGCGTATCAGGGGTTTCATAGACGGAAGCTCTACGAGGCACAAGGAGCCGCTAAAGGCCCTCATCATAGGCGAGCAGAGGGGGATAGAAAAGGGGCTCCGCGACGCGTTCGCCAGGACAGGGACCGCGCACATACTTTCCATCTCGGGCCTACACGCCGGTATCGTCGCGCTTTTCTTTTACAGGCTCTTTTTCTCGTTGCTGAAGTTGTCCGAGCGCGCTCTCCTCTCTTTTAACGCGCGAAAGCTCGCCATGGGCCTCTCACTCGGCCCTGTCGTGGTCTACGGGCTCCTCTCGGGCTTTCCGGTGCCGGCTCAACGGGCGGTCATAATGGTCGCTGCGTTCATCGCAACCTTCATGCTGAACAGGGGAAGGGACTGGTTCAATGTACTTGCGCTCGCGGGCGTTATAATAGTGCTCGCCTACCCTCACAGCGCGTGGGATATATCCTTCCAGCTGTCATTCGCGTCCGTCGCGGGCATAATCTACCTTGTGCCGAGGCTTCGGAAGCGCCTTGAGATATCAGACAACAGGCTCAAGGGGAGGGGGCGGGTGGGGGCGTTTTTCGGAAGGCTGTGGAACCGTAGTATCGCACCGGCGCTCCTTGTGACAATTTCGGCGAGCCTTGCGACAGCCCCGCTTGTCGCGTGGCACTTCAACATGGTCTCGCTCGCCGGGCTCTTTGCGAATATGATAGCCGTGCCTGTATCCGCTCTTATAATCCCGCTCCTCCTCATCTCTTCATTCTTCTCGTTCCTCTGGCAATGGCCGGCAGAGGCGTTGCTTGCGCTCTCAGGTCTCTTGTTCGAGATAATGGCGCGGGTAATAAGGTCTTTCTCATCGCTCCCGTTCTCGTCCATCAGGGTGACGACGCCTACCCTCCTTGAGATAGCCCTCCTCTATGCTCTTGCCATAGCGCTCGTGAACATCAGGCGGGTACGTATTTCGGTCTATATCGCAGTTGGCGTATTTATCGCCATACTCGTGGATTTCGGCTACTGGACATACAAGGCCCAGGGTGACGGGGCTCTAAGGGCGACGTTCATAAGTGTCGGACAGGGAGAGTCGACCCTGATAGAGTTCCCTGACAACAGGCGGATGCTCATAGACGGCGGCGGGGGGTTCAAGTCTGAGTTCGACGCCGGAGAGAGGATAGTCGGACCGTTCCTCTGGTCGAGGAAGATAGGCTCGATCGACTACATGGTCGCGAGCCACGCACAGCTTGACCATATCGGGGGGCTCAAGTTCATAGTCGACAACTTCGGCGTCAAGGAGTTCTGGTGGAACGGCGTCGGGGATTTGAAGGGGCTTGGAGACAGTCTCACTGAGAGGGGCGTGTTGATAAGGGTCGTAGGCAAGGGGCGGGAACTCCCTGTCGATGACGTAGGCGGGGTCAGGGTGGAGGCGCTCCACCCGCTTAAGGACTACGGTTTTAACACGAACAACATGTCGCTTGTATTAAGGCTCACGTATGGCAGGGATGGCATCCTCTTTACCGGAGATATAGGGGAGGAAGGGGAAGGGGCGCTCGCGGGGGAAGACATAAAAGCCACGGTATTGAAGGCCCCTCACCACGGATCAAAAGGCTCGTCAAAACTGAAGTTTATTCAAAAGGTCGGCCCCTCGGTCGTCGTCGTCTCAGCCGGCAGGAACAACAGGTTCGGTTTTCCGAATAAAGAGACGCTTGAGACGTACTCATCTGTCAAGGCACGTGTCTTCCGTACCGATCTCGACGGCGCAATCACTATCGAGACCAGGGGCAATGGCCTTCAAGTCAGCAGGTATTTGACCCCTTGAGACCACTGGAGTATAATCTGAAATGCCGTAATTCACACAAAGCGCAAGGAGCCGCAATGAAGCCACTCAAAGCCGTCTTGATCGCGCTCATAGTCCTCTCAGCGTCCCCCGCCCTTGCCACGCTCTACCAGTGGAAGGATAGCGAGGGCGTTGTCCACATAACAGACAGGCCCGAGAATATCCCGGAGAGGTACAGGGACCTTGTGAGGGTCATCGAGGAGAGCGCGCCTGCCCAGCCTAAGGACGAGAATGAGACGGCCCCACAGGTCGAGCCGAGGAATGGCAGGGCCGATGAGCTCTACGGCGACCACCCGCTCGAGTGGTGGAGGCAGACCTTTATGAAGGTGTTTGAGGAGAGGGGTTCGCTCGAGAGCGGCATAGCCGCCAAACAACGGTTCATAGACGTCTACGAGGGCGGCAGGCGCTTCGGCCAGATATACGGCCCTGACGATATTGAGACCTACGCGAAGTACAAGAAGGAGCTTACCGATGAGCAGGAGCGGCTCTCAAGGCTCGTCGACAAGATAAACGAGCTCAGGCGCAAGGCCGCGATAGCCGGGGTGCCGAAGGGCATAAGGGGGGAGTGAGAGGGGGGGAATCTCCTTGTCACTGCGTGGTGAAAAACAAATCTTTTCTTAGCGGGTTCAGGTTTATCCCTTCACCCCTCCTTGGCAAGGAGGGGCAGGGGGAGGTCGTCTTTGCGTTAAAATCACCCCACCCTGCCTCCCCTTGTAAAGGGGAGGATATCTCTATGCTGCTTCAGGTTTGTAACCAGAACCCCTTTGTTTCGTGATCCCATATACGCTTAGGCGCTATTCGAGTCTTTTACCTGAAGCCATTTTGCGCGCTCCGCGCGTTTTTTGGCGATGGCTCCGAGCGCTTTCTTCCCCACCCACGGCTCTCAGGTCTTGGCTGTTTGCGCGCCGAGCGCAAGCGTCTAATCTCCCTCGGTGCGCTCGCCTCTCCCTCCCTTAGGCGCTCTCCGCCATGCGCCCGTGTGTTGGTGAAACAGAACAAAAATCAAAATTCCCCCCTCACCCCAGTCCTCGCCTACAAGGGGAGAGGGGGAAACTTCCTGCATTTTTTTGTTTTTCAAAACTCCCAGGCATTGGGTGAGCGACCTTAAGGGAAGAAACCTTATGAGCGAGCCGGGGGTGCGAAGCCCCGTGCCAAATGCGCCCGGCAGGGCGCAAAAGGTAAAAAGCAAGTGTGCCGGAATTAAAGGTCGAACAGAAAAGTTTTTCGAAAAATGAATTTTTGTGACGAAGAGTTCTGACTGGAAAATCCTGGCGGGTTTTATCGCGGACTAAAGCTTTATCTCCATCCCCGTGGCCACGGCAAAGACCTTCATCTTCGAGCCCTTTTTGGACGCTATCCCCTGGCACTCGGCCTCAATACGCTCGACCTCGGCGTCGGTCCTCTCCTGGTTGTGGTGGAAGAGCCCCAGCGCCTTGACGTTCGCGTCCAGCGCGAGGTTCAGGGTGTCGAGATATACCGAGTGTCCCCAGCCGATTGTTTCCTTGTATTCCTCCCTGTTGTACTCGGCGTCGTGGAACATCAGGTCCGCGTCCTTCGCGAACTTCACGTACGCTTCATAGAGGAGGCCTATCGGGTGGTGGTAGGTGAGCTCGTTGTCTGTGAGGAAGACGAAAGACTTGCCGTCTTCTTCGAGCCTGTAGCCCACGCCCTGGTTGGGGTGGCTGAGCGGGATAGTGTTTATCTTTACGGAGCCGATCGAGTAGTTGTTGTGCCCCATGCCGAGGAAGGAGATCTTCGCGTTTATGTCCTCGAGCTCTATGGGGAAGTAGGGCGAGGTCATGGTTTTTGATATGATGGATTTGAGAGAGTCCTGCGTCGACTGTGGCCCGAAGATCTTTATTTCGGTATCGTTCCTGTATATGGGCTTGAAGAACGGGAACCCGGAGAGGTGGTCCCAGTGCGCGTGCGTCAAGAGGAGGTTTATGTTTTTCGCCCCCTCGCGGATGAGGGTGTTGCCGAGGCCTCTTATGCCGGTGCCCGCGTCGATGACGATTATGTCGCCCGAGTTGGAGCGCACCTCGATGCAGGCCGTGTCGCCGCCGAACTTGTTGAACTCCTTGCCTGAAACGGCTATGGACCCCCTCGCGCCCCAGCAACGTACGATCATTGGAGTCCCTTATCGTTTATTGTTCTTTTCAACGGCTCGGCCTTTTACGAAAGATTTCCCGCACTTATGCCGGTATTATATGCCGGCTATTATAGTGAGTTAAGTGACTTTAGTCAATTGCAGATTGAATTATACCGGGTTTCAGCCTTTCCTGCCTGAAAGCGCGGCGCGAGCGGCATCGAGCACCTCTTTTAAAGGCGCGCCCTTCTTCTCGGCGAGCACCCTCGCGTCTTCGTACTCGGGTTGCGCGTTCACGGCCTTGCCGTCCCTGTAAGAGACCTTCGCCCTTATCGACCCGTACTTTGTCTTCACGGTGACGGTCTTTCGGGGCAGACAGTGCCTCTCGACCGGATAGCTTCTCACGCCGATGGAAGTGGACTCCCTGAATATAATGTCGAGGAGGGTATGTTTCAGGGACTCATCCGTCAAAACTGTAAGGAGTATTCCGGGCCGCGTCTTCTTCATGACGACCGGCGTGTAGAAACAATCGAGCGCGCCTGCCTTCAAGAGCTTCTCCAGCAGATACCCCGCTATCTGCGGGGACATGTCGTCTATGTTTGTTTCCAGTATGATAAGACGCTCGGCGTCTTCTGACTTTTTGGCTGTAGTCTCCGCTACAGTGCCGAGGAAGGCCCTAAGCATATTCGCCGATTCCCTGAAGTCCTTCTTCCCCGCGCCGTAGCCGGTCGCCTCGATGACCATCGAGGGCATGGGGCCGAAGGACGCCGCGAGCGTCTTTACTATCGCCGCGCCGGTCGGGGTCGTGAGCTCGAAGGGAATTTCAGAGGATGCGAGAGTCGCGCCCTTAAGTATCTCAATTGTTGCCGGCGCGGGTATGGGCAGGCGCCCGTGCATGGTATCCGCGATGCCGGAGCCGAGCGGGAGGGGCGAGCAGAAGACCTTGTCGATTTTGAGAGAGGTTATCGCGAGGGCCGCGCCGACGATGTCGATGATGGAGTCCATCGCCCCGACCTCGTGGAAGTGTACCTTGTCAGAGGGGATGCCGTGGACCTTGCCCTCTGCCTCGGCGATAAGCTTGAATATCGCGACGCTTAAGTCTTTAACTTCTTTGGAGAGCCGGGACCCGGTGATTATTTTTTTTATGTCCCTGAATGTCCTGTGGTGGTGGGACTCGTGCATCTTGACCCGGAAGGTCGTGCCAATTATCGAGTGCCTGATTTCTTTCCGGATGTCGACTTCGATCTTATCGACCGGGAGCTTTCGGAGTTCTTTTAATATGGCCTTGTAATCGACGCCGAGGTCGATGAGCGAGGCGAGGAACATGTCCCCGCTTACGCCTGTGGGGCAGTCGAGGTAGAGGATGCGCATTAAATGTCCTTTGCTTTTATAGAATCCGCAAAATCCAAGCGAACTAAAAGACTGGATTCCCGCTTAAAGCTGCGGGAATGACGGCTAAGTTCGAAAATACAAGGGACTAAAATCGCTTCGGTGCTCGCGATGAAAACAATTACTCCCTGTTTATCAGGCTCGCCGCCACGCCCGCGCCGAAGCCGTTGTCGATGTTCACGACCGACACCCCTGCCGCGCAGGAGTTTAGCATGGCAAGGAGTGTCGTAATGCCGCCGAGGTTCGCGCCGTACCCGACGCTCGTCGGCACGGCTATCACGGGCCTTGAGACGAGCCCGGCGACGACTGACGGGAGCGCCCCTTCCATGCCGGCGACCACCACGAGGACGTTCGCGGCCCAGAGGTCTTTTTTTCTATGCAAGAGCCTGTGTATCCCCGCGACCCCGACGTCGTAGAGCCGCTCGACCCTGTTACCCATGCACTCGGCGGTTATCGCCGCCTCTTCGGCGACCGGCACGTCCGAGGTCCCGGCGCATACGACGAGTATGGAGCCGCGCCCGGAGTCGATTATCTCATGCGATTTTATGAATATGGTGCGTGCTGATGCGCTGTACGAGGCCTTCGGGAAGGCCTTTTTCAGGGCCTTGCCCTTGTCTGCCTCGCACCTTGTGATGAGGACGTTTTCCTTCCGCTTCAACATGGACTTTGCAATCGCCTTTATCTGGGGAAAAGTCTTGCCCTGGCCGAATATGACCTCGGGGAAGCCCTGGCGCAGAGCCCTGTGCGTATCGATGGTCGCGAACTCCAGGTCCTCGAACGGCAAGGCCTTGAGTTCGTGGAGCGCCGCGTCTATGCCGGTCTTTTTGTCCCGGACGCCCTCGAGGAGCCTTTTTAGAACAGCCACGTTCATCTTGTACGATGCCTTTTCATGATTGGCTAAGAATATCAGAAAACGGACGCCTTTGAAATGGCGAATTACGAGGAGAGGCGGTTGGCGGCCCTGGATAATATCTGCGGTATGTCGAGGAGGAATACGGGCCTGCCGTCGCCCATGATCGTTATGCCGGAAACACCCCAGAGCCTCGACATCGGAGGCAGGAGCGGCTTTATGTACGCGTCGAGCTCTACCCCGAAGTCGTCGACCATGAACCCGACGTAAGCCTTTTCCCTTGCCTCTTGTTCCTTCTCGACTATGACGATTGTGGCCTGGCCGCCGGCCCTTTTTTCGGAAAGCCCTATGAGGAGGGCGAGGTCAACGACAGGGGCCTTGCACCCGGCGTACTCGACTGTGGCCGGGGTCTCGCCGGAGAGCTCTATCACCCGCTCTATCTTTGTTATGGGGAAGAGGAACTGCTCGGACCCGGCGGTGACGAGGAGCGTCTTTATGATAGAAGTCGTCCTCGGGAGCTCCATGCGTATCGTAGTCCCCTTGCCGGGCTCGGACTCTATCTCAAGCGCGCCGCCGAGCCCTTCCACCACGGCCTTCACTATGTCCATGCCGACCCCTCTGCCCGAGGTCTCGGTTACAGTCTCCGCGCTCGTAAGACCGGGGAGGCATACGAGCATGAGGGATTCTTTCCTTGACATCGCCGCGACCCTCCTCGGGTCGGCCCCTTTTTCAACGGCCTTCATCTTTATTTTCTCGGGGTCTATGCCGCGCCCGTCGTCCGAGACCTCGATTACGGCGCGGTCCTTCCTCGCGTGCGCGCTCAAGGTTATCGTCCCTGAGCGCGGCTTTCCTTCGGACTCCCTGACGGAGGGGGTCTCTATCCCGTGGTCCACGGCGTTTCTTATTATATGGACGAGCGGGGAGCCGAGTCCTTCGAGTATCGAGCGGTCGAGGCTTATCTCCGTTCCCTCGATCTTCAGGCCGACGTCTTTCCCCGCCTTGCTGGAGATGTCGCGGACTATCCTCGGGAGCGACTCGGTCAAGTCCCTTATGGGGAGCATGCGCGCCGAGAGTATGTTCTTGTGGAGCGCGTTGACGGATTTGCCGAGGAGGTGGACGCCGTCCTTGAGCTCTATGGAGCGCGAGCGCTGGGACAATTCCTTGAAAGAGGAGAGCGCCATGAAGAGGTCGCCGATGGTCGTAAGCAACTCGTCGAAGACCCTCCCTTCGACCTTCATGACATTCGATATCCTGAGCTCCGCGCCTGCGGGAGCCGCCTGGGCCTGTGCGGCGACAGGCGCTCCAGGGGGCGCTTGCGCCGGTATTGGCGTCTGCTTTCCCTCGGAGAGCGCCTTGAGCCTGGAGATGAACGGGGACACGTCGAGGTCGAGCGGCTTATCCTCTTCGACGAGTCTGACGAGCGCCTTCAGCGCGTCGAGGCACTCAAAAAGCGTCGTGATTATCCCGGGGGACGGTTCGAGGCCCTTTGACCGTATCCTGTCGAGGAGGTCTTCCTCAGCGTGAGAGAGGACCTTCAACGGCTCGTAGCCCATCGACGCTGACATGCCCTTTATCGAATGGTAGTGCCTGAAGAGGTTGTCGACCTCCGAGAGCGACCCCTTCTCAAGCTCCAGGAGCCCGGCCTCTATGCCGGAAAGATGTGTGTTCGTCTCCTGCAGGTAGAGGGCCTTGTATTTGGACGTGTCCATAATGGGAGGCCTTTAGTCCTTGAGCCCGTGGAGCACGGCAAGGACCTTCTTCTCGGAGAGGGGTTTCACTATGTAGGCGCATGCGCCGGATTTAAGCGCCTCTTCGACTATCGGCTCAAACCCGAGCGAGGTGCACATGATTATCTTTACCGGCGGCTCAAGAAGCCTTATCTCACGGGCCGCCTCTATCCCGTTCATAAGGGGCATAACGATATCGAGTATGACGATATCGGGCCCTAAGGCCCTCGCGTGAGAGACCGCCTCTTCTCCGTTTGCGGCCTCGGCCACTACGTCGAAGCCGCCCTTCGTGAGTATGTCCTTGAGCACGGTCCTGTGAAAATCAGCATCGTCAGCGATGACAACCCTTTTAGACACGAGTACCTTCCAGGTGCAGTATTCTTGCGGTCTCTTCGAAAAGCGTCTTCCAGTCAAGGAGCGAGAGCGGCCCGTCGTCGGTGTCGAACTCGCCTTTTATGTAGCCGGAGCCTTTCCTGAAGGGGCAGGCCTTGAGCTCCTCCGCCCAGAAAAAGGATATGGAGGCCTCCCCGGCGTCGAGCCCGAGGAGCGCCGACTTGTCGCGGACGACTATCACCCTGTGCGTTCCGCTGGTCGGCGCGGGCCACGCGCTGAACGCCATCTTGAGGTCAATGACCGTGACCGGCTCGTTACGGAGGCTTATGACCCCTGAGACGAACCCGGTCCTGCCCGGCAGAAAAGGCATGCCGTCGACCTCGACTATCCCGGCTACGTATGAGGTGTCGATTGCGAGGCGCGCGCCTTCGAGCGCTATGACGAGCTTGTCGCCGAACATATGGCTATGTAGTGAACCTCGCGACCACGGATTTAAGCTCTTTTGAAAGGACGGAGAGTTTCTCGGAGGCCGCGATGGTTTCGTTTATCGCCGCTCCGTGCCTCTCGACCGCCGCCTCGACCACTTCGGTCGTCGAGAGGTTCTCCCGCGCTATCCTGGCGACGGCCTCTACTATTTCGACGGCCTTTTCAGCCTTTTCCTTCTGCTTGTGCGTGAGCCCGAGTATGAGCGTCGCCTTCTCGGCGACGTCCGCCGTATAGTTCGTGATGTCGATGAGTATCTCCCTGATCTTCCGGAGGTCGTCCCTGCCGCCCTTCAGGTTGGAGGTGCCCTCGCTCGCCGACGAGACGACCCTCTCGACCTCCATCCGGAGATCTTTAACGATCAGCGAGACGTCCTGGACGGAGTTGTTCGTGTTGTCGGCGAAGCGCCTGACCTCCTCGGCGACCATCGCGAAACCCCTGCCGTGCTCCCCGGCCTTAGAGGCCTCGATCGTCGCGTTCAATGCGAGGAGGTCGGTCTGACGGGAGATGTGGGTGATGACGTCGAGGATCTTCGGTATGTCGTTCAGCTTCTCCTTAAGCCTTATAGCCGCGCTCTCGGTGTTCTCTATGCCGCTGAAAATCGTCTCCATCTTCTCCATGGCGGAAGTGGCGGTTGTAGCGCCCCTCTGTACCATCGAGTTTACCTTCTGCGAGGCGTTAACGCTCTCTGTTACCTTGTTCGCGACGTCGTCGGCGAGTTCGGCCATCGACTTTATCGTGGAGGAGGCGTCCCCTATGTGGTTCGCCTGTTCGAGCGCGCCGTCGAAGATGGACGACGTACCGGATATGACCTCCTTCGAGGTGTCGTGCCCCTTCGACACCACGGCTGAGAGCGTCTCCTGCGCTTCCGTTAAGTTGTTGCAGGTATCCCTTATGTGGCCGACGAGGGTCTTTAAACTTCTCGACATGAGGGAGAGAGATTCCTCTAAGTCGCTCGTCTCGTCCCTGAATACCATGTCGCCGAGCCCCTCGGCCTCCCTTAAATCCCCCTGGCTTATCCTCTGGGCGGCGCCGGTAAGGAGGCTGAAGTTCCTCGTAAAGTTCCTCGTGAATATAGAGCCGAGGATGAGGCCTATTATCATCGCGGTCAGGAAGCTCAAGGGCTGCATCATCCACTCGGCGACCCCCGTCTTCTCTATTATGTCAGGGACGAACGCCGCGGCCGCGACGACGATGATGAAGCCGATTATGAATTTGTAGCCGATCGGGACCCGTACACTGTTCACTTTTACCGCCTTTTTGAGAGGGTCGAAAGAACCTTCAATCCCAGGTAAGTATTATAAGTCCGCATGAAAGGTGAAGTCAACGGCATGAGAAGCCGCCGCACTTTCGCATACCTTGAATATTTCGACTGGTTTCAGGTGAAACTTTAATGTTTAAAGGGCGTTTTGGGGCTTTTGGCTCAGAAGTGTTCAAAGCCGAGGCGCTTGAGTTTCACGGGTCTACCGTCCGCGCCGACGATATTGAGGCCAGTTTCAGTAACGCGGCCTATGCGGGTTATCTTAAGCCCGATCGCGCGGCTTAATGCCGCGACCTTTTTTTCGTCCTTTGGCCGCGTGGTAAAGAGGAGCTCGTAATCCTCGCCGCCTGAGAGCGCCAGAGGCGCCCACGAAGAGCCTGCGGACTCGGAGTAGCGTTGGAGCTCTCTGGAAATCGGGAAACCGCGAAGGCCGATATCCGCGCCTACGCCGCTCGCGTCAAGGAGCCTTTTGAGGTCGAGGGCGACGCCGTCGCTTACGTCTATCATTGAGGTGGCGAGCCTCTGCCTGGAGAGCGCTTGCCCAGCAGACAACCTCGGTACGGGGTCGAGGTGCCTTAAGACCGCCTTCCTCCAGCGGCCCTTGAGGGCCTTAAGTCCGTGGTTCTGCAAGACCGTAAGGCCCAGGGCGGAGTCGCCCGGCGTGCCTGTAACGAATATGGCGTCCCCGGGCCTTGCCCCGCTCCGGAGCACCTCTCTTCCCTTTTTTACCTCCCCGAGGACGGTTGTCGAGATAGTCACAATGGGGGCGCGCGCGGTGTTCCCGCCTATGAGGGGCAGACCGAATTCATCCGAAGAGGACTTGAGCCCGTCGTAGATGCCGTCGATGTATTTCCTGTCGATATCTCCGGGGAAGGTAATGGAAACGAGGAAAAAGAGCGGCGCCCCTCCCATAGACGCAATGTCGGAGAGAGAGACCGAGAGCGCCTTTCTGCCGAGGAGACGGGCCGGCGTGTACGAGCGTTCGAAGTGGGTGGATTCTACGAGGGTGTCGGTGGTAGTCAGGAGGACGGAGCCCGGGGAAAGGAGCGTTACGCTTGTATCGTCTCCGATGCCCTTTATTACGCGGCGCCAGGCGGGAGCTACGGCAGGTATGCCTGAGACGGCGCGCCCCCCCTGCGCCCCCCCGCCCCCCCCCCCCCCCC
>Ga0154409_120_pt4 | contig 23111 bp, 23 predicted proteins | sample RifGroB2_FD_115913 | JGI IMG/M metagenome (GOLD analysis project Ga0154409, IMG submission 115913) | Deltaproteobacteria bacterium GWB2_55_19
CCAGATACTTAAGATAATGGGGCACCATTCGGCAAAGAATTTGGAGGCCCACCTGGGGAGCGCGATGAAGGGCCTTCAGAAGGCGAAGAATTGAAGGAGCTAAGGCTCGTAGTCTTGAGCGGGCCGTCGGGCTCGGGCAAATCCACGGTCATCAAGGCGCTTGAGGACCTTGGTTTTTTCTGCGTCGATAACATGCCCGTCGCGCTCCTGCCGAAGTTCATGGAGCTCCTCGCGCAGTCCGGCGAGATAACCAAGGTCGCGGCCGTCGTGGACATCCGCGAGCGCCAGTTCTTGAAGGAGTTCACCCCGGTCTTCAACGAGCTCAAGGCGGCGGGCTACACCGCGGAGCTTATCTTTCTCGACGCGTCGGATGATTCCCTCGTCAGGAGGTTCAGCGAGACCAGGAGGCGCCACCCGCTCGCGGACTCCGACACGCCGCTCGAAGGCATCCTCCGGGAGAGGGACATCCTCAAGGAGGTCCGGGAGCACGCGGACAAGGTCATAGACACGACCGGGTTTACCGTCCACGACCTCCGGGACGCCATAAAGGAATACTTCTCCGGGCCTGCCGCACAAGGCAGGATGTCGGTGAACGTCCTTTCATTCGGGTACAGGTACGGCATACCCACGGACGCCGACCTCGTATTCGACATCAGGTTCCTGCCGAACCCCTACTTCGTGAGTTCCCTTAAGTGGCTCGACGGAAAGGACGAGAAGGTAAGGGAGTTCGTGCTCTCGAACCCGGTTACGATGGAGTTTTTGAAGAGGCTCCGCTCTTTTCTCGACTACCTTATCCCGCTCTACTGGAAGGAAGGGAAATCGTACTTAACGATTGCCATAGGCTGTACCGGCGGAAGACACCGCTCGGTCGCCATAACCGAGTTCCTCGCCGGAGAGATAGCCTCCGAGACGGTCGTAACGAAGAAACGCCACAGGGACATGTACCGGGTCTGAATCGACGCGCTATGGAGATGAAAAAAGGATGATAGGAGCCGTAATAATCACGCACGGCGGACTCGCCGGAAGCCTCAAGGAGGCCGCCGAGGCGATCGCCGGAAAGATAGACGGCGTAAGGACCGTATCGGTCACGAGGTCGGACACCACCGAGAGCGTCAGGGCCCTTCTCGCCTCGGCCATAAAAGAGGTGAGCGCCGGCGACGGGGCGATACTCTTTACCGACATGTTCGGGGGCACGCCGACGAACATCGCGCTTTCGTTCATGGAGGACGGGAGGGTGGAGGTAATAACGGGCGTGAACCTCCCCATGATACTGAAATTCGTCGGGCACAGGACTGAAAAGGGGCTTTCCGGCCTCGCGGTCATGCTTAAGGAGTACGGGCAGTCCTCCATAGTGCTCCCGGGCGACATATTGAAGGAACGGAAGTAGCATCCAGGGTTCTTTTTGAAAAAATATTGTACGGCGTCCCGGCCAGGCGGGACGCCTTGCGGCGAAAGGCTCTCATGGTCATATTTGTCAGGGTTGACGACAGGCTCCTCCACGGGCAGATCATCTGCACCTGGGTGCCGCACATAAAGGCGGACGCCCTCGTCATCGCTTCCGACGAGGCGGCGCGCGACAGCCTTGTCACCGATATAATCTCGTCCTGCGGACACAAGGGGCTCACGGTCTGCGTAAAATCGCTAAAGGACGCGGTAGCGCACGTCTCCACCTGCGAGTGCGGAGAAAGGGCGATACTCATCGTCGGGGACCTCAAAGACGCGATGACCGTTTACGAGAACGGGTTCAGGTTCGAAACGCTCAACCTCGGGAACATCCATCACGAGGAGGGCGGACGCGAGGTGACGCCCTCGATAATAATAAACCCCGATGACGAGGAAATAATAAGACGGTTCGAGTCCCTCGGGGTAAGGATCGACATCAGGGACGTTCCGGCAAGCGCCCCGGCACGCCACGGCGCAAGGAGAGGCCCTTGAGCGCGGCGCTTAACGGCGCGATACTCGTTTCCGTCGCCGGAGGCGTCCTCTCGCTCGACAGGACGGCCGCCTTCCAGGTGATGGTTTCGAGGCCCATCGTGACCGCTCCGGTCATAGGGTACCTCCTCGGCCACCCTCTATGGGGGCTTGTGGCAGGCGCGGTCCTTGAGCTCCTCCTCATCGGCGACCTCCCTGTCGGGAGGTACGTGCCGGTGCACGAGACGGCGCTCTCGGCGCTCGTTACGGGGATAACCGTCGTTGCGCTCGAAGGCATGGGCGCGGCAGACGGGTATGCCGGGCTTAAGTCCGAGATGACGGTCCTGCCGCTCGCGGTGCTGATAGCGTTGCCGGTGGGAAAGGTCTTTCAGAAGGCTGATATAATAACGAGGAAGATGAACGCAAGGCTCTTTGAAAGGGCGGCGCTCTCAATCGACGCCGGAAGCGCCGTGTTGTTGAGAGAGAACCTCAAGGGCGCGGCACTCTTTCTCATAACCAATACCGTAGCGCTCCTTGTGACTGCAGTGCCGCTCATGACAGGCGCGGAGTACGTCTTCACGAGGTTTGCGTTGAAGCCCTTTACGGCGGCCTTTGCCGCTCTACTGCTGGCCGGGGCCGGGGCCGCGGCCTGGTCAATTACGACCGGCAGGTCGGCGTATGTGTTCGGGGCCTCAGCGGCGGTTGCCGGGGCCATTCTTACATGGCTCGCGCTATGATATCAGCGGTCTCTTTTATAAAGGTCTTTATCGGGTCGTTCTTCATACAGTCCTCGTGGTCGTTCGAGAAGATGCAGGGTCTCGGGTTCGCTTCCGCCATATCTCCGGCGCTCGATGAGATATACGGTGGGGACGAGGCACAGAAAAAGGGCGCGTACAAGCGGCACCTCGCCTTCTATAACGCGCACCCTTACATGGCCTCTCCAGTCCTCGGCGCGGCCATAAACATGGAGGAGAAGGCACTGAGGGGAGAGTGCGCGAAAGAGGCGCCGGCCAGGTTCAAGTCTCTAGTCATGGGGCCGTACGGCGCGATAGGCGACGCGTTCTTCTGGGGGGCGGCCAGACCGCTCGCGTCGATAGCCGGGGTGCTCGCGACCGTCTTCTGGTCCATGTGGGGGCCTCTGGTCTTTCTCGCCGTCTACAACCTCTTCCATCTCCTGATGAGATGGTACGGCTTAAAGAAGGGTATCGAGCTCGGCGACGGGGTCGTCGCGTTTATAAAGTCGCTGGACCTGCCCATCTGGGGCGTGAGGCTCAAATATCTGTCGGCGGCGCTCCTCGGCGTCCTGTGCGCCGCCTCCGCTGTGAGCCTCCTTCCTCCGTCAAGGGGAGGGGCGATGACGACGGCACTGGCAATCGCGGCGAGCGTCACTGCGGCGCTTCTATCCGGTTATGCTTTTAAAAAGGGGCTCACGATACAGGCGCTCGCCTCCATCGTGCTCGCCCCGCTAATACTCTACGGGATAATATTCTAAGACATGAACGGCGCGATCGAAAAGACATTCAGGATAAGAAATAAGCTCGGTCTCCATGCGAGGGCGGCCTCGCTCTTCGTCCAGCTCTCGAACAGGTTCGACTCCGACATATTTGTCGCGAAGAACGGACAGGAAGTGAACGGAAAATCGATCATGGGCATCCTTATGCTGGCCGCGGCGCAGGGGGCGGAGATAACGTTGAAGGTCAACGGGACGGACGCCATCGGCGCCATGAACGCCCTCGGAGAGCTCATAGACAACGGATTCGGCGAGGACTGATGTCTGACTCCAGGAAACAAGTCGTATTGATGAAGGGCATAGGCGTCTCCTCGGGTATCGTCATAGGTAAGGCGTACCTGATGGAGCGGGGCGCCATCGAGCCCGCGCAGTTCTGCTACATGGACTCCTCCGAGGCGGAGCGCGAGACAGAGCGCTTCACGAATGCGGTGAAGGAGTCCCGCGACCAGCTGCTCCGCATAAAGCGCAAGATGGAGCACGACGGCAAGGGCAAGGAGCACATCCGCATCATAGAGGCCCACCTCCTGATACTCAAGGACAACATGCTCATCAATGACACCATAAAGGTCATAAAGGATGAGCGCGTGAACGCAGAGTGGGCGCTAAAGAGCGTTTTGAAGGGCGTCAAGGTCTACTTCGACAAGATCGACGACGAGTACCTGAAGGAACGTTCGATGGACATCGAGCACATCGTGAACAGGGTCCTCCTGAACCTCATGGGCAGGAAGCACGAGTCCATCTCGGAGATAAAGTCCCCGTCCATCGTAATAGCCCACGACCTCGCCCCGACAGACACGGCCCAGATGACGAAGGGCATGGTGCTCGGGTTCCTGACCGACGTCGGAGGCAGGACCTCGCATACGGCGATCATGGCCCGCTCGCTAGAAATTCCGGCGGTCGTCGGCCTTGAGACGGTTACGCGGAAGGCCGAAGCCGGCGACACCGTCATAGTCGACGGCACGACCGGGACGGTCATAATAAACCCGTCGGACTCCGTCATCGACGTATACAGGAAGAGGAGGGAGAGGTACGAGAGCTACGGCAGGGCGCTCTTCCACTACAAGGACCTCCCGTCAGAGACGACCGACGGCAGAAGGGTCCGCCTCATGGGCAACATGGAGATAGTCGAGGAAATAGACTCTCTCGTCGAGCACGGCGCCGACGGCATAGGCCTATACAGGACGGAGTTCCTATACCTCAACAGGAAGGACCTCCCGACCGAGGAAGAGCACATAAAGGCATACAAGAAGGTCATAAAGAAGATGGCCCCGCACCCGGTGACCATCAGGACGCTCGACATCGGAGGGGACAAGGTCCTCTCTCACATGGATGGGCCGAAGGAGACGAACCCGGCGATGGGCCTGCGCGCCATAAGGTTCTGCCTGAAGAACACCGGCATATTCAAGGTACAGCTCCGCGCCATGCTCGCGGCGAGCGCCTACGGCAAGATCAGGATACTCTTCCCCATGATATCCGGGATCGAGGAGATAAGGCAGGCCAAGGGCTTGCTCGAGGAGGCGAAGGCGGAGCTGAAGGCCGAGGGGAGGCACTTCGACGAGGCGGTGGAGACAGGCGTGATGATAGAGATACCGTCCGCCGCGATAATCGCCGACCTCATCGTAAAAGAGGTGAACTTCATCTCCATAGGCACGAACGACCTCCTCCAGTACTCGCTCGCCATAGACAGGGTGAACGAGCACGTGGCTTACCTCTACGAGCCCTTCCACCCGGCGGTGCTACGCATAATAAAGATGGTCTCTGAAGCGGCGAACAAGGCCGGGGTCTCGGTGGGGGTCTGCGGCGAGATGGCCGGAGAGCCGGAGTACGCGCTCATACTCCTTGGCCTCGGCGTAGACAACCTCTCGATGAACGCCTTTTCGATATTGAAGGTAAAGAGGCTCATACGCTCCATAAGCTACACCGAGGCGAAAAAGATATGCAAGGCTATAACCGGGCTCGCTACGGCCAAGGAGGTCGAGGGTTACATAAACCAGAAGCTCCCGGGGCTTTACAAGGAGGAGTTCTGGAGCTGACCGTCCGCGCGTCAAGGCTTTTTTTGCGGATTACGACCGGCAAGTGTGACAGAGGCGCGCGGTTATACGGGGTAAACTGAAAAAATCCGTTGACAAACTTTTTAAAACATTAAATAATATGCGTTTTACAAACAGTTTGTCTCCGTGTTTACGGAAAAAAGGAGGAAATGGGAATGAGGGAGTACCTTTTTACATCGGAATCGGTTACCGAAGGCCACCCTGATAAGGTCGCCGACCAGGTATCGGACGCTATTTTGGACGCCATCCTTAAACAGGACCCGAAGAGCAGGGTAGCCTGTGAGACCCTTGTAACTACCGGCGTCGCCATAATAGCCGGAGAGATAACGACCACAGCACAGGTGAACTACCCGGACGTAGTCAGGGAGACCATAAAGGACATCGGTTACACCGACGCCTCGATGGGCTTCGATTACAAGACCTGCGCCGTGATGGTGACGCTCGACAGGCAGTCGCCGGACATCGCCATGGGCGTGGATACCGATGAAAACAAGGAACAGGGCGCCGGCGACCAGGGGCTCATGTTCGGGTATGCCTGCGACCACACTCCGGAGCTCATGCCGATGCCCATTGATCTGGCACACAAGATAACGATGAGGCTCGCCGAGGTGAGGAAGAAGGGGATACTGAACTTCATAAGGCCAGACGGCAAGAGCCAGGTGACCGTAAAGTACGTGGACGGCCGCCCAGTCGCCGTGGACACCGTCGTAGTTTCCAGCCAGCACTCGCCTGACGTCAACAACAAGACGCTCCGCGAGGGCATTATAGAAGAGGTTATAAAGAAGGTGGTCCCGGCAAACCTGCTTACGCCCAAGACCAAGTACCATATAAACCCGACCGGCAAGTTCGTCGTTGGCGGCCCGCACGGCGACTGCGGCCTCACCGGCAGGAAGATAATAGTAGACACCTACGGCGGACACGGCTCGCACGGCGGCGGCGCGTTTTCCGGCAAGGACCCGTCGAAGGTCGATAGGTCCGCTTCCTACCTCGCCAGATACATAGCCAAGAACATCGTTGCCGCTGGGCTCGCCGCGGAGTGCGAGTTACAGCTCGCGTACGCGATAGGGGTCGCAGACCCGGTCTCCGTAATGGTCGACACCTTCGGCACCGAGAAGGTGCCTGTTGAGAAGATAGAGGCGCTCATAAAGGCTAACTTCCGCATGAAGCCGGCGGAGCTGATAAAGGACCTCGACCTCCTTCGCCCCATATACAGGAACACCGCCGCCTACGGCCACTTCGGCAGGACCGGCGACGCCTTCAAGTGGGAGATGACGGACAAGGCCGAAATACTTAGGAAAGCGGCGGGCCTTGCCGTTTAACCTTCGCAATCTGAAATGAACCTATCGCCCCCCCGATGGTTTCAGGGGGGCGATAGGTTTTTCTGTGTCTGAACATATAAGGTCTGAACATATAAGGCTACCTCTAAAAATTAAAATTTTTAGAGGTAGCCGTAAATCTCGCATGGAGGAAAGATGGACTACCACGTAAAGGACATGGGTTTGAGCGGCATGGGGAAGAAACGGATCGAGTGGGCAGAGCTCGACATGCCGGTTTTAAGGAAGGTAAAGGAGAACTTCTCGAAGAAGAAGCCGCTTAAGGGTACGACTATCGCGGCCTGCCTCCACGTCACGACCGAGACGGCCAACCTCGTCATCACCCTGAAGGCCGGCGGAGCGGACGTCACGCTCTGCGCATCTAACCCCCTTTCCACGCAGGACGACGTCGCCGCCTCGCTCGTAAAGGACTTCGGCATCCCGGTATTCGCCATAAAGGGCGAGGACAACAAGACCTACTACAAGCACCTTAACGCCGCGCTGGACAGGAAGCCGAACATCACGATGGACGACGGTGCGGACCTAGTCTCCCTCCTCCATACGGACAGGAAGGACCTGGCCGCCGGTGTCCTCGGCTCGACCGAGGAGACGACGACCGGCGTCATAAGGCTTAAGTCGCTCGCCGCGAGCAAGATACTAAAGTTCCCGGTCATAGCGGTCAACGACGCCTCGACGAAGCACTTTTTCGACAACCGCTACGGCACGGGGCAGTCGACGCTTGACGGCATCTTAAGGGCTACGAACAGGCTCTTTGCCGGCTCTATTTTCGTCGTGTGCGGCTACGGCTGGTGCGGCAAGGGTGTGGCCATGAGGGCAAAGGGCATGGGCGCCAACGTCGTCGTAACCGAAATCGACCCCTTAAAGGCGCTCGAGGCGGTTATGGACGGCTTCAGGGTAATGCCCATGGCCGAGGCCGCCAAAATCGGCGACATATTCTGCACGGTCACAGGCAACCTGAACGTCATAAGGAAAGAGCACTTCGTCAAGATGAAGGACGGCGTGCTTGTGTGCAACTCCGGCCACTTCAACGTAGAGCTCGACCTCGACGGGCTTAAGGCCGTCAGCAAGGGCAAGAGGATCGTCCGCGAGTTCGTCGAGGAGTACAGCATGAAGAACGGCAGGAAGGTCTGCGTCCTTGGCGAAGGGAGGCTTATAAACCTCGCCGCCGCCGAGGGGCATCCGGCCTCGGTCATGGACATGAGCTTCGCAAACCAGGCCCTTGCCGCGGATTTTCTCGTCAAGAAGGGCAAGAACCTCGCGAAAGAGGTCTACACCGTACCGGAGGAGATAGACAAGGAGATAGCGAGGCTGAAGCTCGCATCCCTCGGCATGAAGATAGACACGCTTACCCCGGAGCAGAAGAAGTATCTCGCTTCCTGGGAGATGGGCACATAGCATCTCGCTCTATGAACACCCGACCGGGCGGGGCCTTACGGCCCCGCCCGTTTTTTTTGCTGATTGCGGTGCGGGTTGCATCTTCACCTTTCAATTCGTGATCTAATATATGCTCGATAGGCATTTCCACTTTTCTGCCTAATGCCTTTAGCGCCCTGCCGGGCTTTTTTTCGGTATGGGGCTTCTCGCTACGCCCTACCCATCCCCGCTCTGCGCGGTGCCAGAGTTCTTCGGAAGCTATTGAGGTTAGGGTACGAATCGCCTTTGATACGAACTTTGCCAGTCCGGCGAGGACCGCTCGCCCCTTATGGCGCTGTCGCGCCTTTTTACTCCCTCGGCTCGCTCATATAGCTTCCTCCCTTAAGGTCGCTCACCCCATGCCTGGGTTTTTGAGAAACAAAAAAACAATTTTTTTTTGGTTTTGTTTTTGTTTTACCAGTACAAGGGCGCATGGCGGAGAGCGCCTTAGGGAGGGAGAGGCGAGCGCGCCGGGGTAGATTAGACGCGGAGCGCTCTAAGGGACGCGCGAGTGGGTGGGGGAGGTGGGAAGCGCTCGGAGTCATCGCCGAAAGCACGCGGAGCGCGCAAAAAGGCTTTTGGCGAAATAACCCAAAACAGTCAAATAAACGCATATCGAATCTAGATATGATGGGTTCCGGTTACAGACCTGAACCCGCAAAAAATCCAGATTGCACCCGCCCCATCCTTTATCCTTCTTTCGGGGGGTAAGGGCTGCCCATGTTCAAAACCCCTTTACACATGCGTACTTGTATGCTAAATAATTTAAATTGTGGTACAATGTTCCTGTCTTAAGGGCCGGATGGGCCGTTGACGGCCCATCCGGCTTTGTCCCCTGACGGGGCAGAGAGCGCCGATGGAGGTGCCTGTGACACTGATCAACCATATTTCTTTAAACACATTCAGGCCCACCCAAGCCCTCTTGCGCTTCCCCTCGGTTCTCGCGTCTTGTTTTCTCTTCACCCACGACTTTTCAGGGGCTTTTTCACTGTGAACAACAGCGATATAAAGGGAGAGCGTTTCAAGGAGTTTCTCGCCGAGGCCGAGGACATACTCAACTCTATGGGAAAGGGGCTCCTGAAGCTCGGCAAGGGCGTCAAGGCGGGCATCATCGACCCGGCGGTCCTGAACAGCATCTTCCGCTCCGCGCACACCCTCAAGGGCATGTCCGGCGTCTTCGAGTTCAGGGACATGGGCTCCTTAAGCCACTCGTTAGAGGACACGCTTGATCTCCTGCGCATGGGCAGGATCACCCTTACCGATGACACCCTCGACTCCGTCATGGCCGCGCACGAGTTGCTCGTCCGAATAGTCTCGGCGCGCGGGCTCGGGGACTTCTCCGAGGAGATAGAGGGGATAAAGCAGGGGCTCGCCAGGGGTCACGTCAAGAAGTCCAAGCCGAGAGAGCAGATAAACAAGGAGCTCCTCTCCATACTCACCGAGTACGAGGAGCACAGGTTCAGGGAGTGCCTGCGCGATGGCAGGAACATATACATAGTCACGGTCAAGTTCCCGATAACGAGCTTTGACAAGGGCTATGTATCGGTAACCGAGATATTGAAGACCGAGTCCGAGCTCATAGCAACGCTCCCGTCGACGAAGTCCAGCCACGAGGTCCTCTACTTCGACATCCTCATAGGCACGGTGAGGGGTAAGGGCTTCATAGACGACCTTGTAAGGCCGCTCGCCGAGGCCGAGATAAGCGTCCTTGCGGAGCCGTCGGCAAAACATGCCTCGCCGCAGGCCTCAAAATCAGAGCCGGCGCTCGAGATAATAAGCGGGCATGGCCACGGCAGGCACCTGGACGCCTCGCGCGAGACCTTGCGGCGCGTCTCCAACACCGTCCGCGTCAACATCTCCAAGCTCGACAACATCATGAATATCATAAGCGAGCTCGGGATACTGAAAACCGGGATCTCCGGGATAAGCTCCCGCCTGAAAGTAGAGAGGGAGTTCTCTTCATATTCGATCGAGCTCTCCAGGTCCGAAAAATACCTGGAGAGGAAGCTCTCGGAACTCCGCGACAGCGTACTCGACGTGAGGATGGTCCCCATAGGCCAGCTCTTCGGCAGGTTCGAGACCCTGATAAACAAGCTCTCCAGGGAGGCCGGCAAGGAAATAAGGATGATAACCCACGGGGACGAGACCGAGCTCGATAAATTAATCGTCGAGGAGCTCGCCGACCCCCTGATGCACATCATAAGGAACGTCCTCGACCACGCGATAGAGGCCCCGTCTGCGCGCGAGGCGATGGGAAAGCAGAGGGCGGGGACCATTACCTTGAGCGCTTACCAGAAGGGGAACCACGTCGTCCTCGAGGTCAAGGACGACGGCGCCGGGATAGACGCGGAGCTCGTCAGGGAAAAGGCCGTGGAAAAGGGGCTCATAACGCGCGAGTACGCCAAGTCCTTATCGAGGCAGGAAACGCTCGATCTCCTGTTCCTCCCGGGGTTCTCGACGAGAGACTTCGTCAGCGAGACCTCAGGCAGGGGCGTCGGCATGGACGTCGTCAAGGAGAACATAACGAAGTTGAGCGGCATCATCGACATAGAGACCGTAAAGGGCAGGGGGACGCGTTTTCTGCTTACTATCCCCATAACGCTCGCCATAATACAGGCGCTCATCGTCGAGGACCTCGGCAGGAGGTACGCGGTGCCTCTTAATTCGGTCATCGAAATAGTGGAACTGCCGCCGGGTGAGATGGACTCGGGTAGCGAATATATAACCGTGAACGACAGGAGCGTGCCTGCGGTTCGTTTATCGAGCTTTTTCGGCAAGGATAGGCCTTTCGGGGCCGAGGCCTCCTCTTACGGCATAGTCGCGGGCCTCGCAGAGCACAGGCTCTGCGTCATGGTCGATGGCCTTGTAGAGGAGCTTGAGGTCGTCATAAAGCCTCTGCCGAGGATGCTCAAGCCCGCGGGGATCGCCGGGGCTACCGACATGGGCGAGAAAGGGACCATACTCGTCCTCGACATAACCGGCATACTCGAGCACGTACTTAAGGAGAGGAAGGCGCCCGCGAGGGCATAGGAATATGCGCAGGAAGATACTGGATTTAAGACAGATTCAGGAGGCGGCGCTAAGGCAGGCGACAATAGCTCCGACGGACGAGAACTACTCGGAGAGCCTTGCGCGCGGGACGGCCGAGGAGGAGAGGCTCAATATCATCTCTTTTTTCCTCGACGGCCTGGAGTACGCCTTCGAGGTCTCCTCCGCCGTCGAGGTGTTGAGGCTTAAAAACCTCACCGAGGTCCCGAAGACCCCCGCCTTCGTCCTCGGCATACTCTCTGTAAGGGGCGAGATGGTCCCTGTAATAGACCTCAAAGGCCGGTTCGGCGAGGGCTTGCAGGCGAAAAAGACCGGCAGGGTCCTCGTCGCTTCTTTTGACGACCTCAAGGCCGGGTTCATAGTGGAGAGGCTCTCAGGCGTGAAGGAGGTCCCCGTAAGCTCGATAGACGCGGATACCTCGGGGTTGGACGAGCCGTGCCGGGGGTTTTTGAAGGGTCTCATCAAGGGGGAGTCCCTTATCAGGCTCCTTGACGCGGGCAAGCTCATGGAGTTCCGCGCCGATGAAGCCTAAGTCGAAGTATTCCCATCCCGACTTCCAGTTCGTCAGCTTCAGCCTCTCGTCCCTCGAGTTCGGGCTCGACGTAAGGGATGTGAAGGAGATAATCCGCCTGGGCGAGATAGAGAGACCCTCGGGCGCACCGGCCTTCCTCGAAGGCTTCTTGAGGCTCCGGACGATACTCGTTCCGCTCATAGATTTAAGAAAAAGGTTCTCTCTCCCCACGCCCATGAACGATGAGACGCGGGTTATCATATGTCTCATGGAGGCCCGCATAGCCGGACTCGCGGTGGATGAGGTCACGGATATAGCGGCTGGCGGGCATGAGGCGGGTTCAAAGCCCTATGAGGGCCCCTGGGCCGGGTGCGTCGACGCCGTTATAGAAACCCGGCAGGGCCCGGTGAGGATAATCAACCTAAAGAGACTTTTAAGCGCTGAGGAAAAGGGCTATCTCTCCGGCCCCATAGACGATATAAAAGGGGACCTGGAAGCGGATTAAGCCTTTTTTAACCGGCAAGGGTGCGAAAGCGGCGCGTTCGCATAAAATGGCTTGAAAAACAAGGCGCTTTCGTGTTATTTTATACATGGTAAAATGTAAGCGGAATATTGATGCCCGGCACCTAACCCTTAACCTAACTATCTAAAAATGATAAACTTTTTGAAAGCCTTGGGGTGCGGGTACTTATCTTTCAGGAGGGGCGCGATGACCGCGCTTCTCTTCCTTTTTTCAATTTCAGTCCTCGTCGGGTGCTCATCAGCTCCTTTGCCTATGCAGGGCAAAAGCGCCCCCTCCGACTTGTATGAAAAGGGCATGACCGCGTACCTTGGGGAGCGGTACGAGGACGCCGAGACGACCTTCAAGACGCTCATGAACGAGTTCCCGCTGAACAGGCTCTCGGTCGAGGCCCAGCTGATGCTCGCCGACACCTACTACGGTATGGAGCGTTATGAGGACTCGGCCTCATATTATACCAATTTTTCAGCCCTCCACCCGACCCACCCGAAGGCGGCTTACTCGATGTTCCAGAAGGGGATGAGCCACTTCAAGGAGGTCCTCTCCGTGGACAGGGACCAGACCGCGACGAGAAAGGCCCTCTTCGCCTTCGAGGACTTCTTGAAGGCGTACCCTGATTCGGCGTACACCCCAAAGGGGAAGGAGCTCATCTCATTCCTGCGGAAACGGCTCGCCGAGCGTGAGATATACATAGCCGGTTATTACTTCAAGTCCAAAAACTACAAGGGCGCGCTCGGACGGTTTAGAGACGTCCTTAAGAACTATCCTGACACCGGCTTTACAGACACCGCCCTTTATTTCATAGGCGAGTCCTACATGCGGCTCGGCGAAAAAAAGCTCGCCGAGGAAGCCTATAACACCATAATAAGCAATTTCCCCGAGAGCCCCTTTGCCAGGGGCGCGATGGACCGCCTGAAGGACAGCTAAAAGGCCCACTCCCGTAAGGAGGAGCGATGGAAAAAGGGTGGCAGCACAACTACGACCTGGGCAGGAAGGCCTTCGAGGAGAGGCACTTTGACAAGGCCCTGCAGTACCTCGAAAGGGTCGCCTCCGAAAAGACGAGCTTCGCCGACGTATATAACATGCTCGGGCTCATATACTACGGGCAGTCCCGTTTCGAGGACGCTATCGGCTCTTTTAAAAAGGCCCTTGAGATAAACCCGAGTTACACCGAGGTCTCTTTGAACCTCTCGGTCGTGTACAACGAGCTCGGACAGTTCGAAAAGTCGAGCGAGGTTTACGCGTGTGCAAAGGAAGTCCCGAAAGAGGCCCAATCGTACGTCGACCCCTATGTGCGTGGGAAGCTCTCCAATATGCACGCCTCCATCGCCTCCATATATAAAGACCTCGGGCTCTACGCCGAGGCCGCCGAAGAGTACAGGAAGGCGCTCACTATGAGCCCGGAATTCGTCGACATTAGGACGAGCCTCGGCGTCGTCTACCGCGACATGACCGACTTCGCCTCCGCCATAAGGGAGCTTGAGGACGCATTGAAGACCAGCCCGGATTTCCCCGCCGCCAGGATTCAGCTTGGGCTCACCTACTACGCGATGGGCCAGCACGAGAAGGCCAAGACAGAGTGGCTGAAGGTCCTCCGTAAGCATCCTGACGACAAGATGGCCCAGATGTATATGAACCTCCTCCTCACCCCCTCGAGATAAGCCCTTCAGAGCGTCATAATTTCACATACACAGATGGAGGACGCAAAAAGAGACGTGGAGGTCTTACCTCCCCATCTCCTCAACGGTCTTGTAAGCGGATTCAATCGCGTCTTTGATGCCGGATGGGTCCGGCCCTCCGGCTTGAGCGAGGTCTTCCTTGCCGCCGCCTCTGCCGCCGACTGTCGGGGCGAGCTTCTTTATTATCTCTCCGGCGCTGTACTTCTTCGCAAGGTCCTTTGTGACCGCCGCAAGGAGAAGGGCCTTCGAGTCCTGGACGGCGGCGAGCACCACTATGCCGGAGCCGAGTTTCGCGCGTAGCGCGTCCGCCATCTCTCTAAGCTCTTTGGCGTCCCCAGCCTCGACCTTCACAGCCAGCACGCTCACGTCGTTTATTTTCCTCACATTGTCAAGGAGGTCGCCGGCGGAGGCGGCCTTGCCCTTGCCCTTGAGCCTTTCTATTTCCTTTTGAAGCTCCTTTTGATCCGCGAGCAACTTCCTTATCTTGTCCGGCACGTCCTGCCTCGGCACCTTGAGTATCTGCGCGCTCTCCTTGAGCGCTTCCTCGGCCTCGGTGACGGCCTTCCACGCGCTCTCGCCTGTTACGGCTTCGAGCCTCCTGACGCCTGAGGCGACGGAGCCTTCGCCGGTTATCTTTATGAGCCCTATATCGCCGGTCCTATTTACGTGCGTCCCGCCGCAGAGCTCGGAGCTTACGCCTTTTACAGAGACCATCCTTACTGTCGCGCCGTATTTTTCGCCGAAGAAGGCGAGCGCCCCGCGTTTTACCGCCTCGTCGAACGATAAGACGTCGGTCGATACCTCAATGTTTTTCAGCACCGCCCTGTTAGCCTCTTCCTCAATGGCCTTGAGCGTCTCAGCCCCTATCGCCTCGAAGTGGTTGAAGTCGAACCTGAAGCCGGTCGGCTCAACGAGCGAGCCTGCCTGCCGAACGTGTTCGCCTATGCGTTTTCTCAATATCGCGTGGAGTATGTGGGTCGCGGTGTGGTTGCGGCGCGTGGCGTCGCGCCTTGCCATATCAGGGACGAGCTCGGCTTCATCGCCCACGGATACAGAGCCCGCGTCCACCCTGCATGCATGGGTTATAAGGTCATTGACCGGCTTTTTTGTGTCCGTCACGGTTATGCTGAAACCCTTGCCGACTATCGCGCCGGTGTCGCCGACCTGGCCGCCGGATTCACCATAGAAGGGCGTCTCAGCCGTGATTATCTCGACAATATCGCCGTCAAAGGCCGTCTCTACCCCTTGGCCGTCCTTTATGATGTAGAGGACGCGCGATGAGATCGCTTCCATGTGGTAGCCGACGAACCCGGTCTTAAGGCCTGAAGCAACGAGCGACTTGTAGAGGTCCTGAGACGCGGAGGCCCCCTCCATGCCCTTCCAGGACTCGCGCGCCTTTCTTTTCTGCTCGTCCATGTAGCGGTTGAAGCCTGCCTCATCGACCGAGAAGCCTTCCTTGCGGACGATGTCCGCCGTAAGGTCGGAAGGGAATCCGAATGTATCGTAGAGCTTGAAGGCGACCTCTCCCGGTATGGCCTTCTCGCCCTTGCCTTTAAGTATCTTTATTTCCTCTTCGAGGAGGGCGAGGCCGCGCTCAAGCGTTTCGAAGAAACGCTCCTCTTCGCCCTTTGTGGCGCGCTCTATAAGGCCTGCCGCGCCCTTTAGTTCAGGGTATACCTCTCCCATGAGCTCGACGACCCTGGCGTTCACCTTGTAGAGGAAGGGCTCCTTAAGGCCGAGGAACTTGCCGTGGCGCGCGGCGCGGCGGATGATTCTGCGCAGGACATACCCGCGCCCCTCGTTGCTTGGTAGCACCCCGTCGGTCATTAAAAAAGAAATTGCCCGCGCGTGGTCGGCTATGGCCTTGATGGATACGTCGTTTTCACGGTCCGCGCCGTATTTGACGGAAGAGAGTGTTTCGATGAAGTTAATGATTGGAGAGAAGAGGTCGTTGTCGTAATTCGACTTCTTGCCCTGGAGCACGGTTGATAATCTCTCAAGCCCCATGCCTGTGTCGATGCAGGGGCTCGGCAAAGGCGAGAGCTTGCCGTCAACTGACCTGTTGTACTGCATGAAGACTAGGTTCCAGAGCTCCAGGTATCTATCGCAGTCGCACCCGACGGCGCAGGTAGGCTCGCCGCACCCGGCCTCAACGCCCTGGTCTATGAGTATCTCGGAGCACGGGCCGCAGGGGCCGGTGTCTCCCATGGACCAGAAGTTGTCCTTTGCGCCGAGCCTTACAATCCTGTCGTCAGAGACCCCGGCGGATTTTTTCCAGATGGTAGCCGCCTCGTCGTCTGTCTCGAACACCGTCACCCAGAGCTTGTCTTTCGGCAGTTTCATCTCGTTCGTAAGAAAGTCCCAGGCGTACTTTATCGCGCCTTCCTTGAAGTAGCCGCCGAAGGAGAAGTTCCCGAGCATCTCGAAGAACGTATGGTGGCGCGCGGTCCTGCCGACGTTCTCGAGGTCGTTGTGCTTGCCCCCGGCCCTCATGCACCTCTGGCAGGAGACGGCGGTCTTGTACTCCCGTGTCTCCTCGTTAAGGAAGACCCCCTTGAACTGGACCATCCCGGCGTTCGTGAACAGGAGCGTCGGGTCGCCCTTGGGGACAAGCCCCGACGAAGGGACTATGGTGTGGCCGTTCTTCCTGAAGTAATCGAGGAAGCGTTTTCTAATCTCGCTTGAACGCATGTGTCTGGCCCTTTAATTTATTTAAAATATTATCTCATGCAAACAAAGTACCATCACAACTCATCCGTTGGTACTTGAGGCGCGTCCCTGGACATCTCCTTGATAACCTCGAAGATGAGAGATGGAGGAAAGCCCCTGCTCGATAAAAACCTGAACGCCCGTTCCGTCTCGCGTCTTTCGAGGGGAGGGGAGAGGCGGTTCTTTTTCATCCATTTGCGCGCGGCTTCTCTTGCGGCGGCATTAGAGGCAACGGTTGAGCCGGATAAGATGCGCGCTATCGTTTCCTTTGGGATGCCTTTTTTTTCGAGGTCCCGTGCAATCTTGGCCGGGCCCCAGTTTTTGAATCTCAGACGGGATTCCACAAGAGAGACGGCGAATTTTTCATCGTTAAGGTAGCCTGCCTCGATAAGCCTTGAGACCGCCCCGTCTATTTCGACTGATTCAAAGCCCTTATCCTTGAGCTTTGTACGGACCTCAAAAACCGACCTCGGCCTTGAGGAAAGGTAGTTAAGGGCGACGGTTAAAGCGTCTCTTCCGGTCTGGCCTCGGGTCATCTACTGTCCAATTTTGAGATTTTAGAAAGGTATTTGGAGAGCCTTTTGTGTAAAGTTACTTCCAAATCCTCCTTCTAAGTTTTCAGGTATTCCAGAAAGGGCCCCCTTGCGTTTTTTCAGGGAGGCCTTTCTGGAACTAAAAGTCTTTGAAGGGGGTTTGGGGTCCTCGCCGGGCTGGCAAATCCGTATCAATCGGCTGGATGCATGAAACGCATCTGTGCTCCGATTTCATTTGGCCGTGCGCCGAGCACTTTTTACAGAAAGTTTCCCCCAATGCCTCTTAAAATCTCTCGATATCGGGCGAGGGTTTGGGGCCACTGCCGCCTTCCTTATCCTCGCCTTTTTCGAAGTCTTTCCAGCCCATCTCGCTTGTGGATGAGATCCCTTTTACCTTGAGGGCGAAGTCCGCCGGGTTGGATGCCTGGCGGAGCGCCTCGTCGTAGGATATGAGCCCCTTGTTCAGCAGCGACATGATGGACTGGTCGAATGTCTGCATGCCGTATGTGGTATAGCCCTTGACTATGGCGTCTGAGATGTCCTTGGTCTTTTCCTTATCCTCGATGCACTCCCTTATGCGCGCGGTCGTCACCATGACCTCTACCGCCGGGACCCTCGCGTGGCCGTCCTTTGTGGGCATGAGCCTCTGTGAGACGATGGCCTTTAAGACGCCGGCGAGCTGTATCCTTATCTGCTTCTGCTGATAGGGGGGGAAGACTGAGACTATCCTGTTTACCGTCTCCATCGCGTCTATGGTGTGGAGGGTGGATAAGACCAGGTGGCCGGTCTCGGCGGCGGTGAGCGCGATCTCTATGGTCTCAAGGTCCCTCATTTCGCCGACCATGATTATGTCCGGGTCCTGGCGTAGAGCGCCTCTGAGGGCATCCGAGAAGGTCTGCGAATCGACGCCTATCTCCCGCTGGTTTATGATACAGCGTTTGTCCCTGTGGAGGAACTCGATAGGGTCTTCGGCGGTGACGATGTGGCCGGAACGGTGGTTGTTTATGTAGTCCATTGCCGCGGCGAGTGTCGTGGATTTGCCGCTACCGGTGACGCCTGTGACGAGGACGAGGCCGCGGACCTCGTTTGATATCGTCTCAAGGACCTTCGGGAGGTTCAGCTCATCGAATGTCTGTATCTTTATGGGGATTACCCTGAGGACGATGCCGACCGCGCCCCTCTGCTGGAATACGTTTACCCTGAACCTGCCGAGCCCGGGGACGGAGTAGGCCATGTCGACCTGGTGTTTCGTCTTGAAAACATCCTTCTGGACGTCGTTCATTATCCGCATCGCGGCCTTGGCTATCTCGTCCGGCGCGAACCTGTCGTGGTTCTTTATCGGGACGAGGGTGCCGTGGATGCGCAGGATCGGCGGCACTCCGGCCTTCAGGTGGACGTCGGACGCCTTGGATTTTACCGCTACGTTCAGGATAGAGCTTAAGTCTATGTCTGCCATATTCGGTTACTCCTCTTTAACCTTTATGCCGTAGTGCTGGAGGACCTTCTTTTCTATATCGAGCGCGGCCTCGGGGTGTTCCTTGAGGAAGGTGCGGGCCGCTTCGCGCCCCTGGCCGAGCCTCTCTCCGCCGTAGGAGAACCACGAGCCGCTTTTTTCGACGATGTCGGCGTTAGAGGCGAGGTCGAGTATGTCGCCCTCGCGAGAGATGCCCTCGTTGAAGAGTATGTCGAACTCGGCGTCCCTGAAGGGCGGGGCGAGTTTGTTCTTTACCACCTTTACCCTAATACGGTTGCCGATGACGGCATCGCCCTGCTTTATCTGGCCTATCTTCCTTATGTCCATGCGGATGGTGGCGTAGAACTTAAGCGCGTTTCCGCCGGTCGTCGTCTCCGGGGACCCGAACATGACGCCTATCTTGTGCCTTATCTGGTTGATGAATATGACGCAGGTCTTCGATTTGCTGATGGTCGAGGTGAGCTTGCGGAGGGCCTGGCTCATGAGCCGGGCTTGTAAGCCCATGTGAGAGTCGCCCATCTCGCCTTCGAGTTCCGCGCGCGGTACGAGCGCCGCGACCGAGTCTATGACGATCAGGTCGACTGCGCCGCTCCGTATAAGCACGTCGGTAATTTCGAGCGCCTGCTCTCCGGTATCCGGCTGGGAGAGGAGGAGGTCGTCGGTATTTACCCCGAGTTTTTTGGCGTAGGTGAGGTCGAGGGCGTGTTCGGCGTCTATGAAGGCGACGGCCCCCTGCGTCTTTTGGGCCTCTGCGGCTATATGGAGGGCAAGTGTGGTCTTGCCTGAGGACTCAGGGCCGAATATCTCGACGACCCTGCCCCTTGGCACGCCGCCCGCGCCGAGCGCGATGTTCAGCGCCGGGGAGCCGGTGGAGATGGTCTCGATATCGACCGGGACCCCGTCCTTTCCGAGCCTCATTATCGAGCCCTTGCCGAACTGCTTTTCTATCTGGCTGATGGCAAGCTCTATGGCCTTGCCCTTGTTCGACGGCGTTACTCCTGAAGAATTGGACATCTACGCCCTCCTTGATTTATGGTTGTTGAAGCCCGATGGTCTTTATGTCCGTGTACTCGGCCCCCCTTGGGTTGAGTACGCTCTTTATGAGGTGGAAGGCAGAGGCCGTGAAGTTTTTGTCTATCGATATATTCGCTTCGGCGGCTGTCTTGCCGAGGGCCCTGCCGTCATTGGAGGACTTTACCCTGCAAAGCGTTAGATGCGGGGTAAAGGGCCTGCCTTCCCTCTCGAAGCCGAGGGCATACAGGCCATCTTCTATATTGGCCGAGAGCCGTTTGAGCGCGTCGTTTCCGCCGATACCCACCCAGAGGACTCTCGGGTTCATCATGTTCGGGAATGCGCCAAGCCCGGAGACCTTTATTTCTAAAGGCCCGATGCCTTTAGAGGCGTATTCAAGGGCAGTGGCGATGGCGTCCACCTTTGCCGGGTCTATCTCTCCAAGAAACTTCAGTGTGAGGTGGATGGAGGCGGGTTTTACCCAGCTTATTCCTCTCCAGCCCCGATCGAGGGCCGATTGAATCCCTTCGATCTCCCGGAGTATTTTCCCCGGTATCTTTATCGCGACAAACGCCCTTATATTTATGCCTCCCTGGCCAGAGAGATTATCAATTTCAGGGCCTCTTCAACGGACCTTTTCCGGACTTGCGCCCTTTTGCCCTTGAATAAGAATTTTTTGACGACTGTATCGCGCCCCTTTGAGGCCCCGATGTAAACAATGCCTACGGGCTTTCCGGGCCGCGCGCCGCCCGGCCCCGCTATGCCTGTAATTGAAACGCCGATAGAAGCCTTTATGCCTTTTTTGACCCCGCGGGCCATCTCGCCCGCGGTCTCAACCGAGACCGCGCCGTGTTTTTTAAGCGTCCTTGGACTGACCTTGAGGAGTGTTTCCTTTGCGTCGTCCGCGTAGGCGACGACGCCGCCCATGAAGTAGTCTGAACTGCCCGGCACGTCGGTTATCAATTTGGATAAGAGCCCACCGGTGCATGACTCGGCTGTGGCGAGGGTGAGCCCCTTTGCCCGCAAGGCCTCCCCGGCTAATATATTAAGAGGTTTTATCCGAGGAGCCATATCATCAAGCGCGCCGATATACCCGCATAAACCCCTGCCGCGAGGTCGTCGGCTACGACCCCGAGCCCGCCCTTAATCCGCTTGTCCAGTAACCCGGCCGGATAGGGCTTAAGAATATCAAAAATCCTGAAAAGAATAAACACTAATGTTGCGTTGAAAAAGGTGAAGGGGAGGGCCAAAAAGGCGAGGAGATACCCGCTTATCTCGTCGCAGACGATAGATGGGTGGTCGTGCCTTCCGAGCGAGCGGGTGTACTCGCCTGCCGCGTAGATGGAGACGAGCGCCACAACGAGCGTGACGACGGACTGGATATAGAGCGGAGTCCCTGATACGGCCCATGCGATCGCCACACCCCAGAGGGTGCCGAATGTGCCAGGGGCCACAGGGGCGCACCCCAAATAAGTCCCGGTAGCCAGGAATTTTATTATATTATTTCTCATTTAAACTCGATGGTTACGTCATTTGTTTGATGCGCTGTCGCAGGGGCCATTAAAAGATGAACTTTCTCATCTTTATGTTAAGGAGAAGCCCAGCGGCTATCATCGATGTGATGAGGAACGACCCTCCGTAGCTTATAAACGGCAAGGGCACCCCCACGACCGGCAGTATCCCAGAGACCATACCAAGATTTATGATTATCTGCCAGAAGAACATGGAGGTGATGCCAAAGGCGATGAGGAAGCCGAACCTGTCCTTGGAGCCGCTGGCGGTGTTGAGCCCGCAGATGACGAGTGTAAGGAAGAGCGCGATGACGACGAGGGAGCCGAGGAGGCCCCATTCCTCGGATAAGACCGAGAAGATGAAGTCGGTGTGGTGTTCGGGAAGGAACATTAGTTTTCCCTGTGTGCCTTCGGTGAAGCCCTTTCCGAATATCCCGCCTGAGCCTATGGCTATCTTCGACTGCATGACATGGTAGCCGGAGCCTAATGGATCGGCGTCCGGGTTTAAAAAGCTCGTAAGCCTGGCCTTTTGATAGCCTTTGAGCAGCATCCAGCCGAAGGGCATAATGGCCATGAAGGAGGCGAATATGCCTAGGAGGACCTTCGTGCGGATCTTGACGATGAGGACGACGGACCAGAATATCATCCAGATGATAATCCCGGTGCCGAGGTCCGGCTGTTTTGCAATGAGGAGAAAGGGGACTATCATTAGTATGCCGGGGAGTATCAGGTCTTTAAGCCCCAGGCCGTGCGCCGGGACGTTCTTTTCGCTGAAGAACTTCGCGAGTATGATTATAAGCCCGAGTTTCGCCGGCTCAGAGGGCTGGAGCGTGAAAAAACCGAATGAGATCCACCGCTGTGCGCCGCTGAAAGACGACCCTATGAAATAGACCGATATGAGTAGGAGGATCGTCGCGCCGTATATGAAGTACGCGAGCCGCTCGATGAAGGAGTAGTTGACGACTATGGCAAGTATCATCATTGCGGTGCCGATGGCGACCCACCAGACGTCCTTCTGGTATATGGAGGCCTGGTGGAGGTGCGTGGCGCTGAAGACGGACGCAAACCCGATGAGCGTAAGGGACGCGATGACCGAGAGGGTCAGCCAGTCGAAGTGGGTGAAAAGCCTCCTGTCAATCATATACCTCTCCTGCCTCGTCCTCGGGTTTTATGGCGGTCTCTTTGGGCGTCGCTGTCGCAGTCGCCCCGGCGGGCGAGGGCTGGGCGCCTCCCGGCGCCGATACGGTCATCACCTTAGGCTCCTCAAACTCGTCCATCGTGGTGAGAAATGCCTTGAAGAGCTCTCTGGCCACCGGCGCCGCGGCGGACGCGCCGAAGCCGCCGTGCTCGACAATTACAACGACCGCGATCTTCGGGTCGTCGTAGGGGGCGAAACCGGCGAACCACGCGTGGTCCCTGTACTTGTAGGCTATGGACTGGATGTTCTTCGTCCGCTTTATGAGCCTGGACACCTGCGCGGTGCCGGTCTTTCCGGCTATCTTCAAGTTGGTGGCCTTAAGGAAGTGGGCCGTGCCGCCGTCGTCGTGGACGACCCCCCGCAAGGCATCCTTTACAATGGATAAGGTCTGGGGAGAGACGCCGAGGGCGCCGTTGATCTCAGGCGTAAACCTGGAGAGCTCCTCTCCGGCTGGGGTCTTTATCTCCTCTATGATCTTGGGCTTCAGGATAGTCCCGCCGTTGGCTATCGCCGCGTATGCGTTGCAGAGCTGTAACGGGGTCGTAAGCATATAGCCCTGCCCGACGGATACGGATATCGTCTCGCCCTCGAACCATTTTACCTTGTAGGCCTTTTCCTTCCACTCGGAGGACGGGACGAGCCCGGACTTTTCGTTATGGAGCGGTATGCCGGTCTTCTGTCCGAACCCGAAGGACTTC
>Ga0154409_103_pt1 | contig 11940 bp, 12 predicted proteins | sample RifGroB2_FD_115913 | JGI IMG/M metagenome (GOLD analysis project Ga0154409, IMG submission 115913) | Deltaproteobacteria bacterium GWB2_55_19
CCGCTACACCAGGAATTCCACTTCCCTCTCCCATACTCAAGCCCGACAGTATCATAGGCAATTCCTCGGTTGAGCCGAGGGCTTTCACCCATGACTTATCAGGCCACCTACGCGCCCTTTACACCCAATAATTCCGAGCAACGCTTGCATCCTACGTATTACCGCGGCTGCTGGCACGTAGTTAGCCGATGCTTCCTTAAGGGGTACCGTCAATCCTGATGGGTATTAGCCACCAGAAGTTTCTTCCCCCCCGACAGAGGTTTACGATCCGAGAACCTTCTTCCCTCACGCGGCGTCGCTGCGTCAGGCTTTCGCCCATTGCGCAAAATTCCCCACTGCTGCCTCCCGTAGGAGTCTGGCCCGTGTTTCAGTGCCAGTGTGGCTGATCGTCCTCTCAGACCAGCTACCCGTCTTAGCCTTGGTGAGCCATTACCTCACCAACAAGCTGATGGGACGCGGGCTCATCCTTTAGTGACAGATACCGAAGTACCCGCCTTTAACCTCAGGACTTTCGTCCCGTGGTCTTATCCGGTATTAGCCCGCCTTTCGGCGGGTTATTCCAGTCTTAAGGGTAGATTACCCACGCGTTACTCACCCGTGCGCCGCTCTACTAACAGGGTTGCCCCCGCTTTCTCGCTCGACTTGCATGTGTTAGGCGCGCCGCTAGCGTTCGCTCTGAGCCATGATCAAACTCTCCAATTAAATCTACAAATTGGATTGAAAGGGTTTCTTTCTTGATAGGTTTGACTGTGCTTGCTATTTAGTTTTCAAAGAGCAGAAGTCTTGCGGATTCTTTTGCAGACTGTCCTATTGTAACCCTACCACATCGCCCCCGAACCGTCAAGCCTTTATTCGGTGGTTCGCTCTACCGCAGCGAGATTCAGCATTATATCTATTTGCGAGAGCATGTCAAGAAAAACTTTGACTGCTTTTTCTTTTTGGTGATTTTTCTTCTTCGCCCCTGTGCCGCCTAAAGCAAACACCCGAGCTTTCATCACCAAAAAAAAATTTGCCGGCGCCCTTCACCCATCGTGTCGCCCCTGAATCCCAACAGCCCCCGGCCGGCCCAGCAAGATTTATAAGTATATACTAATCAAAAATCCTGTCAACTAAAAACATCGGCTTGAGCAAACTTTTTTCAGGGGCCGTATGCGCCGGGCTCATCCAGGGACTCGATATGAGAAAAACCCTTTAAAAATCATGAAAGCAAGCCAATGGCAGGCCCGTTTCAACAACCGCATAAAGGCCTTATCCGAAGACTATCCTCTTAAAGAACCTCTTGCCCACCTGCAAGAGGAAGCCCTTGCCTGTCGCCACTTCCCCTCGCGGGTCCAGCGCGCGCTCTCCGTCCACCTTTACGCCGCCCTGCTCTATGAGCCTCATAGCCTCTGACGACGATTTTGCGAGCCCGGCCTTTACCATTACTTTCGCAAGCCGCATCCGCTCTCCGTCGGGCGCTACCCGAGCATCTTCTATATCCTCAGGGGTCTCTCTCTTGGTAAAGAGGTTTTTGAAATCATCGCGGGCCTTCTCTGCGGCCTCGATACCCGCAAAGCGCTCGGTCAGCTCGAACGCGAGCGCCTCCTTCGCATCCCTGGGGTGGACACTGCCCGCCTTTATCTCCGCCACGCGCTCGTTAGTGGCGCCGGATAAGAGCTCGTAGTACCGCGCCATCAGAGCGTCGGAAATCGACATCACCTTGCCGAATATCTCGGAGGGCGGCTCGGTTATCCCGATGTAGTTCCCGTACGACTTGCTCATCTTCTGCACGCCGTCGGTGCCTTCCAGGAGCGGCATTGTGATGACCGTCTGAGGCTCCTGCCCCATCTCCTTTTGAAGCTCCCTTCCTACAAGCAGGTTGAAGAGCTGATCTGTGCCGCCGAGCTCGACGTCGGATTTCAAGACAACCGAATCATACCCCTGTATGAGCGGATAGAGGAACTCGTGTATGGCGATCGGGCGCCCCTCCCGGTACCTCTTCTGGAAGTCGTCCCTCTCGAGCATCCTCGCAACCGTGTACTTCGAGGCGAGACCTATGAGGTCGGTCGCGGTGAGCCGCTCCATCCATTCGCTGTTGAATACGACCTCGGTCTTCTTCGGGTCGAGTATCTTGAAGGCCTGCGCGGTGTACGTCGCCGCGTTCTTCTTGACCTCTTCTTTAGTGAGCGCCTTCCTCGTCTCGGATTTGCCCGTGGGGTCGCCTATCATGCCTGTGAAATCGCCTATGAGGAGGAGGACGTGGTGGCCGAGGTCCTGGAAGTGTTTGAGCTTATGCATGAGGACGGTGTGGCCGAGGTGCAGGTCAGGGGCCGTGGGGTCGAACCCGGCCTTTACGCGCAGGCGCTTCCCCTTTGCCTCAGACGCCACGAGCTTCTTTAAAAGGTCGCCCTCCGAGATTATGCCGCTCGTGCCGCGCCTTATTATATCCAACTGTTTTTGCGGGTCCATTTGAGATATCCGGGGAGTGGATTTGAGTCCTGAGAGCTAATAGAGCATCGCGTATATATTGTATCCTATGACCGCTATGCCGGCGAAGAGGTTTAAAGGCCTCGACCTCTCAGTGGCGCCCGGTATGAAAAGTGTGTCCAGCCTGAAGGCCTCGGTCACCCTGTTCTTCACGAAGGAGGTGTAGATGAGCATGACGCCGTATGCTATGCCGCCGTATGTAAGGACCATTTCGAAGGTGCTCATTACTCTTTCTCCTTAAGCTCGATTTTTATCCTCTTGATGGATTTCGCCCTTCCGGAGGACGCCTCCGCCTCGATGAACGCGCCCTGGAGCTCTACACCCTTTCCGGCGAGCTCGAACCGGACCGGCATTTGAGCGACGAACCTCTCGACGACTATCTCTTTTTTTATGCCTATGACCGACTCGGTCGGCCCGGTCATGCCGGCGTCCGTAATAAACGCCGTGCCGCCGGGCAGTATCCTTTCATCCGACGTCTGCACGTGCGTGTGCGTGCCTATGACAGCGCTCGCCATGCCGTCCAGGTGCCAGGCGAGCGCCGTCTTTTCCGAGGTCGTCTCGGCGTGCATGTCCACCATTACAACGGGGGCCTCGGCCTTAAGCCTCTGGACAAGTAGACTGCCCGCCCTGAACGGGCAGTCTACCGACTCCATGAAGACGCGCCCGAGGAGGTTTACTATCCCCACCCTTGCGCCTGAAGCGCACTCAAATACAAAAGAGCCGGCGCCCGGCGCGCCCTCAGGGTAGTTCGCGGGCCGGAGCAGTCTTTTCTCCGTGCGGATGTAGTCGTAGAGCTCCTTTTTATCCCAGACGTGGTTCCCGGAGGTAATGACGTCGACCCCGAGCCTGAATAGTTCGTCCGCTATCTCTGGCGTTATACCGAAGCCACCCGCCGCGTTCTCGCCGTTGGCGACGATGATATCGGGCGCAAGCTCGCCCGCGAGGCGCGGCAGGAGCTCCCTGACGGCTATGCGGCCCGGCCTTCCCACTATATCGCCTATGAAGAGTATCTTTACGAAGTCCTGCATCCGGAGAGGTTCTTTCACGATTTTTTTAAAAAAACTTGAGCGCCTCCGTTACAACGGAGGCGCTCAAGGCCGCAAACTTACTTGGCGTAATCGACGGCCCTCGACTCCCGAATGACCGTCACCTTTATCTGTCCAGGGTAGCTCAATTCCTTCTCTATCTTCCTCGCGATGTCCTTGGATAAGACGACGGCCGCGTCGTCCGAAATCGCCTGGTTCTCCACAAGCACCCTTATTTCCCTGCCCGCCTGGAGCGCGTATGTCTTCTCTACCCCAGGGAAGCCCTTGGCGATGTTCTCGAGGTCGTCGAGCCTCTTTACGTAGGATTCGAGCATCTCCCTCCTCGCGCCGGGGCGCGCGGCCGACAAGGTGTCCGCCGCCTGGACGAGCACGCCGAGTATGGAGTCCGGGCTGTCGTCGTGGTGCTGGCCTATGGCCGAGACGATCTTCGGCGCTTCGCCGTACTTTTTCGCCAGCTCCGCGCCTATGGCCGCGTGCGGCCCCTCGACCTCGTGGTCGACCGCCTTGCCTATATCATGGAGGAGTCCGGCCCTCCTTGCGATCTTAGTCGGCAGGCCCAGTTCCGACGCCATTACGCCGCAGATGAAGGCGACCTCCATGGAGTGCGAGTAGACGTTCTGCGCGTAGCTCGTCCTGAACTTCAATCTTCCGATGAGCTTCTGTATCTCCTTGTGTATCCCGTGGAGGCCGGTGTCGAATATCGCCCTCTCCCCGGCCTCGTTTATCGACTGCGCGACCTCGGCCTCGACCTTGGCGACGATCTCCTCTATGCGCGAGGGGTGTATCCTCCCGTCGGTTATGAGCCTCTCAAGAGAGAGCTTGGCGATCTCCCTCCGGACCGGGTTGTGCCCTGAGAGGATCACCGCCTCCGGCGTGTCGTCTATGATTATATCAATGCCTGTAGCCGCTTCAATCGCGCGGATGTTCCTGCCCTCCCTGCCGATGATCCTGCCCTTCATCTCGTCGTTCGGGAGGTTTACGACCGAGACGGTCCTTTCAGCCACGTACTCTCCGGAGTACCTCTGTATGGCGAGCGAGATTATCTCCTTCGCCTTCTTGTCGGCCTCGGCCCTCGTCTCTTCCTCAATCCTTTTGATGAGCTTGCCGGCCTCGAGCTTCGCCTCGTTCTCCATGTTCTCGACGAGCTGTCTCTTGGCCTCATCGGCGGATATCCCGGCGATGGTCTCGAGCTTCGCCATCTGCTGCGTTATGATGGACGCGACCTCGGCCTCCATGTCGCTCGCCTTCTTCTCCTGGGCGGCTACGGCCTTTTCCTTCTTCTGTAACTCGACCTCTTTCCTGTCAATGGATTCGAACTTCTTGTCGAGGTTCTCCTCCTTCTGCTGTACCCTCTTTTCAATCGCCTGGAGCTCTTTTCTCCTCTCCCGGGTCTCCCTCTCAAACTCAGTCTTGCCCTGGAATATTATGTCCTTCGCCTGGAGGTCGGCCTCCTTGCGCGTGTTCTCGGCGTCCTTCCTTGTGCTCTCGGCCTCTCTCTTGGCGTCAGCTATTATCGCCTCCGCCGACTTCTTTCCGGCCTCGGCGTTGGACTCTTCCATCTTCTTCTTTGTGATGAACCCGATCCCGACCCCGACAAGTATCGCTAATACCGCTACGGCCGCAACAATTACAATCGTCGATACTTCCATTTCAACAACCCCCTTCTGCCCGTTATTTATAAAGGCGGCGCCAGCTCCCGGAAAGACGCTCTTTTGTCCATTCCCCCCGTCGCCGCCAAACCTTTGAGGACTATCCCGTCGCTATGAGCCTCTTCTCGGTCACGATGGCCGAGACCCTGACGTCATGGGGCTCAACGGGGATGTCCTCTTTAAGAACCTGGAATTCGTACGCAAGCGCCACTATGGGGCACTCAATGCCGGAGAGCGCCCTGTCGTAATAGCCCTTGCCGTACCCCAATCTGCCTCCCTTTTCATCGAACGCGACACCCGGCACGACGACGAGGTCGAAAGAGCCCGCCTGGGCCCTTTCTTCCCTTTCAGCCGGTTCCGGTATGTCGTAAGAGCCGGGGGCGAGCTCTTTCAGGCTTTTGACCTTGAAAAAGGCAAGGTGCCTGCCTCCGCCGCGCAAGACCCTCGGGTAGGCGGCCTCCCTGCCTTCCCTTATCGCCGTCTCGAAGAGCTCGTCGGTCAGGACCTCGTTCGAGAAGCTCGAGTACAGGAGAATCACCCCTGCCTCTGCGTAGAAAGGAGAGCCGATGAGCCGCTTCTGAATGAGCGAGCTTTTCCGGTAGACATCCTCAAACGCCATCTCGCGGCGCCTCTCGAGGACGGCGCTTCTTACGCGCTCCTTCAGGACGGAATTCTTCATCAACCTTTCGGCTTTGAAAGGAAAAAGGGAGGACGGAGAGACTTAAGAGAGAAGAGGGAGACGGAGCAGGGGCGCGCACACGCCCCGATTTGCGACTATATTGCCTCGCTTCTGTTTGCCTTCATTATTATAAAAACCAATCGAGAATCATGTAAAGCCATTTATGCTTAATTCGGGGCATAACCGCGTTTCATTCGCGAAAGCCTCAGCCCATGGGCCATTATTGCATTCGGCCCTTGCCTTTCGCCGGTTCTCTTGTCCCGCTATCCCCCGGACCTTCAGGCGTCTTCAGCGCCCTTCCGGCCCCGGATTTATAAACTCCTCCCCCGCGATATGCCGTGTCAGTAGTATTTTGAACCTGTCGAAACAGGTGGGGCCTTAGTTTACTTGCTTTCGACGTTCCCGCTGGGGGACATGCCGGCCGCTAGTCAGGGAAAGCCCCTGTTTTAGAATGTTGGTTCTAAAAACCCTACTAAAGCACAAACATTGCAGGGGAGAAGATGCGTTTACTCCAGTCTCCTGTCTATCAATTGAGCGAGCTCCTCGGACTTCCTCCCTAACCTTTCAAGCGTCTCCTTTGTCTTGATAACCTCGCCGGTAATATTCAAAGCGGCTAACAGCGCCAGGTCCAAGGTCGAAACAGCCTTCGTGGTCTCCTTTACCTCCTCTATCTTATGGTTTAGGTAATGTTCAACAGCCCGGATATAATCCTCGCCCTCGTCGCTTCTGACGACGAGTTTGTGGCCGTAAATCTTGAGCTCGGCAACCTTTTTCAAGCCCACCTCACGCGTTCTGTATGAGGCCGTCAAGCCTGGCAAGGAGGGTGTCGACCTTCTCCTTTACGAGCGTCTTTTCGGCTTCGATCTTTCTTATCCTCTCCTTGAACTCCGCAACCTCGCGCTCCTTCATATCCAAAGAGTCCATCAAGGAGCTGTTCTCCGCCTCAAGGCGCGATTTCGCCTCCAGAAGACGCGAAATTCCCGCTTCGAGCCTGTCGAATTTCTCAAGCGCCATAAAAAAAATGCCTCCGGTTCTCCTTTATATTACTTTTTTCAAGCTTGTAAGTCAAGCGGAATAGCTTTGAACGAGTGTGGTTATTCAACGCCCTTTTGCCGCAAAAAGAAGCGGCGCTTTCCGGAAGGGAAAGCGCCGCTTAAAGACTTTTTACAAGATGGTCCTGATAGAAAAACCTGGCTAATAGGCGTAGAGGTTGCCGTAAGGCCGCAACGACACCGGGATAAGCTTCTTGAACCCCTTTTTCATTATCTCGTCGAGAGAGAGCCCCATGTCCTTGCAGTACTCCGTAAGGGATTCCTTCAGGACCTTCATGTCCTCGTCGTCGAGGTCGAGTATCCCGACCTCGGCCCCGCAGTTGTTCTTGTCTATCTCGCCCCTTACGTATATTACCCCGCCGTGCATTCCGGTGCCGAGGTAATCGCCGACTATCGGACGCCCGTCGTTATTGAGCCCGAGGAGTATTAGGACGCCGCCTGCCATGTACTCGCCGAAGAAGTCCCCGGCTGTGCCGCCTACGACGATCGTCGGGGACTGCTTCTTTACGCCCTTCATGTGTATGCCGACCCTGTAACCGACGTCCCCGAGGATGTGGAGCTTGCCGCCCCGCATGCCGTAGCCGAGTACGTCGCCCGCGTTGCCGTGGATGACTACCTTGCCGGTGTTCATGGTGTTGCTGATGTTGTCCTGCGCGTTCGCCTTTATGACGAGCGTCGGGCCGTCCATGAAGGCGGCGAGATCGTTGCCCGGCACGCCTTCTACCGTAATGGTGGATTTTCCGCGCAGGCCGTCGCCGATGTAGTACTGGCCGTTCACGTTCCTGACGGTTATATCCTTCTCGCCGCTATTGACCGCGTCCCTAATCTTCTGGTTTAAGTCGCGGTAGTACATCCCGCCTGCGTTTATCTCTAACATGTCGTCTCCTGAACGCTATACGAAAAATATTCTAATATGCAAAAGCCCGGCGCGGCGGCAAATCGGGCCTTACCTGCCCGCGGGCTTGACCCCGAGTATATCGAGTATCTGGGTGTCGAGCCCGACGCCCCGGAGCCTCTCTCTGTTGCCTCTGAGCGATTCTATCGCGTTGATGCCGAGGGCGCCGAGTATCTCCTTGAGTTCGTGCTCCCACGCGTGTATGAGGTTTATAAGCCTCTCGGCGTAGACCTCGGGGTCGAGGCGCGCGGTCAGCTCCGGCCTCTGCGTTGTGATGCCCCAGGAGCAATTTCCCGTGTAGCACTTGCCGCATGTGGTGCAACCCATTGTTATGAGGGCGGCCGTGGCTATCGCGACCGCGTCCGCGCCGAGCGCTATCGCCTTTGCCGCGTCCGCGCTCGACCTGATGCCGCCGGCGGCGATTATCGAGGCCTCGTTCCTGATGCCTTCCTGGCGGAGCCTATCGTCGACCGCCGCTATGGCGTGCTCGATCGGGATGCCGAGGTGGTCTCTGATTATGGACGGGGCCGCGCCCGTGCCTCCCCTGAAGCCGTCGAGGTAGACGATGTCCGCGCCGGCCCTTACTATGCCCGAGGCTATGGCCGCGACGTTATGGACCGCCGCGATTTTTACGGATACGGGCTTGTAGTTTGTCGCCTCTTTTATGGCGTAGATGAGCTGTCTTAGGTCTTCTATCGAATATATGTCGTGCTGGGGCGCCGGAGATATGGCGTCCGTGCCGACGGGTATCATGCGGGCGCGCGCGACCTCAAGCGGTATCTTCTCTCCCGGCAGATGCCCGCCTATGCCGGGTTTCGCCCCCTGGCCTATCTTTATCTCGACGGCCACACCGGCGTTAAGGTAATCCGGGTTTACGCCGAACCGTCCGGAGGCGACCTGTACGATGATGTTGTCCCTGTAGGGGAAGAGGTCCTCGTGGAGCCCGCCCTCGCCGGTGTTCATGAGTATGCCGCACTCCTTGGCGGCGATGGCGAGGACCTTCTGTGCGTTCAGGCTTATGGAGCCGAACGACATCGGGGAAAATATTATCGGGAGCGAGAGCTTTAACTGGGGCGGCATCTTGGTCTTGAGTTTTAGCTTGCCGTCCCTGCCTTTTTCGAACTCAACGCTCGAGGGCTTCTTGCCGAGGTAGGTCCTAAGCTCCATCGGCTCCCTTAAGGGGTCGATCGACGGGTTCGTCACCTGGCAGGCGTCTATCAGGAGGCTGTCGAAGAGGATTGTGTAGGGCAGATCGCTCCCCATGCCGGTAAGAGGTATGCCGCCTGTCTCGGCCTGCCTCTTTATGTTCCTCAGATGGTTGTATCCCCAGTAGGCGTTCTGCTTGAACCGCGTGGGGTTGTCCACGATCTCTATCGCCTCTTCAGGGCAGTAGTGATAACAGCGGAGGCATTTGACGCACTTCGACGTGTTTATGAGGACCTTATCCCCGCCCCAGGAGTAGACACCCCATCCGCAGTTCTGTATGCACCTCTTGCACCGTATGCACTTTTCGCGGTCGATGGTCGCCAGGTACTCGGGCGGCGCTAAACTCTTGAACATCTGTTCCTCCGAAAGTTACTCTTGTATAAAACAGGATTGCTGAACACTCTAATTCAGGCTGCTCAAAAAGCTCCTGATGCGAGGCGTTGAGGAGCGAGACGTGAGGCGTACTTTAGTATGTACGCCGCAACGACGAGCAACGAAAACAACAAAGCAGATGGACTTTTTCAGCAGCCTGCCGATGTCAGTCTTCGAGGTTCACTATAACCGGGTCTCCTGCCCTCGGGGCCCAGACCTTGTCAGGCGCGGGGCAGATCGCCCTTATGGCTGACTCCTCGCTCGCCATGTAGGTGACGTCGTCCTTCGTAGCCGCGACGAGCGGGCGGAGCTTAATGCGGTCGTTTATGCCGACGAGCCCCTTTGAGTGGCCGAAGAGTATGGAGAACGGGCCGTTTAAAAGGGCGCTCCCGTACGTCTGGCGGAGCGCTGTGAGCGCCTCTCTCTCGCCTTCCGGCAGAGAGTCTATCTTCTTCCAGAATGGCGCGGCGAGCACGAGACACGCCGAGGGAATGTCGAGCCCCTGCCTCCTTATGAGGAGGTCGAGCATATAGGCCGCGACCTCGGTGTCGGTCAAGAGCGTAAGCTTGTAGCCGAACATCTCAAGGTAACGCTTGTTTATGCCGTATGACGATATCTCGCCGTTATGGACTATCGACCAGTCGAGGAGCGTAAACGGGTGCGCGCCGCCCCACCAGCCCGGGGTGTTCGTCGGGAACCTCGTGTGCGCGGTCCATGTCCAGCCCTCGTATTCCTCGATCCTGAAGAACTCGGCTATGTCGCGGGGGTTCCCTACGCCCTTGAACGCGCCCATGTTCTTGCCCGAAGAGAATATGTACGCGCCCTCTATTTCGGAATTCACCTTCATTACGGTGTTGACCACGAAGTCCGCTTCCTGGATATCCCCGGCCATCTTGTCCCTCAAAGGCGTTACGAAATACCTGACGAGGAGCGGGGCTATGGGTATCGCCTTTACGGGAGAGGTCGGTATCTCCTCTATCTTCTCGATATGGTAGTTGTTCTTGAGGTACTCTTCGAGCGTCCACCTGACCGAGGGCTCGTCGAACATGATGTGAAAGGCGTAGAAGTCCTTGAACTCCGGGTATATGCCGTACGCGGCGTACCCCGCGCCTAATCCATTGCCCCTGTCGGTCATGAGGCAGAGGGATTTGACGATGTCGGCGCCGCCTATCCTCCTCCTCTTCCTGCTTATGAGGCCGGTCAGTCCGCAGCCGGATATGTCCTTCTGATAGTCATGGTTCACGGTTCGTCACCCTTTAATATAATTTAAACCCGCCTCATTATTAAGAGTTCTTGCCTTTGCCTTCCGGGTTTTCCTGCTTTTCCCTCGCGGCCTTCAAGAGCGCGAAGAGCTTCCTGAACTCGTCAGCCCCGGAGGCCTTCGGCTCCGGCAGCCCGAGCTTCTTGCGGGCGGGCAGGGCCGGCTCCCCGAGCCTGCTCGTTTTCACGAACATCTCCCAGCCCCTCTTCACCTGCGGCGGGTGGATGCCCTTCTTGGCGGCTATGGTGCGGAGCGCCGTCATCGCGTTTTCGAACCCGTAGTGCTGATAGCATATCTCGAGGCAGTGGTGGCACTCGAGACACTGCCATATGTGGCGCGACGAGAGCCACTTGTCGTGGTTGCCGTCGAGTATGTCCCGTATTACCGCCCTCGGGTCGTAACCCGGTATGTGCATGCACGAGGGGCAGATGGAAAAGCACGCCCCGCACTTGGAACACTGCTCAAGGAGCTTGAGATTCAATGTGGCTTCGAGCACAAAAGACTCCTTCTTTATTCAAAGCAGGCTTTCAGGCCTGCGGACAAGGCCGGTTCAGTAATTCTAAATCCCCCTCTTTTTTAAAGATGGGCGAGGGGAGATTATCCAAAAAATACATTCCATAATCCACCTCTATCCCCCCTTGGAAAAGGGGGGATACGTTATCAGAGCTCCACCGGGGCGTTAAGGCCGTCCTCGATGGCGTCTTCCTTCGGGGGTCTCGCGGAGAGAGACTCCCACTTTTTCACAAAGGGCGTGCAGTCGACCCTGTGCAGGTCCATGCCGAGCTCTTCGGGCTTGTACCCCATCGCGAGCCCCAGGAGCTCGGTAAAGTAGATGACCGGGATACCGAACTTCTCGCCTTCCTTTTCCATGAGGAACTGGTTGTTGTCGAACTGCAGGAAGCACGACGGACAGCAGAGGACCAGCGCGTCACAGCCGAGCGATTTTAATTCTTTCAGCTTTATCCTCGCGAAATGGAGCGCGCGGTCGTGCTCGTCGATCCTGTCGAGCCCCTGGCCGCAGCACATCATCTTTGTCATGAACTGGAGCGACTGCGCGCCAAGCGCCGAGATGAGCGTGTCGAACTTCTTAGGCTCCAAAGGGTCGTCGTTACGGAGCGCGTGCGAGGGCCTTATCATGTGGCACCCGTAGTGGATGCCTATCCTCATGCCGGAAAAGTCCTTTTTTATCTTCTGCTTAATGGCGTTGACGCCTACGGTGTCGTGGAAAAACGGGACGAGGTGCTGGAGCTTGGAGGTGCCCTTGAACTCCCTGCCGACCTCTTTCAGGAGTTTATTGACCTCGGCCTTCTCCCT
>Ga0154409_120_pt3 | contig 9568 bp, 9 predicted proteins | sample RifGroB2_FD_115913 | JGI IMG/M metagenome (GOLD analysis project Ga0154409, IMG submission 115913) | Deltaproteobacteria bacterium GWB2_55_19
AAAAGCTCGGCGCGCCGATCGCCGCATCCATCGTATTCAAGAACCTCCTTGAGTCTGGAAGAATAATGGACGTGGCGTTGAAGATCGCCACACGGCTCCAGGGGCTTATATTCAAGGACGGAACGCTTGAGAGCGGGTTGCTGTCGCGCTTCGCTCTCCCTGTCATAGGTAAGGGGAGGTTATTGCCGCCTCTGGCAAGAGAGTTTTTCCTTGAGACAAGTGAGGCGAGGGGACTGCCCGTACCGGCAAAGACAGGACAGCTTAAGGTAGCCTTCTACGCCGGTTGCGGGGTCAACTACCTCATGCCTGGCGTCGGCAAGGCCTCCATCGAAGTTTTAAGGAAGGCCGGGGCCGATGTCTTCGTACCGGCTGGCCAGGTATGTTGCGGCATGCCGGCCTTCGCCTCCGGGGACGCGGCTATGGCGAGGCAGATGGCACTAAAGAACATCGAGGTATTTGAAGCGTTTGACTGCGACTACATAACGACCTCATGCGCCACCTGCGGCCACGGCCTCAAACACATGTTCGCGGACGTATTGTCGGATTCGCCGGAGCTTGAAAAGAGGATAGAGGCCTTCTCGGCAAAGGTCATCGACATAAACGCGCTACTCGTGAACGTACTTAAATACAAAAGCGCGGGCAAGGAGACCGGCGGCAGTGTAGTCACATACCACGACCCGTGCCATCTTAACAGAGCGCAGGGTGTCAGGAACGAGCCGAGGGAGCTTTTGAAATCCAATAAGAATATAACCTTCAAAGAGATGGCCTTCCCGTGCAGTTGTTGCGGTCTCGGCGGCGGCCTGTCAATTGTGAATTACGACCTCTCCATCGAGATAACCGAGCGCAAGATCAAATCCATCAGGGCCTCTGGCGCGGATATCGTCGCCACGGCTTGCCCAGGGTGCATTGTCCAGCTCAGGGACGGGCTTCATAAGTACGGTGTGAACGCCAGAGTCGCGCACGTCGTCGAACTTATCTGAACGGAGGTATACCAAGGTAGATGACCTATTTCCTTTTCTGCATACACAACCACCAGCCTGTGGGGAACTTCGACCATGTACTTGAGGAGGCGTACGAGAAGTCCTACTGGCCCTTCCTCCAGCTAATATCGAAGTACCCGTCGGTCAAGATGTCTCTGCATAATTCCGGCTATCTCATTGACTGGCTGATTGATAACCACCCGGAGTACATAGAGCTCCTTAAGATGATGGTCAATCGTAAGCAGGTCGAGATAATGGGCGGCGGCTATTACGAGCCGATACTCTCGGTCATACCGGAGGACGACCGCATAGGGCAGATAAGGATGATGTCGGATAAGATCGAGGAGGTCTTCGGGACGCGTCCCCGCGGCATCTGGCTCGCCGAGAGGGTCTGGGAGCCGACGCTGCCCACGTTCATAAAAAAGGCCGGGCTCGAATATCTGGTCGTCGACGACTACCACTTCATAAAGACGGGGCTCGATAAAGTTGACCTCGGCGGCTACTACATAACAGAGGACCAGGGTAATGTCGTCAAGGTGTTTCCGGGTAGCGAGGCGCTCCGCTACCTCATCCCTTTCAGGCCGAATGAAGCGGTCGTAGAGCATTTGAAGGGGCTCAAGGGTTACCTGAAGAAAGGCAACGCGGCCATTTACGGCGACGACGGCGAGAAGTTCGGGGTGTGGCCCGACACCCACAAGTGGGTATTTGACGACGGCTGGCTTGAGAGTTTCCTGAAGTCGCTGGAGGAGAGGATAGATTCGGTCACCGTCGCCACCTTCGCCGAGTACATAGACAGGGAAGGGCCTGTCGGGCAGGTCTATCTCCCAACGACCTCTTACATGGAGATGGGAGAGTGGTCGCTGCCCCCGGACGCCTCAAAGGCGTATATGAAGCTCGTCGAAGATTCGAAGGGCTGGTCCGAGGGCGAGCGCGTAAGGAGGTTCCTGCAGGGCGGCATCTGGCGGAACTTCTTCTCCAAGTACCCGGAGTCGAACTGGATGCACAAGAGGATGTTGCTCGCAAGCAGGGCTGTTGCGAACGCTCCGAACCTGAGCAGGGAGGAGCGAATGATAGCGGAGACTCACATCTACAAGGGGCAATGCAACGACCCGTACTGGCACGGCGTATTCGGGGGACTGTATCTGCCGCACTTGAGGACCGAGGTCTACAAGCACCTGATAGAGGCCGAGGTCCGCTCGAAGATAGATTCCGGCCTGAATAATGTCCTCTCAACAGTGGAGACGGAGGATATCGACGCCGACGGCCACAAGGAGGCGATCATAAGGACGCGGGGGCTTAACCTCTTTATAAGCCCGGCGAACGGCGGCGCGCTCCTTGAGCTCGACTTCAAGCCGAGGGCTGTGAACCTATTGAATACCCTGTCGAGGTGGTACGAGGGGTATCACTACAAGATCGAGGAGGCGAACTCCTCAGGGGATGTACACGGGCAGAAATCCATTCACGAAATTGTGAAGGTCAAGGAAGAGGGGCTGGAGAAGTATCTCAAATACGATACCGCGAGAAGGGCGTCGTTCGTCGACCACTTCATCCCTATGGACGATACGATAGACGCGTTCTACGCGAACACATGCGGGGAGCTCGGGGACTTTTCAAGGGGCCGGTACTCAACCGAAGTAAAAGGGCACGGCGTCGCGCTCTCCAGGCACGGCGAGGCAGGGGGCAGGGCGCTTTTTTTGAAAAAGGAGTTTGTCGCGGACGGCGCGGATTCATTCAAGGTCAACTACACGCTTTCTCCTGGAGAGGTCCACGGCGCATTTGACTTCCGCTTCGGGGTCGAGCTCAACATGTTGTTACCCTGCTGTGACGGCCCGGCCTGCCGGTACGAGCCTGACGACGCCGCATTCGGCTCTGACATCGGGCTCGGCTCAAAGGGCGCAACACCCGGGATAAAAAACATAAGCCTTATAGACACCCTCACCAGGGTGAAGGCTGCGATATCGGTAGATAGACCCGCCGACCTATGGAGGTTCCCGGTCCATACGGTATCGTTATCCGAGGGAGGGTTCGAGAAGATTTACCAGGGCTCGTGCCTTGTCTTCCTCTTCCCATTCGCCCTCAAAGACGGTAAGATGGAGCTCTCGTTCAAAGTGAAGGTCGAAGGCCTATAAAAAAGTTTCGGAGAAGGTTGATGTCCGTGCTTGACGAAAATAAGCTTCATGAAAAGCTCAAGAAGATTAAGCTCGTGATATTCGACTGCGACGGCGTCTTAACGGACGGCCGGATAATATATAACGACGAGGGGCAGGAGACGAAGGTATTTGACGTCCGGGACGGCCACGGCATAAAGCTTATGGCCAGAGGCGGGATAGAATCCGCCATCTTAACGGCCCGGGAGTCGAAGACGGTCGACCACAGGGCCGCGAATCTGGGGATAGAGCTCGTCTACCAGGGGATGAAGGACAAACTCGCCGGGCTCGCAGAGATACTCAAAAAAAGGCCTTTGAAGCTCGAAGAGATCGCCTATGTGGGCGACGATATCATAGACCTCCCGGTCCTCAAAAGGGTAGGGCTCGCCCTTACAGTCGCCGATGCCGTGGATGAGGTGAGGGAGAGGGCCGATTACGTCGCCTCAAAGCCCGGCGGCAGGGGCGCGGTACGGGAGCTCGCCGAGCTGATCCTTAAGGCCCAGTCGCGGTGGGATGATATTTTAAGCCATTACCTCGCTTGAACCCGGCCTTACCTCACCTTAACCCCTTCCGGGGACAAAAACCTTTACACCCTCGATTGCTGATGGTATAATTCTTGCTAAGGTTTGACCGGGCGGTCTATATCCTTATAACTACTTGATTAAATTGGTGATTTTACGCCACTTCGGAAGGCCGACGGTCTCTCTGCCAATAACGGCTGGGTCGCGGTTTCCCGTGCGTGCCAACGAAGTCCAATGCGATGCTTCCAGCCGACCTTCCATGAACCGTAAGATAAGGATCTTCCTGCTGGCGTTCATCGCCCTTTCCATAATCAGCCTGGTCGTTCTCGTTTCTGTGCATTATCGTACCCAAAACAGCTATAAGGTGGTCCTGAACGAGGACAAGAGGCTTGAGGTAAAGATAGACACCGTCCGCTACTCCGGCACCAAGGACGGACGCGTCGAGTGGGAGCTTACGGCGGACTCGGCCAGGAGGTCGAAAGACGAGGACCTGACGATCCTCGACGCGGTAGAGGCGAAGTTCTTTCCGCGTAGCGGCGGCTCGTACACATTGACCGCGAAACAGGGCAGGTTCAGGGAGGCCGCTGGAGAGATCTACGCCTCCGGGGATGTCAAGGTCTTGTCGGATGCGGGCTACACGCTCGAGTCCATTGAGCTCAAGTACTCGATAAAACAGAAGGAGATAACCTCCGCGGAAAAGGTCGTATTCAAGTCCGGCAACATGGATATTGAAGGTTACGGCCTTTTTGTCGATATAGAGGGCAAGAGGGTCCTCCTCAACAGGGAAGTGAAAGCGGTTTTCAGGGACAGAGGCGCGACATGAAAAAAAAGATGGTTTTGACAGCCCTCCTCGCCCTCCTCGTTTTGTCCGGCCATTCATTCGCCAGGGAGGCGAACGGCCCGATGGTGGCTACCGGCGCGAGAATGCCGGTTAGCGTCACCTCGGACAAGATGGAGGCGATATCGAACGAGAACCTCGTCATATTCAGGGGCAACGTCGTAGCGACCGAGGACTTCACGCTCTGTTCGGACGAGCTCCAGATACGCTACTCGGAGACCCATGACGTAAAAGAAATAGAGGCGAGCGGGAACGTAAGGATATTCAAGGACGACAAGACCTCGACCTCTGATAAGGCGGTCTACGACAGGGTCGAGAGGAAGATAATACTCACCGGAAGGCCCCAGGTGAAGCAGTGCACCGACACCATCAAGGGCGACCGGATAACGGTATTTCTGGACGAGGACAACGCCATAATCGAGGGCGACAAGGGCGGCAGGGTAAAGGCCGTCATAATGCCCGAGAAGAAGTGCCCGGAGGCGGTGAGGGAGAAAGGGACGAGTGAAGAAGCTCGCTGTAAAGGGCCTCGTTAAGTCCTACAAGAAGAGGAAGGTCGTTGACGGCGTAAGCCTTCACATAGAGCCCGGCGAGATAGTCGGCCTCCTCGGCCCCAACGGCGCGGGCAAGACGACTACGTTCTACATGATAGTCGGACTCGTGACGCCTGACGACGGGAAGGTGTCTTTTGGGGAGAGCGACATAACGCACACCCCCATGTACGAGAGGGCGCGCCTCGGCATAAGCTATCTGCCGCAGGAGCCATCGGTATTCAGGAAGCTCTCGGTCGAGGAGAACGTAAAGTCCATTCTCGAGTTCCTGGACGTCCCTAAAAACGAGATGGATGCGAGGCTTGAAAAGCTCCTTGACGAGCTCGGGGTTCAGCACATAGCCAAGACAAAGGCCTACGCGCTCTCGGGCGGCGAGAGGAGGAGGGTCGAGATAGCAAGGGCCCTTGTTAACTCTCCGTCCTTTCTCCTCCTTGACGAGCCGTTCTCAGGCATAGACCCCATCGCCGTAGGAGACATACAGGACATAATGCTCGATCTCAAGAAAAAAGGGATAGGGATACTGGTCACCGACCACAACGTCGGCGCGACACTCGGGATCTGCGACAGGGCGTACATAATCGGGAGCGGGAAGCTCCTTAAGACGGGAACGCCGACCGAGATACTTGATTCGAAGAAGGTCCGCGATGTCTACCTCGGGGAGAAGTTCAGGCTTTAGGTTTTTTTGTTTGCCGTCGCGAGGGGCGCATTGGCAATGAGGCGATCTCCATACCGTGATTTATCGAAGAGACGCGGTTACTCCGGGTTCGTAACGGGCGTTCCGGGTTTTTGAGAAGCTCTCGACCGGATACGGACTTGCAACAGCAAGAGAAAACACGATAGCGCACCTTAAGAGCGGACATGGGTTACGAGCTAAAACAGGAATTAAAACTTACTCAGAACCTGGTGATGACGCCACAGCTCCAGCTGGCGATCAAGCTCCTCCAGCTCTCCAGGCTAGAGCTCGTGGACATGGTCCGCGAAGAGGTCCAGACGAACCCGGTCCTCGAGGACAGCGTCGAGGAGGCCCCTGAGACCGAGGCCGCGCCGACGCCTGAGGCCCCGGCCAAGCCGGAGATCGACTGGGACGCGTATCTGGCGGCGTCGTCGGAGTCGAGGCCCGGCATTGATTTTAACCAAAAGGACGACGAAGAGGACGACTTCATGTCGAACGTTTCGTCGTCCGGCGGGTCCTTGAGTGAGCATCTCGTCCGGCAACTCAACATGTACGGGCTCCCGGAATATGATCTGAGGCTCGGGGAGTTCATCATCGGCAATATAGAGGAGGGCGGGTATTTGAGGCTTGTCGAGCGCGGGAGTCTATGCGACGACGAGCACGATTCCGCCACTTTAAGGGAAATAGCGGTCCTGACCGGGGCCTCAGTCGAGGAGTCGGCGAGGGTGCTCGGCGTCATACAGCAGTTCGACCCGACTGGGGTGGGCGCGAGGAACTTAAGGGAGTGCCTGCTCATACAGGCGAGGAACCTCCCTGTAAGGGACACGGTCGTAGAGGATGTCATCTCTCGTCACCTGGAGAACCTCGGCAGGAAGAACTACAAGGCGATAGCAAGGAACCTGGGCGTTACGATCGAAGAGGTATTCGATGCCGGCCGCATCATTAACAAGTGCCTGAACCCGACGCCCGGGGCCGGGTTCGGGGCGGACGAGTCGCGCTCCATAGTGCCGGACGTCTATATAACCAAAGTAGGCGACGACTACGTCATTACGCTTAATGACGACGGGATGCCGAAGCTCAAGATAAGCCCCTATTACAGGCAACTCCTCAAGGGCAACGGCAACGGGGCGGTCCCTGACCAGGCGAAAGGCTACATACAGGACAAGCTCCGGAGCGCCGTATGGCTCATAAAGAGCGTCCACCAGAGACAGCGCACAATATACAGGGTCGTCGAGTGCATAGTCAGGTTCCAGAGGGAGTTCCTCGACAGGGGGCTTAAGTACTTGAAGCCCCTCGTCTTGAAAAACATCGCCGAGGAGATCGGCGTCCACGAATCAACCGTCAGCAGGGTCACATCGAACAAGTACGTACAGACCCCGCGCGGCATTTTTGAGCTTAAGTATTTCTTCTCGACCGGGATGTCGTCGTCGGACGGCAGCGACGTCGCCGTCGAGTACATAAAAGAGAAGCTCAGCAACATCATAAAGTCCGAGGACGCCAGGAACCCGTTGAGCGACAAGCAGATAGTCGATGTTCTGAGCGAGTCCGGCATAGTCATAGCCAGGAGGACCGCCGCGAAGTACAGGGAGGCGCTGGGTTTCCTCTCGTCGAGCAGGAGGAAGGCCCATTATTGATTGACTTTTTGTGCCCGGGGCTTTTATTATGTATCCTTGGCGCCAGGGCGTATGGGCCCGCTGGAGGCCAGTGTCCAAAGTGACGCCGTGGAGACGTAAAGGCAACGCAAGCTGATTTTTAAACCGCGCCGGGGTACGGCCCCAGCGTCTTTATTGAATAAAGGCTATCTCTAAAAATTAGAGCAATTTTTGAGTAGCCTAAAACCGGAGGTATGGAGATGCGCGTTACTGTTACATTCAGACATATGGAATCGTCTGAGGCACTGAAGAGCTATGCTATCGAGAAGACTGACAGGCTCGGCAAATATCTGTTCGACCCGATCGAGGTCCATTGGGTCCTCTCGGTCGAGAAGATAAGGCACATAGCCGACTGCACCATAGTCGCCAACGGCGTCACCACCAAGGCCCAGGACGACACCCAGGACATGTACTCGGCCATAGACATGGTGCTTGAAAAGCTCGAGAAGCAGGTAAGGAAGCATAAAGAGAAGGTGAAGGACCACAAGCCCCACACGATCGATGGCGGCTCCATCCGTTTCCCCGCCGAAGGCTCGGCAGAGGCAGGGAGAAGCCCGAAGGTCGTCCGGAAGGAGAACCAGTTCGCGAAACCCATGTCCGTCGAGGAGGCGGTCATGCAGGTAGAGGCGATCAAGTCCGCGTTCCTCGTCTTCACGGATTCGTCATCGAACAACATAAGCGTGGTATACAGGCTCGAGGGCGGCGACTACGGCCTCATTGAGACTACGAAGTAGGCGGCTCAGAGGTTGCTTTTTCCGGAGGGGGCGTTGCGGCCGCGTTATGCGCGGGCCTTTGTCGGGCATTGAAAGAGAAACAGGTTTTCAGAGGCCCTGATGAATTTTTAGAGGTTCGTTCCTTTGAGAGCCCCCTTCGCGCGAGGGGGGCTCTCGGACGAAGGGGCGCCTCTGCAAATAGAGAACAATTTTTAGAGATAGCCTGAAGACGGTCAAGGTATGTCATGCGGCTCGCGGACGTAATGAAGGAAGACTACATATTCTCCGACCTGAAGGCCAGGGAGAAGCAGGGGGTGCTCGCCGAGCTCGTTTCGGACATCTCCCCGAAGCTTGAGAGGCTCGACGGCGGGTCCGTCCTCTCCGCGCTTTTAGAGAGGGAAAAGCTCGGCACGACCGGCATAGGCCACGGGGTAGCCATACCTCACGGCAAGGTCAAGGGCCTCTCTGAGATAAAGGTTTTTTTTGGGAGAAGCAGGAAGGGCGTTGACTTCAACTCGATGGACAGGATGCCGGTCTACATCTTCTTCCTCATAGTCGCCCCGGAGAACTCGGCGGCGGCCCATTTGAAGATACTCGCCAGCATCTCGCACCTTTTGAAGAACCAGGAACTGAGGACCCGGCTGATGAAGGCCGAGGACCCTTCGGATATATACAGGATCATAACCGAGGCCGACAGGAAGAACGGCCTCGTCTGACGCGGCCGGAAGGCCCCGGAGGAGAGGCGAGGAGAGACCATGGGAGTAGCCGTCAAGGAGGTCCTTGAGGCCAAGGAGCTCAAGGAGTTCGCCCTGTCCCTTGCCGCAGGAGAGCGCGGCCTCGGGAGGGAGCTCCAGACGTCCCGCATACAGAAGCCAGGGCTCCTTCTGACCGGGCTCCTCGAGGAGCTCCACTCCGACAGGCTCCAGATATTCGGGGCCGCCGAGATCGGCTATCTGCGGAGCCTCAAGAAGGAGAAGCTCGACAGGACGCTCGGGCTCCTTGAGAGGTCGACTATACCCGGTATCATAGTCACGAGGGAGCTCGATCCGCCGGACTTCCTCCTGAAACTCTGCGCCGAGAAGAGCATCCCCCTCATAAAGACCCGCCATACCTCGTCGTCCCTTATAGAAGGCGTCACCAAGTACCTCGAGGAGATGCTCGCGCCTTCGACGACCCTACACGGGGTCCTCGTCGACGTCCTCGGGGTCGGTATACTCATAATCGGCAAGAGCGGCATCGGGAAAAGCGAGTGCGCGCTCGACCTCGTCTCGCGCGGTTACAGGCTCGTATCCGACGACGTGGTCATAGTCAAAAAACTGCCGCCATCGCTCCTCTTCGGGACGGCTTCGGACGTCATCCGCTACCACATGGAGATAAGGGGCCTCGGCATAGTGAACATCAAGGACCTCTTCGGCATAACGGCGATAAGAGAGAGAAAGCAGATGGACCTTGTCGTCGAGCTCATCAAATGGGAGTCTGACGGCGAGTACGAGCGG
>Ga0154409_120_pt2 | contig 8737 bp, 7 predicted proteins | sample RifGroB2_FD_115913 | JGI IMG/M metagenome (GOLD analysis project Ga0154409, IMG submission 115913) | Deltaproteobacteria bacterium GWB2_55_19
GCGTCGTCAATATCGACCACCACGCTACGAACGACTGCTTCGGCGACGTGAACGTGATAGTCCCGGACGCCTCCGCGGCCGGAGAGCTCGTCTACGACCTCTGCAAGGCGGCGGATATCCACATAAACAGGGATATCGCAGTAAACCTCTATGTCGCCATACATACGGATACCGGCTCTTTCAGGTACTCGTCCGCCACGGCCGATGCCTTCATAAAGGCCGGAGAGCTCGTAAGGCTCGGCGCGGAGCCGTGGGACATATCCCGCAGGGTCTACGAGAACCACCCGGCGCGCAAGTACAAGCTCCTCGGCATGGTCTTATCGACCCTTGAGATAATAGAAGCGGCAAACAACGGGGCGGAAGGCAGCGGTATCCCCAGGATAGCGACGCTTGTCGTCACAAAAGACATGTTCAGGCAGACAGGCGCGGAAAAAGACCAGGCCGACGGCTTCGTCAACTACGCGAGAGGCATCGAGGGCGTCGATGTAGGCGTCCTCTTTAGAGAAACAGGCCAGGAGGAATACAAGGTGTCGATGAGGTCCAAGGGGGACGTCGACGTCGCTGAGATATCTCAAGGCTTCGGCGGGGGCGGCCACAGGAACGCCGCCGGGTTCACCATGAAGGGGTCTCTCGACTTTGTAAAAACCGAGGTCGTAGCCATCATCAAGGAGAGGATGCGCTCGGCTCTGAAGGTATGAACGGGGTCCTCGTCATCGATAAGCCGGCCTCCCTTACATCACACGACGTCGTCTCCAGGGTGAAAAGAAAGCTCGGGGCGAAGAAGGTGGGGCACCTTGGCACGCTCGACCCGATGGCTACGGGCGTCCTCGTGCTCGTCATCGACGGCGCGACGAAATGCGCGCGCCTCCTTGACGGCGGCAAAAAGGGGTACGAGGCAAGGCTTGTCCTCGGGGCCGAGACCGACACCTATGATTCTGATGGTAAAGTCACCTCAAAGGGGGATGCCGCTTCCATTACGGAAGGAGCCGTCATAGACGCGCTCTCGAGGTTTATGGGAAAGGTCCAGCAGGTCCCTCCCATGTATTCGTCCGTGAAGAAGAACGGCGTCCCGCTCTATAAGTTAGCTCGAAAGGGCATAACGATCGAGAGGGCCCCGAAGGCAATCGAGATATACTCGATCGTCGTGACGTCCATGGCCATTCCGGAGGTCTCTTTCAGCGTCGTCTGCTCAAAGGGGACATACGTAAGGACGCTCTGCCACGACCTTGGAAAGGCCCTCGGGTGCGGCGCCCACATGACCAGGCTCCGCAGGACCGCCTCAGGCCCCTTCGGGATTGAAGGCGCGGCGGACATGGATGACGATAAAGATGCCCTTATAAAGCGGATCATCCCCATTGAAGAGGCCTTGAGGATGTCCGGGACCTCGACGGAAGTCTCAGAGGCCGTATAAGAGGGCAGAGGGCCGCGAAGACATGCCGGGGAAGGGGCTCTAAAAATATTCAAGTTTTTTCTTTCCTTGCGCCAGGTAAAGTGTTAATATTCTGCCTCTGAAGATTCCCGGGCCGCTAAACCCGGTCTTTATCGATATCAATAAATGCCGTTTACGGAGAAAGGAGGTTATTCAGGATGCTGGCAACAGAGAAGAAGCGGGACATAATAAAGTCTTTTGAAACCCACGCGGGCGACACAGGCTCTCCGGAGGTGCAGGTCGCCCTTTTGAGCGAGCGGATCAACAGCTTAGGCTCCCACTTCAAGACCCACAAGTCCGACCATCACTCAAGGAGGGGACTCCTTAAGATGGTAGGGAGGCGCAGACGCCTTCTCGACTACGTGAAGAGATCGGACGTCGAGAGATACAAGTCCTTGATCGAGAGGCTTGGTCTTAGAAGGTAAGGGGCTCATACGAACGGCAGGAGGGCCCCCCGGGCCAGTTGTACGGCCCGGCCCTCCGGGATCCGCCGTGAATAAAATACGCCCTTCAGGGCGCCCGGCGGAAATGGCCGGGCAAACGCGAACGGGGGCTTGAGGCACAGGTGTGCGCTTAAGCCACCCGTAATCTTTTTTCAAGAAATTAGAGGTTGCCTCTAAAAATCAGGAATTTTTTCTAAGGTCAAGGAAGGCGGAAATAAAAAGCGGAGCATATATGGACATATGTGAGCATTTTTATTTCCGACCTGACGCAGAGATTAGGAAAAATAACAATTTTTAGAGGTGACCGAGAATAGGAGAACATAACTTTGGTAAGGCAATACGAGACGGAATTCGCAGGCAGGCCTATTAAAATAGAGATTGGCAAGATGGCGAGGCAGGCGCACGGGTCGTGCACCGTAAGGTACGGCGACACTGTGGCGCTTGTGACAGCGTGCCGGGCCGAGAACGCATCGGTCGGGATCGATTTTATGCCTTTGACGGTCAACTACATGGAGATGACCTACGCCGCGGGGAAGATACCCGGCGGTTTTTTCAAGCGCGAGGGCAGGCCGAGTGAAAAAGAGGTCCTCGGCTCGAGGCTGATCGACAGGCCTTTAAGGCCTCTCTTCCCTGATGGCTGGTACCGCGAGACCCAGGTCATCGCCACCGTCCTTTCGGTCGACCCGGAGAACGACCCGGAGATAGCGGCGACAATCGGCGCATCAATTGCGCTCGGTATATCGGACATCCCCTTTAACGGCCCCATTACGACGGTAAGGATAGGCTCGATAAATGGAGAGCTCATCTGCAACCCGTCATTGAAGCAACAGAAGGAAAGCGACCTCGACCTCCTCGTCTCCGGCACCGGAGACTCCATCATAATGGTCGAGGGCGGGGCTAAGTTCCTCTCGGAGGACTACCTCCTGAAGGCACTCTCATACGCCCAGGAATCGATGCGGGGCGTGATAGCGCTCCAGAAGAGGATTATAGCCGAGGCCGGGCTCGCCAAGTTCGAGGTCCACGTTAAACCGCACGACGCCGCGCTTGAGGCGAAGGTCAAGGCTCTCGTGGAGGCGCGTCTGCGCGATGCGCTACGCATACCGGTCAAGCAGGAGCGCTACTCCACAATAGGCGCCCTTAAAAAGGAAGCGGCCGGCGTTGCCGCTGACGAGCCGGGCAGGGACAAGGAAGCAACGGCCGTCTTCGAGGATATGAAGTACAACATCATGCGCGAGATGGTCGTGAAAGACGGCGTCCGCGTTGACGGCAGGGGGACGAAGGACATAAGGAACATCACATGCGAAGTGGGGCTCCTTCCGAGGACCCACGGCTCCGCGCTCTTTACGCGCGGCGAGACGCAGGCGATGGTCGTCACCACCCTCGGCACCTCCGAGGACGAGCAGAAGATAGACGCGCTCTCAGGCTGGGAGTACAAGACCTTCATGCTCCACTACAACTTCCCGCCGTTCAGCGTCGGCGAGGTGAAGATACTCAGAGGCCCCGGAAGGCGCGAGATAGGCCACGGGGCGCTGGCCGAGAGGGCCGTTAACAAGATACTCCCCACGGATGGCTTCCCCTATACCATAAGGGTAGTATCCGACATATTCGAATCTAACGGGTCGTCCTCGATGGCGTCGGTCTGCGGCGCGTCGCTTTCCATGATGGACGCCGGGGTGCCGACAAAGGGGCACGTGGCAGGTATCGCCATGGGGCTCATAAAAGAAGGCGACAAGACGGCCATACTCTCGGATATTCTGGGGGATGAGGACCACCTGGGCGACATGGACTTCAAGGTCGCCGGCACCGTTGAGGGCGTCACCGCCCTCCAGATGGACATAAAGATAGGCGGAGTTACGGCCGAGATACTCAAGGATGCGCTCTATCAGGCGAGGGACGGCAGACTGCACATCTTAGGCAAGATGAGGGCCGCCATCGAGACGCCGAGGACCGAGCTCTCGGTCTACGCGCCGAGGATAACCACGATCTACGTCAAGCAGGAGAGGATCAAGGACGTCATCGGGCCCGGCGGCAAGAACATAAAGGGCATCATACTCGAGACCGGCGTGAAGATAGACATCGACGACACCGGAAAGGTAAACATCGCCTCCACCGACTCCGAGGCCGCGCAGAAGGCCATCGACATGGTGAAGAGACTCACCCAGGACCCCGAGATCGGGACAATATACAAGGGGAAGGTGAAGAAGATAATGGACTTCGGGGCCTTTGTCGAGCTCTACCCCGGCACCGAGGGGCTCGTCCATATCTCCCAGCTCTCGGAAGAGCGCGTAAAGAGCGTCCGCGACGTCCTCAAGGAGGGCGACGAGGTAATGGTCAAGCTCATAGAGATAGACAGGGACGGGAAGATCCGCCTTTCGAGGAAAGAGGCCATCGGGCATAAGCCCGACGAAGGCAAGTAAACGGTAAAACGGACGGCCCCGGAAGGGGCCGTTTTTTTTGCTTTCAAAAAGCTTGCTGAATACGTCCAGGCTGCTCAAAAAGCTCCAGAAGCGAGGCGTACTTTTTTGTACGCCGCAGTTATGCGCCTTGAGGCCAACAAAGCAGATGGACTTGGGAGCAGACTGCAAAATACCTTTGAGGAAAGTTTACCCGATGTCCCGCATACAGAAGACTGAGCTCAGAAGCGGCATAAGCGTCATAACCGAGGAGATGCCGGACGTCGAGTCCTCGTCCATAGGCGTCTGGGTAAACACCGGCTCAAGGAACGAGTCCTCAAAACTTAACGGCATCTCGCACTTCATCGAACACCTCCTCTTCAAGGGCACCGAAAAAAGGACCGCGCTCGACATCTCCCGCGAGATAGAGTCCGTCGGAGGGGTCCTTAACGCGTTCACCTCGCGCGAATACACCTGTTTCTACGTCAAGGTCCTTAATAAAGACCTCCCGCTCGCCATAGACCTCCTCTCCGACATCTTCATTAACTCCCGGTTTGATAAAAAGGAGATGGACAAGGAGCGGCTCGTCGTGCTCCAGGAGATAAAGATGGTCGAGGACACGCCTGACGACCTCATCCACGACCTCTTCGCTGAGAGGTTCTGGAAGGACCACCCGCTCGGGGCCTCCATTCTGGGGCCTTCTTCGAATATCAAGTCTATCTCAAGGGCTGAGATACTCGGCTATTTCAAGAAACATTACAACCCCTCTACCGTCTTTATCACCGCGGCAGGCGGGATCAGGCACAGGAAGGTGGCGAGGTTGCTTGAGGCCACCTTCGGCTCTCTCAAGGGCGCGACGAAAAGGGAGGCTGAACCTGCGCCTTCCAGTTCACCTGGAGCCAGGCTCTTTAAAAAGGATCTGGAGCAGGTCCATATCTGCCTGGGGGTGCCCACGCCGCCGCAACCTCACCCGGACAGGTACAAGGTATATCTCCTGAACACCATCCTCGGCGGCGGCATGTCGTCGCGCCTCTTCCAGGAGATCAGGGAGAAGAGGGGGCTCGCCTATTCGGTCTATACTTACTTGAGCCTCTGCAGGGACGCGGGCTCGCTCATCGCATACGCAGGGACCTCGAAGGAGAGCTCCAGGGACGTCATAGACCTCATACTTTCGGAGTTCAAGAAATTCCCGAAGACCGTCGCCGCGGCCGAGCTTAAGAACGCGAAGGAACAGCTTAAGGGCGGTATGCTCCTCGGGCTTGAGACGAGCGACAACAGGATGACGAAGCTCGCCAGAGACGAGATATTCTTCGGCAAGGTCGTGCCGGTCAAAGACATCGTGAAGGGTATAGACGGCGTAAAGCTCTCTGATATCAGGGGCGCGGCTTCCGACCTCCTCGCAGAGGAGAATATTACGCTCGTGGCCATGGGCAAGGTGAGCGCGAAGACCATTCCGTCCTGGTTAAAATTAAATTAAAAGCTTTTAACCGCCTGAAATACCCTTTGACTGATCTTCCCGGCAAATATACTATAGGTAGGCCGGACAAGAGCGGGCGGCGTTTTTCCGGGCGGGTTCGGTTATACACTCAGGGTAGCAAGGGTAGCGCATGAGGATACTTGTAATAGAGGACGAGAAGAAGGTGGCGTCGTTCATAAAGCGAGGGCTCGAGCAGGAGAGCTACGCCGTCGACGTCTGCGAGGACGGCGTAGAGGGCCAGCACTACGCCGAGGTGAACGAGTACGACGCCATAATACTCGACATCATGCTCCCGAAAAAGGGCGGGCTCGAGGTCTTGAAAGACCTGAAAACCGCGGGCGTAAAGGCCCCGGTATTGCTCCTTACCGCGCGCGATACCGTAGAGGACAGGGTCAAGGGTCTTAATATCGGCGCCGACGACTACCTCACCAAACCATTCGCCTTTGAGGAGCTTCTGGCGCGCCTTCGCGTCCTTATGAGAAGGGGGACTTCAGGCACGCCTGTGTTGAAGTTCGCCGACTTGAGCCTCGACCCTGCTACGCGGAGGGCCAAGAGGGGCGTTGTCGATGTCGAGTTGACCGTAAAGGAGTACGCGCTCCTCGAATATCTTCTCAGGAACCCCAACCGCGTCCTTACGAGGACGCTCATCGCCGAGCATGTCTGGGACCAGTCCTTTGACAGCGAGACGAACGTCGTAGACGTCTACATCAACCACCTCCGCTCCAAGATAGACACCAAAGACTTTTCCAAAAAGCTCATCCACACTGTAAGGGGCGTGGGGTATGTGCTGAAAGAGGAGTAACCTCTTTCACGCGTTTTCATTCCGCCGAGACTCGACACGGTTTGTGTCGGGTTACGCTACGCTAACCCGACCTACGCCTGCTAAAACTGTCATTCCCGCACGCTTTAAGCTGGAATCCAATTTAATTCAACTTTTATGGTTTAGCCTTTTTGTGCGCTCCGCACCTAATCTACCTCGGCGCGCTCACTCCGGCCTCCCTGAGGCGCTCTCAGCCATGCGCCTGTGTGTTTGTAAAGACAGCACGAAAAATAAATCTTTTTTTGTTTTTCAAAAACCCCAGGGGATAGGGTGAGCGACCTTAAGGGAGGAAGTGACGCGCGAGCCGTGGGCGATTAGACGCGAAGCGCTCTAATGGGTGAGCGCGTGGGAGGGGGAGGGCGGATGGAGCGAATCCCTATCCCGAAAAAAGCCCGGCAGGGCGCAAAGGGGCTTTATGCAACTTTCTCATTTTCAGGTTTGGTTTTTCGTGCTATCTGATCTTTTGTCAAAAAGTCCGCCGATAAATCTATTCAGGCCTGTTTTTTTTAAAAATCCGCTTTCCCATCCCTCCTTTCATCATCTGTTTTGATATTTCTTCAATTGGGAGTATAATAAAAGATGTAGTAGCATTGCGTGTTGAGGAGTCCTGATGCTTAGCGAGACCGTCAAAAGAGAGCTTAAAAGGATAGTCGGGGAGGCGAACGCAACGTTTGCGAAGGAAGACCTCCTCTGCTACGCCTACGACGCCACGAACTCGTCTTATATGCCGGATGCCGTCGTATTCCCGTCCGGCGCGGAAGAGATATCCCTGATACTCAAGATGGCGAACTCCGAAGGCTTCCCGGTTATACCGAGGGGCGCTGGAACTGGTTTCTCAGGCGGTAGTCTTCCGGTCGAAGGAGGGGTTGTCGTCTCAACCGAAAGGATGAGGAAGATAATCGAGATAGACGCGGAAAACCTGACAGCCTTGGTTGAGCCTGGTGTCGTCACATGGGAATTGCAGACCGAGGTCGAAAAACTCGGGCTCTTCTACCCGCCGGACCCCACAAGCCTTAAATTCTCGACGATCGGCGGCAACATCGCCGAGTGCGCCGGAGGGCCGCGCGCCGTCAAGTACGGCGTTACGCGCGACTATGTGCTCGGGCTTGAGGTAGTGCTCCCGACTGGCGAGATAATCACTACAGGTGTTGCGACCGCGAAGGGTGTTGTGGGCTACGACCTTACGCGCCTCCTCGTCGGCTCAGAAGGCACATTGGGGATAGTCACAAAGGCGCGTTTAAGACTATTGCCTAAACCCGAGACCACGAAGACGCTCCTCGCGCTCTTCCCCGATATAAAAGACGCGGCTAAGGCGGTCTCCGCCATAATCAAGGCGAAGGTCGTGCCGTCTACGCTTGAGTTCATCGATGCCGCCTGCGTAAAGGTCGTGGAAGAGCACGCGAAGATGGATTTTTCAGGGGCCGGGGCGGTCCTCCTGATAGAGGCCGACGGGTCAGCCGAGTCCGTTGAGAAGGAGGCTGTGACAATTGAAAAGATATGCCTGGAGAACAAGGCCTCTTCTGTAAGGGCGGCTACCGGCAAGTACGAGGTAAAGGACCTCTGGAAGGCGCGCAGAGCCATCTCGCCGTCTCTGCACAAGATAAGGCCTGATAAAATTAACGAGGACGTAGTCGTCCCGAGGGCGTCGATACCCGACCTCATCGCGGGGATAGAGGAGATATCAAAAAGACACAATCTCCTCATCGCCTGTTTCGGACACGCGGGCGACGGCAACATCCATGTGAACGTGATGTACGATAAAAAGAACGCCGTTGAGGCGGCCTCTGCGGAAGACGCCGTCGTCGAGGTCTTCAGGCTGACATTGAGGCTACATGGCACCATCTCCGGAGAACACGGCATAGGCACGACAAAGTCGAGGTTCATAGAGATGGAGCTCGGCCCAGCGGCAATCGACGCGATGAAACGTATAAAGACGACACTCGACCCCAAGGGCATCTTGAACCCCGGAAAGATATTCCCGAATGCGAAGGGGCTTGAAAGGGCCGAATTCGCGGTAGCGGGAAAACAGACGCAATGAAAAAGCTCGTCGAGCTGAAACAAGAGTTGGAAAAATGCGTAAAGTGCGGCGCCTGCCGGTCGGTCTGTCCGACCTTTCGTGTCCTCGGCAGGGAGACCGCGTGCGCGAGGGGCAAGCTCACCCTGATTGACGCCCGC
>Ga0154409_102_pt2 | contig 5780 bp, 7 predicted proteins | sample RifGroB2_FD_115913 | JGI IMG/M metagenome (GOLD analysis project Ga0154409, IMG submission 115913) | Deltaproteobacteria bacterium GWB2_55_19
AAGACCGGCCCTGCCTTGACATTCCCTGAAATGCTGGTCTAATTAGATGGACGGCCCTGCGGCCGGACGCATGCAAAATAACAGCTTTTTACGAAAAGGAGGCGCAAGAATGGCACACCAACCAAAAAAATTCGAGCTCAAGCTCGACGGGATTTCAGAAAACCAGATAGCCCAGCACAGGGACATCCTCTACCAGGGGTATGTGACCAAGCTGAACGAGATAGAGGAGAGGCTTAAGACCGTAGACCTAACAAAGGCGAACCAGATCTTCAGCGAGTACAGGGGATTGAAGGCTGACGAGACCTTCGCGCTTAACGGCGTCATACTCCACGAGCTCTACTTCGAGAACCTCGGAGGAAAGGGCGGAAAGCCAATAGGCCAACTCGTCGACCTTATCGCCAGAGAATTTGGCTCATTCGAAAAATGGTCCGACTCATTCAAGGCTTCAGGCATGGCGTCCCGCGGCTGGGTCATGCTCGCCCTCAGCAAGTACGACGGCAAACTCCACAACTACGACCTCGACACCCACAACTTCAACGTGCCTGTAAACGCCGTCCCCATACTCATCATGGACGTGTACGAGCACGCCTACGCCATAGACTACGGCGTAAAACGCGCCCCCTACATCGACGCCTTCATGAAGAACATCGCCTGGGATATCTCAGCGAGAAGGCTTGCGAAGATAGACCTTGCGGAGATAGAAAAAGAGGCGGGCTAACCTGGCCGTTCTCCTGCCTTTATTATCAACAAACCGCCCCTGCGCTTAGCGCGGGGGCGGTTTGTTTTTAGGACTGGATAGTCCGGTGAGGGGAATCCCCGCCCGAAGCAATCTTAGGGGGTAAACCTTCTCGGAGATAAATTATAAAAACGGTTAGAATTTTTTGCGTGTTGCAAAATGCCTTTTTGCGCGCTCCGCACGCTTTTAGGCATAGGATTCGCTCGCTTTCTCCTCCCCCTCCCGCTCGCTCGCCTCTTCCTCCCTAAGGCTTCGCTCACCTATGCCCGGGTGTTTTCAAAAAATTCAATACCCTACGCGCTCTCTATGAAGATACGCGCCGGGTCTTCGAGGTACTTTACTATCTTTGACATGAACATCGCCGCGTCCGCGCCGTCGACGACGCGGTGGTCGAACGTGAGCGAAAGCGGGAGTATCTTCCTTATTACGATAGAGCCGCCCTTTACCCAGGGCTTATCTCTTATCTTACCTGTGCCGAGTATGGCTATGTCCGGATAGTTTATTATGGGGGTCGCGTATACGGCCCCGAAAGAGCCGTAGTTGCTTATCGTGAACGACGAGCCCTTTAGCTCGTCGAGCGTTATCTTCCTCTCCCTCGCCTTCTTGCTCAACTCCTGCAGTTCGACTGCGAGATCGAGTATCGTCTTCTTCTCTACGTTTTTAACGACAGAGACCATGAGCCCGTCCGGCGTCATCACGGCCACACCGATGTTAAAGTATTTTTTGAGTATTATCTCGTTCCTCTCCTCGTCGACTGACGCGTTGAACGCAGGGTGCGCTGAAAGGGCGTGCTGGACGGCCTTCATAAAGAACGGGAGGAACGTCAGGTGTATGCCCCGCTCTCTGGCGACCCTCCGCTCTCTGACACGCAGGTCCCAAAGCTCGGTCACGTCCGCCTCGTCCATCCCTGTCACGGACGCCGCTGTACGTTGTGACGCGAGGAGGTTTTTTGCGATAGACCGACGGACGCCTTTGATAGGTATACGCTCTACGGCCCCATACTTATCCATCTTCGGCGCTTCTTTCCTCGCCTCTGCAGTCATCTCCTCAGACGCTGGAGCGGCCGCTTTCGGCGCGCCTCCCGCCCCCCTTACGTCGCCCTCGGTAACTATGCCCCCGGGGCCGGTTCCGCTTACCATCGACAAATCTACCTTCAACTCCCTCGCAAGCGCCCTCGCCTTAGGCGACGCGAGCGCCTCTTCCTTTTCCGGCATCGTACCGACGACCGAATACGAAGGCTCTCGCCCCCCCTCCTCTTCAGACGCCTTCTTTTCAACAGGCGCTTCCATTGCCCCGCCCTCGACCTCTATAACAAGGAGCGTCTCGCCGACCTTGACGACCTCGCCCTCGGGCTTGCCTATACGCACGACCTTACCCTTCTTAGGCGAAGGCACCTCTACTATCGCCTTGTCGGTCTCGATCTCCATGACGACCTGGTGCTCCTCGACAGCCATCCCCTCTTTGACCTTCCAGCTCACGACCTCGCCTTCGGTTATCCCCTCGCCGAGGTCCGGCAATTTAAACTCGTATAACATGACGCTCTCCTTGGATACAGGCGTAGATTCAAAAGGGCTGAAAGGTCTGTCCGGATGGTTCCAGCTCTCCTTGTAAAGGGGAGGTGTAAATACTAATACCGCATCACCCGCTCATACGCCTTCTTTATGCGTTCGAGCGACGGCATGTAAAAGTCTTCGAGGCGGGCCATTGGCACGACTGCCTCAAAGCCCGCGACCCTGAGTATCGGGGCCTTCAGGTACTCTATCGCCTCTTCCGCGACGAGCGCGGCGACCTCGGCGCCGAAGCCGGCGATGCGCGGCGCCTCGTGCACTATGACGAGCCTGCCGGTCTTTTTGACGGAAGTAAGTATTGCCTCCTCGTCAAAGGGTTTCAAGGTCATCAGGTCTATTATCTCCGCGTCGAAACCTTCGGCGGCTTCAGCCGCCTTGTGGAGCATCGTGCCCCACGAGACTACGGTCAGGTCCTTCCCTTCCTGGAGGATCGATGCCCTTCCGAGCGGCACGACATAGTCTCCGTCAGGGACGTCTGCTTTAATCGACCTGTAGAGACGCGACGGCTCCATAAAGAGGACTGTGTCAGGATCGCGTATAGCGGATTTTAGCAACCCCTTTGCGTTGTACGGGGTCGAGGGGACAACGACCTTTATGCCGGGCATGTGGCAGAAAAGGGCTTCAGACGATTCAGAGTGGAGTTCAGGCGGCTTTATACCGATGCCGTAGGGCGTGCGTATGACCATGGGAACCGAGAAGCGGCCGCGCGAGCGCGAGCGGATGCGGGCGGCGTGGGAAAATATCTGCTCAAGCCCGGCGTACAGAAACCCCATGAACTGTATCTCTGCGACGGGCTTCATGCCGTATGCGGCGAGCCCCACGGCCGCGCCTATGATGCCGAGCTCGGATAATGGCGTATCGATAACGCGGTCAGGGCCGAACCTCTCAAGCAGGCCTTCCGTGACCCTGAAGACCCCGCCGTCCCTGCCGACGTCCTCCCCGATAATGATAACGTCGCTGTCTCTCCCCATCTCCTCAAATAGCGCGGAGTTTATGGCGCCGACGATGTTCAGCTTCCCCATCCGGACTCCTTCATCTCCTTTTTCTGCCTCAAGGTGAGCTCAGCGTAGGTATAGCGGATGAGGTCCGCGGGGTCAGGCGGCGGAAAGGCCTCGGCCTTCTTTATCTCGGCGTCTACCGACTCCTCGGCCTTCTTTGTGACGGACTCCTCGTACCCCTTCGTCCACTTGCCTATTTTTTCAAGATAGAGGCGGAGCCTCAAGAGCGGCTCCTTCGCCCTCCATGCCTCGACCTCTTCCTTTGACCTGTAACGAGAGGCGTCGTCTGAGGTCGTATGGTCGTCGAGCCTGTAAGTGAAACACTCTATGAGCGTCGGGCCGCCGTTGTTCTTGGCCTTTTCGAGAGCGTCCTTCGTCGCCTTGTATACAGCCGCCACGTCGTTGCCGTCGACCTGTATCCCCTCGAAGCCGTGCGCAGAGGCCTTCTGGGCTATCGTCTTGGCGGCTGTCTGAGAGGAGCGGGGGACGGATATTGCCCACTGGTTGTTCTGGCAGAGGAATACGACCGGGGCCTTGAAGACCCCGGCGAAGTTGAGCCCCTCGTGAAAGTCGCCCTTTGAAGACCCTCCGTCGCCGAAATACACCCCGGCGGCCTTCCTGTGCCCCTTTAGTTTCATCGCCCATGCCGCGCCCATGGCGTGCGGGACATGCGTGCCAACCGGCACGGACATCGGGAAGATGTTGAGGCCCTCCGGGCACTTCATCCCGCGCTCGTCGCCTGCCCAGTACCTGTAGAGCATCCACATGGGATACCCCTTGGCGACGAGGACGCCGGACTCCCTGAACGACGGGAAGAGCCAGTCGTCGTCAGAAAAAGCGCGCGCGCTACCCACCTGGGACGCCTCCTGGCCGAGAATGGAAGCGTAGGTGCCGATCCTCCCTTCCCTCTGGAGGCTCAACGCCCGCTGGTTGAAGACCCTGGCGAGTATCATCGCCTCGAAACACCTGGTTATCTCTTCGTCTGACACCGACGGGATGAGTTCAGGGTCGGCCTCGCCCCTTTCGTTTATTATCTGCAGGCGTTTTACTTCGATCTTCTCAATTATCTCCAATGGCATAGGGCAAGTCTATCAGCAGAAAACAGATGAGTCAAGGCAACCCTAACTTCTTAATATGTTGACACAGGAAAAGCGTTATTATACGATTTCAAGCCGAAGCCTGGAGGGCATGATGGACCTTGATAATATTAAATTCAACGGAGATGGGCTTGTCCCCGCCATAGCGCAGGACGCCAATACCGGAGAGGTATTGATGCTCGCGTACATGAACAAGGAAGCGCTCTCTTTGACGCTTTCGACCAAGAGGGCGCACTACTGGTCGAGGTCGAGGAAGTCGCTCTGGCTGAAGGGCGACACCTCCGGCAATTACCAGGACGTGAAATCAATCCTCTACGACTGCGACGGGGATACGATACTCCTTCAAGTCGAGCCCCTCGGGCCCGCCTGCCACACGGGAGAGAGGACCTGTTTTTACAGGTCGCTCGACGGCAAACTCGTGAGACCAACGGGCCCTCGCGTCTTGACCGAGCTTTATAGTATAATAAAGGAGAGGAAGAAGGCTCTGCCGGATAAATCCTACGTCGCCTCCTTGTATGCCAAGGGGTTGCCGAAGATACTCGAAAAGGTCGCCGAGGAGTCCGCGGAGCTGATAGAGGCCGCGAAAGAGAAGGGGAAAGACGATATCGTGTACGAGTTCTGCGACCTCCTCTTCCACTCCATGGTCCTCCTGTCGAATGAGGGTATCGAGATGGACGAGGCGTACAAGGAGCTCGCGCGGAGGTTCGGCATATCCGGCATAGAGGAGAAAGGGACGAGGGGGAAAAAATAATGGACTGCATATTCTGCAAAATCGCCTCGAAGAAGGTACCCTCGACAATCGTCCTTGAGACGGACGACCTCGTTGTAATAAAGGACATCAGCCCGCAGGCCCCTGTCCACCTCCTCGTCATACCGAAGAGGCACTACGCCACGCTCCTTGAGTGCGAAGACAAGACCCTCCTCGGCTCGATCTTCGAGGCGGCAAAAGACGCGGCAAAGGACGCGGGTGTGGCCGAATCCGGCTTCAGGACAGTAGTGAACACGAACGAAGAGGGCGGGCAGACGGTGGCGCACCTCCACATGCACTTGCTCGGCGGCAGACAGCTTACAGGCAGGATGGGCTAAGGATAGCCGGGATGCACTTACAAAAATAAGAAAGCAGGAGACGAATATGTCAGTAGGGAGAGCGCCTTCATCATGCGGCGGCGGTGGCGGCGGGGCCAATCTAAGGGGGCCTTCGTGCCAGAGTTGCGGGATACTTATAATGAGATCGGACGAATTCGGCAGGGACAAGACGGGCGTCATAAGGACCGACTACTGCCGGTACTGCTATGACAGGGGCGCGTTCACGGAGCCGGACCTGACCGTCGAGCAGATGATAGAGAATCTGGCAAAGACGATTATGACGAGCCGGAGGAAC